>OBAQ01000271.1_pt1 | contig 56335 bp, 39 predicted proteins | sample 1517821 | NCBI WGS metagenome assembly OBAQ01 (sample SAMN04571705, study PRJEB22368) | human gut metagenome | biome: human gut; material: stool | host: Homo sapiens | place: Luxembourg | collected 2012-09-27
GTGGGTATCATCTTACGCAGCGCCTCGGCATCGATGAGATGATAGGTATCGGTGTTGTGGGGTGCATTGAGCGAGACGACATCGGCCGTGCGCAACAGCTGGTCGAGAGAGAGATAGACGGCCTCATACTGCTGCTCCACTTCGGGAGCAAGGCGGTGGCGGTTGTGATAGACAATCTTCATGCCGGCCGCCCGGGCACGGCGAGCCAGTGCCCGGCCTATGCGGCCCATGCCCACGATACCCAGCGTGGCACCGTAGAGCGAATGGCCGAGATTGGCCAGCAACTCCACCTTCACCGAGCCGGGAATGCGCAAGCGGCGGTCGAGCTCCGAGATGCGCCGGCTGGCAGCCAGGAGGAGCCCCATGGCCTGGTCGGCGGTGGGTTCGGTCACGGGGTCGGGCGTGTTGGTAACCTGTATGCCTTTGAGGGTGGCATAGGGTATGTCGATATTGTCGTAGCCGACGGCATAGTTCGAGACGATTTTCAGTTTCGGGGCCACATCCATGAGCTGCCGGTCGACGGGGAAGTTGTACATCGACTGCAAGGCATCGTAGTCGGCAATCACCCGCAACACCTCGTCGTAGGTGAACGACTCTACCCCCTCGGGCGGGAACGTTACGTCGTACTTCTGCATGAGTTCGGCATAGCCGTCGCGCCACATATTGTAAGTAACCAGTACTTTTTTCTTTTCCATTGTCTTGAATTTTGGTACAAAAATAGCGATTTTTTATTCCCGATGAAAGGCGGTCTGTTTTTTTACCGACATTCGGCCGTCGCGGGAGGAAGAGCGGCTAACCTTTTGACAGGCCGCAAGGTTTTAGCCGTTTTTCTTTCGGACAATCGGGTAAAAAATCTATTTTTGCAGAAACTACCGAAAAAAATCATCGAGTCATGGTTCTCAACTACATCTGGATATTCTTCTTTCTCACGGCATTTGTCGTGGCCGTGGCACAGAGCCTCTTCTACGGCAACCTCGACATTTGGAGCGAAATCATGAACTCGACATTCACCTCGGCCAAGAGCGCCTTTGAAATCTCCCTCGGACTCACCGGGGTGCTGTCGCTGTGGCTGGGACTGATGAAAATCGGCGAACGGGGCGGCGTCATCGCCACCTTCTCGCGGTGGATAAGCCCGCTCTTCACCCGGCTCTTTCCCGACCTGCCCCGCAACCACCCGGCCTTCGGCTCGATATTCATGAACATCTCGGCCAACATGCTGGGCCTCGACAACGCCGCCACCCCTCTGGGACTGAAAGCCATGAAAGAGATGCAGGCGACAAATGCGCAGAAGGAGACGGCCAGCAACCCCATGATCATGTTTCTGGTGCTCAACACCACAGGGCTCACCATCGTGCCTCTGGGCGTGATGGTGTACCGTGCCCAGATGGGAGCCGCCAACCCCTCCGACATCTTCCTGCCTATACTCATCGCCACCTACTGCTCGACGCTGGTGGGGCTCATCGCCGTGTGTCTGAAACAGCACATCAACCTGCTCGACCGGGTAATACTCGGCACCATCGGCGGCCTCACCCTGCTCATCGGCGGCCTGCTCTACTTCTTTTCACAACTGCCGCCCGAGAAGGTGTCGCTCTACTCGGGCTTCGGTGCCAACTGCCTGCTGTTTACCATCATCACCGGATTTCTGGTGGCCGGCATACGCAAAAAGATAAACGTCTACGACGCCTTTATCGAAGGAGCCAAAGAGGGTTTCAAGACCGCCGTCACCATCATACCCTACCTGGTGGCCATACTGGTGGCCATTGCCGTGTTCCGCGCCTCGGGCGCCATGGACTTCCTCATCGCCGGCATCACCCGGGGCGTAGAAGCCCTGGGCATCAACTCCGACTTCGTGGGTGCCCTGCCCACCGCCCTGATGAAACCGCTCAGCGGCAGCGGTGCCCGCGGCATGATGGTCGACGCCATGGCCACCTACGGTGCCGACTCGTTTGTGGGACGCGTCGCCTCGACCATACAGGGCTCGACCGACACGACCTTCTACATTCTCGCCGTCTACTTCGGCAGCGTGGGCATACGCAACACGCGCTATGCCGCCGGATACGGCCTGCTCGCCGACCTGGCCGGTATCGTGGCCGCCATCGCTGTGTCGTACCTCTTCTTCCACTGAAAATGACTCGCCGACCACCGTCGGGCCGCAATGCCGACCGCCGTTTTTTCGCCACCGGACAGCCATTTATCGGCACAAAACATTACCTTTGTACGTTTTTATACAATACCGAATACCTATGGCTATCAGCTACTATGCCGAAGATGTGAAACTCCCGGCCCTGCGCAAACGCGAAACCAACGAATGGATACGCACCGTTGCCGCACGCTACGACAAGAAATGCGGCGACATTGCCTATATCTTCTGCTCCGACGAGAAGATTCTCGACGTCAACAAAGAGTATCTGCAACACGACTACTACACCGACGTCATCACCTTCGACTACACCGAGGGCAACCGCATCAGCGGCGACATATTCATCAGCCTCGACACGGTGCAGAGCAACGCCCAGGCATTCGGCTCGACCTACGGCGAGGAGCTCTACCGCATTCTCATACACGGCGTGCTGCACCTCTGCGGCATCAACGACAAAGACCCCGGCGAACGCGAAATCATGACGCAGAACGAAAACGAGGCTCTGGCCCTCCTCCCCGACAGCCTGAAAACATCGATACAACAACTGCAACGGAAATAGACGATGAAATTCAACTACGACGTCATTGTGGTGGGAGCCGGCCATGCCGGCTGCGAAGCGGCGGCAGCGGCCGCACGGCTGGGCTCGGAAACCCTGCTCATCACGATGGACATGAACAAGATTGCGCAAATGAGCTGCAACCCCGCCGTGGGCGGCATAGCCAAAGGCCAAATCGTGCGCGAAATCGACGCCCTCGGCGGACAAATGGGTATCGTTACCGACAAGACCGCCCTGCAATTCCGTATGCTCAACCGCTCGAAAGGCCCCGCCATGTGGAGCCCCCGCGCCCAAAGCGACCGGCAGAAGTTTATCCAGACCTGGCGCGAAACACTTGAAAACACCGAACATCTTTCGATGTGGCAAGATAGTGTTAAACAATTGATATTCAATAAAGAAGGAGCCGTTTCAGGGGTTATAACCAACATGGAGGTAACCTTCACGGCCAAAGCCGTGGTACTCACCTGTGGCACCTTCATGAACGGGCTCATGCACATCGGACGGGTACAACTCCGCGGCGGAAGAATTTCCGAACCGGCCTCATACGGACTCACCGAGCAACTCGTGGAGCGCGGCTTCACCGCCGGACGCATGAAGACGGGTACTCCCGTGCGCATCGACGGTCGCAGCATACACTACGACCTGATGACCACCCAGGAGGGCGAAAACGACTTCCACAAGTTTTCCTACCTCGACAACGTACGCCGCACCCTCACCCAACGCAACTGCTGGATTACCTACACCAACGAACGGGTACACGAAATCCTGCGCGAGGGACTGCCCGACTCGCCTCTCTACAACGGACAGATAAAAAGCATCGGGCCCCGCTACTGCCCCAGCATCGAGACCAAAATCGTAACCTTCCCCGATAAGACCGAGCATCAGCTCTTTCTCGAACCCGAAGGCGAGACCAGCCAGGAACTCTACCTCAACGGCTTCTCCTCGTCACTGCCCATCGACGTGCAGTTGCGGGCCCTGCAAGCCATACCGGCTTTCCGCGACATTCAAATCTACCGACCCGGCTATGCCATCGAATACGACTACTTCGACCCCACCCAGCTCACCCATACCCTCGAAACCAAAGCGGTGCGCAACCTCTTCTTCGCCGGACAGATCAACGGAACGACCGGATATGAAGAGGCCGCCGGCCAAGGTCTCATAGCCGGTATCAACGCCCACCTGCGCTGCCACGGCGGCAACGAATTTGTACTGGGACGCGACGAAGCCTACATAGGCGTACTCATCGACGACCTCGTAACCAAAGGGGTCGACGAGCCATACCGCATGTTCACCTCCCGTGCCGAATACCGCATACTGCTCCGCCAGGACGACGCCGACATGCGGCTCACCCCCCGGAGCTACGAGCTGGGACTGGCCGACAGCGAACGCTACCGGCTGCTGACCGAAAAGAAAGAGTTCCGCGACCGGCTGATACAATTCGCCCGCGAACACTCCGTGAAGATGAACCAGGTAAACCCCGCCCTCGAACAGGCCGGCCTCACCCCCATGAAGCAGGGCATGAAACTCATCGACCTCGTCTTGCGTCCGCAACTCGACATCGAGACCATCGCCCAATGGGTTCCCGCCCTCAAAAATCTGCTCGACACCATACCCTCGCGTCGCGAAGAAATCGTGGAGGCCGCCGAGATTTGCATCAAATACGAAGGCTATATCGAGCGCGAAAAACTCATTGCCGACAAGATAGCCCGGCTCGAAAACATTCGCATCAAGGGAAAATTCGACTACCACACGATACAGCAAATCTCTATCGAAGCCCGGCAGAAACTGACCAAAATCGACCCCGAAACCATTGCCCAGGCCTCGCGCATACCGGGTATCTCACCCAGCGACATCAACATACTATTAGTGCTATTAGGAAGATAATGTTCCACGTGGAACAAACAGAAAACGTATGGACACAGAATATATCAAAAGCCAAGTCAGAGACATTGTAGACTTCCCCACAAAAGGAGTCATATTCAAAGATCTCACCACCGTGTTCAAGAAGCCTGATGCGTTACAAATGGTAAGCAACGAGCTTTACGAGCGCTATAAAAATGCCGGCATCACCAAGGTGGTGGGCATTGAATCGAGAGGCTTCATACTGGCCTCTATCGTAGCCTACAAACTGAACGCCGGGTTTGTGCCCATACGCAAGCCGGGCAAGCTACCGGCCCTCACCTGGAATGAAAGTTACAACAAAGAATATGGCAGCGACACCATAGAGATACACCAGGATGCCATCACTGCCGACGACGTCATACTCCTGCACGACGACGTACTTGCCACCGGAGGCACCATGGTTGCTGCCTATCACCTCTTGCAACGCTTCCACCCGAGGCACATCTACATCAATTTCCTCACGGAAATCGTCATGCTCGACGGGCGGAAAGAGTTTCCCGAAGGGGTAGAAATCGACTCACTCATCAAACTCTGACACCTCACCTTGGCTGCTACCAACGAACATATCCATCACCTGCTGTCGCTCCTCCCCGACTCGCCCGGAGTATACCAATACTTCGACAAGGAGGGGAACATCATCTACGTAGGCAAGGCCAAGAACCTGAAACGGCGCGTCAGCTCCTATTTCAACAAGAGGCACGAATCGCTGCGCACCACCATGCTGGTGCGTAATATCTGCGACATCAAATACACCGTTGTAGGCAGCGAAGAAGATGCCCTGCACCTCGAGAACAGTTTTATCAAGGAGTACAAGCCCCGCTACAACGTACTGCTCAAAGACGACAAGACCTACCCTTGGATTACGGTGCGCAACGAGCCGTTTCCGCGGGTGTTTCTCACCCGCAAGGTCATTCACGACGGCTCGAAATACTACGGTCCCTATGCCAATGTGCAACTGGCACGCACCGTAATCGAACTCATACGCTCGATATATCCCATACGCACCTGCTCCCACCTGCTGTCGGCCGAGAACATCGAACGGCACAAATACAAGGTGTGTCTGCAATATCACATCAAAAACTGCAAAGGGCCTTGCGAAGGCATGCAGAGCGAGGCCGATTACCTGAAAGATATCGAACAGATACGCCAGATTCTCAACGGAAACATCCAGCAGCTGACCGACCATCTCAAAGAAGAGATGAACGCACTGGCCGAGCAGCTGAAATTTGAAGAGGCACAGCAGCTGAAAGAGAAGTACCTGCTGCTCGAAAAATACAAGGCCAAGTCGGTCATCGTGAGCAGCACGATACACAACGTCGATGTCTTCTCCTACGACGAAGACGAGAACGATGCCTACGTCAACTACCTGCACGTGCGCAACGGCTCCATCGTACAAAGTTACACCATCGAATATCGGAAACGGCTCGACGAAAGTCGCGAGGAGATACTCTCGCTGGCCATTGCCGAGTTGCGCCAGCGCTTCAAGAGTGAATCGCGCGAAATCATCGTACCATTCCTTCCCGAGTCGGAATTTAAAGAGACCTTCTTCACCGTGCCGCAGCGGGGCGACAAGCGCAAACTGCTCGAAGTCTCCGAGCAGAATGTCAAGCAATACAAACTCGACAAGGTAAAAAGTGCCGAGAAACTCAACCCCGAACAGCGGGTTACCCGCATACTTTCGCGGGCACAGAAAGATTTCAGGCTGCACAACCTGCCCATGCACATCGAGTGCTTCGACAACTCCAACATTCAAGGCACCCTGCCGGTATCGTCGTGCGTGGTCTTCAAAAAGGCCAAACCATCGAAAAAAGACTACCGCCATTTCAACGTGAAGACTGTCGAAGGGCCCGATGACTTCGCCTCGATGTACGAGGCCGTATACCGGCGCTACAAACGTCTCTCCGAAGAGAACCAGCCCCTCCCCGACCTCGTGGTGGTCGACGGCGGAAAAGGACAGCTCAGCGCAGCCTGCGAAGCCCTGCGCGACCTACACCTGCAAATTCCCATCATCGGCATCGCCAAGCGTCTCGAAGAGATTTTCTTCCCCGACGACCCCATACCTCTCTACCTCGACAAGAACAGCGAAAGCCTGCGTCTCATACAGCAGATGCGCGACGAGGCCCACCGCTTCGGCATCACTCACCACCGCAACCGGCGCAGCAAGAAGCAGGTCGAGTCGGCCCTCGACAAGATACCGGGCATCGGCGAGAAAACCCGCGACATGCTGCTCACCCGTTACAAGAGCGTAAAGCGCATAAAAGAGGTTCCCCTCGACGAGTTGTCCCAACTCATAGGCCAGGCCAAAGCCAAGCTTATTCACGAGGCCATTGGAGACATATAATATTGTATATCAAATATTTAATAAGAAACAAAAACAAAAAAACCATGAGAATCGTCATACAACGGGTAGCCCATGCATCGGTAACTATAGACGGAAAGGTGAAGTCGAGCATAGGTCGCGGACTGCTCATACTGGTAGGCATCGAAGACGCCGACGAGGCAGTCGATGCCGAATGGCTCAGCAAAAAGGCCGTCAACCTCCGCATCTTCGACGACGAAAACGGTGTCATGAACCGCTCGGTAGGCGACATCGACGGCGAGATACTCATCGTGAGCCAGTTCACCCTCTTTGCCTCCACCCGCAAAGGCAACCGTCCCTCCTACATCAGAGCATCGAAACACGAGCACGCCGTGCCTCTCTACGAGCACTTCTGCCGGCTCATCGAAGAGGAGAGCGGCAAACGCCCGGGAACCGGCGAATTCGGCGCCGACATGAAGGTAGAGCTGCTCAACGACGGACCGGTAACCATCATCATCGACTCCAAACTGAAAGAATAATACAATGACCCTGCAAGAAGCACAAGAGACTGTCGACCGCTGGATAAAGAGCTACGGCGTGCGCTATTTCAATGAGCTCACCAACATGGCCATTCTCACCGAAGAGGTGGGCGAAGTGGCCCGCATCATTGCGCGGCGGTACGGCGAACAGTCGTTCAAGGAGAGCGACAAGAAGGTCGACCTGGCCGATGAACTGGCCGACGTACTGTGGGTTCTCATCTGCCTGGCCAACCAGACGGGTGTCGACCTCACCGAGGCTCTCCAACGCAACATCGACAAGAAAACCTCACGCGACAAACTGCGCCACCAGGCGAACCTAAAGCTCAAATAGAACGTTTTCATCGAAAAAACTCAAAATATAAAGACATGGACCCATACAACGAAATGCTGAAAGGCTACAACACCGACCTGCACGACGACGAAGTCGCCCAAATGACCGACAAAATCCTCTACGAGGGGCTGCGGGAGAACAGTTGCGAAGAGGTGTACCGATTCCTCTTCGGCTGCATCGACCTCACCTCGCTCAACCCCACCGACAACCAGGAGCAAATTGCCGCCTTCACTCGACAGGTCAATGAACTCGACAACCAGAACCCCGAACTCAACCACGTGGCCGCCATCTGCGTCTACCCCAACTTCGTCGAGTGCGTGCGCATGAACCTCGAAGTCTCCGATGTGAACATTGCCGCCGTAGCCGGCGGATTCCCCTCGTCGCAGACCTTTACCGAAGTGAAGATTGCCGAGACGGCACTGGCCGTCTCCGAAGGAGCCAACGAGATAGACATTGTCATGAACGTAGGACAGTTTCTCAACGGTGAATACGAAGATATCTGCGATGAAATCGCCGAAATAAAACATGCCTGCCACGGCGAGGCCCAACTCAAAGTGATACTCGAAACCGGAGCGCTCGGCAACAGCAGCAACGTGAAAAAGGCTGCCCTGCTGGCCATCTACTCGGGTGCCGACTTTATCAAGACGTCGACCGGAAAGCTCACACCGGGCGCCACTCCCGAGGCCTTCTATGTCATGTGTACGGCCATCAAGGAATACTACGAACACACCAACACGCGCATCGGCATCAAGGCCGCCGGTGGAATATCGACCACGGCCGACGCCGTGAAATATTACACCATCGCCAAGAGCGTCCTGGGCGAGGAATGGCTCGACAAGAAATACTTCCGCATCGGGGCCAGCCGACTGGCAACCAACCTGCTCGAATCGATTGTCAGCGCCGGAAAAAACTAAGAAATTATGCGATGAACCGGCACTGAAAAGCCCATCACTACACAAAAAAACGGTAGCCCCCTGGGGTTACCGTTTTTTGTATCATAAAGAGAGATTCTACTTCGTGCGGGAGATGACGTAGTCGAATACAGCCATGAGCGAGTCAACCACCGGCGAAGAGGCAAAAGGTGCCAGGCAGGCAGCCGCTTCATCGCGCAGGCGGTGCATCACCTGCTCAGCATACGCCACCCCTCCGTGGTCCACCGCAAATGCGATAAGACGTGTTATGTCTTCGTCGGTGAGTTCGTCTTTCTGCAACAGGGCCCGTATGGCGTCGCAATGAGCACCTTGCTCGTGGGTAAGGGCATAGATGAGGGGGAGAGTAACCTTGCCTTCGGCCAAATCGCTGCGGGTAGGCTTACCCACCTCTCCTTGCGCGAAATAATCGAAAATATCGTCTTTTATCTGGAAACAAAGGCCCAACCTCTCACCAAAATTCTGCACGGCCTCACTCTGCTCGGCCGACATGCCCGATGTGATAGCACCCACTTGCATGCAGGAGATAAAAAGCGAGGCCGTCTTCTGACGTATGACGTTGAAATAGGCCTTTTCATCGATAATTTTGCTCTGCACCACCGAGAGCTGCTCCATTTCACCACTGGCCAGCATACGCCCCAGCAGACCGAGAATCCGCACCACCTCGACTGAGTGGGTACGCAGAGCCGACTCCAAGGCACACGACACGAAGTAATCGCCGGCCAGGACGGCCACACGATTGTCCCAAATACCGTTGATGGTAGCCTTGCCGCGACGCAGTTTCGACTCGTCGACCACATCGTCGTGAATGAGTGTGGCGTTGTGCAGCAGTTCGATGGCCGCTGCCCCGTGCAGTGTCTCGGGCTTCACCTCACCCATGAGCCGGCCGGTAAGCAGCACGAGAATGGGACGTATCTGCTTGCCCGTCATGGTAAGGTAGTGGGCCACAACGCGCGACAAGAGAGGACTGGTCGAAGAAAGAGCATGAGCTATGATTTCGTTCAACTGTATCATCTCGCCTTCGACAGGCTGTTTAATCTTCGACAAAATATCCATCGGTTGTTGGCTGTTTTTACGGGTGCAAAGATAATGCAAAGCTGAGGGAGAATAAAATCAAGATAACGGTTTTTTATACCGCGACCTCACTTCGCCGGGCAAAATTAGGAATAAAACAAGAAGATTCGGCAGAATTATCGTAATTTTACCTCGGAAATATTTCAGGCGACAGAAGAGTTTCTGCCGCCGACACACTCTTACCAGCTTGACCATGACCGACAAACGTCTTTTTCTGCTCGATGCCTACGCGCTCATCTACCGGGCCTACTACGGCCTCATCAAAAACCCGCGCATCAACTCCAAGGGGGTCAACACCTCGGCCATCTTCGGCTTTGTCAACACCCTCGAAGAGGTACTGCGCAAGGAGAATCCCTCACACATCGCCGTGGGCTTCGACCCGGCCGGCCCCACCTTCCGGCACGAAGCCTACGAACAATACAAGGCCCAGCGCGAAGAGACGCCCGAAGTCATACGCCAGTCGGTGCCCGTCATCAAGGAAATCATACGCGCCTACCGCATACCCATCGTCGAGGTGGCGGGCTACGAGGCCGACGACGTAATAGGTACGCTGGCCAAGCAGGCCGAACAGGCCGGCTTCGACACCTACATGATGACCCCCGACAAAGACTATGGCCAACTGGTCTCGCCTCACATCTTTATATACAAACCGCTCTTCGGTGGCAACTTCGAGGTGCGCGGTGTGAGTGAGGTAACGGGCAAGTATGGCATCGAACGGCCCGAACAGGTGATCGACATTCTGGGTCTCATGGGCGATGCCTCCGACAATATTCCGGGCTGCCCCGGCATCGGAGAGAAGACAGCCATGAAACTGGTGCAGGAGTTTGGCTCCATCGAGAATCTGCTCGAAGGCACCGACAAGCTCAAAGGTGCCACCAAGACCAAAATCGAAAATCACACCGAGGAGATAAAATTCTCGAAATTCTTGGCCACGATAAAAACCGACGTGCCAGTGTCTTTCGACGAAGAGGCACTGTGCCGGTCGGAAGTCGATGCCGAGGCTCTGCGGAAAATTTTTGACGAACTCGAATTCCGGAGTCTCGCCGAGCGAATCCTCGGCAAGAACACCCCTACCCCACCGACGGCTGCCAACGAGCCGATTCAAGGTTCGCTCTTTGATTTATTTGCGACCAACGGGCCGAGCGACGAAAAATATTCGACTCTCCGCGACGTAAACAGTACCCCACACACCTATCATTTGATTGATAACGAAGAAGATATGGCCCTTTTGGCCAACACGCTCGAAAAGAGTCAGAAATTTTCGTTCGACACCGAAACCACCGGCATCGAGCCCATGACGGCCGAATTGGTGGGTATGTCGTTCGCCATCGCCGAGGGAGAGGCCTATTATGTACCCGTCCCGGCGGAAAAAGCCGCAGCGGAGCGAATTGTGAATATATTTAAAAAAGCGTTGGAAAATCCTTCGTCGCAAAAAATAGGGCAGAACATCAAGTACGACTACATCATGATGCGACGATACGGCGTGCGACCCGCCGGAGCGTTTTTCGACACGATGGTGGCACACTACCTCCTGCAACCCGAGCAGCGACACAACATGGACTACCTCGCCGAAATATACCTCGGCTACAAAACCATTCACATCGAAGAGCTCATCGGCCCCAAGGGGAAAGGCCAGCGCTCGATGCGCGACGTCGCCCCCGAACAGGTGTACCCCTATGCCGCCGAAGATGCCGACATCACCCTCCAACTGAAAAACCGCCTCGAAGCCGAGCTGGCCCGCGAAGGCATGGAACATCTCTTCTACGCCATAGAGATGCCGCTGGTGCGGGTACTGGCCGAGATGGAGATAAGCGGTGTGCGCATCGACACCGAAGCCCTGCGCCGCTCGTCGGCCGACCTCGGCGAACGGCTCGCCGCCATCGAACAGGAAATTTACGAGCTGGCCGGCACCAGTTTCAACATCAGTTCGGCACGGCAGGTGGGCGAGATACTCTTCGAGCGCCTCAAAATCGACGAGAAGGCCCGCAAGACCAAGACCGGACAATACTCCACCACCGAAGAGGTACTCGAAAAACTCCGCTACCGCCACCCCATTGTCGACAAGATACTCACCTACCGCGGCCTGCGCAAGCTGTTGAGCACCTATATCGACGCCCTGCCCGAGCTTATCAATCCGGCCACGGGCAAGATACACACCTCGTTCAACCAGACGGTTACCGCCACGGGGCGTCTCAGTTCGAGCAATCCCAACCTGCAAAACATTCCCATTCGCGACGAGGAGGGACGCGAGATACGCCGCGCCTTTATCCCCGAAGAGGGCTCCCTCTTCTTCTCGGCCGACTATTCGCAAATCGAACTGCGCATCATGGCCCACCTCAGCGGCGACCCGGCCATGATTGAGGCCTTCGTCTCGGGCCTTGACATTCACGCCGCCACCGCCTCCAAAATCTATAAGGTGGGTATCGACGAGGTAACCAAAGAGATGCGACGCAAAGCCAAGACAGCCAACTTCGGTATCATCTACGGTATCTCCACCTTCGGGCTGGCCGAGCGGCTCAACATTCCCCGCAGCGAAGCCAAGCAGCTCATCGACGGCTATTTCGAGACTTTTCCTCGCGTGAAGCAATATATGGAACAGAGCATCGAAGTGGCACGCGAAAAGGGCTACGTCGAGACCCTCAACGGCCGCAAACGCATGTTGCCCGACATACATTCCCACAACAGCGTCGTGCGCGGATATGCCGAGCGCAATGCCATAAACGCCCCCATACAGGGTAGCGCTGCCGACATCATAAAGATAGCCATGGTGCGCATCTTCGACCGCTTCGAGCGCGAGGGGTTGCAGGCCAAGATGATTCTGCAAGTACACGACGAACTCAATTTCACCGTGCCTCTGCCCGAAATCGATACCGTATCGCGCATCGTCAAGGAGGAGATGGAGCATGCGGCCACCCTGCGGGTTCCGCTCGTCGCCGACACCGGTACCGGCAGCAACTGGCTCGAAGCGCATTGACAGCCCCTTCCCGGCAGCAAAGCGCGGGATTCCCGCCGCCGAGATTTTAATCTTTACCAAACAGCCCCGACAACTTTTTTTGAAGTTGTCGGGGCTGTTGCATCATTTCCTGTAACGGAGAGGGAGAAAACCGGTTTACGACAGTGGCGGAGTCGTTTTACCGGCGGTAATCTCGGCCTGCAACAGATAGTCATATCCCGAGGCATTCTGGTAGATTCGGAGGCCAAACCACCCGGCCGCCACAAGGATATGCTCTACAATTTCACTCTGCACCGACTCAAAAGCCACCCACTGGGTTACAGTCGTGAAGCAGTAGACTTCGAGCGGAACGCCGTTTACAGTGGGTTCGAGCAGCCGGGCCATGATTTCGAACGAAGGCACTACCGTGGGGTAATGTTGAAGATAACTGTTGACGTAGGCACGGAAAAGCCCAAGATTGGTATCAATGGTACCGTTGGCCAACCCCTCGGAGTTGTTGGTGTTTTCGACACGTCCGGCATCGCGCTGACGTCGCTTGGCGGCAATATATTCCTTCATGTAGGGTAAGGAAGCCCAGCCGTCAAGTTGCGCCTCGGTACAAGTCGACACCGAGTCGTTCTCGATGAGAAACGCCCGCTTGATGCGCCGGCCGCCGCTCTCGGTCATGGCCCGCCAGTTCTGCATTGTCGACGATACCAGCGTATAGGGAGGCAATGAAATGAGAGTGTGGTCGAAGTTGCGTACCTTTACCGTGTCGAGCGTGATGTCTTCGACAATGCCGTTGACCATGCCTCCGGGCAGCACAATCCAGTCGCCCCTCCGCACGAGGTCGTTCTCGGCCAGCTGTATACCGGCCACAAAACCGAGAATGGCATCTTTGAAAACCAGCATCAGCACAGCAGCAAAGGCACCCAGTCCGGTAACCAGTTTCATGGGTGAGATGCCGGCAAAGATAGCCACGGCCAGAATAGCCGATACTCCCAGAAGCACCCCTTTGAAAAGTTGCACAAGCCCTTTGAGCGGACGGTCACGCCACTCGTCGCGCTGCGATAGCAGATGCCATACGGTGTCGGCCAGGCGGTTGAAGTAGAGGCATAATGCCACAATGAAAGCTATCCCACACAGGCGGCCTATCCAGTCGATAAGATGAGGAGCGTCCTGATAGACCCACGGCAAAAACGCAATGACAATGAGCGGTGGGAAGATATAGGCCACACTCGAAAAGAGACGGCGCTTTATCAATGTTTTCAGCACTCCATTCCCCGAACGACCGGCCCAGTGAAGGAATATGCGGTGCAGCAACATACGCAGCAACCAAGCCGCCAAAATGGAAAAAAGCACGATGAGAAAGAGGTAAATAAGGCTTTCCCAGCGCTCCACACTCTCGGCACTCAGACCGAGATTTTTCAGAAACTCCTTGATGGCGTGCAGCAGCGGCTCGGCCACTCGACGCGATTTTTCTTCTACATACTCCAAATCTTCCATACGTTACTATCCTTACTGTTTGTCTCCGACGATGTGTCCGAAACACACCTCACGAGTGGAGAAAGATTTTTTCTCTGTTGTGAACTCTACGGTATAACAATTTTAGCTTGCTAAAAGTCAAAAATATAGCCATACTATCATTAAATCCTCAACGAGGAAATAACTTTGCTATGGCCACGACCTGATACTGATAAGCTAAAATACAAAGATTTATGGTACGACACACCATTTTCGGCCAAGAAAATGAGCAACGGCAAATCAAATAAATACAAGCACGCACCGACGCATGCCGCAACAAGCGGCTTAGATACCTTTGCGTTAAGGCCTGCCCGCGTGACAAAGCAGCCTGTAACAACCGGAACGAGCCTCATCTGCATGAAAAGATTTGAAGAGCGGAAAGAGCGAGAGAATAGGATAGTTTGCTGTTTTTTTGTACTTTTGCGGGCAGAAAACAAAAAATCAGAAACAGAATGGCATTACAATGCGGCATAGTGGGCCTGCCCAACGTGGGCAAATCGACCCTTTTCAACTGTTTGTCCAACGCCAAAGCGCAATCGGCAAACTTCCCCTTCTGCACCATCGAGCCCAACGTGGGCGTAATCACCGTACCCGATAACCGGCTCAACAAGCTGGCCGAGTTGGTACACCCGCAACGCATCGTCCCCACGACGGTCGAAATCGTCGACATCGCCGGTCTGGTCAAAGGCGCCAGTCAGGGCGAAGGGCTCGGCAACAAATTCCTCGCCAACATACGTGAAACCGACGCCATACTGCACGTGCTCCGCTGCTTCGACGACGACAACATCACCCACGTCGACGGCTCGGTCGACCCCGTGAGAGACAAGGAAATCATCGACTACGAACTGCAACTCAAAGACCTCGAAACCATCGAGAGCCGCATCAGCCGCGTACAGAAGCAGGCCCAGACCGGCGGCGACAAGAACGCCAAACTGGCCTACGACGTGCTGAGCCGCTACAAAGAGGCCCTTGAACAGGGAAAAGCCGCCCGCACGGTAACCTTCGAGAGTAAAGACGAGCAACGCATCGCCCACGACCTCTTCCTGCTCACCAACAAGCCGGTAATGTATGTATGCAACGTCGACGAGGCCAGCGCCGTGAGCGGAAACGCCTACGTCGAACGGGTGCGCGAAGCGGTAAAAGACGAAAACGCCGAAATACTTGTCGTAGCCGCCAAGATAGAGTCGGAAATCGCCGAATTTGAATCATACGAAGAGCGACAAATGTTCCTCAACGAGATAGGACTCGAAGAGTCGGGCGTGTCGCGCCTCATACGTGCCGCCTACAAACTGCTCAACCTCGAAACCTACTTCACCGCCGGCGAACCCGAGGTGCGAGCCTGGACCTACCTCAAAGGCAGCAAGGCTCCGCAATGCGCCGGCATCATACACAGCGACTTCGAGAAAGGATTCATTCGCGCCGAAGTCATCAAGTACGACGACTACATAGCCCTCGGCTCCGAAGCCGCCTGCCGCGAAGCCGGAAAAATCAATGTCGAAGGCAAAGACTACGTCGTACAAGACGGCGACATCATGCACTTCCGTTTCAACGTATAAGGCCGCCGGCACCCCACAACATGAGAACCATCGGCTCGGTATGCGTCTACTGCGCTTCGAGTTCACGGGTAGCCCCCGTCTACTTCGAGGCGGCACAAGCTCTGGGGCAGCTGCTTGCCCGGGAAGGGATACGCTGTATCTACGGCGCAGGCGGACAGGGACTGATGGGCACACTGGCCGATGCCGTGATGGCCGAGGGGGGCGAAATCGTCGGTGTCATACCCCGCTTCATGTATGACAACGGATGGAACCACCCGGCCCTGAAAAATATCGAAATCACCCCCGACATGCACAGCCGCAAACAGCGCATGGCGGCGCTCTCCGACGCCGTCATTGCCCTGCCCGGCGGGTGCGGAACCCTCGAAGAGCTGCTCGAAATCATCACCTGGAAACAGTTGGGGCTCTACCTCCACCCCATCGTCGTGCTCAACGTCGACGACTATTACGACCCCCTGCTGCAAATGCTCGACCGGGCCACCGACCAGCACTTCATGCGGCCCGAACACCAAGCCATGTGGTGCAGCGCCGCCACGCCGCAAGAGGCAATCGAGGCCCTCTACCGCGCCCCCGAATGGGACGGCCGGCTGAGCAAACTGGCTGTCATATAACACGACGCACCGATGTTCCTGCCACACGCGACATATCGCCTTCTCACCGAGATACCCGACAGCATCTCCACCCCCGTCGCGACAGTCGCAGAAAGCATCACCGCCACACCGCCGGCAGCCGACACCTCGGCAACAACTCCTACCGCTCTCCCGGCCACGACAGGCCCAACAGCAACCCCGCTTACCGATACCGTAACCTCGGGCAAGACCATCACCCCTGACTCTGTCGCCACAAAGCAAGAGATCTCCGCCCCTACAAGCCCCGACTCCACCACCGTCGGACACAAAACCTCCGACTCCGAAAGCCTATCGGAAACAAGCAACAGCCCTTCGACAGCAGCAACAACCGACACTTCGACAACAGCACCTGCCACTCTTCCGGCCGACACGGCAGGCTCAACGGCAGTTCTGCACACCGATGACGTAAGCACGGGCAAGGCCATCAACCTTGTCTCTGTCGCTGCAAAACGGGAAACCTTCGGTCCTACAACTACCGACACCACCGGTGTCGGGTTCAAAGTATCCGATGCCGAAAACCTTCCGGCTACAAACGATACCACAAACCGTGAAACATCTGTAACCACACCCGCTACAAGTCAGGAAATCGTCGGCCCGGCAACCGCCGATACCGATACCGCCATCGCCAACCCCGAAGTCACCAGTCTTGAAAACCCGTCGGCAACAAAAGAGATCACCCCGACAACAACAGCAACCGATACCACGAAGAGAGACTCCGTCGCATACAGCGGGACATCGGTAAACTCTCCCGCCACAATCCCGGCAACCGCCGATACCGCCAACATCGAGACCAAAGCCGCCGGCACGGAAAATCTCCCGGCCGCAAGCGACACGTTGTTCCTGAGCCCCGACAGCCTCGGAACAGTCGCCGACAGCCTCAACTCCGAACCTCCGGCAGTCACCATCGACATACACCCCGGACTCCCGGCCCCTCTCCGTCCCGCCAACGCTCCGTTGCGAGACGACGGACTCTTTGTGCTGCTTTTGGCCGGGCTCGTTCTCTTCCTGCTCTCGGTGCGCTACCGTAAAAAGATATTCTCATGGCAGAGCGACGGCGACTCCGAACACCGCCGCGACAGCAACCGCACCAAGCACCTCATCGGCATCAACGCCCATCTGCGCAATATCTTCCTGGCCTTCACCTTCATTATCGAAGGTACGTTGGGAGCCATCGCCCTGCATGTGGCCGATCTGCCCCTCCCTTTCCACGGCGGATATGCGACCAACGCCCTGCTCTTTGCCCTGCCTGCCGCACTCTACTTTCTCTTGCAACAAGGTATCTTCGTGCTGCTGACCACACTCTTCTCTACCGACACACGTGGCAGAGAATGGTGCGACACTCACATCTTCGTCAACCTCTTATTGGGTATCTGTCTTTACCCATTCGCCTTCCTCTCCACCTATCTGCCCGAGACGGCATCACACCTGCTCATTGCCTCGGCCTGCATTTATATCATGGCCCGCATACTCTTTATAATCAAAGGTGTAAAACTTTTTTTACGAGATTTTAGATGTTTACTTTACTTTATTTTGTACCTTTGCGCCCTTGAAATAGCACCCCTCCTCCTTTTGGGTAAATGCTGGGGGCTCTTATAAGGAATTAATTACTAACCAATAAATCGTATTACTTTGAAAATCAAGAAGATACTGGTTTCACAACCCCAGCCGTCAGAAAAATCGCCCTATTTCGACATCGCCGAAAAATACGGGGTGAACATTGTCTTCCGTCCTTTTATCAAAGTAGAAGGTCTGTCGTCAAAAGAATTCCGTCAACAAAAAATCTCGTTGCCCGAATACACCGCCGTCATTTTCACCGCACGCACGGCCATCGACCACTTTTTTACCTTGTGCGAGAGTCTGCGGGTCACCATACCCGAAACCATGAAATATTTCTGCACGACAGAGGCCATTGCCCTTTATCTGCAAAAATATACCGTCTACCGCAAGCGCAAGATATTCTTTGGCAACACCGGTAAACTCGACGACCTTATTCCCGCTCTGATCAAACACAACACCGAGAAATACCTGCTGCCCGTCTCCGATGTCAACAACGGCGAATACCCGCTGCTCGACAAGCATAAAATCAACTACACCAAGGCCGTCATGTACCGCACGGTAAGCAACGACTTTGGTCCCGACGAGCCGTTCGACTACGATATGCTCATCTTTTTCAGCCCGGCAGGCATACAGTCGCTGCTGAAAAACTTCCCCAATTTCGAGCAGGGTGACATCAAAATAGGTACCTTCGGCCCCACGACAGCCAAAGCCGTGAAAGAGGCAGGCCTGCGCCTCGACTGCGAAGCTCCGCGTCCCGAAGCCCCGTCGATGACCGCCGCACTCGACCTCTTTCTCAAAGAGCAAAGCAAGGCCTCCAAGAAATAAGCCGCAACAGCCCCCTCACACCTTGCCACAACTGCCCGCAACAAATGAGGGAAAGTGTGGCAAGGTGCGTTTTATTACCCATCTGCAACCCCTATGAACAGCGACAACCGACTCACTCATGCCGAACGTCTGCGGGGAGAAATAAGAGTAAACAAACTATTTCTCTCCGGCGAGTCGTTTATCGCCTACCCCTACCGCATCGTCTACGCTGTGAGCAAAGCCGGCGAAAACGAAGAGAGCCCCCGCGCCGCCCTGCTGGTGAGCGTACCCAAGAAACGATTCAAACGCGCCGTCAAACGCAACCGGCTGCGTCGTTGCATCAAAGAGGCCTACCGTCTCAACAAGGCCCTTCTCCACGACTCATTGCAGCAACTCGGTCTGAGAGTCGAATTGGCCGTCGTCTATCTCGACAAAGAGGTACAACCTTACAACGTGCTCGAAAAGCACATGAAAGAGATGCTGCAAAAACTGGCTGCAAAGGTGGCAAAGGCCACAGAAGAAGCCTCCAACGTTTAATTGCCTCCTGCCATGTTGCGGCTCATCAGAAAAGCAGTCTCGACGCTCCTGCTGCTCCCCATCTACTTCTACCGGGCGTGCATCTCCCCTCTTAAACCGCCCAGTTGCCGCTATGTTCCCACCTGTTCGCAATACGCCATAGAAGCCATACGCCGACACGGCCCGGGTCTCGGGCTATGGCTGGCCCTGCGACGCATAATCAGTTGCAACCCCTGGGGCGGAAGCGGCTATGACCCTGTGCCGAGCATCACCCGCTACGATATGCACACCCATCGGCTGCGCCCCGTCAGCGAGCAGGAATACGCCATCTGCAACCCCTATCCTCACTATCCGCCGACAGTCGTTGTGGAGCGTCCCGACTGCCGCTTCTCGGTCGGCATTCACCCCTATCAGAGCAGCACAGCAACCGAAGCCGACTGGGCCGAAATCGAGCGCATCGCCACTCTGCCACAGGTTGTTGCCATCGGCGAGTGCGGCCTCGACACGACACGAGGGGGCGAACTGAGTCGCCAAATCGAAATTTTCGAGCGGCACATCGACCTCTCGGAACGCCTCGGCAAGCCTCTTATCATACACTGCGTGAAGGCTTTCGACACACTCATCGCCCTCAAACGCCGGAGACGTCCCACCCAATGGTGGCTCATACACGGCTTTCGGGGGAAACCACAGCAGGCCGAGCAGCTGCGTCGGGAAGGATTGCTCCTGTGCATCGGCCCCCGATACAACTCCGACACCCTGAAAGAGGCCGCACCGGGCACCCTCTTCTTTGAAAGCGACGAGGCCGACACACCCGTCGACACGCTCTACCAGCAGGCAGCCCGTCTGTGGAAGAAACCCCGCTACACCGTGGTGGCACAAACAGCCGAAAACGCCCGGGAAATGCTTCAACCCAAAGGAGAAGAAGGGTAAAAAACTTCTCGTCGGGAAGGTTTTCGCCACAAAATCATTATCTTTGCCGCTACTTCGTCCAAGGCAGACCACCCACGGCAACCACCAGGAGATGCCCCTGCCTCAGACGGAATTGAAAAAAGATATTTTTAACACTCAAAATAAAAACACGACTTCGATGAATTTCATAGAAGAATTGGAATGGCGCGGCATGATACACACCATGATGCCGGGCACAAAAGAACTCCTCGAGAAGGAGATGGTTACGGCATACCTGGGAATCGACCCCACGGCCGACTCGTTGCACATCGGTCACCTCTGTGGTGTAATGATGCTGCGACACTTCCAACGCTGCGGACATAAACCCATCGCCCTCGTTGGCGGAGCCACCGGCATGATAGGCGACCCCTCGGGCAAATCGCAGGAACGCAATCTGCTCGACGAAGAGACCCTGCGCCATAACCAGGAGTGCATCAAAAAGCAGTTGAGCCACTTCCTCGATTTTGAATCGGACGCCCCCAACCGGGCCGAGCTGGTAAACAACTACGACTGGATGAAGGATTTCTCGTTCCTCGACTTTGCCCGCACCGTAGGCAAGCACATCACCGTCAATTACATGATGGCCAAAGAATCGGTACAGAAACGGCTCAACGGCGAGGCCCGCGACGGACTGTCGTTCACCGAGTTTACCTACCAACTGCTGCAAGGATACGACTTCCTGCACCTCTACGAGACCAAGAACTGCAAACTGCAACTCGGAGGGTCGGACCAGTGGGGAAACATCACCACCGGAGCCGAACTGATACGCCGTACCAACGGCGGTGAAGTTTTTGCCCTCACCTGTCCCCTCATTACCAAGGCCGACGGCACGAAATTCGGCAAGACCGAATCGGGCAACGTATGGCTCGACGCCCGCTACACCTCGCCCTACAAGTTCTACCAGTTCTGGCTTAACGTGAGCGACGAAGACGCCGCCCGCTACATCAAAATATTCACCTCGCTCACCCGTGAAGAGATAGAAACTCTCATTGCCGAGCAACAAGCGGCTCCACATCTGCGCCCCCTGCAAAAACGACTGGCCCGCGAAGTTACCGTCATGGTACACTCCGAAGCCGACTATGAAGCTGCCGTAGAAGCATCGGGCATACTCTTCGGCAACTCCACCTCGGAGCAACTGCACCGGCTCGACGAAGATACCCTGCTGGCTGTCTTCGAAGGGGTACCCCAGTTTGAAATCTCCCGCGACGAACTGGCTGCCGGCATACGTGCCGTCGACCTGCTCACCGAAAAGGCAGCTGTCTTCCCCTCAAAAGGTGAAATGAGAAAAATCACCCAAGGAGGCGGTGTCTCCATCAACAAGGAGAAACTCTCCGGGTTTGACGCCCTCATCACAACCGACCACCTGCTCAACGGGAAATACCTCTTGGTACAAAAAGGCAAGAAAAACTATTTCTTAATTATTGCAAAATAAATACGAAATTTTCTTGCAGATAAAAAATCTTGCGCTATCTTTGTCGCGCTTTTGAGAGTATTCTCATAAGTACAAGGATTGTCTTATGGTGTAATGGTAGCACAACAGGTTTTGGTTCTGTTTGTCTAGGTTCGAATCCTAGTAAGACAACGCAAAAAAGGAGTCATTTACACAATGACTCCTTTTTTGTATTCCCACAAATTCTTATATTTCCACGAACGGCCTTCTCTATACGACTCTCCCCCAACATCATCGGGTCTTTCTTGTCTCCGAACAAGAAACGATACCGAAATCATACAATCTTTTTGCATGTTATATGCGAAAATAATACATAAATATTCATAAATTACATACCAAGAAAAAAAGACATGATACCCATTTGTAGGTATTTTTTTCATTTTGCGAAAAAAAAATGATACTTCGTATTACATTTTATATTTACTTTGCAAAAAATTTCAGAGAACCTAAACAAAATGAAATCCGAGCGACGGACATTCAAAAAATTCTTCTTCTGTTTCTTGCTGCTCACCTATGTTCCCACGATTGCGCTGTACGCACAACGAGACTCGACAAGTGCAATCAGTCAACAGCAAAATCAGACAGCCGCCCACGCGCCCGGCGACAAAATCGTGCCGGGCGACCTCCTGCGCCGCGCCAGCACGGGCAACCTCTGGAATGCCATAGTGGCTCTCGAACCGTCGCTGGCCGACAACAGCAGCGACCTCTATGGCGACATGCCCTACTACACCCCGCAGAACAACACCCTGCAAGGCAACACAGCATGGAACCTTGACGGCCGCAACTCGTCGGTGCTTTTCCTCATAGATGGAGCGCAGGTCTCAGCCTATCAGTTTATGTGCCTCAACATAAACGATATCGAGAAAATCATCATCTATAAAGATGCCCAGTCGCTCACCCGGCTCGGTACCAAAGGCGGTAACGGTGCCATCGAAGCCGTGCTGCGCAAGCCCGATGCCGGGAAACTGCACATCAACTACCTCTTCGATGCCCAACTGCAAACCGTCGACCGTAGCAACCGCCACCTCGCCGACGCCATAGCCGGCACCACGGGTTACAACTGGAAAGAAACCCCGCTGCGCACAGCTTTCAGCCACCGGCACAAACTCGACATTGGCGGCGGAGACCGTTATGTGAAATACAATTTCTCGGTCGAGGGCGACCCCGCAGGCCGCGGTGTCATGCAAGACGATTACCACAAAACCCTGGGACTGAGCAACTACATCGCCTACCAGCGTAACGCCGTGTCGATATCGAACCACTTGTCGTTCTACCAGAGCAAAAACCGTGTCAGCCCCTACGGCACCTACGACTACTACCTCAACCTATCGCCCGCGCTCTCGCCCTACGACGAGAATGGAAAAGTATCGACCCTCCTTCCCGACGGCTCGGTCAACCCCCTCTACGAGGTATCGACCGGTTCCTTCAACCGGGAAAAGATACACACCATTCAAGACCGACTGAAAGCCACCATCTCCCTGCCGGCCGACCTGTCTATCGAGGGTGCCTTTGCATTCACCCGCGAAACAGCACAGAACGACCTCTATGTCTCCCCCTCGTCGGGCCGATATGCCGATGCCGAGGAAGGCAGCTATACAGGTCGTTACGACATTGCCCGCGACAACCAGCTTGCCTTCGAGGGCGAACTGGCACTGGTCTACGACAAAGCGTGGAAGAAATCGACCCTCACCACCTCGCTGGCCGCATCTTTCCTCAGCGACAAACGCTATGACGAGACTTTCGGCGGATACGGTATTCTGAACGACCGTATGGCCTACATCTCCTTCACCCAGACCTACTCGGCCGAAGACCCCACGGCAACACGCGAATACGACCACAATCTGGCGGGACTTTTCTCGGCCCGTTACCAGTATGACGGACGCTACGGCATATCGGCCGGCCTGCGTGTCGAGAAATCGTCGCTACTGGCCCCCCGTGCCCGCACGGCCCTCTTCTACAACGCCGGTCTTTACTGGAACCTCCACAACGAAGCCTTCCTGCGCAACAGCGGCATCGAGGAGCTTACGCTGGCCTTCTCGCACGGCACCAGCGGAGGCATAGGCTTTGCCAGCGACGCCTACACCATCACCTACGACAACAACATCGGCAACGAATACATCTACAACTACTATCTCATAGGCTCCTCCATCGTGCTTATGCCCAACGATCGCCTGCGCTGGTACACCGTCATGCGCGACAACCTCTCGCTCTCGGCCCGTTACCGCAATCTCTCGCTCGGGCTGCTCTTCTACTCCCGCATCACGACCGACCTGCCCGTCATCACCTCACTCCCCCTGTCGACCGGATATCCCTACACATTCGGCAACGGCGGGAAAATCAGCAACCGGGGCGTCGAGGGGTCGCTCACCATAGACCTGCTGCCGAGACGGAAAGAGCTTTCGCTGCTCACCTTTGCCTCGGTAGCCTATAACCGCAACCGCATCGAAGAGGTACCAACCTACTTCGCCTCGCTCCACAACGAAGCCGCGATGCGCAACGCCGAAACAACGGGAACCGCCACCACCGGAATCCTGCTGCCGGGATACTCCTTTACCGAGTTGTACAGCACCGACCCCGCTACCGGGCAACTCACCGCCGAAGGGCCGGCCACACCCACGGTACAGGGCAACTGGGGCTTGTCGGGCACATGCGGCAAATGGCAGTTCAACCTCCTCACCACCTTCTCGGCCGGAGCAAAAGCCTACGATGCCGACCGCGCTTCCACCGACCTCAATCCCTATGTAAACGACAACCGCTTCACCCTGCGCAACGTACAGGTGGGATACACGTTCCCGCTGTGGAAGGTTGCCGGGCTGACCGTCATCGCCTCGGGCGAGAATCTGGTGCGATATACCTCGGCCCACGGCAACATCGGCTATTATTATCCCTGCGCCCGCACCTTCACGCTGGCACTCCGTCTACAACTCTGATATGAAAGACATGAAACGATACATACGAGTTCTGTTGCTTCTCCCGTTGGTGGCCTGCTCCGACTGGTTCGACGTCGTGCCCGACAACGAGAACATTCCCGACAAGAAATTTTTCGGCGACGAGAATGCCTTCTACAATGCACTCGTCGACGTCTATACCCAACTGCGCAGCACCGACCTCTACGGCGGCAACCTCACGCTCTCCATGCTCGAATTCATGGGGCAGGACCTCGCTCCCTACGACACCCCGAGCAGCGACCTGAGCCAGTTCCGCTACGACACGCCCGAGAACAGCGCCCGCATCGCCACCGTCATGCAGAAGATGTACCGGGCCATCGCCTCGTGCAATAAGGTTCTCGACGAAATCACCCACACCGATGTCTACTTCTACAACGCCGGACAGAAGGAAATCATCACCGGCGAACTCTATGCCCTGCGGGGAGCCTTGCACTTCGACCTGCTGCGCCTCTTCCACCCCTCGGTAACGCAAGAGCCCGACTTTGTGGGACTTCCCTACATGACACAGTTCGACACCGAGCCGAGTGCACCGCAAAGCTCGTCGCAACTGCTGGGACACATTCTCGACGACCTCGCGCAGGCCGCCACACTGCTCAAAGAGTATGACCCCATCTTGACGGGCTGGGACTATACCAGCACTTCGCCCGGACAAATCGACAACCGCTTGCGGACATTCTTCGCCAACTACTATGCCGTCACGGCCCTGCAAGCCCGTGTCTATCTCTACATGGGCAACTATGAAATGGCGCTCGAACGGGCACAGGAGACATTTACTCACCTGCAAAACGTAGCGACCTCGTCGCAACTCTTCTACTACGTATCGCCGGGTAAATACAACAGCGACTTCTGTTTCTCGCGCGAGCATATCTGGGGCATATCATCGATGCCCGACGGTTTCACAGCCCTATCCGATACGATGTTTGCCACCCGCAAGATACGGGTGCGCAGCGACCTGGCCACGGTCTTCCCCGACGTCAACGACACCCGTTTCCGCGAATGGTTTACCCGGCAGGACGACGGCAGCTACACGCTGCAACACAAGTTCGGAGCCAGCACCCTGCTCTCGGGATACATCTACAATGCCAGCGGCGGCGAGTCGGATCTGCCGGCGCGTATTCCCGTCATCAAGCTGGGCGAAGTGGCTCTCATTGCCGCCGAAGCCCTTAACCACGACAACCGACCCGACGAGGCAGCCGAATGGCTCATCGAGTTGCAAACATCGAAAAGAAGCACTATCGTAGAACAGTTGAAAACCGAAGGAAAACTTTCGGTCGAGACGATAGCCACCGCCATTCGCGACGAATACCAGCGCGAATTCTGGGGCGAAGGCCAGCGCTTCTTCTTCCACAAACGCATGGGCGACAGCCGCATCGCCTCCTACTCGGGCGACAGCATCGACATCTCCAACGAACAATATACATGGCCCATTCCGGCCGGAACCCTCTCGGTAAACCTGTAATAAATGAAAACGCGCACCCTGTATATCCTGCTGATACTTCTGTCGGGGCTCATCTTCCCGACAGAAAAAGCTTGTGCCCAGAAAAAGACATCGGTGCATCTGCAAAACAGGCCGATGAAAGAACTGCTGCACACGATACAGAAAAACGAGCGGCTCTATCTCTATGTCGACCCGACAATCGACACCGAAAAGAGAGTCTCGGTATCGACCCACTATACCGACCCACTGCCCCTGTTGCGTGAGGTCGACAACACACTCTCATACCGTATTGTCGACAATACCCTCGTGGTAACCAAAGCCGACCGAACGGCCAATCGCATCTATGGTCTGGTACTCGACGAAAACGGAGAGCCGGTGTCGGGTGTCGTCGTTCACTGCGGCAACAAAGGGAAAAACAGCGCAACACTCACCGACGCCGAAGGTCGGTTCTCCCTCATACCGGGAAGCGATGGAAACACACTCGCGATATCATTTATCGGCTACAAAAAGCAGGAGCTGCCCATCGGCACGGAACGATTTTTCTGCATACGGCTCGAATCGGACGTGAATGAACTCGACGACGTCATCGTGACCGGGTATGCCCCCAAAGCCAAGAACAGCTTCACGGGTACCGCCGTGCAGGTCAAGGGCGAAGAGTTGCGCACCATCAACAACACCAGCTTCTTCGACGCCCTGAAAGTCTTCGACCCCTCGTTCAAGGTAGTCGACTCGCGCGAGCTCTTCGGGTCGGACCCCAACTTCGTGCCGTCGCAAATCGACATACGCGGTCAAAACAGTTTTCCCGACATCTCCGAGAGCAACCTGCGCACCGAGACCAGCCTGCCGGTATTCATTCTCGACGGGTTTGAAGTCGATGTCGAGAAGGTCTACGACCTCGACATGAACCGCATACAGAGCGTCACCATACTCAAAGACGCCTCGGCATCGGCCATCTACGGCTCCCGTGCCGCCAACGGCGTCATCGTCATCGAGACCCGCAGCCCCGAAGCCGGCAAACTGCAAATCAACTACTCGCTCACCGCGGGATTGCAAGTACCCGACCTCTCCTCCTATAACCTGATGAACGCCGCCGAAGCGCTCGAATTCCAGAAAGCCGCCGGCGTATTCGACGCCATCACCGAAGGCGAAGACCCCGGTACCCGCCTCAACTCCTACAACCTCATCAAGCAGGAAATCATGAGCGGCACCGACACCTACTGGCTCTCCAAACCGCTGCGCGTGGGCTTCCAGCACAAACACTCGCTGCTCATCGACGGCAGCGTGAAAAACGAAGACGCCGAGAAGGAGGGGGGCATGCGCTACTCGGTGAACCTCGCCTACGGACAGAACAACGGCGTGATGAAAGGCTCCGACCGCACCACCTACGAGGCCGGCACCAAGCTCCTCTACAACAGCAAGAAACTCTACGTCACCAACGACCTGCAATTCAGCATGGTGGACAACAGCGAATCGCCATACGGCGAATTTTCGAGCTACACACAGGCTCTGCCCTACCACCGCGAGAAAGATGCCGATGGCAACTACTACCGCACCCTGTCGCTGGCCAATGTCGCCCCCGAAGGCATGCGCCTGGCCATTCTCGCCCAGCAGGAATCGCCCGTGTACGAAGCCAAATACCTCAACTCCTTTACCGAAAAAGAGAGCTACAACCTCACCAACAACACCAGCATCAACTGGGAGGTCTTCTCCGACCTGCGCATACGGGCCAACTTCTCGGTGTCGTACGACTTCAACCGCACCGACGCCTATATCTCCCCGCAGAGCTTCTCCTACATCAACAGCGACGACAACTCGTCGACCACCCCCAGCACGCTGTACAGCCGGGGAAAATACACGCTGAGCAACAATTCGTCGCTCAGCTACAAGGGCAACGTGGTAGCCTCCTACACCCGCTCGTTCGGCTACCACGACATACAGGCCATCTGGGGTGGAGAAGTGAGCCAGGACGACTATACCAGCGACGGATACACACTCACCGGCTTCCTGGGCGATGCCCTCAATTACCTCTCCTACGGCGTGCAGTATGAGCTCTACGGGCGGCCGTCGGGCAGCGAGAGCATGGTGCGGGCCGCCGGCACGTTTGCCAACTTCAACTACTCGTTCCGCAACCGCTACCTGGTCGACCTCACCGGACGCATCGACGGCTCGTCGATTTATGGAAAAAACCAGCAGACCGCCCCGTACTGGTCGGCCGGTTTCCGCTGGAACGCCCACAACGAGTCGTTCCTCAAAGGCAACGACCACCTGCAAAAGCTGGCCCTGCGCCTCAACATCGGCACCACCGGCAACCAGAACTTCACCAAGAGCCAGGCCACCAGCCTCTACTCGTTCCTCACCGCCAGCTATGGCGGCTATTTCGGTGCCATCATCTCCACGCTCGGTAACCCCGATCTCAAAGGACAAATCACCTACAACCGCAACATCGGCGCCGAAGGAACGTTGTTTGGCAACAAGTTCAACTTCGACGTCAACTACTACTACAACACCACGCAGGGCAACCTCACCGAAATCACCATCGCCCCCTCGATAGGATTCAGTTCCTACAAGACCAACATGGGCGACCTCACCAATCAGGGTATCGAATTCAATTTCAGCTACACCCCCCTGCGCACCCGCGACCTGACGCTCAACTTCACCCTCAACGGCGCCCACAACACCAACCGCATCACCCGCATCTCCGACACCCTGCGCAAGTACAACGAGGAGATAAGCAAAGAGGCCGAAGAGGGGACTGCCAACGTCTTCCTCTTCGAAGAAGGCGAGTCGATGAACACCATCTACGCCGTGCGCAGCCTCGGCATCGACCCGGGCACGGGAAAAGAAATCTTCCTTACCAAGGACGGTGAAAAAACCTTCACATGGAGTGCCGACGACCAAGTACCCGTGGGTGTCGACGAGCCGATACTCGAAGGGTATATCGGCAGCAACTTCCGTTACAAGGGGTGGGAGATAGGAGCCACGTTCAACTACTCGTTCGGCGCCGACCGCTACAACTACACCCTGCACGAGAAAATCGAGAATGTCGACTACATGGTCAACAACGACCGCCGCGCCCTCACCGAACGGTGGAAACAACCCGGCGACGTGGCCCGCTACAAAGCCATCAACGACAACAGCGTGACACAGTCGACCTCCCGCTTTGTGCAACGCGAGCGGCTGCTGAGCCTCACCTCGCTGCGCGTGAGCTACACCCTGCCGGCCTCGGTGCTGCGCGGCCGCAACCTCTCGATGCTGAAATTCTCCGTCACCGGAAACGAGATATTCTACTGTTCGACCATCAAGCAGGAGAGGGGACTCAACTATCCCTACGCCCGCTCCATCAACTTCTCGGCCTACATAAACTTCTAACCGTATGAAAAACGTCCACCTCCACATATCGCACCTGCTCGCCTCGTTGCTCCTGACGACCGCCCTCTCGGCCTGCGCCTGGCTCGACGTGGGCAGCAACTCCGAAATTGACGGCGACGAGATGTTCCTCAACACCGAAGGCTACTACACGGCCATCACGGGCATCTATGTCAACATGGGCAACTCCGACCTCTACGGCGGCAACCTGCCGCTCCTGGCTCTCGAACCGCTCACCCAGCAGTACACCCAGCCCGACAGCGACCCCGACCGGCAGAAGTGGGGCCAGTATGACTACACCACCGACGGCGCCAAGACCTTCATCGACGCCGTGTGGGGAACGATGTATAACACGATTGTCAACGACAACCTGCTCATCGAAAACCTGCAAAAAGAAGATTGCCCGCCCTTCGACAAGGGAGTGCGCGAGATACTCACCGGCGAAGCGCTCGGCCTGCGGGCCTACATGTTCTTCGACCTGCTGCGCATCTACAACACGGCCTACGTCGTCGACCCCGAGTGCCGCAACGTGCCGCTGAAAAAAGATTTCGGCTTCGCCCTCGGCGAGCAGGCCACCACCACCCAGGCCCTCGACTACCTCGCCGAGGAGCTCACCTTGGCCCGCCAGCTGCTCAAAGAGCACGACCCCCTGGTTACCGGCATCGCCACCGACAACAAATATGTGAGCTACGACCGCCGCTTCCGCATGAACTACTACGCCGTGACCGCCCTGCTGGCCCGCATCGAGCTCTACCGGGGCAACTACGCCGAAGCCTGCGCCTGTGCCGAAGAGGTCATCGCCTGCCCCACCTTCCGGTTTATCGAAGAAGAGGAAATCATCGAGACCGATATTTACGGAAAAGAGCAGAAAATCGACCGGCTCTTCATGCCCGAAATGATTTTCACCCTCGGCAATGAGAATATCCTCACCGTATCACAATCCGACTACGAAAGCCTCGGCGGCGACTTTATCAAATCCGATGCCTGCTACGAGAGCGGCGACCTGCGCCGCAACTGGCTCTATACCAACCCCAGCGCCAACAACAAGATAAACCTCATACGCTACCAGCGTTCCACGCTGGCCGAAGACGCCTACCTCTACGACACCCCCGCCGTGCCGATGCTCAAACTGGGCGAGATGTACCTCATCGCCGCCGAAGCGGCACTGAACGACCCCTCGTGCAGCAGCCGGAGTGCCGCCGACTGGCTCAACACGCTGAAAAGCCACCGCAACACCTCGCTCCTCCCCACCGGAGCCGACAACAGCGCCGTCGAGACCCAGCTCACCCGCGAATACATCTGCGAGTTCAAGGGCGAGGGGCAGTTGTTTTTCTACTACAAACGCCGCAACGCGCAAGCCATCGACGACGGCTACTACACGGGAAACACCGTGAAAATGAGCACGGCCAGCTATACTTGGCCGCTGCCCGAGTATGAACAGGACTTCGGCTACGGAGCCCGATAAAAAGGAGGACGCGAACATGAAAAAATACCTCTACCTGCTTGTGGCCCTCAGCCTCTGCACCGCCTGCCGCGAAGACGTCATCGACCTCTACAACGCCGAGCGTCCCGCCCTCAACTTCGCCAAGGGCGAATTCAACCCCGGCACCTATCCCGAGAGCTACTCCTTCAACGCCTACTTCCTCGGCGTGGGAGCGGGCGACTACGAGCTGCAAATCCCCGTCCGCCTGCAAGGCACCATCGACTACGACAACGACCGCCTCTACACGGTGCGGGCCAACGCCGGGAAAAGCCAGAATGCCGAGAACGGCGTGCAGTACTCGCTCAGCGAGGAACAGACCTTCCGAAAAGGTCTCTATCAGGACTCCGTGACGGTAACGATACATGTGGGAGCCCTCAACACCGAAGACGACTACCGCATCTGGCTCGAACTGGTGCCGGGCGAGACCTTCGACGCCGGCGTGCCCGACTACCAGTATGTAGTCATCGACTTCATGAAGAACCTCAACACCATGCCCAACTTCTGGTCGAACAACAGCAAGCTGGCCAAGATACCCTACCACCCCAAGAAATGTGAGGTATTCCTCGAAATAAGCGGCATCACCGACCCCGACTGGACCGACGCCGGCGGTACCATACAACTCGAATACTGGATAAACCTCTGCACGCAATACTTCCTCGAAAACGAGATTTACGACGAAGAAACCGGAAACCGCATCTACTTCGACCTATGAAAAGACATCTTCTCCTATACACCCTGAGCCTGCTCGTTGCCGGGCTGTGCGGCAGCTGCCTGCAAGACAAGGACAGCACGGCCACTTGGACACCCGACCACGTCATCGCCGTGTCGGGCATTTCGAGCGACGCATACACCCTCTACCTCGGCGACCGCTTCACCTGCGAGCCGCAGATTACCTTCTCCGACAGCACCCGGGCCGGCGACTACGACTACCGCTGGGTCATCGGGAAAAGCGAAGTCATCTCGCGCGAGAAAAACCTCGACTGGGAAGTCGCCCTGCCCGAAGGCTACAAGCTCAACAGCGACATTCCCGGCGTACTGGTGGTGCGCAACACGGTGAACGAACTCGAATTCCGCCAGACCTTCACCCTGCGTCTTCTCACCGGGTACACCCCCGAATACATCGCCATCTACGAAACCGACGAAGGAAACGTCGAATGGATGTCGTTGCAGGGTACTCCCTATGAGTGGACCCGCACCTACGACAACATGATAGAGCGCGTAAACGGCACCACCGTGCCGGGGCCTTTCATCGGAGCCTTCAACTCGACCGACGAAATAGCCATCTTCACCGGCCACACGCCCGACTACGGCGTCACGGTGAGCATGATCGACTCTGACGAGGGCGACGACTTCGTGGCCAACGTGGGCGAAATCGTAGGCAACATCTACGGCCGCGTGTACCTCGGCAGCGAACCCACACTCGACATCAAAGACGTTGTCTACGGCGAAGGTGCCAGCAAATATCTCATCAGCAACGGTACGCTGCACGTCTTCAACGGCCTCGAAAAGCGGCTGCCCATGTACGACGAGAGTACCTACATCAAAAGTACCAATGTTGCCCAAAGCGTCTCTTCCAAGCAGTTCATGCGCTTCAAGAAAGCCACCTTCGTGCGTCACAACGACGGGCGGGTAGGCTGCTTCCACGTCTACAACGACGTGATGGAGTGGGTAACAGCCGACGGCGAACCGTTCATGCTCGATACCATCTGTGGCTGTTTCTCGCAAGCCACCGGCGAAGGTTCCAACAAGCCCTACGACATCTATCTCGTAGGGGGACGCAACGGGGCCTACCAGATGCACCGTTTCCACGTCGACTACGTCAAGACCACGGTGCAACCCATCGTACACGAAGAGGCCTTCGACCTGCCGGCCGACCTGGTGGGAGAGGTGCGCTACTGGTTCGGCTCCTTCGGCGAGGAGTATGCCTTCTACGCCACCCGCAATGCCGTCTACCGCTTCGACTACCACGACATGACAGCCTTCACCCCCGCAGCCGCCCCGCTGGTGCAATGGGACGAGAACCTCGAACTTCTCGACCTCTTCGTCTTGCAGGGCAGCACCTTCCGCGACGAAGACGACTGCACGGTAGCCTTCCTCTACAACGCCGAGACCCGCAAGACCACCCTGTGTGTCTACGACACGGTAACCGGCCGCATCTATGCCGAATACACCGACCTGCTGCCGGGTCGCGGTGTCTTCTTTACTGCCCGATAAATGTAAACCTAATCCTCCAAATATGAACGAAGAACGCCCTGTTATCGAATGTAGGAATCTCACCCATTACTACGGGAAGAAACTCGTCTACGAAAATCTGAACATCGTCGTACCCGAAGGCCACATCATGGGCCTGCTGGGAAAAAACGGTGCCGGGAAAAGCACCACGATAAACATTCTCAACGGTTTTCTCGAACCCCGCTCGGGACAATGTCTCATCTACGGCGAAGACACGCAGAACCTCTCGCCCGAGACCAAGAAACGCATCGGATACCTCATCGAGGGGCACATCCAGTATAGCTTCATGAACGTACACCAGATAGAGAAATTCTACTCCGGATTCTACGACAACTGGAACCGCGACGCCTACTGGTCGCTGATAAACCGCCTGAAAATCACCCCCCGCCAGAAAATATCGACCATGTCGTGCGGACAACGCGCCCAGGTGGCCCTCGGCCTCATCCTCGCCCAAGATCCCGACCTGCTCATTCTCGACGACTTCTCACTCGGCCTCGACCCGGGTTACCGCCGCCTCTTCATCGACTACATGAGAGAGTACTGCAAGAGCCAGCACAAGACCGTGTTCCTCACCTCGCACATCATTCAAGACATGGAACGCCTCATCGACGACGTCATCATCATGGACTACAACCGCATGCTGGTGCAAGGACCCGTCAAAGACTTTACCGACCGCTTCAAGGGCTTCGCGTTCGACCTCGACCGCGACGACGTAACCTTCGGCAAAGACGAGGCAGCCAACGTCGAACACATCAACAACCACTACGAGTTCTACACCTACGACGACGAGGCGGCCGTCAAGGCCCTGCTCGATGCCAAAGGGCTCGCCTACCGCAACTTCTCGCGCATGAATCTCACGCTCGAAGACGCATTCATAGGTCTCACCGGTAAATACTAAGAGGCAATGAAACCGATATGGCATCTCTTTTACAAGGAATGGATTAAGACCCGCGCCGCCTTCTTCGGCACGCTGATAGTGGGCATCGGCGTGGTCTTCTATATCTTCATCGGCGTCGAAAACCGCATCACGCTCATGGGCGCCAAGGGCTATACCCTGTATATGCTGTACAACAATCCGCCCGTCATCTACTACGGATTGCTGCGTTACATACCGCTGCTGGCCGCCGTGTGCATAGGTGTGTCGCAATACGCTCCCGAGGTGGCCCAGCGCCGCATACGCCTCACCCTGCACCTGCCGGTGGGCAACCGCACGCTCATCGCCGGAATGGCACTCTACGGGTTGCTGCTCATCACGCTATTCAACGCCATCATCTTCGCCCTGTTCTGCTACAAAAACAGCGTTCTCTTCCCGGCCGAGGTGACGGTGCCCGTGCGTGAAACCCTGCTGGGGTGGTTCCTCGCCGCATACTGGGTCTACAACTACATCGCCTTCACGGCCCTCGAACCCAACCGCATGCGTCAGCTCTTCTATGCCCTCACCGGCCTCGTCGTGCTCTCGCTCTACTTCTACAACGTACCCTTCCACGGAGCTTACAGCGCTTCCGCACCCGTGCTGGTGCTGCTGGCGCTGCTGTCGTGCCCCCTCGTTCTGTTCAGCGGATACCGATTAAACAAAGGAGAAAGATAATGACACACAAGATACTGCACATCATCGCCGCTCTTTTTACGGCCCTGGCCGCCGCTCTCGTATTGCCCTACTTCTGCAAGAGCAGCGGGAGCTCCTTCGCACATCTCTACACCGATGCCGTCTACTCCGAAATCTTGCAGGATTTCATCTTCTCACGGTACGAATACGTCAATGAAGAGGGTCAGATAAAGGCCTATACCGTGTATCGCGATTCGCGTGGCAACCGCATCGACCGTTCAGCAGTCGACTCGCTCTGCCCGCTCAACAATGCGACCCAACTGGCCTTTGAAAACCGTTTCCCCGACACCATCTGCGGCGTGGCCGTTACGGCACGGCAAGCCGAAGAGGCCGTCTTCCGCCACCGCATCTCGATGCCAGCCCTCGACTACGGTCTCTACGACCTGGTCGACAGCCATAGCTACCTGTCGCAAAAATTCAACACGCAAGACCTCCTGCGCTTCACCGCAACGGGACTGGAATTTCTCCTGCCCGAAAGCAACAGCATCGACACGGCAAAGACCCGACTCTTCGACCGGGCTCTTGCCCAGAACGGGTTTGAAGCACCAATGAGCCGCATATGGTCGCCCTCGAACCGCACCGACATCGAGCAGCAGGGCTTCTTCCTCAACGACCGCAACGGCCGCCTCTTCCGCCTCTCCATGACCGAGGGGGCACCCGTTATCGAACCGCTTGCCCGCCCCGACGACAAAGAGGTGCTCCTCATGAGTTTCGGCGACGAAGCAGATTACCTGGCCATTGTCGTTGCCACCGACGGCAGCAGCTACCTCATGCCTCGCGACCATGCCTCATACCGTCGCCTGCCACTCCCTTCGTTCAAGGGTAAGAGTGTCTCGCTCTCGGGCAACCTCTTCTACTATTTCTTCACGCTCGACTCGGCCGACTCTACCGAGTATGTTGTCATCGACAAGGCCCTGCGCCCGGTCAATCATCACGCTGCGGCGCGCCCCACGGCCGAAAACTCCTTCAAGGCGGCCGATTACCTACTGCCGGTGCGCATCACCGAATCGGCCTCATCGGGCTTCGGTCTGCACTGGGGTAACCCGGCTCGCTTCCTGCTCGTCAACGTAGTGCTGGCCATTGTTACCCTCCTACTGCGCCGCCGTCAGGGATACAAACTTCCTGTACTGGTCATCGATACCCTCCTGGTACTGCTGCTGGGCCTCTGCGGCATGGCCGGCGCATTTGCCATACCTTACCGCCGTAACGATAAAAAAGAAAAACTTCCGCTATGACACGCACACAGATAAAACACCTGCTTTACAAAGAGTGGATAAAGACACGCTGGTACGCCGCCGTAGGGCTGGTGGTGAGTATCGCCCTGTCGATCTACACCGGCATCGATGCCGTCTCCACCCTTCACAACATGGGTGGCGCCTTCTTCTATTCGACATTGCTCTCGGGTAACATTGCCCTCATGACACAACTCAAATACCTGCCTCTGGCAATAGCGCTGCTCATAGGGTTACCCCAGTTTCTGCCCGAGATTACCAACAAGCGCATACGCCTCACCCTGCACCTGCCTGTGGGCAGCACGGCCGTTGTCTACACCATGGTGCTCTATGGCCTTGCCGTCTTCTGCTGCACCCTGCTGCCGGCCCTGCTCATCACGGTCATCACACTGGCAGTCAGCTTCCCGGCAGAAGTAACCGTCGCCACCTTGGAGACCCTGCTTCCCTGGCTGCTCGGCGGTATGACCGCCTACTTCTTCACGGCGATGATAGCCTTTGAGCCGGTGTGGAAATTCCGCTTCGGCTATATCCTCATCGCCTACTTCACCCTGCGCTTTTTCTACCTCGGATACGGGGTGGGAAATGCCGTGACCGCCTACCCGCTGCTGCTCGCCATCACCCTGATATCGAGCCTGTCGGTCATCTACACGTCGCACCGTTTCAACAAAGGAGAGCTCTGATTATGGCAAAGATTATACGTTTCCTCCTGATACTCATCACCATCTTCACCCTGTCGTTCTATCTGCCGTCGCTCTACCGACGCACGGTCGAGAAACGTCCGCTGAAAACCATGATATATTTCAGCGAAGTGTCGCACGACTTCGTCATTGCCCGCGAAAGCATCGACTCCACCACCCGGGAAGCAGCCATGCTTTACTACGACACCCGGGGTAACCTTCTCTCCGAGACCGAATACATGCAGCTGTTGCCCTTCAACAACCGCCGCAAACTGAAACTCATGGGCCTCATGCCCGACTCGCTCGACGGTGTCGCCCTCACGACCGACGTGCTGAAAAACGTGAAACGCAGCATGCTCGTGGCCGACCGCTCGTTCAGCTACGGACTTGCCCCGCTCTTCGAGTCGGCCCCCGAAAGGGTAGGGGTATCGCTTCCCGACGACATCTTCCGCATCGGCAAGAGGGGCATCGAGTTTATCGACTGCACGACGGGCGAGATACTCCCCGAGAAGAGCGCACGCTTTGCCCTGGCCATGCAGGCTGCCGGCTTTGAAGCTCCCGCCCGCGACATCTACGGCATACCCTCGGTCATCAAACGTTGGGACAGCGGCTACTTCATCACCGACCGCAACGGCCGCCTCTTCCACCTGATGATGGTAAAAGGCGCTCCCTACTGTCGCCCCATCGAGACCGGATTCGAGATAAAGAACATCAAATGTCACACCGACGAAGAGATTTTCTGCCACATCTTCGATACCGACAACCGACTCTATGTGCTCACCACCGACTACCGACTGCTGCCGCTCCCGGTAGAGATACCCACCGGTCGCTGCTTCATGACCTCGAACGACTTCTTCCGCACCTACAAGACGACCGAGAAAGACACGAGCATACTCTTCGCCCTCGACCCGTCGTTCGGCTTTGTGGCCCGACACGCTGAGAAAATCGACCACTACGACGACACCCCCGAAGCTGCCTGGGAGAGACATCTCTTCCCCTTCGCAACGATGAAGACACCGGGCTACGCCCACTTCATACCCCTGCCCAACCCGGTACGTGACTTCTGGTTGGTCAACCTCGTGTGCTTCCTGGTGTGGGCCGCCGTCAAGGCCTACAAGCGCCGCTCCCTGCGTCGGCCCGAAAACATCGGCGACGCCGTCATCATACTGCTGACCGGAGTCTACGGCCTGATTGCCGTGTGGCTCTTTCCCAACCGGAAATAACAATATGTGTCTCACTTAAAATCATCACCCTTATGGAAACTGTAAGTGCTAAACCTCAAAAAACTTCATTCATCGGGTTCGCCGCCTTCATGATTGTGCTTTTCACCATGCCGCTGGGCCATGCCGCCATGATTATCATGGAAAAGACACTGGGCGAAACCTATCTCACCCCCGCCGCTTTTGTGTTGGGACTCCTGGGCGCCGCCCTGGCTATCTGGGGCTTCTACATCAAAAACGAAAACGGAGCCACCTTTGCCGGCCTCATCGGCGGTCTCATGACCTGGACCGGGTGGATCGAATTCACCTTCGTCTACTTTGCCCGCCGCTACAACGTAGCTCCGGCCATGGAAAACGGTGAAATCGTTACCAAGCCCGAATACCTCGTCATGATGTCGTCGGTAGGTTTCCTGGCCGTTGTCCTCATGTTCTACATATTCAGCGCTCGCACCCGTTGCGTCTTTTTCTGCTGGATACAGAAGGTACTGCGCATCAACCGCCACGAAGAGGCACTGCAAACGATACACCGCAACCACTCGCTCACCACTTTTGTAGAGACCAACATCATCTTGTGGGCCAGTTATCTGCTGCTGATGTTTGCCTACGACGATCATATCCTGGGCGACCGGCACCCGGTTACGGCCTTCATCGCTTTCGGTAGCCTCGTATGGTCGGCCTATCTCTTTGTAAAGCTCATGAAAATCCGCAAAATAGGCTACGCCATACGTTATGCCATTCCCACGGTCATCATCTTCTGGAATTTCGTCGAAATTCTCGGACGCTGGGACCTCTTCCGGGAAATATGGGTCGAACCGGGCGAATACAAGACCGAAATCATCATCATGTTCGTCGTCTTTCTTCTCTTTGCAGGAGGCCTCTTTCTACGTAAAAAACAAGAAACCAAATAATACTATTCACCTTTAATTAACAAGTCCTATGAAGAAACTATTACTCTTCACGGCGTTCCTCAGCTGTTTTGCTTTGGGATACGCACAGTCCAAAACCGTGGCTGTGGAAACAGCCGGTACACTCAGTACCCTCATCTCTGCCGATGAAGCTGCTACGCTCACCGACCTTACCGTGACCGGTTCCATCAACAAAGCCGACCTCGACACCCTCAACGGTATGCCCGCCCTGGCCACCATCGACCTGAGCGGTGCCAACATCGTGGCCTCGACCGAGGGCGATGTAACCTACGCCGAGAACACCATTCCCGAGGCATCTTTCATGAGCAACAAGACCTTGGTATCGGTGCTCTTCCCCACCTCGCTCCAATATATCGGAACCGAGGCTTTTGCCGACTGTATCAACATCAAGGCTATCGACCTGAGCACCTGCCCCAACCTTGTTGAGGTTGGTTACAGAGCCTTCGGTGGTATCGACGGCCTCGAAAGTCTCTCTTTCAACGGCTGCTCCAAACTCACCACCCTCGGTGATTATGCCTTCTCAAACGATTTCTACATCGCTTCGATCGACTTCACCGGCTGCACCAGCCTCTCGACTATCGGGGCTAATGCCTTCAACAACGTGCGCGAAGCTCTCACGACTCTCGACCTGAGCGATTGCACGTCGCTTACCGTCATCGGAAAAAGCAGCTTCAAATCGTTGAAGAAAATGACCTCGCTCACCCTGCCCGAGAATGTCGAAATCATTGGCATGGGTGCCTTCTATGCCTGCCAGTCGCTCGAAACCATCACCCTGCCTGCTTCGGTCGACTCCATCGCTCCCCACTCCTTCGGACAACCCAAAGCGATGAAGACCGTTGTATGCCTCGGCACCGATACCCGCGCCGCCGAAATGGCCTTCTCCAACAATACCTACATCTCTTCGGTCTCGACCAAACCCGCTGAGGAGAACTATGCCGACAAGGGCTACACCCTCGTCGTGCCCCAGGGCTGCGCCGACACCTACCGTGCCGGTATCGAGTGGGCCAAGTTCCCCTTCATCAACGAAGCTACCGAAGAGCCTGCCGATGGAAAAGTCGTAGCCGTAGAGACCGCTGGTACACTCAGCACCCTCCTTACCGCCGATGAAGCCGCCACTCTTACCGCTCTTACCGTGACCGGTTCCATCAACAAAGCCGACCTCGATACCCTCAACGGTATGCCGGCCCTGGCTACCCTCGACCTGAGCGGTGCCAACATCGTGGCCTCGACCGAAGGCGATGTAACCTACGCCGAGAACACCATTCCCGACGGAACCTTCACCAGCAACAAATCGCTCAAAAACGTCGTGCTCCCCAATTCGCTTGTAACCATCGGCGACGAGGCATTCTACATGACCGAGCTCGAAACCGTCGATCTGAGCAACTGCTCCGAGCTGAAAGAGATTCTTGATTATGCCTTCGGGTCAATACAAGAAACCCTCACCACTGTCTCTTTCAACGGTTGCTCCAAACTCGAATCGATTGGCGATTATGCTTTCACCAACGATAAGGTAATCGCTTCGATCGACTTCACCGGTTGCACCAGCCTCACCACCCTCGGTAACCGTGCCTTCCTCAACCTCAACTCTGCTCTCGAAACAATCGATTTGAGCGACTGCTCCGCCATGGAAAAAATCGGCGACAACTGCTTCCGCGGCTGTAAAGTAGCCACCTCGATTATCCTGCCCGAAGGAGCAAAGGTCATCGGCGAAAATGCCTTCTACCAATGCAACGCCGTTGAGACCATCACCATTCCCGCATCGGTCGACTCCATCGCTCCCTATGCTTTCTATCAGCCCAAAGCGTTGAAGACTGTCGTATGCCTCGGCACCGATACCAAAGCCGCTGAACGTGCCTTCACCAGCGTACTCTCGTCTAAACCTGCTGAGGAGAACTATGCCGACAAGGGCTACACCCTCGTCGTACCCAAAGGCTGTGCCGACACCTACCGCGCCGGCATCGAGTGGGCCAAGTTCGCCGTCATCAACGAGTCGACTTCTGCCATCGAGAGCGTTGAAAGCAACAGCACAACGGCCGTTTACGCTACCTCCGATGCCATCGTTGTCGAAGGTGCCGCTGCCGGCACACCGGTAACCGTCATCGCCCTGAGTGGCGCTCAGGTGAAGAGTGCCGTGGCCGACGGTTCGGCTCTCTCGCTGACCCTCGACATGAAGGGTATCTTCCTGGTAAAAGTGGGCAACGAGGTATTCAAAGTCGTTCTCTAAACACTTCGTTTCTCTTCCACACAGAAACCCCCGCCGGCCGATTGGCCAACGGGGGTTTCTTTTTATCCGCAACTAATACAATACACTCATAACTAATCATTAACACTTTTTCTATAAAACACAATCTTTATTTCAAAGTTTTATCTATCTTTGTAGTAATTCCAGCTCTTTAAAGAGTTAAAGAAACGGAAGGACATATATAAAAAGGGCGTTCAGCAAAATTATCTCTTGTTGGAATCTGGACAATTCTCGTCATGTGGATAATGAGCAACAGCGCCCGCACTAGAGTTGTATACTCACCGCTAAGGTGAACTATATGATTTCTGGGTGTGGGTTTTTGCTTATTTTACATGACAGGCAGTCCAGAACTCTTAATCACAAGAGAGCCTCAACAAGATAATAAGCTAAAGTACCCACACCTTTTTTGTATATAAAAAATTCTATAGTATGATCGCTGTCCTAGGGTACTTAGATAGCAAAAATTTTTTATTATGAAAAAAAACAAATTTCTTCTACTCTCAATTTTTCTATTGTATGCTTTGGGTGCATACTCACAAAAGATTGATACACTATATTATGATAGTGATTGGAAAGGCGTTGAATCTAAACAATTTGCCAGTTTTATTCGGTATCTTTCATATGCAGAAAACAATAATTACAAGAATAGATTCCGAGACTATTATATCACTGGTGAATTACAAAGTGAAGGAGAATTTATTTACATTGATAAATATGATGACTCTAAATCTATCTTCGGTCAATCAAAGTCTTACTATAAAAAAGGAAACATCGAAACTGAAAACAATGTAGAAAATGGGAATGGACAAATCATTAGTTATTATGAAAATGGTAATATAAAGCAGAGTCTTGAGCTTAAAGACAGTTTATTAAACGGATTCGCAATTACATATTTTGAAAACGGATTGATTCATACAATCTGTAATTGCGTAAATGGAGAGTACGAAGGCATATACTCAGAATTTACAGAAAATGGGGATGCTTGTAAGCAAATAGAAATGAAAAATGGCAAGCCAACAACTCCCTATTATACATATTCTACCCGGAATGGATATATAACAAAATACAAACTAACAGATAACAGTCCGTATCTAGAAATGCCCACACCTGCAGAAAAAAAGACTTTTTATTCTAGTGGAGACGCTTGGAATTATTACATAAAAAACGGATTATGTCTCATGGTTAATGCTTCCTCTAACAATACTTATGGGAAATACTTTACCCTTAATATAGTCCTAACAAATAACTCTACTCAACCTATAACTTTCAATCCAGCATTAATTACAGCCTTTAAAAAAAGAAAAGGGAAAATTAAGACCTTAGGGGTACTCAGCTCCAATGAATACCTTACAAAGGTACGTCGAAATCAAAATTGGAGTCTGTTTGCGAAAGCTCTTAGCGAAAATATGGCCGCATCAAAAGCAGGTTATTCTGCATCTTCATCTCAAACAAATTCTATATATTCCGGTGCTAGCGTTTCTGGTGCTGTAGCAGGTACTATAGGAACACACGGATCAGCAGTTTCAGCAGCCGCCGGAGTTAGTGGATACGCAGGGCTTTCGAGCACAACATCAACATCTGTAACATATAATGGGGCAGCCGCTTATCAAGCAAATTTAATAGCAAGCGATAGAATCGCAGAATATAGTAACCAATTAATACAAGAACGAGAAATTATCGATAAGGGATACTTAAAGATTACCACAATTTACCCAGGAGAAAGTATTGCTGGCTATATAAATATTAAATATGAAAAAGGTAACGAACTATATGTAAATATCCCCATAAATTCAGTTATCTATCCTTTTTCTTGGATCTATTAATCACAAATACATAAACACCTAAAATCAAAATCCTATGTTCAGAAAAAATCTATTGATATTATCATTCCTCTTTATAGTAAAAAATCTGTGTATTGCCCAAACTTATTCTGAGTCCAACTCAATAACAATCCCGGCAAGCACTCCTATTCCTCTAGTTTTAGAATACCCTATTTATTCTAAAAATGCCTCGAAATCGGATCTCATCCATTTTAAAGTAGCACAAGATATTTATATTGAAAATAGAATTGCGATACCAGCAGGCACAATAGGTATCGCCGAAACTATAAAAGCAAAAAAAAGAGGATGTTGGGGTAGAGCAGGAAGACTCGTTGTAAGAATAAAGGAATTGCAATTAACCAATGGCGTTACTATTCCTTTAATGGCCCCAGACATTGAGAAGAAAGGTATTAGCAAAAAAGCCAATGCTTGGACATGGTTTTTCTGTAGCATACTATTTGTCCCTCTAAACGTAATTCCACCCCTTTGTATCAAAGGAGAAGATATTGCCATGGAAGAAGGTTTAGTAATATTGGCATATACAGCAGAAACAGTAAGATATAACTCAAATTAAACAAAAAAAGGCCGCCTGCCCGATAGCAAGCGGCCTTTTCGGCTCTTCAGGTAGGACTTGAACCTACGACCCTCTGATTAACAGTCAGATGCTCTAACCGACTGAGCTACTGAAGAATAAATGGTGTATGTTTCGATTCCGCACCCGGAATTTTTGTGGCTCTTCAGGTAGGACTTGAACCTACGACCCTCTGATTAACAGTCAGATGCTCTAACCGACTGAGCTACTGAAGAAGATAACATTCCTAAAAATGCAGGGCAAAAGTAATGCGTTATTTCCAATTATGCAATATATTTGTGGAAAAATTTCTCACTCTTTTCCGAAAACAACCCTCAAAGATATGCACAACGTTCTATTTTCAATCCGAAGTCTGGCCTTGACCTCAGCCCTGTTTCTCACGGGAAATCTCCTCTCGGCTCAAAACAACGACAAGACTTTTGACACAGCCAAAAGCATTTCGGTATTCAACTCGGTATTGAAAGAGCTCAATACGCTCTATGTCGACACCTTCGACCTCGACAATATGGTAGAGAAAGGCATCAACACCATGCTCTACACGCTCGACCCCTACACCACCTACATTCCCGAGACCGAGACCGAAGACTTCAAGTTCATGACCACGGGCGAATATGGAGGCATAGGCTCGCTCATTACCTACCGCGACAGCTTTACCTACATTGCCGAGCCTTACGAGGGACTGCCCGCCCAGGTGTGCGGACTGAAAGCCGGCGACAAGATTCTGCGGGTCGACTCGGTATCGGCCGTGGGACTGCCGTCGGACAAGGTGAGCGAACGGCTCAAAGGCCCGGCCAACACCATCGTGCGCGTCGTCGTGGAACGCCCCGTGACACTCGACACGCTCACCTTCGACATCGTGCGCAAGAAAATCACCCTGCCGGCCGTTCCCTATTACGGCGTGCGCGACGGGGGAGTGGGTTACATCTACCTGCAAAGTTTCACCGACAAGGCAGCGGCCGAAGTGAAAGAGGCCTTCCTCGACCTGAAAAAGAACAGCCACATCTCCTCGCTCATACTCGACCTGCGGGGCAACCCCGGCGGTATTCTCGACGAGGCGCTGCAAATCATCAACTACTTCGTGCCCAAAGGCACCGAGATACTCTCGACCCGCGGCCGCATCAGCCAGTGGGACAAGACCTACAAGACCACCCAGAAACCTCTCGACGAGAAAATACCGCTGGTCGTTCTCATCAACGGTGAGTCGGCCTCGGCCTCGGAAATCGTGGCCGGTACGCTGCAAGACCTCGACCGCGCCGTCGTCGTGGGCGAACGCTCCTTCGGAAAAGGTCTCGTGCAGACCACCCGCCCCATGCCCTACAACGGCATGATAAAAATCACCACCTCGAAATACTACATTCCCAGCGGCCGCTCGATACAGGCCATCGACTACTCCCACCGCAACGCCGCCGGACGTGCCGAACGCATTCCCGACAGCCTCACCACCGCCTATACCACCGCAGCCGGACGCATCGTGCGCGACGGCGGCGGCATCACCCCCGACGTGAAAGTGGAGCTGGAACAGATACCCAACATCGTGTACTACCTGGTCAACGACATGTACATCTTCCGCTACGCCACCCGCTTTGCCCAGCAACACGACACGATAGCTCCCATCGAGGCATTTGTCATAGACGACGATATATACAACGACTTCAAGGCGTATGTGCAGAGCCAGAACTTCACCTACGACCGCCGCTCCCAGAAGGTTCTCGACGAGTTGCGCAAATGGGCCGAGTTTGAAGGCTACCTCACCGACATCACCCCCGAAATCGACTCCCTGTCGAAGAAGTTGTCGCACAACCTCGACCACGACTTTGCCAACTTCCGCGACGAAATAGCCCAGCAACTCGCCTTCGAAATCGTCAAGCGCTACTACTACCAGAAGGGAGAGATATGCGAGAGCCTCAAAGACGACCCCATCGTGAAACGGGCCCAGGAGATACTGCTAGACCCGCGGCAATACCGCACGATACTGCAACCCGAGAAGAGCGCGGCCGACCGTAAGGAGAAGAAGTCATGAGCGCGACAACACCGCTTCTCGACCCCTTCGGCTACTGTCCGCACTGCGGCTCGGCCCGGTTTGTCGATAACAATGCCCAGTCGAAGCGCTGCCTCGACTGCGGCCTCATCTACTACATCAACCCCAAGGCGGCGGTCGTGGCGCTCATCACCAACGACGAAGGCGACATACTCGTATGCCGCCGCGCCAAAGAGCCGGCCCGCGGCACGCTCGACCTGCCGGGCGGATTTACCGACCTCGACGAGACCGCCGAGGAGGCCGTGGCCCGCGAAGTGCGGGAAGAGACCACACTCACCGTCGTTGCCACACACTACCTCTTCTCCCTGCCCAACCTCTACACCTACGGCGGACTTACCGTGCCTACGATGGATCTCTTCTTTGAATGTCGCGTAGCCGACACCCGGGGGCTCGAAGCCCACGACGATGTGGCCGCCGCCCGGTTTATGAAACGCGACGAAATCGACCCCGCCGACTTCGGGCTGGCCTCGATACGCCGCGGCATCGCCCGTATTCTGGGGCGGGCGGCCGAGTAGCCTACCCACACTCTTTCCCTCACCGAAACCCCACCCGCAATAGACCGATACCCGCCGCAACGCTCTGCGGAGAGAAAGGGTAGGAGAGGGGTATCCCCGCACCCCCTCCACACCGCCGCTTCGCAGCAGGCGGGGAGAGAGACATTCACACCCATCGCCACGGGAGAGGCCGTCAACAAAAAATTTTCACCGGCTTGCCATTGCCCGAGCTTTTCACTACCTTTGTCTGCTCATCAAAACAAGAAATTCCGTGGCAAAAGAGATGGTCGAAACCCCGCTCATGAAGCAGTACATCGAGATGAAAGCCGTTCACCCCGATGCCATACTGCTGTTCAGGGTAGGAGACTTTTACGAAACCTTTTCCGACGATGCCATCACGGCATCGGAGATACTGGGCATCACCCTCACCCGGCGGGCCAACGGAGCCGCCCAGTATGTCGAGCTGGCAGGCTTTCCCCACCATGCTCTCGACACCTATCTGCCCAAACTGGTACGCGCCGGCAAGCGGGTCGCCATCTGCGAGCAGCTCGAAGACCCGAAACTGGCCAAGAAGCTGGTCAAGCGCGGCATCACCGAGCTGGTAACCCCCGGCGTCTCCATCGACGACAACATACTCGACCACAAGGAAAACAACTTCCTGGCCGGCGTGCACTTCGGCAAGAACGGGCAGTGCGGCGTGGCCTTCCTCGACATCTCCACCGGCGAATTCCTCACGGCCGAGGGCAACTACGACTACGTCGACAAGCTGCTGGGAAATTTCCAACCCAAAGAGATACTCTTCGAGCGCAGCCACCGCAAGCAGTTTGAGGAGCACTTCGGCAACCGCTACTTCACCTTCGAACTCGACGACTGGATATTCACCGAGGAGGCGGCCACCGAACGGCTGCTGCGCCACTTCGGCACCAAAAACCTCAAAGGTTTCGGTGTGCAGAATCTCAAACTGGGCATCGTCGCCTCGGGCGCGCTGCTGCACTACCTCGACATTACCCAGCACACTCACATCTCACACATACTCTCCCTGGCCCGCATCGAGGCCGACCGCTACGTGCGCCTCGACAAGTTTACCGTGCGCAGCCTCGAACTGCTCTCCACGATGAACGAAGGCGGCAAGAGCCTGCTCGACATCATCGACCGCACGGTGAGCCCCATGGGTGCGCGCCTGCTCAAACGGTGGATTACCTTCCCGCTGAAAGAGGTGGCCCCCATACGCGACCGTCAGGAGGTGGTAGAGTTTTTCTTCCGCCACCCCGAAGCCAAGGAGCTCATCGACCGCCAGCTCGCGCTCATCGGCGACCTCGAACGCCTCATCTCCAAAGTGGCCGTGGGGCGCATCACCCCGCGTGAGACGGTGCAGCTGCGGGTGGCCCTGTCGGCCATAGAGCCGATACGCGACTGCTGCCAGTCGGCCGACGAAGAGGTACTCCGCCACATCGCCGCACAACTCAACCCCTGCACCCTCATACGCGACCGCATCGAGCGCGAAATCTCGCCCGACGCCCCCTCGCTCACCAACCGCGGCGGCATCATCGCCCGCGGCGTGAACGCCGAACTCGACGAGCTGCGCGACATCTCGGGCTCGGGCAAGGACTACCTCCTGCACCTGCAACAGCGCGAGAGCGAACGCACCGGCATTCCCAGCCTCAAAATCGGCTACAACAACGTCTTCGGCTACTACATCGAGGTGCGCAACACCCACAAGGACAAGGTGCCCGAAGAGTGGATTCGCAAACAGACCCTCGTCAGCGCCGAGCGCTACATCACCCAGGAACTGAAAGAGTATGAAGAGAAAATCCTCGGTGCCGAGGAGAAGATTCTCTCGCTCGAAACACGCCTCTTCAACGACCTGGTGCAGGCCGTCGCCGACTACATTCCGGCCATACAGCTCGACGCCAACCTCATCGCCCGCATCGACTGCCTGCTCTCCTTCGCCAAGACGGCCGAGGAGAACCACTACATACGTCCCGAGGTGAACGACTCCCTCACCATCGACATCAAGGAGGGTCGGCACCCCGTCATCGAGCGGCAGATGCCTCCCGGCGAGAGCTACATCTCCAACAGCGTAACGCTCGACAACGACCACCAGCAAATCATCATGATAACGGGGCCCAACATGGCCGGCAAGTCGGCCCTGCTGCGACAGACGGCCCTCATCGTCATCATGGCGCAGATAGGCAGCTATGTGCCGGCCGAAGCCGCCCACATAGGCATCGTCGACAAGGTCTTCACCCGTGTGGGCGCCTCGGACAACATCTCGCTGGGCGAGTCGACCTTCATGGTGGAGATGAACGAGGCGGCCGACATTCTCAACAACCTCTCCGACCGCAGCCTCGTGCTCTTCGACGAGCTGGGCCGTGGCACCAGCACCTACGACGGCATCTCCATCGCCTGGGCCATCGTCGAGTACATACACGAGCACCGGCGCGCCCGGGCCAAGACCCTCTTCGCCACCCACTACCACGAGCTCAACGAGATGGAGAAGAGTTTCCGCCGCATCGCCAACTACAACGTGTCGGTAAAGGAGGTCGACAACCGGGTCATCTTCCTGCGCAAACTGGTGCGGGGCGGCAGCGAACACAGCTTCGGTATCCATGTGGCCCGGCTGGCCGGCATGCCCCAGACCATCGTGCAACGGGCCAACGAAATCCTGCACCAGCTCGAAGCCGACAACCGCCAGAACGGCATCGCCGTGCCCCAGGAAAAGAAAAAAACATCGACCAGTGGCGGCGGAGGCATGCAACTCAGCTTCTTCCAGCTCGACGACCCCGTGCTCTCGCAGGTGCGCGACGAGATTCTCCACACCGACATCAACAACCTCACCCCCGTGGAGGCACTCAACAAACTCAACGACATACGCAAAATCATTACCGGCAAATAACCCATGACCGCACAAGACTTTGAAATCATGGCCCCGGTGGGGTCGTACGAATCACTCACCGCCGCCATTCAGGGAGGCGCCAACTCGATATACTTCGGCGTCGAAGGGCTGAACATGCGGGCCCGCAGCTCCAACAACTTCACCCTCGACGACCTGCGCGAGATAGCCCGCATCTGCCGGGAACACGGCATGAAGAGTTACCTCACCGTCAACACGGTCATCTACGACAGCGACATCGCCCTCATGCGGCGCATCATCGACGCCGCCCGCGACGCCGGCATCTCGGCCATCATCGCCAGCGACATCGCCGTCATGACCTACGCCCGCAACATCGGGGTGGAAGTGCACCTGTCGACCCAACTCAACATCACCAACGTCGAGGCACTCGAATTTTACGCCCGCTTTGCCGATGTCGTGGTGCTCGCCCGCGAGCTCAACCTCGACCAGGTGGCCCATATCCACGCCGAAATCGAACGCCGCCACATCACCGGCCCGGGCGGCAAGCCGGTGCGCATCGAGATGTTTGCCCACGGCGCCCTGTGCATGGCCATCTCGGGCAAGTGCTACCTGAGCCTCCACGAGATGAACGCCTCGGCCAACCGCGGCGCCTGCATGCAGGTGTGCCGCCGCGGCTACACCGTGCGCGACAAGGAGAGCGACATCGAACTCGACATCGACAACCAATATATCCTGTCGCCCAAAGACCTGAAAACCATACACTTCATCAACCGCATGATGGAAGCCGGCGTGCGCGTGTTCAAAATCGAAGGCCGCGCCCGCAGCGCCGAGTATGTGCGCACCGTCGTCGAGTGTTACCACGAGGCCGTGGAGAGCGTCATCGACGGCAGCTACGGCGACGAGAAAATCGCCGCCTGGGACACCCGCCTGGCCAAAGTCTTCAACCGCGGATTCTGGAACGGCTACTACCTCGGCCAGCGGCTGGGCGAGTGGAGCCACACCTACGGCTCCGAAGCCACCCGCGTGAAGGTCTACATAGGCAAGGGGGTGAAATACTACTCCAACCTCGGGGTGGCCGAATTTGTCGTCGAGACCCAGTCGCTGCACGTCGGCGACGAAATCGTCATCACCGGCCCCACGACGGGAGCCATCATCACCACCGTCGAAGAGATGCGCGTCGACCTCAAACCGGTCGAGGAAGCCGTCAAGGGCGACCACTTCTCGATAAAGCTCGACCAGAAGATACGCCCCTCGGACAAGCTCTACAAATGGGTCGCCCCCGAAACCCTCAAACGATGAAGCGCGAAACGCCCGTAACCGTCCCCACCGACGACGGCTCGCCCACCCTCTACCTGCCCGCCCTCGACGAACACTACCACTCGGTGCGGGGAGCCGTGGCCGAGTCGATGCACGTCTACATCAAGACCGGCCTCGAAGCCTGCGGGCGGGAAACGGTCGACCTCTTTGAGTGCGGCTTCGGCACCGGACTCAACGCCTTCCTCACCCTGCTGGCCGCCGGGCAAAGCCGCCGGCACATACACTACACCGTCGTCGAAGCCTTCCCGCTCGATGCCGCACAGGCCATCGGCCTTGCCTACCCCGAAACGATACAGCCCGTCAGCCGTCCCCTCTTCGAGCAGCTGCACCGCTGCGAGTGGGAGAGGGAGGTGGCCATCACCCCCTGTTTCACCCTCCACAAAATCGAGACCGACCTCACCCGCCACCCCTTGGGCGACGAACGCTACGACGTCATCTACTACGACGCCTTCGCCCCCGAGAAACAGCCCGAGCTGTGGAGCGCCGAACTGCTGGGTCGTGTCGCCCGCTCCCTGCGCAGGGGAGGGGTGCTCTCGACCTACTGCGCCAAAGGCGAGGTGCGCCGCCGTCTGCAACAAGCGGGGCTCATCGTGCAACGCACCCCCGGCCCTCCGGGCGGGAAACGCGAAATCCTGCAAGCCCGACGACCCGACGACTCCTCCCGCTCCGGCACATAAAAAAATAAGTTAATAACCCGGTCGACAAAGAAGCGATACGAAGTTTTTCCTATTTTTGTTTCAAAGATTTACCGACATGAAAAAAACGACCCTGCGACATATTGCCTGCACCCTGCTGTGCAGTCTGCTGCCATTCACCGGCGAGGCACAAAAAGCCGTCCGCATCGAACAACCCGCCTACACCTTTGATCGCGCCCAACAAATGTTCAACGAAGGGAACTACGCCGGTTGCATCGACCTCATGACAGAATACCGCAAAGGAGCCACCCGCACCATCGACAAGGCCAAGGCCGACTTCCTGATAGCCGCTTCGGCCTACGCTTCGCGCGAGCCAAACGCCCTCGACCTCATCGAAGGCTACCTCGCCGACCACCCCAAGACCCCGCACAGCACCGAGGCCCAACTCCTGCAAGGACACTGTTACTTCGACCGCGGCGACTACGACAAGGCGCTCGAAATATACCGTGCCATCGACATCGACAAGCTCTCGCCCGAAAAACAGGGCGACCTGCTGCTGCACCTCGGCTGCACCTATATAGAGAAAGGCGATACCGAACAGGCCGCTCCCTGCTTCGCCGCCATTATCGAAGTGGGCGGTCCCTACGAGAAGGCCGCCCTTTACCACGACGCCCACCGCCGATACCTCGAAGGCAAATACGAAAGTGCCGAGAGCGAACTCACCCCCATCATCGACGACAAGACATTTGCCCGCCCGGCCACGGCCCTGCTCGCCCAATGCCGCTTCGCCCAAGAGAAATACCCCGAAGCCATCGAAACGGCCGGCCGGTACATGGAGCGCTATCCTGCCGACTCGACCTACTACGAGATGGAACGTATTCTCGGCGAGAGCCACTTCCGCACGGGCGACAACACCCAGGCCATCAAATACCTCTCGGGCTACACCACCTACTGCGCTGCACCGCAACGCAGCAGCCACTACGCCCTGGGTATGGCCTACTATCAAACGGGAAAATACCTCGAAGCCATCGAACAGCTGGGGCGGGTTACCGACCGGAAAGATGCCCTGGCACAGAGCGCCTACCTCTTCATCGGGCAGAGCTACCTGCGGCTCAACGACCCCACCAACGCCCGTCTGGCCTTCGAAATGGCCTCACAATACGACTTCGACCCGCAGGTGCAGGAGGCTGCCCTGTACAACTACGCCCTCACGCTGCACGCCGCCACCTTCTCGCCCTTTGCCGAGTCGGTCACCGTCTTTGAGAAATTTCTCAACCTCTTCCCCCGGTCGCAACACGCCGACACCATCAACGACTACCTCGTCGACGTCTACATGACCACCCGCAACTACGAGAGCGCACTCAACTCCATCAACAAGATACAGCATCCCACGGCCAAAATCTATACCGCCAAGCAACGCATCCTCTACCGGCTCGGCACCGAATGTTTTGCCAACAACGACCTGAAACGGGCCGCCGACTACTTTACCCAGGCCATCGCCCTGGGTAACTACGACCGCGAAGCCAAGGCCGATGCCTACCTGTGGCTCGCCGAGTGCCGCTACCGCGAAGGAGACTACACCGGGGCCGCCCAGAACGACCGCCTCTACCTGCAAACCACCGCCACGGCCGACCCGCTGGCCTACTACAACCTCGGGTACGGCTACTTCAAGCAGCACGACTTCGGCGAGGCGCAGACCCAGTTTGCCCACTACATCAAGACCGAGAGCCCCAACGACGCCCACCTCCCGCGCATCGCCGACGCCTGCACCCGACTGGCCGACTGCCTCTACGGGCAGCGCCGCTTTGCCGATGCCGGCTCAGCCTATGACAAGGCCGTCGCCCTCTACCCGGCAACAGGCGACTATGCCCTCTTCCAGAAAGGATTCATGGCCGGCCTGCAAAAAAAATACGCCGAAAAAACGGCCATCATGCAAGAATTGCGGCAACGCTACCCGCAGTCGGACTATGTCGATGACGCCTGGCTCGAAGAGGGCTTGGCCCATGTCGTCCTCCAAGACGGGAAAGCCGCAGCCTGCTTCACCGCCCTGCTCGAAAAATATCCCGACCAGGAGACCGCCCGCAAAGCCGGCGTGCAACTGGGCATGTTCTACTACAACAGCCGGCAACCCCAGAAAGCCATCGCCACCTACAAAAGCGTCATCGCCGACTATCCCGGCACCGAAGAGGCACACATCGCCCTCCAAGACCTCAAAGCCGTGTATGTGGCACAGAACGACGTCGACACCTACGCCGCCTACCTGAAAACCCTCGGCGGAAACGTATCGACCGAAATATCGGAACTCGACTCCCTCTCGTTCCTCACCGCCGAACGCGCCTTCCTCAAAACCCCCAACGCCGCCTCGGCCACGCAACTCGAAAACTATCTCAAAAAATATCCCAAAGGCGCCTACACCCTGCCCACCCACAACTACCTGAGCCTCTACTACTACGACCGCAAGGAGTATGGCAAAGCCCGCAAGGAACTCTCCACCGTGCTGCAAACGCCCAATAATCCCTATACCGAAGAGGCCCTCACCCGCCTGGCCGACATACAGGAGAAGAGCAAAGAGTATCCCGAAGCCTTTGTCAGCTACCAAAAACTCGAACGTCTCGCCTCCCGCAAGGAGTCGCGGCAACTGGCCCGCCTGGGCATGCTGCGCACCGCCGTGCAGCTGGGCGACAACCGGGCCGTGATAGAGGTATCGGCACGCCTGCTGGCCGACCCCACCCTCTCGCCCGAACACATACGTGACGCACGGGCCGCACGGGCCGGCAGCTTCATCGCTCTGGGCGATTCGGCACAGGCCGCCGGCGAATGGGAGAAACTCGCCGAAGACCCCCGCACCGAGACCGGCGCCAAAGCCGCTTACCAGCTGGCCCAGTACCACTTCGACAAGGGCGACGACACCCAGGCCGAAGCCGTCGTCAACCGCCTGCTCGAAGACGGCACCTCGCACCAGTACTGGCTGGCCCGCGGATTCATCGTGCTGGCCGACGTCTATACCCGACGGGGCGACACCTTCAAAGCCCGGCAATACCTGCTGAGCCTCCAAAACAACTACACCGCCGACGACGACATCAAGGAGCGTGTCGCCGTGCGCCTCGAAAAACTTGAACCTGCAAATACCGACGTACAATGAATACCCGCCATATCACCCTGCTGCTCTTTGCCGTGCCGGCCCTCTTCGGTGCCAGCGCCCAGACCGACAACAAAAACACCCTGCAACGTGCCGTAACCATCGAAAAGGAGTTTACCCCCATCGTGCAGGACGCCTCGAAAATCAACGTCATACCCGAGATGGAGGTATCGGCCTCGGCACGCCCCGACATACGATACACCGAGTGGAAAAACGCCCGCAACGAGACACCCACCCTCGACCTGCTTCCGGCCGGCGACGGCGGTGTCGAAGCCCCCGACCGCCAGCGGGGATATGCCCAGATAGAGATGGGCAACTATCTCAACATCAACGCCAATGCCGGTATTCGCATCGTAGACAGGCAGCGCGACCAGTTGCTGTTCTGGTACAGCCACAACTCGACCAACGGCACCCTCGCTTACCTCACCGACAACAACAAGACCCACCAGCGCCGCAACGACAACAAGCTGAATCTTGCCTATACCCACACCTTCGACCGCGCCAGCTGGAACACCACGGCCTACTACCGCTACAACGGCTTCAACTACTACGGCATGCCCCTCTACAACATCGACAAGAACCGTCTTGCCGGGCTCAGCACCACCACCGACCAGCAGACCGTGCAACACTACGGCTTCGACACCCGCATCGCCTCCAAGCCCAATAAGGAGTTCAACTACACCGCCGAGATATGCTACCGGGGCTACAACAGCGACCTCGGCCTCTTCTACGGCCAGCGCGGCGTACTCGAAAACCACCTCAGCACCCGACTCGACGGCAGTGCCCCCCTGGGCGACAACTACCTCATAGGTGTGGCCGTGGGCATGGACAATCTCATCTACAACCGCTGCGACCGTGAAAACTACACGGTGCTGCGGGCCAATCCCTACTTCGGCATCGAAAAGGAAGCCCTGAAATTCAGAGCCGGTGCCATTGTCGACCTCTCGATTCACGACAACACCATCTTCCGCATCGCCCCCGACGTGCGGTTGGAATGGGAATTTGAAAAACTCTGGTTTCTCTACACCAGCCTCACCGGAGGCAAGAGCCTCAACACCTGGGAGAAGATGAGTGCCATCACCGCCTATGTCGACCCCAGCCGCAAGATGAGCAACACCTACACGCCGGCCGACTTCACCGTGGGATTGCGCACCGCCACCTTCAAGCAGCTGCACTTCTCCCTCTACGGCGGCATCAAATACAGCATCGATGCCCTCTTCGACTACCGCTGGCAATACATCGAGGCCACCGGCACCGGCGGCCGCCTCACCCGCCCCGTGGTCAGCTTCTACGCCACCGACGCCTATGCCTGGAAAGCCGGTTTTGAGATACAGTACAACCCGCGCGACTTCTTCAAGGCCCACCTCGCCTGGGAACACAACGAGTGGCACCAGCAGGGCAACAAGGCACGCATACACTCGTCGCAACCCCGCAACGAGTGGAAAGCCGGCGTAACGGTGGTGCCCATTCGTCCGCTCGACATCTCGGCCGACCTCTACTTTGCCGACGGTCTCGGATACCGTAACCTCACAGAGGGCATGGTCGACTACCCCTCGTCGGGAAATCTCCCCAACATCGTTACCCTCAACCTCGGCGCCATATACCGACTCAACAAGCACATACACTTCTCGGCCCAGCTCAACAACCTGCTCTCCAAACGCACCGACCTCTTCTACGGAATGCCGGCACAACGCTTCCATTTTCTCATAGGAGCGGGGGTTGTTTTCTGAGAATTTAGAGAGGAAAAGAAAATTTTAACGACAAAATAACTGACTGTCAATCGCTTTTTTTCTACTTTTGCAGGCGAAAATAAAAGAAGCGACAGAAAATGCCGAAAAATTTAGTCATTGTAGAGTCGCCTGCCAAGGCAAAAACGATCGAAAAATTTTTAGGAAAAGATTATAAAGTCTTATCGAGTTACGGCCACATCCGAGACCTGAAAAAGAAAGATTTCAGTGTCGACGTAGACCATAACTTCAACCCCATATACGAAATTCCCTCCGACAAGAAACAGCTCGTCGAGACCCTGAAAAAAGAGGCCGACAAAGCCGACATGGTGTGGCTCGCTTCCGATGAAGACCGCGAAGGAGAAGCCATCGCCTGGCACCTCTACGAGGTACTCGGGCTCAAACCCGAAAAGACCCGCCGCATCGTCTTCCACGAAATCACCAAAAGCGCCATACTCAACGCCATCGAGCACCCGCGCAACATCGATATCGACCGCGTCAACGCCCAGCAGGCACGCCGCGTACTCGACCGCATCGTGGGCTTCGAGCTGTCGCCCGTGCTGTGGAAAAAGGTAAAACCCGCCCTCTCGGCCGGCCGCGTGCAGTCGGTCGCCGTGCGACTCATCGTCGAGCGGGAGAGAGAAATAGAGCAGTTTGTGAGCGAAG
>OBAQ01000350.1_pt1 | contig 47637 bp, 57 predicted proteins | sample 1517821 | NCBI WGS metagenome assembly OBAQ01 (sample SAMN04571705, study PRJEB22368) | human gut metagenome | biome: human gut; material: stool | host: Homo sapiens | place: Luxembourg | collected 2012-09-27
AGGTCGTCTTCATGTCGATGAGGATATGATGGATGAGCTGGCAGAGATAAAGGCGAATCTGGACATTGCCTACACCATACTGACTGTAGATTCTATGACTGGTCAGGATGCGGTTAATGTAGCTACAACGTTCAATGACAAAATAGGTATAGATGGTGTCATCCTTACAAAGCTGGATGGTGACACCAGAGGCGGTGCCGCACTGTCGATCAAGGCAGTTACAGGCAAGCCAATCCTGTACTCAGGTATGGGAGAGAAGCTTACAGATCTGGAGCCATTTTATCCGGATCGTATGGCGAGTCGAATCCTCGGTATGGGTGATGTTGAGTCACTCATAGAGAAAGCCCAGTCGGCCATCGATGAGGAAAAGGCAAAGGAGATGGAACAGAAGTTCCGCAAAGCAAGTTTTGATTTCAACGATTTTCTTGATCAGATGGCTCAGCTCGAGCAGATGGGTGGCATGCAGGAGATCCTTTCGATGATGCCAGGCATGGCAAGTCAGATGAAGAATGTTGAGATAGATGAGAACGCTGCTAAAACACCAAAAGCAATCGTTCTGTCCATGACACCTAGAGAGCGTTCACTCCAGGATCCGATATCGCCATCAAGAAAGAAGCGTATCGCAGATGGAGCAGGTGTCCAGATAGCAGATGTGAATCGTTTTCTTAAGCAGTTTGAACAGTCTAAGAAGATGATGAAGCAGATGTCAGGCATGATGGGCGGAAAGAGAAGACGCGGTGGTTTTAAAATGCCTTTTGGCTTAAGATAATTAATATTTAGGAGGAACAAGAACAATGGCAGTAAAGATTAGATTAAGAAGAATGGGTTATAAGAAGCATCCTTTCTACAGAGTAATCGTAGCAGATTCAAGATCACCAAGAGATGGTAGATTCATCGAGGAGATCGGAACATATGATCCTAACCAGGAGCCATCTGTAGTAAAGATTGACGAGGAGGCTGCAAAGAAGTGGTTAGCTACTGGCGCACAGCCAACTGAGTCAGTTGCAAAGTTATTAAAGCAGGCAGGTATCGAGAAGTAATTTTACGGATGTATCAGCTTTTCTATGAAAAGCTGATATGCAGCGCCAGCCATCGACGAAGTCGATTTTGCATGGCTGGTGTTCCATTTGGGAGGTATAGAGATGAAAGATTTAGTAGAAATCATTGCAAAGTCCCTAGTAGATCATCCTGAGCAGATAGCTGTAACCGAGACTGAAGAAGACGGCATAATAAAGATAGACCTTACAGTCGCACCAGAAGACATGGGTAAGGTAATCGGCAAGCAGGGCAGAATAGCCAAATCCATCCGTACAGTTGTCAAGGCAGCTGCTTCAAAGGGTGATAAGAAGGTTGTCGTTGATATTAAGTAGAACTGCATAGGCAGGATAAGTGGTATTTCTTAATCTTCATATGACAGAGGATTTATTACCGAGTTAAGAGGGGGAGTTTATACTCCCCCTTATTATATGTCACAGGCGTAAGCCTGATGACCTGCGCACGCATCAGCGTGCTACCATATTGTATAGGAGAGAGTATGGAACATAATACAGAAGACAGACTCAGAGTAGGTGTGATAACCTCAAGCCATGGTATAAAGGGCGAGGTTAAGGTATATCCAACAACAGATGACAATGATCGTTTCAAGACCCTGGAAAAGTGTTATCTGTCAAATGGCAGAGAGACTTTGGAGGTTAATTGTACATCTTGCAAATTCTTGAAAAATATGGTTATTCTCAAATTTGAAGAATACGATAACATAAATGATATAGAACGTTTTAAGAACTATGATATATTAGTTGACAGGGAGGATGCAGTTCCGCTCATGGATGGAGAATTCTTCATCTGTGACGTCCTAGATGCGGATGTCTACGATCAGAATGATGAGCATATCGGAATACTTGATGATGTGCTTGAGACCCCTGCAAATGATGTGTTTGTTGTGAAGAAGGATGATGGCGGGGAGCTACTTATCCCTGTTGTTTCGGATTTCGTTTATGACGTGGACACTGAGAATAGGAAAGTCAAGGTCAGGACATTTGAGATGGTGGAGGCGGACGATTCGGATCACAAGACAGAGTGATAAGAGTGTGAACTGGCAAAGGCTTAAACCTAAGTTCAAATATCAGGAGTAGATTATGAATTTTTATATTTTGACACTTTTCCCTGAGATGGTTATGAATGGACTGTCTACCAGTATCACGGGAAGAGCTATAGAATCTGGAAAACTTCATATAGAGGCTATAAATATAAGAGATTACACCAAGGACAAGCACAATCATGTGGATGATTATCCGTATGGTGGCGGTGCTGGTATGGTAATGCAGGCACAGCCTGTATATGATGCATATACGGCGCTTGTGGAGAAGATAGGAAGGAAGCCGTGGGTCATATATATGACTCCGCAGGGGCAGACTTTTAATCAAGGAATTGCTCAGGAGCTCTCGGAGAAGGAGGATATAGTTCTTCTCTGCGGACACTATGAGGGAATCGATGAGAGAGTTTTGGAGATGATAGTGGACGATTATATGTCTATTGGTGATTTTGTCCTTACTGGTGGAGAGCTTCCAGCCATGGCTATTGTAGATGCGGTATCCAGACTTGTTCCGGGGGTACTGAACAATGAGGACAGTGCGGAGATAGAGACATTTTACAACAATCTGCTTGAGTATCCGCAGTACACTAGACCACCGGAGTTCATGGGCAGGCGAGTTCCGGATGTGCTTCTCTCGGGTAATCATAAGCTCATAAATGAGTGGAGACTGGAGCAGTCCATAGAGAGGACCAAGGCGAACAGACCGGATATGTATGAAAAGTACATAGCCGAGAATCCTCCAAAAGAGAAAAAGAAAAAACAAAAAAAATCCGGCACTGATAACTGAAACGGCGTTTTGATAATACAGACCGGGATATATGGGTTGTCACTTGGGGTTTTAAAGTGGTATACTATGAATGGCAGAATTGAGAAAGAATTTGCACCTGAGTGTGAAAGGTCTTATGTCAATTCTGCCATAACCTTGTGGAACGAGACTACAGGGCATACATAAATACAAGGAAGAACAAGGAGATAAAACATTATGAAACGCAGATTACTTATGACAATGATGGCTATGGTTTTGGTATTTTCACTTGCCGGTTGCGGAAGCAAGAAAGATGAGCCGACAACAGCAGCTAGCACCGAGGCAGAATCGGAGGTAAAGGATGAACTTATTCAGTTTATAGGAACTGATATACCAAAGGTTGAGGCGGATGAGGCAGCTGTTATGAAATCATACAATTCATATTTTGCAGAGGGGGCAACTATAGATACAGATACTCTTCTGAAAGATCTCACAGATAACATCATCCCTAAGTACAAGGCATTTCTTGATTCTGTACAGGCGATAGAACTGAAGACAGATGAGGTAAAGGCACTCAGAGATCTGTATTACGATGCGATGAATACCCAGTATGAGGCTATACAGAAGGTGCAGGCAGCTGTAAAGAACAAGGATAAGGACGTCCAGAACGAGGCAAAGAAGCTTCTGTCATCTGCGCAGAGCAAGTACACAGCATACAATGATGCAGTGTATGCCCTTGCACAGAAGGAAAATGTGACATTAAACGGTGAGATTGCGACAACGGCTACCACAGAAGCGGGAAGTACCACAGAGGCAAATACAGAGGCCATAGATCCAAGCGAAGCAATGACTGATGATACAGTGACAACAGAAGCAGCAGAGTAGGTTAATAAGACAATATATAATTATAGATAGCATGTGATTGAGTCAGATAATTGACTCAACCACATGCTGTTTTTATGCATCGGGTGGGGACGGAGGTATCTGTCCCCGTTAGAATGGACTAACTGGGCAAAAATGTGGAAATTGTTGATATAGTTCACACTTTATACAAACATGGATGGTATATTATTGAAAAATGAAGAAATTCTATGTGCGGAGGTATATTATGGATACAATAAAGGTACTGATGGTTGATGATGAGAGTAGAATGAGAAAGCTTGTAAAGGACTTCCTTACAAGGGAAGGATATATTGTTTTAGAGGCCGGAGACGGAGAGCAGGCTCTTGATATCTTTATGGAAGATAAGAATATATCACTTGTGATACTTGATGTCATGATGCCTAAGATGGATGGATGGGAGACGCTCAAGGAGATCAGAAAGTTCTCTCAGGTTCCTGTGATCATGCTTACAGCCAAGGCGGATGAGAGAGATGAGCTTCAGGGATTTAATCTTGGGGTTGATGAGTACATAACAAAGCCGTTCAGTCCAAAGATACTTGTTGCCAGGGTGGCAGCGATACTCCGAAGAACCTCAGATGCAGCATCTGAGGAGAGACTCTCAGCTGGCGGGATAGATATGGATCTTTCGGCGCATATTGTCACTATAGACGGCAAGCCGGTGGAGCTCAGCTTCAAGGAATTTGAACTTTTGCAGTATTTCATAGTAAACAGGGGTGTTGCGCTTTCGAGGGAGAAGATACTGAACAACGTATGGAATTACGATTACTATGGTGATGCCAGAACAATAGATACACATGTTAAGAAGCTCAGAAGCAAGATGGGAGCTAAGGGTGATTATATCAAGACTATATGGGGTGTAGGTTATAGATTCGAGGTAGAGTGATGCGCAAATCAAAAATGACATCGATCAAAACAAAAATAACGCTGTTTCTTGCGGCAACCATATTGATCATGGTCGTCATGTCGTGTGCCATAACCATGCTATTTATAAAGAAGTATTTCTATCATGGAATGGAACAGATGCTGGTGGATACATACAATTCCTGCAATGAACTGTTTGGACAGGATGAGGATATAGACAGCAGAGAGCTGGCAAATGATGTGACGAACCAGTCTGGAGCCATGATCTTCATATTTGACAGTGTGAATATGAGAGTGTACACAACGGTGAATGAAGAGGCTGCAGTGTACAACAATCTTTCGTTCATTGCGGACTATTTTAATTACAGTGGCGGTAAGAATCCGGACAATCCGAAGATTAAGAGAAAGCAGATAGAAAAGACCGACAAATACGATATCCAGATAACAAATGACAAGAATACGGGGAACAGTTACTATGATGTGGTGGGATTCCTTGACAATGGATACGTGGTGATAATAAGAAAGCCGATATCCAGCGTTGATTCGACGATCGTGATATCATTGAAGTTCTTCTTCTTTGTATTCTCAGTTGTGGCGATATTTGGATTTATCTTGATATATTTTATAAGCAATGCTGTTGCAAAGCCGATAAAGAATCTGGCGTCCGTTGCAAATCAAATGGCTCAGCTTGATCTTGATGTGAAGGTAGATCACACATCCAACGACGAGATAGGAGAGCTGGCGGACAGTATGAATGAGATGTCATATCAGCTGAAGAACACTCTGACAGAGCTGCAACAGGCAAATGCCAAACTCCAGACAGATATAGATGAGAAGGTTCAGATAGATGAGATGAGGAAGGAGTTCTTATCTCATGTATCACATGAACTCAAGACACCTATAGCACTCATACAGGGATATGCAGAGGGCTTGAAGGACAATGTTATTGAGGATGACGAGAGTAAGGAGTTCTACTGTGACGTTATCCTTGATGAGGCGGGCAAGATGAACAGGCTCGTTAAGCAGCTGCTGAATCTAAATGAGCTAGAATTTGGTATGAACAGGGTTCAGCCCGTTGCATTTGACATCAATGCCCTCATGAGGAATGTAGTCGGTTCATCATCGATTCTGATAGAGCAGAATCATGCTGATGTTGAGCTGCCAGAAGCGTTGAACAAAGAGTGCAATGTGTATGCCGATGAATTTATGATAGAGCAGGTATTTACAAATTACTTCACAAATGCGCTTCATTACTGCAATGATGGCGGCAAGGTCAAGATCTGGACCGCACAGACGGACTATGATGCGCCAAGAAAGGTTGACGACGGAGAGATCACAGGAAACCTCAGAGTGTTTGTATATGACGAGGGACCAAACATACCTACCGATGAGCTTGACAAGGTATTCATCAAGTTCTACAAGGTGGATAAGGCGAGAACGAGAGAGTATGGCGGAAGCGGAATAGGACTCTCGATAGTTGCCGCATCCATGGCGGCTCATAACAAGAACTATGGTGTATACAATGTTGAAGACGGCGTGGTATTCTATTTTGATCTTGATGTCATAAAACAGGATGGGGACGAACCGGGACTGTTACCGGAGAATACCGAAGATAATACGACTGAAAATGTGTCAGAACAATAAATACTTTGCAAGAAGGAAACTTTTAGGCTATAATTCTAGGGGTTTCCTTTTTCTGTTGAATGCTGGCAGCCGCAAATATATTTATAAAATGGGAGAAGATTATGTCATACAGTGCAAAAAACATTGAGGTGTTAAAGGGACTTGAGCCGGTAAGACTGAGACCGGGAATGTACATCGGCAACACAGGGCGAAGTGGACTGAATCACCTCATACAGGAGCTTATAGACAACTCGGTGGATGAGCATCTGGCGGGTTATTGTAATAATATATGGGTTAGCATAAACGAGGATGGTTCAGCAACAGTATCGGATGATGGACGAGGGGTTCCTGTTGATCTTCATGAGCAGGAGGGGATACCTGCTGAGAGAGTTGTATACACTGTGCTGCATGCGGGCGGTAAGTTCAACAGCTCCACCTACAAAATAAGTGGAGGTCTTCATGGTGTAGGTTCTGCCGTTGTAAATGCACTGTCCAACAAGCTTATAGTGGATGTAGCTAGAGATGGTTATCTCTATCACGATACATATGAGAAGGGAATACCGACAACTGAGCTGGTTGACGGAATGCTTCCAAAGACAAAACTCAAGGAAAAGAGAACTGGTACAACTGTGACACTCTATCCTGATGATACGATATTTGAGACGGTGAAGTTCAAAGCGGATGCCATCAAGCAGAGGATCAAGGAGACTGCATACCTGAATCCGAATCTTACGATCACATTCCAGAACAAGAGGGACGGTGAGGAGCCTATAGTATTCCATCAGCCGGGAGGTCTTTCAGCATTTGTTGAGGATATATCACAGGGACTCACACATACATCGCCAGTTGTTGCAATATCCGGTGAGAAGGATGGAATCGCTGCTGATATCGTATTTCTGATGACGGACGATGGCGAGGAGAATATCATAGGATTCACCAACAATATCACGAATCCTGAAGGCGGAACCCATGTGACGGGATTCAAGTCGGCATTTGCAAAGCTCATCAACAATTATGCCAGAAATGAGCTTGGAGTTTTGAAGGAGAAGGATTCAAACCTCACAGGTGCAGACATAAGATCGGGAATGCAGGCCATCATATCAGTTAAACATCCTGATCCTCAGTTCGAGGGACAGACCAAGACAAAGCTTTCAAATACGGACGTGTCAAAGGCTGTGGATGATATCGTGAAAGAGCAGCTCACTGTATATTTTGACAGAAATTATGACGTGCTGAAGGATATAGTGGACAGGGCGGTAGCGCTCTCCAAGAGAAAGGCGCTTGAGAAGTCCAAAATCAATATCAACAAGTTTTCATTTGAGGGAAATGGCAAGCTGGCAAAGCAGGAGTCCTCAGATTCGTCCAAATGTGAGATATTCATAGTCGAGGGAGATTCTGCGGGAGGCTCAGCCAAAACCGCGAGAAACAGGAAGTATCAGGCGATACTGCCACTTAGAGGAAAGATACTCAATGTGGAGAAAAAGCCTGTTGCAAAGGTGCTTGAGAATGCCGAGATCAAGGCGCTCATCAATGCATTTGGCTGTGGTTTCATGCAGGGCTACGGCAACGATTTTGACATAAGCAAGCTGAACTATGACAAGATAATCATCATGACGGATGCCGATGTGGATGGTGCCCATATAGCGACACTTCTGTTGACATTCTTCTACAGATTCTATCCCGACCTTATCAGCGAGGGACATATATACATAGCTATCCCGCCTCTCTACAGAGTTGGCGAGGGCAAGAACATCAAATATCTGTACTCAGATGATGAGCTCGCAAAGTATAGAAAGACGCATACAAGCAAGTTTACGATACAGAGATACAAGGGCCTTGGTGAGATGGACGCAGACCAGCTCTATGAGACGACCATGAATCCGGAGACGAGACTTTTAAAGCAGGTATCAGTGAACAGCCGTATTGAGGCAAATCAGCTCACACAGACGCTCATGGGAACTGAGGTTGCCCCTAGAAGAGAGTACATAGAGACACACAGTGCGGATGCTGTACTCGATATCTAAGCTTATATAGAGTTATATTTGATAAATACTGCACAGTGTGTTTTCACAGTTTGTATGATGAAAGGGATAGATCATGTCGGAAAAGATATTAAACGTAGATTATGAGAGCGAGATGGGACAGTCCTATGTGGACTATTCCATGTCGGTTATAACAGAGAGAGCGCTCCCGGATGTAAGGGATGGATTAAAGCCTGTCCAGAGAAGAATACTTTACTCACTGGATGGTCTTGCAGGCTCCGACAAGCCACACAGAAAGTGTGCGAGAATAGTCGGAGATACAATGGGTAAATACCACCCACACGGAGACAGCTCTATATACGAAGGACTTGTAAATATGGCGCAGAATTGGAAGCTGCCGATACCACTTGTTGACCCACACGGTAACTTTGGCGCGGTGGACGGCTCCGGTGCGGCTGCCATGCGATACACTGAGGCGCGTATATCCAAGTACACAGAGGATGTGTGTATGAAGGATCTTCCGTTTTTCAAGGATCAGTTCATACCGAACTTTGACGGAACGGAGACAGAACCGACTTTCCTGCCTTTCCAGGTACCCAATATCCTGGTGAGCGGTTCAACCGGTATCGCCGTAGGTATGGCGACAAATATTCCTACACATAATCTCGGTGAGGTCATAGACGCAACTGTTGCATATCTGAATGATCCTGAGATAGAGCTTGAGGACCTGTTAAAACTCATGCCGGGACCTGATTTTGCCACAGGTGGAATCATCAATGCCACACCTGAGGAACTGTACAATGTGTATGCCACAGGACTTGGCAAGATCAAGGTGCGCGGTAAGGTAGAGGTCAGGGATATCGGATACGGAAGAAAGAGTATTTGTGTCACAGAGCTTCCATATACCATGATCGGAGGCACCGCCAAGTTCCTCGATACTGTTGCAGAGCTTGTCAGGAACAGAGAACTTCCAGCTGTCGTGGATATTGCGGACAGAGGAGACAAGAACGGTGAATGTCTGTGTATCGATGTGAAGAAGGGAACTTCTGATGAGGAGATACAGAACATTATCAATATATTATATAAGAAGGCAGCTCTTGAGGATACATTTGGCGTGAATATCAACTGCATCAACAACGGCAAGCCGGAGGTAATGGGACTCAAGAAGATACTGAAGGTGTACACAGATTTCAAGTACGGTCTGTATGACACGAAGTACAGAAAGCTTCTTGCACAGCAGGAGGAGATCAGAGAGATCAAGATGGGACTCCTCACAGCTGTCGATTGCATAGACCTGATCATAGAGATACTCCGCGGAAGTACAAAGGTTGCAGATGCCAAGGCGTGTCTCATGCACGGCGATACATCAAACGTTAAGTTCAGATTCAAGGGCTCAGAGGCGGATGCAAAGTTCCTGTGTTTCACAGAGAAACAGGCGGATGCGATACTTGCCATGAGACTTCAGAAGCTCATAGGTCTGGAGATCAATGCCCTCAAGAAGGAACTTTCTGACGCTGAGAAACTCATCAAGAAGTATACAAGGCTCATGGAGTCCAGGGATGCCATGAAGCAGCAGATGATAGATGATATGCTTGAGATAAAGGCAAAATATGCCATACCTAGAAGAACACAGATCCACAATTATGGAACTGTTGTTGTGAAGAAGGCAGAGGTTGTGGCCACAGATGTGGCTGTACTTCTCGACCGATTCTATTATATCAAGGTCGTAGATGCAAATGTATACGAGAAGAATATAGAGCAGATAAACCGTGATTATAGATTTGCAGTGAAGTGTCAGAATCTTGACAGGATAGCAGTATTTGCCGACAATAATCAGGTGTATACGATCAAGGTTGCCGACATCATCAAGCTTCAGGCGAAGAAGAACACCAGCAAGAAGGGGGGCGGAAGCCTCATAGGACGTCTTGCCGATAAGGGAATCCAGGTGTTCGAGTTCTGCAACATGAACGGTGACGAGAACATTCTGTTCATGGATTGCATAGAGCATTTTGTGACGGACAAGCTGCTGTTCGTCAGCAAGCAGGGACTTGCCAAGGTTGTTGACGGCTCCGCATTTGACACCACAAGGCGTGCTGCAAACGCTTCAAAGGCCGGTGATGATATAATTTACATAGGTAAATTCTCTGAGGGAGATTTTATTATTGCACAGTCAGAAAAAGGATATTACATAAGAGTTGATATCTCCGAGATCCCTGAAAAGGGCAAGGGTGCAGCGGGAGTCAAGCTCATCAATTTAGAGGGTGACGATGTCCTTGAGTCGGTATTTGTGGGAAGCACAAGGGATACCTTCAAGGTTGGAGACAACGAGATAATCTTCACCAGAGTTAAGCCGGGCAAGCGCGGCGGCAAGGGAAGCAAGCTGAGGTTCTAGAAAAAACTTTTGAAAGGACAGAGACAGATGATTTCAATTTTGGATTACAATTGCAATTATCTTCTGAAAGTTACAGTAAATAAAGTATTGTAAGGTACATAATGAGCAAATTTTCTGATTATACTAATTATTTACTAAATACGAAGCCTTAAATGCATACCAAAATTAAAATCGAATATAACTTAGGGCATCTAAGTAAGTCCATGTACTTGTGTTTATTATGAGTATGTGGGCTTATTTTAATGCCTTAATTTACATATACACAGAAATACTTACTAATGGCTTTAAAACGCTTCTATGAGTCATAGAGAGCGTCAGAGTGCCGTTATATGACCTAAGTTTGAAATGTAAATTTCAAATGAATCCATAAAATTATGGAAAGGAGGAAAATCAATGTATGGAGTTGTTACAAAACACTTCAATGAAAAAGGTACAGATTTATTTAGAGTATGATCAATGGAGAAACATATTTTATTCATTAAAAAGACTTGAATGATGAATATGTAGAAAATGGGAGTTTGGTGTACTTTGCATTTTACAGATCAAAAGGAAGAAAAAATAGTGTCAGTACTATTAAGTCAGAACAGCAGTTCGATTTAGTGTGGGTAACACTGTAAGTAACACAATATAGAATTGAAATAAAAAGAGAGTGATGTGTGTCACTCTCTTTTTATGTTGAAAGGAGAAATATGACAGGAAAAACACATGTCGTTGGAGGAAATGTTTTTGCTTTAGGCAGTTATATTCTAATGAAGAAGACAGGATTATTAGTTGATAGTGTATGGGAACCATTGCAGCTTGGAATTATATTACCTTATGCAACCTGGGCCAGTACACTACCTGATCTTGACCAAAATAATAAAAATAGAGTGGAAACAAACCCGGTTAATACAGCTATACAGGATTTATTTAGAGTAATTCAAGCAGGACACAGAAGCGTAAAGTCACACGTAGCTCCTTGTATTATTGTAGGAGTACTGTGCGTTATGTCGATTTTAGGCAAATCATTTTTTAATTTAAATCAGATTAGTACAAATATTCTATTTCTTGTTCTAACCGGTTTATTTTGTGGCCTACTGTCGCATTTGATTCTTGATTTATGTACAAGTGATGGCATAGTTATTGCCGGTAAAAGGATTGCATTAGTACCTAAAAATCCAGTATTTGGTACAGGAACTAAGTATGAGAGCATTTACCGTCGTATTTGCTATGTTTTGAGTTGTTTGCTTTTGATAATGGCTTTTATCTTATAATTATCAGGTTATGATAAAAACCTGATTTATCTTGCAAGAATTTTATTAATCAATAGAAAGGAAAAGGAGGAAGAGTATACGATGTACACTCCAACAGTAATAGAAATGATGATACTCGAGTTCTTAAGTGGGACTAATAATGACCGTATTCATTATAACGGTATTAAGTCATCTGCTTTTTTCAGTGTCATTTATGAGTCTGAGTTTATTAGAGATATGTCAGAGAGTACAGTACGTAGAGCATTAAATAATCTACTTAGTTATGACTTGGTGGCGTATGGTATGAAATCAGGAAAATTTTATACTTATTATATTACGGAGAAAGGACTGCGGTGGTTAAAGCAGTAGAGGTGAGGTAGAATGAATTTTAACGAAGAAGACATTCGTAGCGATGTAGGGTTTGTGTGTATTGGGCAGGCTGCTGGAAACATAGGCTTGCTCTTTGAAGAGAAAGGATACAATGTTTTGTATATTAACACTTCTTCAGAAGATTTAGCTTTGTTAAAGAACGCTAAGCATGTATATCATGTTCCAAATGGGGAAGGTTGTGCAAAGGATCGTGATAAAGCTAAGTACCATTTAGCAAACGATATCGATCATTTGCTTGATTTGATCGAGACTAAGGTTCCACAGAAAAATGTATTTGTGGTGTTCGCATCAGGCGGTGGAACAGGTAGTGGTATATCACCGTATCTGTTAAATATTTTGGTGGAGAAGTTCTCCACTGATGAAGATGGTGAATTAAGCGCAAATCCAGCTAAGCTGTTTAGTGCTATCACTATTCTTCCAAGTGACTCTGAGCCTTTACAGCCAGCTATAAACAGCTATAGTTGCTGTAAAGAGATTTTAGATATCGAGAATCTTGGTACTGTATTTTTCATAGATAATAATTCTATGGAAGATAAGATGAAGATCAATAAGGTTTTCGTAAATGAGTTGGATACTGTATTAAGTATTCCAGCTTTGCATAAGAGTGTGAAGGGTAATGTTGATAAGGCAGAGATAAAGAAGGTTATTTTTGAGACTCATGGTATGGGTAAGATTCTCTGTAGACCAAGGGAAAGAGGTACTGCAGAGTGCATTATACATGATCTTAAGGATAAGAGTATCTATGCACCAGCTTCACTAAATGGGACTGTACTCTATTATGTAATGAGTACTACTCAGGATATTGATAAAAAATCCATTTTCGTGGAGTTCGGTGAGCCACTGGATACATTCCAGACGTTCAATGAGAAGAACAATATTATCCTTATGACGGGAATGTCATTCCCACTGGATAGATTAAAAGGCATATCCACTAGGGTAAAGGCTAAGCGTGATAAGATCGAGGACTCATATGAAGGGTTGATCGAGAATGGTTTGATTGATGATGTATCCTTGACCAAGAAGAGAAAGAAGAAAGTGACTACAACTACAACGCCTACTGGAGAGGTGAAGCGTGCACCAAAGAAATCTGCAATGGAGCTTCTTGCACAGTATAGGAGGTAGTATGGTCATTAAAAGCATAATTGATAGCAGGTTTAAAAAGAGTATGCTAGGTATCGTTGGCGGGTTATTAGTTTTTCATGCTATCTCAGCTATAGCACAGAAAAAACCTGATTATCCTGGTTTTATTATAAGTACACTTTTTATTGTCTGGATTAGCAGCGCATTGTGTGTTTTAGCTTGTATAGTCTTTATAATAGTGCTGTCTTTTATAAGTGCTAGTGTAAAAGTTTGTATACACGAACCGCATTCTTCTGGTATTTTTGCTAGAAGGGTTAGGAAATACTACGGTAGAGATATAGAATGTTTTGATTCTATATGTGTTTGTGGTATTTGGATTTGCTGCGACGTTTGGAAAGAAGGAGGCGCTAAGTGTATTGAGGATCATAAGTAAAAATGTTAAAAAGGGTGATAACATGGAAGTTGTTACAGAAAAAAGAGGTAGTACATATACGACTTATGTAAGTTCAAAGTCTGGTAAATGTGCTAATTGTGTACCTTCCATGAAACATGATTTCTGTGATGCTAATAAGTTGTTGCAGGAGCATGATACTTTTGTAAAGGGACTCAATTAGTAATAACAAAGGTATTTACGTAATCCATGAAAGGAGGGCGGGCAGTGCCCGTGGCGATAAATACCTTTGTAATACTAGGAGGACTTATGAACAAAGATAATGTTGTGGCTACTTTGAAACAAAGTGCAATAGTTAGAAGGAATTTTACTGATGTTTGCATAAAAAATGTGAACGATTTGAACTATGGTTTAGTTGACTACGTTTACTTACAGGACAAGAAGAAAGGTATAGGTGTGCGTTTTCCAGTAGAAGGTGTGGACTCTGATATTAGTGAGGAAGCCTTTATTGATATTGTCTTACAGGCTTGTATTTCATATGCAAAAAGTGAGAGTAAGATACGAAAATGCTCCGATATAAGGTATGCTGTTAAAAATCATACACTACGTATTAAACTTAGTTACAAAGGTCTTGCACACACCATTGATGCTTGCATGATAGCAGGAGAGATTTTAGATCTTAATGTGCTTATACAGTCTGTTATTAGCAATAACGATGATAGCATGTACAGATCTTTTATTCCATGTAATGAATTGGAAAGGTTTGGTTATGATGTGTCATCTATCGTTACAACTGCGATACAGGATAGTATTGCCAGTGGATTTTCTCTAAAAAGTTTGGTGGATGTTTTAAAAGAACTGGAGGCACCAATTGATTTAAGGGATAAATCGAGTATGTATGTGCTACGCTTAAATGATGAAACTGCTTATAGTAGTACTATACTATTGTGTGATTCTATTTTACAGGCTGTTAGAGAGCGATTACAGGAGGATTATTATGTGTTGCCATCATCGCAGTATGAGTTGCTTGTTTTGTCAAAATCTTCAGCTAGTGGATTCGACGTTGATTATTTAAAGTCGATCATACACTCTGCTAACTGCGATATAGTCTCACCTAAAGACTTCTTATCTGATTCATTATACTATTTTGATGGTACTTTACAAGTAGTTGAATAATTATCTACAAAATTGAGGGGGCGGGCTTTCGAGCCTGCCCTTGTTTAATTGTGTATTTGGTATCGGATTGATACAGAATATACAATTAAGGAGGTAGTGAAAATGGCACAACGTATTTTCACGAAATGGGCTGACACAGATTTAGATCAGCTAAAACAATCAAATGACCCAGGTGCGTTAATAGAATTAGCATACCGCACCAAAAGAAAGGAGGACAGATACAAAGCATTAACAAGTTTAGATATGGACACATACAATGCATGGACAAATTTGGAAATGATTTTTTGGTGCTGTATCGTATGAATCTCAGTGGTAAGTTTTCAGAGTATGGAAACTATAAGCCGGAGAAACTCATAAGATCGAAAGCTGATTTTATTGCTAATGAGTTCACTAAGGATCAGGCTATAAGAGGTATTATCCCTATTAGCTTTATAGATGATGATGCTAAAGACTTCTGCCCGTCTATAGAGGATTTCGATTTAGACACTAAAGACTTATGTCATATGATAGAAGAGCGTAGATCGAGATTTCCAGATAATCTGCAGTCGGTTTCTAGTGTTGAGATAACAGGTAAGCTTAGAAATGAGCTTATGATGGGGTTGAGAATGTTGCAGCATGATCGTTCTTATGTCAAGCTGCTTTATTCAGCTAAATGTGGTAAGACAATGTGGTTACTTCCGTTTCATATTAACACCAGTATAATGGAAGATCCAGAATTGGTAATGATTATAACAAAGTCAGGTGAGTTTTACCATGTAAAAACTATTTTTGTTTACAATGATTATGTAAAGGATAAAATAACGGCATTATCCTTATACAGTAAAGTTTGGTAATTTATAGGAGGTTACTATGGAAGATATGAAAATTTTTGATGATCATGGAGTTGAGGAGTTGGATGGACAGGCTAAGGCTTGTTTAAACGTTTTAAGAAAATACTATGAGGGTGTCCAGGATAGTTTTAATCTTTATAGTACTCGTATAGAGTTTCATTTAAAAAGTGGAACTGTTATAAATGACAAGGAGTCTTTTGCTATTCTTCACGATGAGTGTAAGTTTGCAGAGGACTTTATTTTCTCAACTATACTGGCCAGGGTTCAGAAATATCACAATCCTGATGATGATTACAGGGGTACAAACTGTATTATGAGGAAGAGCGATATAGTAGGTATTTCAGTGGAGATACTCAAAAGAGAAAATGATTTCATGGACTTAGAGTTGTACTTGAATAACCCAGAAATAATTGGTGATTGCACAGTAATTACCAAGGCTTGGTGGGAAGATTATGGTATAAAAAGATCAAAGCAGCCTATGGGTTGTTCTGAATTTGACGTAGATCTTAGTGCGTACAATTAGGAGGTTGTTATGAAGATAAAGAATTTATTAACAGTGTTTGTGGGAGTAGCGCTTACTCTCAGTTTAGCAGGGTGTGGTTTTTCAATAGGAACTTCAAGTAAGTCAGGTGATTATTCGGATGTTTTCACAGACCCAATAACATCAGGTAAGATACATACAATGAAGAGTTATCAGTTTACAGTTGGTGATTATGGTTCAACAACAGTTTATGTCGATACAACAGATGGTGCTTCTTTTGAGTTAGTTGAAACACCAGCAGGTTTTAAGATTAGCAATAAGAGTGGGGATTGTGTTCTCGATGCATCTTGCGTAGATAAAGACTACTTCAAAGATTACACAGTGTCCTGTGGAGAGTCTACATACGTGTACAATGATACTGAGTATTTGAAACGACCTGATAATGATTATTATTGTACATATCTTGCTAATGTCGGTTTAGACTGCGGAGTTATTATTGAGACTGCAGCAGCAAAGGATTTAAGTCTTATTGCATTTAGTGGTAAGCCTTTAGCAGATAGTTCATCAGATGTTGATGAATACAGAGGTGTAAGCGACGAGCCTACCTCTCATGCAGAGATAGTTACCGAACAGTCCAGTACTGAAGATAGTACTACTATAGAGACTGATACAAGTAGTGTTGATGACACTACGAGTTCGGACTATTCGACTTATGGTGAGGTAATAGATTCCGATACAGCAGAGAAGTTGAGCTCACTTGGTACTAACTATAGTATGGTAAAATGGGATCACGAGTTTTATGTTGAAGGCAGCGATCACACTTTAGTTGCTAGTACTGCAACCACACCAGATGGTATAGTTGTTGCAATAACCAATTTAGGTAGTAAAAATGTTTCATTTACCGGTAGTGCACATATTAAGGGTGATACAAATAGTTTATCAGATTCAATAGCATTGCTAGAGCCATGTCTAGCTGTAGGTGGTACTACTATAAATTATACAGAATGTGATAGCGCTAATATAACAAGTATTACTTTAGAGGATTGTAGTATTACTGATGCATATCTGACTGCAGCAGATTGGAGCGTTAATGCAACTGTTACTACTGATGGTACAAGCAGCAGTGACTATGGGGATAATGTTAGTATAAATTACAGTTATGAGTCTTCCACTGGATGCAGTTATACCTCATTGAAGGTTCTGTTATTGAATAATGCTGGAGAAGTGCTGGGTTATGGTATAGGATTTGTGAATGATGTTCCAGCTGGTGAAAATATAACCGGTACAATGTATGCAATTACAGCACCACATTCACTAGATTCTTTAGCAGATATGGCTATGTTTTCATGTCCGACCTTGGAGTGAAAAACCTAAAATGTGTTAAAATTATGCTATCTATAAATAGAGCTAAGAAATGATAAAACTTGCTCCTCTGAGTGTAGGTATTAGTAGTGTCAAAGCTACTAATACTTTTCGGTGTTGTCGTTGACACCTGTTGTGGATTTTTCCACAATACTCCTTGGTGCTGGTAGTGTAAAAGCTACCAGCGTTATTTGGCGAGCCTGGTTTGTAGTATGGTACTAGGTATTGCTAGGATGTTGGCAGTAGTAAACTGCCAAAATAGTTAGGTGGTATGTACCACCGGTGCTAATACTTTCTTCAGTATGCACCTTCCCAGGCGTTGATAGTGTCACAGCTATCAATGCTTTTTGGCAGTACTGCCAATTTTCATTTCGCCAAGGTGTTGGCGTTTCATCCTTCGGTGTTAGCAGTGTCAAAGCTGCTAACATTATTCGGTAACAGGCATATCCCCTCAGACTGTTACCATTGTCTGGCTATTTTTGCTTGAGTTATAGCCAGGGTACCTTTCTTACGCCAGTAGTGTTTCTACTGGCGTACTTTAATAGGTAGTAGTGGTGTCAAAGTTACTGCTACTTTTTGGAGTGCCGAGCTCCTTAACAACTATGGCTATACAGGCCAGGGCAGTGTATTATCACTGCCCATTTTTACTTAATGGAGGTTGCAATGTTAACGGATTTCGGTTTAGGATTATTACAATACTTGGGAACACCAAGGTCAGTTGGTGAGTACAGTGCAAGGGATATTGATCGAATTTGTTATGGGGATGTGTGCATTGCTCCTACAAAAATTAGAGCTATTGCAGATACTCTAGGCACTGATTTTGACCATCTAGTTCAGCTTGGTAAAGAACATAGAAAACAATTAAGTAGCGGCTACGAACTTATCATTGACTTGATTAACGATTATGTGTGGTTGCGTAATGAGATGGTTGAATAACAGGTGTGTTTAGGTAAGAGTCGTATTGTTGCGAACAGGTAAGTATGTAAATTTATAATGAAATGTGTTAAAATGAATTAGTTAATTGAGGTATTGTGTATGGGGCTTTATTTCAATCCAAGTAATGAGAAATTTATGAAGGATATAAGTAGTAGTATATATGTAGACAAAACAGGTTTAATAAAGGAGTTAAACAAGGTACTTTGTACGAATGATAAATGTGTAGCAGTGAGTCATGCAAGACGATTTGGAAAAACGTATGTAGCAGATATGCTTCAGGCATACTACAGTGTAGGGTGTGATTCAAAGGATATTTTTTCAAAGTACGAGATAGCACAGGCAGATGACTTTGAGAAATATCTTAACAAATACAACGTGATCCATATTGATGTTTCATCATTTTCGGACTACGCTGGGGCAGATGTAGTAGAAAGTGTAATTCAAGCATTGATTGATGATTTGCAGAGAGAATATCCCGATATAGATTATGATAGCCCTTTTCATATGATATTAAATGATATTTATAAGAAGTCAGGCAACCAATTTGTAATAATTATAGACGAGTGGGATTACATAATCAGAAACCATTCAGACCAGTCAGAGTCTGTGGCAAAGTATATGAGATTCCTGCATTCGATTTTTAAGAGCATGGAGGCTAATACGTTTCTTGCTCTTGGATATGTGACTGGCTTACTTCCTATAAAAGTGTTGAATGCTGGTTCAGGGCCTAATAACTTCCGTGAGAGAACCATGATGGACTCTAAAAACATTGCCAGATACTATGGATTCACAGAGGAAGAGGTTAAAGTCCTGTGCAAGGAATATGATATGCCGTTTGATGATATAAAGATCTGGTATAACGGATATCTGATAAATGGGCTTCATATGTACAATCCGTATTCTGTATGTCAGGCGATGACGGAGCGTAGTTTGTATCCATATTGTATAAGTACAATTGTTCCTGAAATTATAGATAGGTGTGCAGCACTTGAGTCTGAAGACTTACAGGATGATATAGCAAAGATACTTGCTGGAGAGCCTGTAACAGTAAATACAGGAACTTTTAGAAACGATTTGTGTGATATCAATTTCAGAGATGATGCTCTTACAGCCTTAGTATATTGGGGGTATCTTGGATTTAAGAAGCGGAGTGATAACTATGGAGTAGTGTATGTGCCTAATTATGAGGTAAGACATGCATTACTAAATAATATTAGTTAGAGAGGTGTGGAGGTATTGTGTATGAGCTTTTGCGTGAATAAAACCAAAAAATTTCCTATAGGAACTAGTGATTTTAAAAGGGTTATAACAGATAATTATTATTATGTAGATAAAACAAAGTTAATAAAGGATATTATAGATAGTGGGGTTACTGTTTCTTTATTTACCAGACCAAGGCGTTTTGGAAAGTCTTTAAACTTAAGTATGCTAAAAAACTATTTTAAGATTGGGGCAGATGAAGGATTATTCTCTGGACTATATATAGATAAGCAAGACATGTCTTATAAGCAGTTCTTGGGACGATTTCCTGTAATTTATTTGAGCCTGAAAGACATGGATGGTATTACTTTTGCAGATGCACAAAAAAGTTTATACAATGAGTTACAAGATGCTATACTGGAGCATTACCATCTATATAATGATAAAAAATTAAATTCGTTGAATTTGGTTTATTATGAGAAGTTATTGCAGCTTCAGCCTGACGGTAATAGTCTACAAAACGGTTTACACGACTTAATGCGGTTTTTACATTCTTATTATAATGAAAAAGTGATAGTGCTGATAGACGAATACGATGTCCCACTAGCTAAAGCTTTTGAAAGAAATTATTATGATGAAATGGTGGGTTTTATACGCAATTTATTTAGTAGAACTTTAAAAGATAACGATGATCTGCAGTTTGCTGTACTTACTGGATGCCTTAGAATTTCCAAAGAAAGTATATTTACTGGATTGAATAATATTGCAGTTAGTGATATCACTAACACTTCATATCAGGATGCTTTTGGCTTTACAGAAGATGAGGTAAAGGCTTTATTAAGTTACTATGGCTTGGAAGCGTATATGGATATTGTAAAAGAATGGTATGATGGCTATCATTTTGGTAATAAAGAAATTTATTGCCCTTGGGATGTTTTATTGTATGGCAAGTCTATTGTTATTGACAATGATCCAAAACCACAAGAGTTTTGGATGAACTCTAGCAGTAATAATATTGTACAACATTTTATTGATGAAGCAATTATGACTGATAACTCTGAAATAAAAGTGGATTTTTTAAAACTTGTACAGGGACAGCCAGTAAATAAAATTGTAAATACAAATATAGTGTATAGGGATTTATATTCATCTGTCGATAGTTTATGGAGTACTCTTTTTATGACAGGTTATTTAACCTGTAAAGATGGGTATAAAGGAGATTCTTTCAATTTAGTTATTCCTAATTTGGAAATATTATCAGTTTTTAGGAAAAGTTTTATTGAACAATTTAAACGTGCAAATACTAAATATACAACTTCGGTGTTTGAGTTTTATAATGCTTTACAAAATGGTGATGCTGCTTCTGTAAAAGAGTTTTTTGAGTCTTATTTGAAAACTTATGCTAGTGTGAGAAACGCTAATGCAAGACGCGGAAAAAAAGAAAATTTCTATCAAGGTCTTTTCCTTGGTATGCTTGTGTTTAAAGGAAATTGGAGAACCAAAGCTGAGCCTGAATATGGAAATGGCTATGCAGATTTAGTAATGTTTACAGATAGACCTAATGTAGGAGTGATAGTAGAATTCAAATATGCAGATTCACAGAATACGTTAGAAAAATCAAGTAGAGCGGCTGTACAGCAGATAGAAAATAAACAGTACACTGAAGGTTTTTTCAGAGATTATCCGATAATAGATACTGTGTATGAATATGGTATTTCATGTTATTTAAGTGATTGTGATGTTGTTATGCATACAAGGAATCGAGTAGATAGTGATACAAATAAGTATGAATCACCTGCTTTGTCAGTTAATAAAGTTACTAGCTATTCAAAACCATTAGATGACTTCGATAATATCAAGCACTCAAATCAAGGAAATGATACTGAATAGCAACACAAGCCCTTATCAACAAAAACCTAAATGAGGCTTTTTAATCCTTATATATAATTATCTAATGATTAAGAAGTAGTGACTGAAAAAAGTCACAAGAAGGAGGAGTATTATGAAAAACAACGACAACAAGAAAAAGAAGATCGCAGTAATTGTGATTGCAGTAGTGATTCTACTATTAGTAATAATCGGATCAGGCGTAGCCATTGGAGTATTCCGTAGCACAAAGGGAAGTGCATCCGGTAGAGGAGACAAGAAGGCTTTCACAAATAAGCTTACAACCGAGGCTACCACTTTAGCCAAAGCAACAACAAAGGCTACCACAGAGAAAGCAACGACAGAAAAGGCCAAGAAAACTGCTACTGAGAAGTCTAAGAAAGTAGCCAGTGTAAGTGGTGGTATCACAACAGAGTCTAAGAATGACAGCAACACAAAGGCTACAACAGAGAAAGCTACACAGGCTCCATCAGATAATTCAGGTAATGGTGATTGGAATAATCCAACAGAAGCACCATACGTTCCGGATACTGAAGCACCAACAGAAGCTCCTACTCAGGCGCCAACTGAGGCTCCTACAGAAGCTCCTACAACACAGCATCAGCATACTTGGGAGGATGTTACTGAGACAGTAACTGAAAACGTTAAGGTAAAGGATGCCTGGGACGAGCAGGTTGTCAGGTACAAGTGTTCATACTGTGGCGCTTGGGCTGAGGATGTTGGTCAGTTTCATATAAATGATTGTGGAGAGAAGTACTACGATGAGGATTTTCATAAGTGGTTATATGAGGGTGCTAGCTGGGTAGGCGCATATAAAACAATACATCACGATGCAGAGTACACAACCAAAGAAGTCACCAAGGTAGTGGGTCAGAAGTGTTCTACTTGTGGTGCTACAAAATAAAAAGCAATAAAAACAGGAGGTAGTCCTTTAATCGGGACTACCTCTTTTTAGTGCAAATAAAAAGACCAGCAGAACTGGTCTTGGTTATCATCATGCTTAAGATTCGGTTAAAAGCAGAAACGACTGTTACATCGAATCCGCCTGGGTTTTAATTAAAGAACTAGAATTCTTTAATTAACGTCTGCTCAGATTTTCACAATTATCTGGGCAGTCCGTTTTTTGGTATGAATAACCACGCTCAAAAGGTGGAAATTCACTTTCTTCTTCAACTACATTATAGAAATAAAACATGATAATAACCTTCTTTCTTAGGCACCATATGTAGTATGCTTTTTGACGTATGCTATAACATGTGTCTTTGGTTGGTTCAACTTATAAAAGTTAATGTTTGCACATCAGGCGCTAGCAGTGTCAAAGCTGCTAGCACTTTTCGCTGGTTTATCCAGCTTTGCATTAATTAATGTAGATAGATTACTTATGCGACTTATGATAGGATCAGACATAAGTTCGTACTGGCTGAATCCAGTCGGAATGCAAAATGTTCTATAATGATCCATTAAGTTTGAGTAACCTTTTTGACAACAAGGATAGCTAAAGATGTTAAGTGTATACCAAAGAGTTATTAGCAGCGTTAATAACTGTCGTTCGACTGAATTATTGGTGTATTCAACTCGAAGAACTGCAAGAATCTTCTTTAAGAAGGTATTGCTAGGGTATTGCAAATCTAAGGCGTCACGTAGCATTTCTTCACGAGATTGGGCATAGCATTTGGTGTAGTGAGAAGATTCGACTGTATCAATCAAACTTTCGCAGTTAACGTAAGCATTATTGTTATGAATGATGGGCATAAGAACGCGAAACAGTACTTGGGAGGTGTTGTTTTTGAATTCTATATCCTCGCAGCAGTGATGTAAGCGTTCAAACTTGCGCAAATTCAGAAAGTGTACTAGTGCTTCTTCTTTTCCAAGTTCATACTTTAGGTAAGTATAGCTATTTATTTGCTCATTGATTTCGAGAGAAGTTTTGTTAAATGTTAATGGTAAATTTCTATCTATTGTAAGCATATTGATCCTTCCACATTATGTTGTGTGTGTTGTTGGTACTATAAACATTATATAGTGTGTACAGGAACAAAACAACTTACAAAAAGTTAATGCATCAGGCTCTAGCAGGGTAACACTTGCTAGGGTTTTTCGCTGGTTTATCCAGCAAAGGAGATGGTGCGCACCATCCCCTTTAAGTTATCCCTGTGTTATTCAGTTTTAGCTATATCAACTTTAAGTGTGCTAGTGGTATTTGATGTTTATCATTGTTGGTCAAATGACATAGCGAGTTAAGTGTGCTAGTGGTATTTGATGTTTATCATTATTGGTCAAATGACATAGCGAGTTAAGTTGAAACGTAACAGAGAGTTTAGCACAATCCAGTTAATGCCTAGAATTTAACTGGTAGGACGGGATTTTGTCTCTCCAAAAGCTATGTATGATTACAGTGAGCTTCGTCCTCGGGATAAAGAAAAATTTGCTTCTAAGATTTTTGTACACATTGTGTATTACCTCCCTTCGCAATTTTTACTATTGTACAGAAGCTAGGTTCTGTTATTAATAGTTGGAATACACGATGTGTGCAGGAGCAGTTGGTTAGTATGTCGCTTTACTTTCGTAGAAAGGAGACTATACTCTAAATAGTAGGTTATTATGAATTATTTAGAGTATACTGTTGGTAAATTAATGGTGGATAGTTTTGAACGAGGTATTGTCAAGTATCTTGATAAACAGAGTAGTGTTGGTAAGAAGTGTGAGTGTAGATTAAATTCATGCTATAATTCTTTAGAGAACACATTGCATTATCTGAAAGAGAATTACGCAGATAGATTATACTGCTTTAATGTAGATTCTTTGCGTAGTTCTGAGGATATAGATAGATTACTTAATCAATTATATAGAGGACACGAGCGCATTTCTAGCATTGATGATAACAGCACAAATGAAGAGGCCTTCAGCAAATTGATCGAAGGTAGTAGAGATGTATTTGAAGTCGAACGAGTCATTAAGAGACTAATTGTTTCTGATTGGAATGAACATCTGTCAGTGATAGATAGTTATTATCCGGATGATGTGATTACTGATCCTAAGTTAATTGTCAGAGCCATAGATCCTTCGTGGTATTCTCTGAGAACATGTAATGTTTTACAACTTCATTGTTCAAGAAGGAATTTGGTTGGTATAATAATCGAAGTATTGCAATAGCATACAAGACAGATCCTTCATCTTTAGTCTGCATGGATACAAAAGATCCATCATACAACTTAACTAAGGTAGAAGAAGGTAGTTTACAAGATATTTTATTTGATATCAGAGGTATGGTTGGTTTGCAATTTTATACCGGTAAGGATGGTATCTTCAGTATGTTTGATCAGTTCGCAGCTAATGCTAATAGGTTTGGTGGAACTATTGTTCTGAAGTCTGAAGCAGAGCCTATTGCTGTATTAGTGAAGAACGCATCAAACAGAGATTATAGGTATGCATCTTCACTTGCTTTAGTAATGGAACTTCCATTATACAAGTTAGTAGGTGAAGAATTACATAAACAAGAGGTAGTCCTTTAATCGGGACTACCTCTTTTTAGTGCAAATAAAAAGACCAGTAGAACTGGTCTTGGTTACTAGGCTCTAGCAGGGTAACACTTGCTAGAGTTTTTAGGCAGAATAAAAAGCATCAAGTGGCCACTTGATGCTTTTGGTGCTATTCCATATGTATGTCTTGTTTGCTTTGTTCATAGTAATCTTGGTCAGCGGTTGTTGGAGTTAATTATTGTTACCAACTGATTTGACGAAGTTCTATACTTAAAATCCAGAGGCGAAGCATAACATATTTGCGTATAGTTTCTAGAATTTATACGTTGAGGAAGGGCATTACGCCAAAGCTAATGTATAACTACAATTCGGCTCGACCTCGGAATAGATTCAAAACTGCCTTTAAGTTTGGTTTTTGCATGTTGCATTACCTCCTTTCAGTAGTTTCTCTCATTGTACTATAGTTTAAGTATAGTATCAATAAAATGGTATTGCACATCAGGCTCTAGCAGGGTCAAACTTGCTAGAGTTTTTTTATGTGATATGATATGATAGCATTAAAGTGGCTTGTACACTAAGATAGTTATTTAGGAGGCTTTTATGGGAGAAATGAAGTTATTTACTGACGATGATGAAATAATCCCGGATTGGATTAACCCCAAGTTCAGCGACATATATAATGGATTAATAATTGACCTTTGTAAGGAGCAGCCATTTTTGTTTAATGTTGATATGGAGTTTCCTGAGTTATTTGATCCATCTTGGCTTAAAGATGCAATGAACATACGAATTCTTAGAGAAATTGATAATGCAGAGATTTGTAGCTCTGGTATTTGTGATAGAGATGATAAAGAAATCGTTTTCTCAATAAATGATATTAGTTCAGGAGCTAAAGCCTTAATGGTTTGCAACCAATATGATAATGTTGCCATTTGGGGACCACTTTTTGGTGATAATTGTACAGATATTCTCTTAGAGATTTGTGAGAGAAAAACAATAAAAATTATACAGGAGCATTTTCTAAAATTTAATAAAGATAAGTTTAGGGCCTTTAGTCAACGATTACAGCGTGAGTATAAAAACTATGATGAGTATAGACATGAGTGTAGGTGGGAGTTGGTGTGATTGATACTGGAAGTAAAAAGTTCAAAAACTAGGTTTAGTTTGGAGTTCTATGGAAAATTTAATTTTTTAACTGGGATGTCTGGAAGTCATAAATCACATCTGGTAAATTCATTGCGTAGAGCTAAATCAGGGGTTTCTTCTGTTGGTTGTAAATGCATAAATGATGACGATAATAGGGTTTCATTGAATAAGATAATATTATTTGATAACAATACTGTAATTGCTGGAAATTATCACGACTTGTTTGCACAGTATAAAGGTGGTTTGATAATAATTGATGAATGTAGTGAGATATTAAAGCAGTACGACATTGCCAGCGTTTTACGTGACACAGATAATCAAGTATTAATCATAAGTCGTACCCCATTTAATTGGTTACCTATTAGCGTTGATTCTATTTATTATTTAAAAAATGATAAAGGCGTGATAAAAAATTATGCCGTATACTGTAACCATAATGAGGATCTCGTTATAAAAAAGCCTTTTAAATATGTATTAACTGAGGATAGCGGGTCTGGCAGAGAATTCTTTCTTGCCCATTTTGCAGATCGAGATGTTTGCTCTAAGCATGTTTTACTTGGTGGAAAGAAGGTAACTAGAGATAATTCACATCTGCATAAGACGCTGGAAGAGGATTTAAAGGCTGGAAAAACTGATATTCTTGTTGTGTTTGATGCAGCAGCTTATGGTGGATATATTGATATGTTGCTGGATATTGTTCGAAATAGTAATGTATCTATTGGGATTTTGAGTTGGGATTCTTTTGAGCATTATCTTTTGGGCAGTCCTTATTTTAATACTAAGCTGACAAAAAGGGATGTTTCATGGAGACACAATTCTTTAGAACAGCTGAGTTTTGAAATGTTAAAACAATTGAATGATGGATATTCAAAAACTTTTCTTAATTCAAAATTTAAAGATCCAGAATTTTTATACGGAATTCTTAAAGAGATAGGTGATTTGTAAGTATTATTGGTTATACCAAGAATACTTTGAAAAATAAATTGACTCTAGCAGGGTCAAACTTGCTAGAGTTTTTTAGCACAGTATGATATGATATTGTGTAATGGAGGTATTACTATTATGTTATATATTTCATTAGGTGAATTCAATAATAATTGTATTACGGACGTTAGTGGTGTCTTCAATTTAACCAAAAGACCAGAATGGTTCGCAGACTCCTTCGTTCGCGAAGTTATAGAAGCTGTAGATAAATCTAAGGTAATTGCCGGTGAATATATTGAATCATCTGTACTAGGTGGCATAGCACCAGAACGATTATCAACTGGTGTCAAAGCTTTGATTCTTATGCGAATGAGGCCAGATAGAATAATATATGCTACTCGGTGCGGAGATAATTGTGCGGAGTGGATAGTAAAATTATCTCTCAGTCAAGATGTTCATATAATGTTGCATAATTGCATGAAATTTCCAGATAAGTTTGAGGCTACTATAACCGAAACTGATAGGAGGGTCACTAGTGATAGAGAGTTTGTCGAAGAGTATTATAGATATAACGGTGGATTTTGAAAGCTATCATTTTTCATCCAGCTTTAATCGAAGAATAAATGTTATCATTGGTGATAGTGCTGCTGGCAAGACTTTTCTTGTTAATTTGATAGAAACAAAGTCACCAGATATTAAAGTTAATACTACATTGCCAATAATTGTTGTTACAAATTCTACTTGGAAGCCTATTTTAGAGAATCAGAAAAAAGCAATATTGATTTTTGATGATCTGGATTGCACTGAATCTTTAGAGTTTGTATCATTGTGTAAAAAATATTTGGTTACAAATGATTTATATTTGATAATAATAAATCGATCTGATTTGAGAAATTTTAAGAATGAAGAGAGGTCAGAGATCCATCTTTCAAAGAGGCTTGCTATTAGTGTAGATAGTATTTTTGAATTTAAAAATAATGGTGAGACTACTTACTGGTTAGAGCCATACTATAAGGCAGAATCATTTGATCATTATGATAAAATTGTTACAGAAGATTCTGGTAACGGATTTCGATTTCTTACACATCATTTCAATAATGTTGAAACATCAGCTGGTAAAGCTGGAATTATTTCAAAAGTGTTGGAAGTCAATACAGAAAATTCTCACATTTTAGTACTTGCTGATAGGGCTGCTTTTGGATGTCATTTATTTGATTTTGTAAGAAAGCTCCAGTTGGAACATGTAACAGCTGTTATCCCTGATTTTTATGAAAGTTTTGAATTTATGTTACTGTGTTCAAATATGCTTAAAGATCATCCCATTGTTGTAAATGAAATGTCAGATCTGCCTAATTATGCCAATAAGTTCTTATCATGGGAAAATTACTTTGAGGATCTTGTTGAAAGAGCAACATATAAGCGAAGCTATAGAATTACTCATGGTCGTCATGCAATACTATCATCATGTTATTTTAATAGTTGTCTAGAATGTAATGCTCATATCAAAGCCAAATGTGATAGTGACATTCAAAAACTGGATAAATGTAAATTAAAAGCATTATTTGAAAACACTGATTTTGAATGGTTATTGAAACTTTCAGATGATAAAAAGAAAGTTAGTAAAGATGTGTGTACAGATTCTATGGAATACTTTGAAAAATAAATTGACTCTAGTAGGGAATTCCTACTAGAGCTTTTCACCCAGTAGTTCTGGGTTTCCCTTAAAACAAGACAGGTAGGAGTCGGTTAAGTCCGACTCCTATTTTTGCGTTTGAAAGCAATGTCTTTTCAAACACAATGTCGAGCTGAAAACAAGAAAATAACGAGGAAAGGAGCAGGAAGAAGAATGAATGTTGCAGAAAGGAGCAACAAGAAAGTAACTACAAGGAAAAGTTTTAAGGGAGGTAAATCATGTTTAAGGACAAAGTTAAAGTAACAGTAGTAGCTTTAGTCATGGTACTTCTTATGGTTCTTAGCATCACAACAGATCTTTTTGTAGGTCTTGCGGATGTATTTAGAGCCAAGGCAGAGGAGGCAACGCCAACTGACGCTACACCAGTAACAAGGGATGTAACAGTCTACAAAGAGTTGAATGACTCTGATAAAGACAGGAACTTAGCAGGTGCAGTAATTAAAGTATTTAAGGATTCTGCGTGCACTGAGAGTATCACCGAGTTCGTACTCTCCTATGATGGAAAGGCTTACGGTGGTGATGATAGAGTTGTGTACAAGAATCTTGAGGAGAGAGCTAATGCCAATGCATCAAAGGCAATAGCAAAACTTCAGGAGGATACTTATTACTACCAGCTTGACGAGAAGTTATTCAGATCGAATGACGATTACAATAAGACAGGTTACGATTACAATAATACAGTGGGTTCATTTTCTATTGTTGCAGGAGATGGAGTCCAGGAAATAAAGCTCGACAATAATATGTTTAGACCAACAGAAAAGGTCGCAACGCCAACAGATGCTAGTAGCGAGGTTAGTACTGAGGTTAGTACTGAGGCTACTACAGAGCCAGACACACAGGTCGCAACTACATCAGATGCAAGTTCTGAGGAAACAGAGACTACTACACAGGTAGCAACGCCAACAGATTCTATTCCAGAGGTGAAGCCAGTAGCCACTTTAGCATCAGTGTTTAGAATGGCTAAAGCTGCAAAAATTGCTGAAGATGTTTATATTTATGGTTCAGAGGAAGATGGCTGTGGTAATTATCATATTACAGCTGAAAATGGCAATGCAACCCCTTCACTTAATGGAGATATGGGAAGTCGTACTTTTTGTGTAGATTGGGGAGCTAATGGGCCAAGTGCTAAAAACAATTATACTCGTCCAGTAAAATATAGACTCGGAAACGGAGCCAAAGAATCTATGCGAAAGGCAGTGGCATACTATTACGATGTACTTGTTCCAGCGGCCGATACAAAAGGTAAGAAAGTGACAGCACTGACAGAAACTGAACACTATCTCAGTTCTCTTAAAGGTAACAAGGGAACAACTCCTTCTTGGGCTTCTGCAGCTCAGAATCATGTTGCATTAGCTAAAGGTGATCAGGCTATTTCTATTAGCAATTCTAAGCCTACTGTGACTTGTGTAGACAGTAAAACATTTGGAACATTCACAGAAAAGAATGTATTTGTTTCAGAGAAACTTACAGTTACTGCCAAAAGTGATGAACAGTACTTCAATTATGAAGTTCCAAGTGGATGTACTGTTTATGTACATCGAAGCAAAACGTGGTACAAATTAACAGCAGATGATAAAACTCACACTTTAAGGAAGAATGATGTTTTCTATGTAGTAACTCCAAAGTCTAATGCTAATAAAACCTTTAGTATAAGCGGAACTGCTGCATCAGGTGGTTGGGATGTTTACTATTATGAACCAAATGATCCAGCTTGGTTAGGATGTCAGGAAATGATGTTAGCAGCTGAGACAGACAAGCCAAAGTTCACTCTTAAATTTAAGACAGAGGAATTACCAGATCCTATCAATATTGAAATTGATAAGGTAGACTCTGTTCGTGAGGATGGTACACAGGTCGGTAAAACATCACTTGCCGGTGCTATTTTCAAGATGGAATACTTTAAGGGAAAGACTACTGCGTCAGGCACACCAACTAACACTTGGTATATAAAGACTGTTAAAGATGGCAGCCATTATAGAGCGGCATTTAGTAAAGCTTGTCTTGTAACAGGGGATAAGAATTATCCAAGTGATACAGCTCCAAAGGATATTGACCCAACAGGGTTATATGAATTATACGATGGTGCAATGAGAATCACAGAGGTAAAAGCTCCAAGTGGTTATAAGGTAGTTGATGGTAAGAATAAGGGATTCTTCAAGGTTAAGCAGACCAAAGTCACTGGAAGTAGCATAACAGTTCGTGTAACAGGAGGCAAAACCATTTATGCCGGTGCAGAAATTACAGCAGATGCCTTCAAGCAGTACGAGCAGAAAGAGCGTTACGACTTCAAACTCAAGAAGGTTGACTCATACGGTAATCCAATGGCAGGAGTAGCATTCCTTGTAACTGCAAGCAATGGCGATCAGCACGTTGTAGTTACAGACAAGAATGGTGAGTTCGATTCAAGCAAGCTGGGTTACACAAATGTAAATGGCAATGATGCAACTTTAGCTAAGGCTATGGCTGATACAACGCTGTACCCAACATACAAAGAAACAAATGTGTTCTTTACAACACCGGGATCTGGTAAGACAGCAGCTGCAGAGATCAAGGAAGAGACAGTTGGAACTACAGCGCCAAGACCATTGTACAAGGATACTTACACAATCAGAGAGATACATCGTCAGTATGTAACAATTGATGGTAAGAAGTACAAGCTGACACAGGTATACGACCTTGGACCAGCACAGAAAATTACAGTTTCAGATAGTGCTAAGAACGGAGCCGTAATAGACTTCGGTACTTACACAAACACAGCAATACCAAAGATGACTTCAAGTGCCATTTCAACAGACACAAATACAAAGATGTCCGTTGCAGGCAAGAATTCCTCATTTAAGGATAGTGTTTAAGCACACAGATCCAAATAGTGCTGAGCAGTCATTCTCGTTTAGTTCACTTAGAACTAAGTTCTTAGATGACAAGAATGGAACACATGCTACTATGCTTACAGAGGACGTCCATCAGACGGATACAGTTACGCTTGATGGTCTTACAAAAGGTGAGAGATTTACTCTGAAGGGTGTAGTATATAATAAGAGTACAAGAAAACCAATGCTTGTTGATGGTAAGCAGGTGACTAATTCAATTGATTTTACTGCTAAGGGAAATAGTGAAGAGGTAGCCCTTAAGTATCAGTATAATGGTTTGAAGTCAGATGCATATCATAAGGATAAGAATGATGATCTTGTAAGTTTTGTATACTTATACAAGGATGGAATTCTTATTGACAAGGAGGAAGATTTCGACAGCTTTGATCAGACAATAAAACTTCCTTCATGTGGTACTTCAGCAAGTGATGGTATAACAAAGCTGCATGTAGGTTATGCAAGTAAGACTGCAATCTTTAGGGATTCAGTTGATTACTATAATCTTATTGTAGGTGATTGGTACAGCACAACACTTACTCTTCATTTAAATAAGGATGGTAAGGATGCCGGACCGTTAAAGGATGCCAATGGTAATCTTATTACTGCAACAGTTAAGTTCCAGGCAAAGACAACTGATGGTTCAGTTAAGGTAGAGGTTAAGTATGACGCATCACTTTTAGCAGGTGAAACTATAACGGCATTTGAAACAATTCGTACAAAAGGGTATGAAGTGTGTGGTCATACCGAAATTACTGATGAGGGCCAGCAGATTCACTATCCTGAGTTAAAGACCTCTGCAAAGAACAGCAAGGATAACTCACAGCACGTTAAGGAGGGTGAAGTTGCTAAGATAGTTGATACAGTCAACTATAGCAAGCTTGATTCTTCTGTAGCATACAAGGTAGTTACTGAGGCTTGGGACTACAATACACAGCAGATCGTTGTCAGTGATGGTAAGAAGGTACATAAGGTTACTGAATTACATGTTGATAGCAAGAAACCGGAGAATGGTTCATTCGATGTAAGTATGTCATTTAAGACAGACGGACTCGGAAAGCACAGAATAGTTATCTTCGAGTATGTATATGACAACAAGGGCAATCTTATTAGTAAGGAGGCTGATTTTGACGCTGAGTCACAGACTATTTATATTGATAAGACACCAAATAAGACAGGTGATAGAACTGTAATGTTCTTATCTATCTTAGCTGGTATGCTCGGACTCGGAGTAGTTACATTGTTTGTAACTAAAAGAAAGAAGAAATAAGTAATCGTTGAGGTTACTCGGCTAATTAGGTGAGGGTGGTGTAAAAGCCACCCTTGCTTTTTAATAGAGTTTAGAGTAAGGTTGTAATGGGAGGTGCTAGTATGATGAGTTATTTTGATGATAATATACTAAAGATTGGTTATGGAGATTGTGATACATGTATTACGGCAATTGACATGGAGTTCGATGGTTTATTTGAGTACGATTGGCTTCAGAATGACATGAATAAGAGGATCTTGCGTGAAATAGATAATGCTATAGAAGGACCTCTTGGTATAGTAGATTTAGATGATCCTACTAGAATGTTTAAGATATATGATATAAGTTCTGGCGCTAAGGTTCTTATGTTATGTAATATGAGCGAGTCAATAAAAATATATAGTTCTGTGTTGGGAGACAATTGTACACCTATTTTGTTGGAGATTGCTAAATACCGTGATATAACTGTGTATTTAAGACATCTTTTACAGTTTCCAGAGGATAAGTTTATTGCTTATAGTTTGAAACAAAGTAGAAAGTATCATGATTACGCTGATTACTGTAAAGAGGTAAGGAAGGAGTTGATACCTTGATTATAAACATGTCTAATAAAGGAGATAAATTTACAATCGAGACTCTGGGAAAATATAATATTATTTCTGGCAATTCTAGTACCTATAAAACTTACTTGGTTAAAACTTTCATGAAATATAAAAAGAGAGTAAGTTATGTTTCTGGGAAGATCAAAGACGATTTAGGTTCGGAGATACCAAGAGAGAAAATACATGTTTTGCATAATGATTATGAGTTTGATCAAGATTACCATTTATTATTTTCAGCAAATCATGGTAATTTGTTTATTATAGACGAGCAGTGTACTATATTGCATGCTCCTGATGTAGGTTCGGTTTTTAGCTCTTCTGATAATTACTTTATTATAATTACGAGAGAAGTGATGAGATGGTTGCCTGTTAGTGTTGATAGTATTTATAGATTAGAAAGCTATAAAAGTGATATTATTAATGTTCCGATGTATTGTAAGAAAAATATTGATTTAGTTTCTATTGGGAATGTCGAGTATATTTTAACTGAAGATAGTGGAGCTGGTAGAAAATTTTTTCAGAATTTTTTCCCTGCAAAAACAGTAGCTTCTGGAAAAACCATAATTGATGGTAAGTTAATTCAAAATGATAATGCGCAGTTGCACAAAAAATTAGAAGCACTCTGGGGCAAGCAACGAAATGTATTGCTTGTATTTGATGCAGCCGCTTATGGTGCTTATTATCCCATTTTGCTAAATGCCATTAAATATTTTCCTGGACAAGTATCTATAATTTCATGGGATTCATTTGAATGTTACTTGCTACAGTGCCCACGTTTTGGAATTAAATTAACGAAGAAAGATGTAAATTGTTCATATGCATCACTTGAGATATTAGGTACAAAAACTTTTCATAGTAAAGTAGCTGGTTATAATAAAAAATCTATCCCAAGTTCTATAAAAGAAGATAAAACATTTATACAGTATCCTTTAACTTTAATAAAGTAGTAGAGTTAAAGGATAATAAATTATGTAACCACTGTTTTACTTTAGAGTAAGGTCATGATGGGAGGCGCTAGAAGCGTGATGGATTTGTTTAAGAATGCAATGTATGATGGTTTCATCGTAACAGAAGATTTAATTATAGATGAAGAGGTCACAGACTTAAAAGAAACATCAGAAAATAAGTTCCATTCAATTCGATAGGAGATTTGATTATGTTAAGAAATTATAGGATTATGAGTGGTGATACACATACAAGTTGCGGCATTTTAACATATGATGAGGAAAAGGAAATATATCATGTTAGGATTTATAGGGATCATGATATCAATGATATGCCAGCTATACTTGCACTTTCTGCGCAGCAAGGGGATTATGATTTGGACGAGAAGCGTTCTCTTATGTTTGTGAAAGCAAGAGTAGTACCACCAGATAGGCAAAATATTGGACAGATTCTTAGAGAGATAGGAGCTAAGTATTATAGCGAGTTTGCTATACTTGATTACACAAGTGGTAAGTGCTGTAGAGATAACTTCTATATAGAAGAGATAAACTAGGTAATTACAGTGTAACAGATGTATTTATCTTTAGGGCTACGTTCTCCCCTCACTTTTAATGTAGCCCAGGGTGTCGTTTAGTCGACACCCTTTTTATTTTGGAGGAAAGAATATGATATATACAAGTTATTTTGCAAATGTAAAGAGTCTACCAAGTGAAGTAATTCCTATTGCTATCTGTGGTGGTGTTCCTGAATGGTGGTGTGGATTACAATATAGAAAGTTAGCACCTAAGAGAGAGTTCTTTAATGAATGGAAGAGTTCAGGAGATAATGACTACTATGTAAAATGTTATTATGAACAGGTGTTATCACACTTGGATCCAGCACAAGTATACAAGGAGCTGTATAAACTTGTGGAATACACCGGTAGTTACACTGAGAATATAGCATTACTTTGTTATGAGAAACCAGAGGATTTCTGCCATAGGCATTTAGCAGCAGACTGGTTTAATAAAAATGGTATTGCTTGTAAAGAGTGGACCAGTAATTGTTAGAGAATAAAACCTATTTCTTGATATTTATTTGTTATTACTAAGTAAGAAAATAAATATCAAGAGGAGGTGATACTATGACAGTTTTCAATTGTAATGGTGAGTGTGAATCCTGTAGTTTATCCAGACGTTATCGGGAAGACGGGGATGATTACTACACGTGTGATAGCAACAAGACACGTGGAATAAGAGTAATGACACCAATGGACCGATCAATGATCAGAGAAAACAGAATGATACATCAGGGAGCGTAACAATGAGTTTTGTAGTTTAGGTGGTACTAGTGTAAAAGCTAGTACCATTTTTTATGGAGGTGTTAATATGTATTATAAATTTGAGGAAAGAAATAGCTGTCCACAGTGTGGTGGGGCATTGAGTCATGTTGGTTCCGTAACAGAAGTGTTGAATCCGTATACAGATACTTATTTGGAAGTGCGTAGAAGGTATCACGTTGGAATTTATGCAATTATGGGATGATAATGAATGTTTTATCACCTACGAGGAGCCGTATAAGGTAAGGTGTTTACTAAGAAAGAGTTACAGAAAGTGTACAGCACTGAGGTTGATAAGAGTGAATATCCAGAGTTTGATGTGTGGATTTACGATATGTTGAAAAGCGGAGTTTTTGTTAGGAAGGAGAAATAATATGAGTAAATGTGTATGTGCTAAGTGTGGAAAAACACCAAGCGAGATTAATGAATATGTTACAGCGGCAGCAATGGATGGTTATGCAACAGCTGAAGAGTATGTTAGGGAGAATGAAGGTACATTCGATCCTGTGCACAATAAATTTTTGTGTACGAACTGTTATACTGCCCTCGGTTGTCCGGTTATAGATGCAGGAGGTGTTCTGAAATGTCAGTAGAGGTAAGACCAATAGTTTGTGACCATGCTATATACAATGATGACAAATTAGCTCTGATACTCAATAGTAAGAGGAATGCTGAATTGATCAAAGCAATCGTAGATAAGGATGCTCTAGGTAATCATATAGGTGGACCACACTGCTGGTTTACTATTGAGGATTTTTACGAGTTTGAGGACGGGCATCCGCTTGATGGGGGAAAGGAGACAGAGAAATGAAAAGAAAGATCATCGTAGGAGTTCTGTGCGGAGTTATTGCAGTATTACTCTGCATTACTGGCATACTTATAGGCAAGTTATGTAAGAAGAGTGCAGTTACATCAGTTATCTCTAAAGTAGAGCGGGGGTATAATGATCGAAATCTGGACAGTATTGTTGAGAGTTTTCCAGAAGCATTCTCAGATCAGATAAGAAGTTCATTTTTGAATCAGGCTTCTGGTGGAACAGAGAAAGATCTATGGAAGTTACTTGAGGATAGTTACGGAAAGGATTATAAAGCTTCATTTACAGTAAGCAGTATTACATACGTTGATGATAATGAATTGTCGGAGAAGATGGAGAGCATAAACAGTAAATGGAGCACAGATCTTCAGGTAAAAGAGGCTGCCGTTTGTAAGGTAAATGAGGTATACAAAGGCACAAAAAGAGCAGAAGCTATTGAGAGTTATTTTATCGGAAAGATCAATGATAACTGGTATGTGTTAGATGTGGAGTGATCAGTAGAGTGGAGTGTAAAAGCTTCACTCTATTTTTATTTAGGAGGTTGTATGAAGGTGAATACAAAAGTCTATGACTTACATAATGGGTTTGGCATTGAATGCACTACAAAGGTCAATGAATATACAAATCGTAAAACTTACACAGTCAGTGTGATTATGTTAAATGTTGATTGGCATGACATTGTGAGATCATACACTGATATAACATCACCAGATGAGGCAAATGCTATTTTTAAGGGATTATACAATAAGTATGTAAAATTATAGGAGGTGCCACAGTGTCTTACAAAGAGGATACGCACAGCTTACTTATGCAGAAGTATGAAGAGCTTGGATTACAAAAGATGGTTACCATTGCCAGAGCGATGCTTGCGAATACAGATTACAGGAAAAGTACCGACTTCATTGCTCATATGCATGGGGAAGTTTGCGAAACAGTTTTAGAGAGCATAGTGTTAGATTATATGAAAACATACAACCTAGAAAAGTACGGCTGGTTTTATAAAAAAGGTTTAATACTTCGAGATGTGAATCACTTAGATTCTAACTACTTTACAGAGTTAGATTTAACCGTATTTACTCCACAGAAGATATTTGCTTTTGAGTGTAAATCATATGGTGGAGATAAAAAGATAACTGATAAGTGTACTATACGTAAGAAAAAAGGCGGAACATTTGATGTGTATGACCAGCATGAGAAACATTTCAAAGTTTTAGCTGATCAGTTACATCCATTTAGGATTATTAATCCACAGAATGCAAAGTTTGCACCATATCAGCTAGTTCTTTTTGATTTTGCTACTGGTAAAACAGATGATGTTCGTACACCGCCGAATAAAATAATAATGCCATGCTTAGATGAAACTAATGTCACAAATATTTTTAAGTTAAACTACAATAAGCCGGTTATGTGGGATATTGTAAGAGTTCATAGAGCAATAGATATTATTGCCAGTCACACAAAGGAAAATACAAAGAAACATTTAAAGTATTGGAAATATATACGATATGATGGACTTCCTTGAGAAACCGGGTGAATTAGACCAGTTTAGGTTAATCGCATATGCTACATTGGTTAAGATGTACATTTCCAAGCAGCAGATGATTTATCCTATGGTATTTATAGGCAGTAATCTCTACTCAGTAGAGGGTACTGAGATTGTTATAGATTGTACAGGTCAGAGAATCACATACACAGCTAAAAACTGCATTGATGAGGATATTACAATTAATCTGGGTGAAGAGCAGAAAACTGTGCATATAAATGTTATTTGGAGAAATATAAAAACAATGTTTGGAACACAGAAACTGATTTTTGTGAGGTAGTTTATGGCACTAAGTTCTATTGTAAAAGAATTATTTGATAGAATTTATTCTGAGGATTTTGAAGCTCAGAAAAATTTTATTGATTATATCTGCCAGGGTGTTCGTAATATGGACAGTGAGATATTATACAAAGCAAAGGCTATATTCATACCAAATAATGAGTATCTTATTGAGATGGGTGGCAGCCATGTTTTAGATGAATCTAATGGTTTGTACGAGCATGGAGAGTGTATTTGGATATCAAATATAGTAGCAAATATTCAAAGGTGTTACTTCTGGCTGATATAGCAGAAAATAATAGTAAAGTTATTATAGACTTTTATTCTAAGTACTTAGAGGAATTACAGAAGAAATATGAAAAACAAACTTCACAATCAGAGAAAGATCAATTTTTAACTGAAAACAGTACAGTACTGTCTAATCTGTACAAAGGCATTTTAGTCTAGCCACTGAAACAGACGCTATAGCACCTAATGCTGTTTTTGATTTAAATCAGCGAGTTCCAGTAATAGCTGATAATGATTTATGGGGTTATTTAGCTATTAAGCAGATAACCAAAGTAGGTGTATATGACTGGTATAATTCTAAAGTTTCAAAGAATATAAACTACTCATACAGTTTGGGTGTAGATATTGATTTGACTGAATTTTTTAAATCAAATGATGAAATCACTTTAGAGTGTTCTACAAAGATTTTAGATAAATCTGGTCAGGTTATGGGAAAGGGCTGTAAAGTCGGTTGGACTGGTTATGACAGTGTACAGCAGTTTTTCAGTAATGATACGACGCACCATGTAGAGTTTGGTTTGCAACCATACGATGAGATTCCAGAAGATTCATATGTTGTAATTAGTATTAAAGATCCACAAAATAAATATCAGTTTAATGATATTTATTATAGTTCTGCATGTTTACAACAAGCTGTAGAGGGTAACACGCTACTTAAAACTGGTGATTCTTTTACGATAGAATCTATAAATGGTGCCAAATATACAATAAAATTCAATAAATTGTTTTATGAGAAACATAAAGTTTTTCCGTTAAATGGTGAGAATTTTAATAATCTGAGTGATAGTTACTTCTATGACTTTAGCTATAGTGTAGCGTATGATTCTGCACCAACTAATGATAGACAAGTTGGTATGTTTGATTCTTTTCACGATAATAAGATGATTAGTTTGCCCACGGTGAGAGTGTATGCAGATAATTGTGATACTCCTTTGGAAACGAGAGTAGTTGGAGCAAAGAGAGTTGTATCAAAACAACCCTACAAAGAAGATTTTTATTTGAGTGATTCGTTTAACTCATTAGATGTTGGGTATTATACGGATGTTATTGATAATAGATTGGCAGTAAATCAATCTCTGCAGACTAAGTATGAGATCCTTAGTAGTTTAGACAAGAATGTGTTGGAGAAATTGGCTGAGGTTTTAGGAAATATTGGTGCGAGTACATTTTTTATTGAAGAAGTTTTCAATAAACATAACTATTTAAATACTGTTGCTTATTTTGTTATACCTATGGTTGGAGTAGGTACGGGCAAGGTTGTGTTAGTTTATGTCGATGAGGCTGATGTGGTTGGATTAAACACTACATTTGAAGAATTAGAAAAGTTCTGGGGGTTACCAGTAGCTTTATGTTCTTGTAATGATACTATGGAGTATTTGTGTACGAGTACTCTAAAAGAAAAATATAGAATAACTTTGTATGTGTTTTGTAATACATATGAATTTATTGGTCGTGCTGGAGAATTTGTTCTTTTTGATAGCTACGAGACACGAGGATACTCGGGTAATTTGTATGGATTACTTAACCGTCTAAGCTATTTAGCTAGTAGAGTTGAGAGTACAGTAGGTATGAATTTATTTTGATAGGAGGTTATTATGGAAAATACACAGGTGGCAACGATGTCTGATGAAGAAGTTGCAATAGCATTACGAAAACAAGCAAATGAGCAGAACAAAAACATGAACAGAGCGATGGTAATTCTGTTTGTTATTGCTTTGCTTTATACTATTTTACCGGACCCTGTTCCTGGTCCAGTGGATGATGCTGCGGTTGATGGGACTTTAGGTATAGCAATTTTGGTATTAAAAGTAGTTGCTGAACAAAAAGCTAGTAAATTTGTCAGAGATCATAAAGATGAGTATATAAGAGCTATCGGAAGTAAAATATCAAATGAAAGTGTTAAGCAGGTGTATGACTCTGAAATAAAGAAAGCAAGTGATGCTTGGGAGGTTAGGGAATGCCAAAAATCAGCTAACTTAACTGCTCAGGTGAATCAAGCAAAAACAAGGTGTACAACTGCTAGTACACATACTGAGTCAACACAGAATAGCATGGACGTGTTCTAGGAGGTCTTATGGTAGGTAAAGAGTATAGATTTGGAAAAGATCATATTTTAGAAGTAGCACCAACGTGGTTTTCGCCGGTGGCATGGTGTTATGATAGCATAACAAGTACAGCAGAATTTGTTATAACAGACCGCCTAAGTTTTATTGCAGTTAATTTATCACGTAATGATATCGAATCTATCTGGCGGTTTATGTCAGCTGGCACATTGGACCAGGCTATAAGTAGTTGCGGTAAGATAGTAGAGGGGTATTATACGATCGATAATGAGGAGGTTCAGCAATATTCAAGTGGAGGAAAGGTTGTAAAAGTGAGTGATGCAATTATACAGGCATTAAATGATAATTTACACCGTATGCGTAGATTCTAATAGGTGTTTATTAGCTCGGTAAAGCACAAATAACTTATGGAGGTGATTATGAGTGCATAAACTGAGTGATAAGGAATTGTTACAATATGCTATTGACAATGGTATCATTAATACTGACGATATTGTCAACAGATACAGTTGAATTAGCGTAAAAAATATTTAGAGAAACACGAGTGTAAGATAGGGCAGAGGCCGTATGGCTTCTGCCCTTTATATGAAAATTGAATATTCAAGGTGTTGCATTATCGTAATGCCTTTTTATTTTACAAAAAATTTTTAGGAGTGTGATTTTTATAGAAAGCGAAGTAGTTACATTAGATAGCAAGATCTTGTTGAATATAAAAGAAGCATCCGATTTATTTGGAATTGGACAGCATAGACTTAGAGAAATCGTTCGTGAAGATTATGGTAACAAGTATCATTTGATGTTGGGGCGAACAATTAAGATCAAAAGAAAGCAGTTTGAGGAGTTTATTAATAACGTGGAACAGATTTAAAAAATGGACAATGTGCCTTGAATGTGCTACAATTCAATGTGGTATGCATTCGAGGCATTTCTGATTTAAGGAGGCTAAAGAATGGCAAACAAAACTACCTCAGAAAAGAACAAGCCTACGAGAAAAACATTAAGACCTAATGAGTATTATAACCCGAAAACAAAGAGATATGAATATCACTACAAAGATTGCTTCGGGAAAGCAAGGGTTATTAGTTCATATAGGCTTGAAATGACAGACCAATTACCAAAGGGTAAGAGATCGTCAAAGAGTTTGCGTGAAAAGGAGGCTGAAATAAACGCATATCTCGAGAACAACATTGATGTTGATGGTGCTAAACTCACACTATTAGAAGTAGTGGATAGATACCTTAATTTTCTATATAATAGAAAAAAGTTAGCGCACAATACTAAAGTTGGTTATAATGTGACAGTAAACACGCTGAAACAATATAAGCTAGGTTATATGGAAATTGGCAAGATCAGACCAGAACATTGTGAAGAATGGCTTGCTGATATGAAGAAAAAGTATAGAGGTTCATCTATTCAGACACAGATTAGTTTGATAAAAAGAACCTTTGAATATGCTTTAGACTATGATTATGTGGCAAAGAACCCATTCAGACGCATTACTACAGACAGGAGCGACAGCAAAAAGATGAAAGCTCTATCAGTAGAAGATATGAACCGATTTCTTAATTTCTGTTTAAATGACACGCACAGTTCACATTGCTATGATATGTTATATGTGTTGTTTTGGAGTGGGTTAAGAGCGTCAGAATTATGTGGACTTACACTTGATAATATTGATATGGATAATCGAATGATAGTGGTTGACAAACAATTACAATGTGTCAATCATACTCATGTTGTACTGCCTACAAAAACAATGAATGGCAAAAGAATCATTCCTATGACAGATGGTGTATATGAAAGTTTTCAGCGCATTATTAAGAATCGCTATTTAAAAGGCGATATAGAACCTGTATGTTTCGATGAACAAGGTAATGCATATGAAGGGTTTGTATTTCTTGCAACACGAAGTAGAAGAACGATTGTAAGAGGTCATGTAGAAGAATATCTACGGAACTGTATCAAAAGGTTTAATAATGCAAATCCAGATAATCCTATTCGTAAATTTGAACCCCATATTTGCAGACATACATTTGCTACGAATATGCAGTATTTACCACCTAAAACACTTCAATACATATTGGGACATGGTAATATAGCAACAACGATGGATAATTATGTTGATGTGAAACCAGGAGCTGAACAGCTTGCACAAATCAATGCAGTAGCAAAGCAGCTAACAGCTAATTAGTATAAATTTTAGCATACTAATTATTTACTAATTACAATGTGTAATGAGATGTAACAAAACATACAAAAAAGTAACAAAATGACAGTAAGGACTATTTGAAATGTACGCAGGCATTGGGAAAATGCTTGATTTGAAAGGACTTTAAGATATGATAGCAATTGTGGATTACGATGCAGGTAACATAAAGAGTGTTGAGAAGGCAGTCCAGTATCTGGGTGAAGAGGCTGTCATCACAAGAGACAGAGATGTGATCATGGCGAGCGACAAGGTGATACTTCCGGGAGTTGGAAGCTTTGGAGATGCCATGGGTAAGATCAGGGAGTATGGACTTGAGAACGTTATCTATGATGTTGTGGATGCAGACAAGCCATTTCTTGGAATATGCCTTGGACTTCAGCTTCTGTTCAAGACCAGCGAGGAGTCGCCGGAGGCCACAGGACTTGGAATTTTAGACGGCGAGATTCTTCGTATACCGGATGCACCGGGGCTCAAGATACCACAGATAGGATGGAACAATCTTGAGGTAAATCCGAAGGCAAGACTTTTCAAGGGGCTTCCTGAGAACCCATATGTATACTTTGTTCATTCATATTATCTGAAGGCGAAGAATCCAGATGATGTGGCAGCATCTACATTCTATTCAACTCAGATTCATGCCTCTGTGGAGCGCGGCAATGTATTTGCATGTCAGTTCCATCCTGAAAAGAGCTCAGAGGTTGGACTTAAGATACTGAAGAATTTTATCGACCTGGAGGTGTAGAGCATGCATACAAAGAGAATAATACCATGTCTTGATGTCAAGAACGGAAGAGTTGTAAAGGGTGTGAATTTCGTAAATCTTATAGATGCCGGAGATCCGGTTGCAGTTGGTGCAGCCTATGACAAAGCGGGAGCTGATGAACTTGTATTCCTTGATATAACAGCTTCCTCAGATCAGAGAAATATTGTGGTTGATATGGTAAGACGTGTTGCTGAGACAATATTCATCCCATTTACAGTTGGCGGCGGAATCAGAACAGTTGATGATTTCAAGGCGATACTCAGAGAGGGTGCGGACAAGATATCCGTGAACTCGGCAGCTATAGACAATCCTACACTCATAGCAGATGCAGCGGATAAGTTTGGAAGTCAGTGCGTTGTGCTTGCCATCGATGCAAAGAGGCGCGATGACGGTTCCGGTTGGAATATATACAAGCATGGCGGACGTATCGACTGCGGAATAGATGCTGTTGAGTGGGCTATGAAAGCTGCAGAGCTTGGAGCTGGAGAGATATTGCTTACCAGCATGGACTGCGATGGAACAAAGGCTGGATACGACATAGAGCTTACCAGAACTATAGCAGACAACGTGAACATCCCGGTCATAGCTTCAGGCGGCGCGGGAACAAAGGATCATTTCTATGATGCCCTGACAGAGGGCGGTGCGGACGCAGCACTTGCGGCATCTCTGTTCCATTATAAAGAGCTTGAGATAGGAGATCTAAAGAGATACCTTCAGGACAAGGGAATACCTATGAGACTGTAGCGATTTCTATATCAATCTCACGGCACAGAATGATCGGAATGGATACCTATTCAGAGATTATTTTCCTAAATATATATATGATAGAAGAAATAAAGATACAAAATTTTCCTAAGACAAGGTTAAATCATCAAAAAGGGAGAAATATGAGGTAAATATTTGATGATTTATCCCTTTTTGATCGAAAAAGGCTTGTTTAGGAAAATTTTGTATCTTTTGCTTTTTAATATGACTTATTAGGAAAAATTACTGTTCGATATATGTTGCATTTCCGTCAGCGGCGGTGCCGGATGTATCTGAAAGGTCATCATCCAGGTAAGGATTGCCTGTGTCAACACCCTCAGCATGCAGGGCGTCATTAAGCCATGGGTCGCTGTAGTCTTCAACGTTCATGTTGTTAAATACATATTTCCCATTCTTGTCAAAGAAGAGTTCTGCCCATCCGCAGCTCTCAGGTGTACCTCCTATGAGGATGACGCTGTGTGAGCCGTCCGCATTCTTGATCTCATGACGGAAATATTTGTCAGGACCGCACTGGTCGGTGATATCTTTTTTGGTATCTCCGAGAACAAGGTAGAGACGACCATTTTCAACTTTTGTGTACCCATTGACATCATCTGTAGATATGGTGAACTGTATGGAGTTTCCCTCGCTGTTTTCCTCGTATGTCACCTCGGTGCCATTTGCTAGGTGGAATGTCTGCTTAATGTAGTCGATGGCAGCCGAGACAGTGGTCCTTGTCGCTGGGATGCACAGTAGGACTGCGCACACAGCGGCGGCAATGGCTGCATACTTTCCTATGCGGATGAGCTTTCGTCCAGATCTTCCAGTCTGGGACTGCTCAGCAAGCTTTGCGCGTATAGCATCCTTGTTTTCCTGAGACATAGTCACATTATCCATAGTTTTAGTGTACAAGTCTGTAAATTTGCTGTCATCAGAATCATCAGACGTGTTATATGTATTTGAGTTTTGAAAATCATCAATATCGCTGATCTTGTCTTTGTTTGTCATATGTTATTCCTCCTTCAATATTTCTTTTAATTCTTTTCGTCCCCGGGATACTCTCATTGAAACTGCAGATGGTGACAGGTGAAGTATCTTTGCAATTTCTCCAAATGTATATCCCTCATAGTAGTGCAGATAAAGAACAGTGCGGTATGAGTCAGGGAGTTTCCCCAGAGCCTCGTACATGGATTGCTCTTCGATATTGAATCCGCTGACGATAGAGTCGCTGCTCAGTTCCTCGTAGCTGCTGCTTAGACGGTTCGCTGCGGATTTTAGATGATTCCTGCACATATTTGCCGTCATCGTGAGCAGATATGATTTTTCTTTGCCCTTTGATATATGTGGGCTTTTTTCTATAAGTTTAGTATATACATTCTGAACAATGTCCTCAGAGTCCGCTGTGTTGCCTAAAAAGCTCATAGCGAGACGGAATACGTTGTTCGAGTATGTATCATATAACTCCAGCAGCTGCTGCTGTTTCAAGATTTATCACCTCCGTAGTTTGTTTATATGAGAATACGTGAGAAATGAATTTCTGCAATTCTCTCATTTGAGATCTCATATATAAAACAATCCAGAACATCAAAATAGCACACAGGTTTGGAAAAATCCACAAACATTTATAATCATCTGAAAACATGTCGTAAATATTACGAGACAAATATATACATAGCTATAATAAGAAACAGTGAAGCAGAAAAAAGTTTATCAGACATGAATCGCCTGCCATTTGCCTGGCTGGTGTTCAAAAACAAGGAGGCATGAAAATGAAATTTGAAAATTGTAAAGAGTATTGCAGCTTAAAAAATAATAAGGAAAATATCAGGAAGCTCATGAAGGAATTTGAATGTGAGGCAAGTGGAAGAAGTAATTTGATCAGACCGCTGGTGACTGATGAGAATGGCAGATTTGATGAGGAAAAAGCGGAGAAACTGATAACAGAGCTCGTGGAAGACATGGACCGGTATGGATATAGGTACAAGATGTGGCTGGGACACATAACAGCGGAAAATGCACTTCCGGAACAGAAGAGCTTTTGCAGATATGTGAGAATGTATCTGTATCTTGCGATAAGAATGTCTTTATTGGATTTTTCCCAATACGGATTCCTGATGGATAACCTTCCAAATGGTTCATTTGATAATCTGCTCTCAGGCTGTATTGATTTTGAATCAAATAATGATAAGGATACGCTGATTTTCGAGTATGTTGTGGATGGCTGGATATGTGATGCAGGTATTATATCATGGTGTGTTTGGGCATTTGACTACTCGCATCCTGACAATAAGCCTGACTGGATGTCCGATAAGGTTTATAAAAGGATGCAGGAGATTGAAGAAGAAATGCTTGAAGACTTGGATTCGAATGATATGGAAGAACTGAATGACATGGAGGACATGGAGGACTTGGGTGATATGGATGACTTCGATATGGATGATATTGATATTGTGGAGCCGATATATGATAATCTGGATGCTGACGAGTTTGTGGATGAGGAATTTTTACAGGATGGTCATGATGCGGATGAAAGTAAAACACTCGTCTGTGTGTGTGACCAGATGGAAGATTCGGATAAGGTTTGCAGTCGTTTTGCCAGTTTTTTGGATATGATATATTCTGATGAGGTGCCGTATAGTTATCTGTCACAGATGAGGAAAGCTGTGGAGGGAATGCTTGACACGTACATGTGGGATCATGGGCTGTCGATATACAGCAGTATGGATAGTCTAAAAAGATCGAAGCTTTATCTGGAAAAAGCAGCCGAGAAGACTGCGTATCTCAATACACAGAGAAAAAACCGGCTATGATAACGACATGATGTTATTGAAACATTAAGTGAATATATATTATACTTTATATGATGTAGAAGAAAGGAGTCTACCATGTCGGTTATAAATTTAAGAGAGTACATGAAAAGAGTATATACTGAATTAGAAAATTACATAGAAGGACTTTCCGAAGAGGAGAGATTCAGATTTGTTACAGAGTTCCATGATATGTTCGATTCGGGAACTGCGGATTATGATGATGAGCATATAACCGCATTATATGTTATGAAGTATGCAAGAGCATATGGATTCCAGTTTTCAAGAGCCTACGCAGATATATTTGCAGATATGAATAACCCTGAAAGTATAAAGGCGGT
>OBAQ01000364.1_pt1 | contig 46200 bp, 33 predicted proteins | sample 1517821 | NCBI WGS metagenome assembly OBAQ01 (sample SAMN04571705, study PRJEB22368) | human gut metagenome | biome: human gut; material: stool | host: Homo sapiens | place: Luxembourg | collected 2012-09-27
ATACAGGAAATATGGGAAAAATCAAGATTTTATTTATTTGCCACGGCAACATCTGTCGTTCCCCCATGGCAGAATTTGTTATGAAAAAATTGGTATCCGACGCAAATCTTGCCGATCACTTCCAGATCGCTTCCGCTGCCACCAGCACGGAGGAGATTTGGAACGGCATCGGGAACCCGGTCTATCCGCCGGCGAAGGCGGAGCTTGCCAGGCACGGGATCTCCTGCGAGGGGAAGCGGGCCAGGCAGGTAACGAAGGCAGATTATGCGGAATATGATTATCTGATCGGTATGGACAGCGCAAATATCCGCAACATGCTGCGGATATTCGGCGGAGATCCGGATGGGAAAGTAGCCAGGCTCTTATCCTATGCCGGCTCGGAGCGTGACATTTCGGATCCGTGGTACACGGGAGAGTTTGGGACGACCTACAATGATGTCCTGGAAGGCTGTACCGCATTCCTTCAATATTTACAACAAAACGGAAGAATCGACACGTAAGCTGACATATCTAACATAATACATATGACAGAGGTGTCGCACCTGAAAAATTCACAGAATCACCACATTTTTCTCACAATTCCTTCGCAGATGACCTTTATCATAAGAGGCAGATAAGGGGAAGTAAATATTCACAAGTTTTTTAGGAATGAATGGAGCAGGAGGAATGAGAATATGAGAAGATGGAATTTACCCCAGGTGAATACAAAAGTAATGTGTGCAGTGTTGACTGCTGCCATGGTGATGACCGGATTTACAGCATGCGGAGGAACGACATCCGCGGGCACGGAGAGCGCAGCAAGTGAATCAGCAGAACAGAAGGAGACGATCGCGCCGGAGAGCACGACGGAACAGAGCGCTTTGGAGAAAAGTGAAGAGAAGGTGGAATCTTATCTCGGTCAGATCACTGCTATTGACGGCAATGTGATCTCCATTGCGCTGGCAGAGAAGCCGGAGGCTCCAGATGGTGAGGCCCCCAGTGGTGAAAAGCCTGACGGTCAGGCTCTTGACGGCAACGGGGGCACTCCTAATGGAGAAGCACCTGCTGGTGAGGCACCCAGTGGGGAAAAGTCTGATGCTCAGGCACCGAACGGCGAAAAACCTACTGGAGAAGCCCAGGACGGTCAGAAACCTGAGAAAGATATGTTAGATGAGATGACCTTAACCCTCAGCGGTGACACTATGACTATTACGGTCAATGATGATACGATCATCACGATTGACGGAACGGATGCCACACTGGATGACCTCCAGGTAGGCGACACCGTATCTTTTTTCCTGGATGGCGAGGTCGTGACTTCTTTAAGTGTAGGTATGCCGGAGCCGACACAGTCTATGCAGGCTCCGGAACAAAAGTAAGCTGACGTATAAGCATGTTTCCGAGAATCCCTGCCATTTCTTCCGGAGACTGGGGAGTGGTCTCTTTCAGCCAGGTCTCTACGACACCGACACAACCGGTAATGATGAAGGAACAGAGATATTCATAATTAGCATCGGATTGCGCACTTTCCAGAAAGCGGAGAGTGCGCTTTTTGATCTGGTCCTTCAGGCGGTTAACGAAGGTGAGATCTCCATGGGGACCGATCATGACTCTGGCGAGATCTCTGTGGCGGTCTAAGAAGCGGAAGAACTCTAACAGAAGACCGTCAGAGGACAATGTGGAAGTACCTACTGGTTCCTGCTCCATGATCTCATTGAACTCCCGGAACATTTCATCTTCCACTTTATGGAGCATATCGTAGATATCATCATAATGCAGATAGAAGGTTCCGCGATTGATATCTACCAGTTCTGTGAGTTCTTTGACGGAAATATCCTGAATATCGTGGGTTTCCATCATTTTGACTAATCCCTGCAGCAACAGGGCGCGGGTTTTGCGCACGCGGCGATCCATTTTTTCCATACGTCAATCCTCCATCTTTTCCGAAAAAAAAACAGAAATCACTTTTTATAGATAAGATCTAATACGTATCTAATGCAAATCTGAATTTTTTCTAAAACAATGAACACAAATCAATACAATGTTCAAAAACAGACATATCAACACAATTTGTGGCTTGCTTTTTCTTCCCTATTATTATATTTTGCTTGTGTTAGAAAATCAACACGAGTTCATTAAATGACAGTAATACATTTTTCATCTTTGTAATAAGGCTTTACAGAAGCGGGAAAAACTTTTAAACTAAGAATAGAAAAATCAGATACGTAAGGGTACAAAGAGAGATGCAGCAGGAGGAAACTATGGCAGCAGACAACACAGAAAAAGAAAAAAAAGATAACTCCTTTATGATGAAGCTTGCCACGCTTATTGTAGATAAACGAAAAGGATTCTATCTGATCTTTATTGTTTTATGCATATTTTGCGTATTATCCATGAATAAGGTCAAAGTGAATAATGACCTGACCACATATTTGCCGGATACGACAGAGACCAGAAGGGGACTGGATCTGATGGATTCGGAATTTACGACTTATGGTTCCGCCCGGATCCTGATCTGCAATGTGACTTTTGATGAGGCACAGAAGCTGGCGGATCAGGTGGAAAAAATGGATGGTGTCAGTATGTTGGATTTTGATGACACGGAAGATCATTATCATGACATGGAGGCTTTATTGTCTGTCACTTTTGATGAGGAAGCGGATACGGAAGCCACACAGCAGCATTTAACAGAAGTGCTGGACGCGTTGTCTGACTATGATGTCTATTATTCTTCCGATATCGGTCAGGAAGAGCGTGATGCGAATGACCTGAATAATGATATGATCGTCATTCTGCTGTTGGCAGCTGTGGTTATCGTAGCCGTGCTGCTATTTACTTCCACAACTTACGCGGAGATCCCGGTATATCTGACCACATTTATCGTGGCAGCTATTTTGAACAAGGGTACGAACTACTGGTTCGGTACTATCAGCTTTGTGACGAACTCTATCGCAGTGGTGCTGCAGTTAGGTCTGGCAGTAGACTATGCCATCATTTTGGCACACCGTTTTATGGAGGAGCATGAGGACAAGGATGCCAGAGAAGCTGTAATAGTAGCTTTGAGTAAGGCAATCCCGGAGATTTCTTCCAGCTCCCTGACCACAATCTCCGGTATGGTAGCCATGATGTTCATGCAGTTCAGGATTGGTTACGATATGGGTATTATCCTGGCGAAATCCATTATTTTCAGTATGGTAGCGGTATTCTTCCTGATGCCGGGGCTGTTGCTTACCTTTTCCAAGGCAATCGACAATACGCACCATAAGAGTTTCGTACCGAAGATCACGGCAGTGGGAAAATTCTGTGTGGCTACCCGTTACATTGTACCTCCGGTACTGATCGTGGGTGTTATTGCAGCATTTTTTCTGTCCAACAAGGCGAATTATGTATATGATGTAAATACACTGGAATCCAGCAGTATGAGCGAGAATAAATTCTCAGTCAGCATGGTCAATAAGGAATTTGGCATGGTGAATCAGCTAGCGGTCATTGTGCCCAACGGTGATTATGAAAAAGAGGCACAGACCCTGAAGGCACTGGAAAAGTTGGATGTGGTAAAATCCGTTCAGGGACTTGGCAATATTGAAGCTATGGATGGTTACATGCTGACCGACAAACTGAATCCCAGACAATTTGCAGAGTTGATCGATCTGGATGTGGAAGTGGCGGATATGCTGTATTCGGCATATGCCCTGGATCAGAGTGATTACGGTGCTCTGGTCAGCGGTGTCAGCGATTACGAAGTACCTTTTATCGATATGTTCCTGTTCATTTATGATCAGAAAGAAAGCGGCAACATCACGCTGGATGATGATCTGGAGGAGACTTTATCGGACGCTCATTCCAAGATCATGATTGCAAAGGATCAGCTGTTGGGAGAAGATAATTCTCGTTTCGTTCTGGAACTGAATGTACCTTATGAAGGAGAAGAGACCATCGCTGCGCTGGATCAGATACGCAATACCGTGGCGAAGTTCTATAATATAGATGATATCCTGTTAGTCGGAAATGCCACCAGTGATAAGGATCTGGGGGATTCTTTCGCAACAGATAATACGATCATCACTGTACTGACGGCATTGTTCGTTATGATCATCCTGCTGTTTACGTTCCAGTCTGCCGGCTTGCCGGTACTATTGGTAGTAACGATTCAGGGTAGTATCTGGATGAACTTCTCACTGCCGTATCTGTTGAACGAAAATGTTTATTTTCTGGGATACCTGGTAGTATCCGCGATCCAGATGGGCGCGACGATCGACTACGCTATCGTTATCACCAGCCGTTATATGGATCTGAAGACGTACATGCCGATCAAAGAAGCTGCCATTGAGGCACTGAACCAGGCGTTCCCTACAATTGTTACCAGTGGTTCCATGCTGGTGGCTGCCGGATTCATTATCAGTTATGTATCTTCCAACGCAGCGGTAGCAGCGATCGGACTGGCGCTGGGACGTGGTACCCTGACCTCTATTTTACTGGTGCTGCTGGCATTGCCCCAGACGCTGCTGATCGGAGATATCATTATTCAGAAGACGGCATTTACCTTAAAGCGTGATCTGGCGAAGCCGCTGCCTTCTGCCGGAAGGATTCGGATGAACGGTCATATCAAGGGTTATGTCAACGGTGTGCTGGAAGGTGATTTCATCGGTGTCATCGACGGTGAGATGGGAGCAGTGGTGCGTCCCAAGGATACCGTGACCATGGAGAGGGAGGATGCAGCGGAGAATGTGTACCCCAGGCTGGAAGCACAGGAGCTGTCTGAGGATGGAGAATCCTGTCGGGACAATGAGACTGGAGACAATGCACTGGGAACCGATGAGAATCATGCAGATAATAATACAGCAGAAAGCGAGGGAACAGAAGATGAACAGTAAGAGATTATTATGTTTCCTGCTGGGAGCAGCATTACTGCTGCAGACACCGGCAACCGCTTATGCGGAAGAGACGTTAACCTATGAACAATATAAGGGCGGCAGCGGTTATAGCAGCACCACGCAGGAGCAGGATTATGCAATTGTAGAGATCAGCACGGAGGAGGATCTGCGGAGGCTTGCGGAGAACTGTGTGCTGGACAGCTGGTCCAGAGGTATAAAAGTAGTGCTGCACAACGACATCGTTCTGAGTATGGAAAGTGAATTCAGTATTCCCACATTTGCGGGAATCTTCGATGGTAATAGCTTTACAATCTCCAATGTAAAGCTTACGGGGAATGGTTCTGCGTCAGGTCTTTTCCGTTATGTGCAGGAAGGCGCCAAAGTACGTAATCTCACGGTGAGCGGAGAAATATCTCCCTCCGGAAGCCAGAATCAGGTCGGCGGTATTGTCGGGGTGAATTACGGCAGCATTGAGAATTGTAAGTTTTCCGGTAATGTGATCGGTGATAATGAAGTCGGTGGCATTGCGGGTGTGAATGAAGAGACCGGCGAGATCCGCAGATGTGAATCCAATGCAAATGTCATTGGTAATCATTCTGCAGGCGGTATTGTCGGTAACAATCACGGAATCTTAAATAACTGCAGCAACAGCGGCAGCATCAATACCTACAGCACAGAAGTGACTTATGAACTGGATGATATTACCATGGACAATCTGGAGCAGATCAACAGTACTTCCAATGTGGCTGCGCATACGGATACCGGCGGTATCGCAGGCATCTCTGATGGTAAAATCTATTACTGCTCTAATTCAGGAGCCATTGGTTACCAGCATGTGGGTTACAACACCGGTGGTATCGTCGGCAGACTGCATCAGGGATATCTGCAGAATTGTACCAATACCGGCTTCGTTCAGGGCAGAAAAGATGTCGGCGGCATCGTAGGCCAGATGGAGCCTTTTCTGGAGATCCAGTATCTTAGTGATAAACTGAAAGAACTGGACACAGAGACGGATAAGTTCCTGGATATGCTGGATGCAACACAGAAAGATTTCAGCAATTACAGCAGGCAGGCATCTGCGCTGACCAAAAGTATCAGTACGAATCTGAAGGATGCCAATAGTGCGGGAAATTCCCTTACCGGAACCACGAAAGATCTGTGGTATATTTACAATCAGGAGCTGAACGGTGTCAGCAACGACCTGAAGGTTTTGAATAATGACCTGAACAAACAGGCCCAGGACGATAAAAATAACGGTAACAGACATGATATCACGCTGAGCGGTAATGACCTGAGCGGAGGTGACATTACGATCACTGTACCGGATGATACAGAGAGTTATAAAGCAGCTCTGAAAAAGTTTGGTGAAAATGCCACGAAGCATCTGGATAATATGACCAATGCATCCACAGACCGCAGTGGTGGTATTAAGAATAATCTGGATACACTGAATCAGAGTCTGGATAAAGCCTTTGACCAGCTGGGTCAGTTGGGAGATGTGCTCCAGGCAGGGTCAGACAGTACCAGCGCACATATGGATGAACTGATGGATCAGGCGAGAGTATTGCGGAAGCTGGTCAGCGAGATCCGCGATGATCTCTTCCGATACGAGGGAATTTCTGTGGAGGATACTTCGGACGAATCCGCCAGCAAGGGGGAAGTGAACCCCGGAGATCCCGATGCTGAGGATGGTGAGGCAGAACCGGAGGGAACCGAAGAAGCATTATATGACACCTCCAGCTTCCAAAAAGGTAAAGTCACACTGTGCGTGAACCGCGGTGTGGTAGAGGCGGATACCAATGTCGGCGGTATTGTCGGACAGGTGGCAACGGAATATGATTTTGACCCGGAGGATGACATCACCTTGACCGGAACGGAGAGCTTCGATGTGGAGCAGACCATCAAAGCAGTCATCAGGGATAGCCGGAACTACGCAGATGTGACCGGCAAAAAGGATTATGTGGGCGGTATCGTCGGCAAGGCGGAATACGGCGCGGTCATTTCCTGTGAGTCCTATGCGCCGGTAGAGAGTACCGGAGGCAGCTATGTGGGAGGCGTTGCCGGATCTGCCAGCTATGCGATCCGCAGCTGTTACAGCATGGGTAAGATCACCGGTAAAAATAATATCGGCGGAATCGCCGGGGAAGGCTGCGACATTTTCTACAGTTATGCTTATAACGAGCTGGATATGTCCGGCGAGAGTCAGGGAAGTATTGCAGGAAAAGTTAAGGATGACGGTACTTTATATGGCAACTATTATGTAGAAGGCGGTGCCGGCGGCGTGGACGGCATTGGTTATCAGGGTGGTGCAACCCCGTTGTCTTATCAGGAATTTTGCAACAAAGACGGCGTGCCGGAAGCCTTTTCCCAGTTCACTATTACTTTCCAGGCGGATGGTGTAGAAGTGGCTTCCTATAAATGTAATTACGGAGACTATCTGTCTGCAGATCAGATTCCTAAGGTACCGGAGAAGGAAGGCTATTACGGTGTATGGCCGGATTATGATTTTAGTTACATTACCGGCAATCGCGTACTGGAAGCGGAGTATCAGGAGTGGATTGCATCCATTGCTTCCGCAGAGAAAAATGATGCCAACAAACCTCTGGTCATGGCAGAGGGTAACTTTTATCCGAATGCTGCATTGCATCTGCAGATAGAGGGTGACACATACAAGGTCTCCATGACCAACTCCATGAAAGAAGACGCACCGGACTATACCGGAGAAGCAAGCTTACGTGTCTACTGTGAGGATGCCGACAATACTGTAGTTTGGGTAGACCAGGACGGCGAATACAGAGAAGTGGAATCTACGGTGATCGGCAGCTACAGACAGTTCACCATGGAGGTACCCGGCAGCTTCCGCATCGCGGAGGCAGAAGGCAGCCATACACGGATGATCGTAATTGGCATCATCGGAGTAGCTGTGGGAATACTGCTGATTGTATTACTTGTGAAAAAGATGGCAAAACGCAGGAAAAAGCGTAGACAGGAAAAGCGTGACAAAAAAAACCAAAAAGCTTCAGGCAGTGCAGACAGTGATCGGACAGAGGATAACGCCGCAGAAAATACAGAAACAGCGGAGCACGCCGGGCAGATGGATGATACAGAGGGACAGTTATGATCCAGGCAGTTATTTTTGATATGGATGGTACGTTGATCGATACCGAAAAATATTACCGTATTTTCTGGCCGAAGGCAGTGGAGGCTTACGGCTATACGATGACGGATGAGCAGGCACTGACGATGCGCAGTCTTGGAAGGCCTTTTGCCCCCAGACAGCTTAAGGACTGGTACGGCGAGGAATTTGATTATTATGCCGTGCGGAATAAACGAAAAGAATTGATGGAGGAAGCACTGGACCGGGATGGCATCAAATGCAAGCCCGGTGCTGTGGAACTTCTGAAAGATCTGAAAAAAAGGCACATTACCACAGCTGTTGCCACGGCAACGGATCTGGAGCGGACCGAAAAATATCTGACGCTTACAGGAATCAGACCTTACTTTGAAAAATTGATCTGTGCTACCATGGTAGAGGAAGGTAAGCCGTCTCCGGACATTTATCTCTACGCTTGCAAACAATTGGGGCTGTCACCCAAGCAATGTATGGCGGTGGAGGATTCTCCTAACGGTGTCTTAAGTGCTTACCGTGCAGGCTGCAAGGTCGTCATGGTACCGGATCAGACGCAGCCGGATGTGGAACTCAAAAAATGTTTATATGCCTGCGTCCCGTCCCTGACAGAGATCAGCCACCTCGTTTAGAGGTGGCTTTTTTGCATGTATCTGCGTATGCACTTGATTTTTATATATTACTGTGTTATTATTTTAACGATTAGAGTCACCGGCACAGATATGAACAAAAATAGCTGCAAAGCAGCGGAGAGTACGATTTATCGCACGATTTTGCGAATGGCTGTGGCTGCTGGAAGCCTTGAGAAGGGGCAGAAAGGATATGGAAGAAAATGAATTTTGATGACATCGTAGCAAAAGTAAAAGAATGTGGGAAGAAGACTGTTGCAGTCTCCGTAGCACAGGACAGTGCGGTACTGGAAGCTGTACATGAAGCCAAGAGACTGGGCATTGCAGATGCAATCCTGGTAGGTGATGAGGCGAAGATCCGTGAGATCGCAGCCGGACTGAATATGGATCTCTCCGATTATGAGATCATCAATGAGCCGGATATGATCGAAGCCTCCCTGAAAGCTGTAAAGCTGGCACATGACGGCCGTGCAGATATGTATATGAAGGGTCTGATCGACTCTAAGAACTTCTTAAAGAGTGTACTGAACAAAGAAGTAGGTCTTCGTACCGGTGGAACCCTGTCTCATGTATGTGTATTTGAGATTCCCGGCATTGACAGACTTCTGTTCCTGACCGATGTTGCATTCATGACCTATCCTACACTGGAGGAGAAGGTTCAGATCATCAAGAACACCATTCCGGTATGTAATGCCTGTGGCGTTGCAGAGCCTAAGGTAGCACCTTTAGCAGCAGTTGAGGTTGTAAATCCCAAGATGCCCGTTACCGTAGATGCGGCAGAACTGACTAAGATGTGCGAAGAAGGACAGATCCCCGGCTGTATCGTAGACGGACCGCTGTCTCTTGACCTGGCGATCGATCCCGAGGCAGCCAAGCATAAGGGCGCAACCGACCGTAAGATCCAGGGTGATGCAGATGTATTGCTGTTCCCGGATATCCATGCCGGCAACCTGGTATACAAGGCAATCGTACATATGGTAAAAGTAAAGAACGGATGCATCCTGACCGGTACCAAGGTGCCTGTTGTCCTGACCAGCCGTTCCGATACCTTCGAGACCAAGGTATACTCCCTGGCACTGGCAGCAGTTGTAGCAGAAGAGATGAAAAAGAATCAGAAATAAGCTATGGATATCGTGATAGAAGCCGCGGTGGAAGCTGCGGGAGAACTGCTGTCGGCAGGTATAGATGCTGTAGTGGACAAAGCGGCAAAGCATAAGAGCGAATATAAGAGTGAATATAGGAGGAAACACACAATGGCAATCAAGAGTCTGATCATCAACCCCGGTTCCACATCCACCAAGATCGGTGTATTTGAGGATGAGAACTTATTATTTGAAGAAACTCTGAGACATTCTACCGAGGAGATCTCCAAATACGATACTATTTTCGAACAGAAGGATTTCCGTAAGAAGATCATTACCGATCTTCTGGCAGAGAAAAACTGCGATCTGAAGAGCTTCAACGTGATCGTAGGACGTGGTGGTCTGTTAAAGCCCATCCCCAGTGGTACCTATGCGGTAACCGATGATCTGCTGGAGGATTTAAAAGTAGGTGTGCAGGGTCAGCATGCTTCTAATTTAGGCGGTATTCTGGCAAGAGAGATCGGTGATGAGATCGGCGTTCCCTCTTACATCGTAGATCCCGTTGTAGTAGATGAGCTGATGCCTATTGCAAGATATTCCGGTCTGGAAGAGATCCCCAGAGGAAGTATCTTCCATGCTCTGAACCAGAAGGCAGTTGCCAAGAGATATGCAAAAGAGGCCGGCAAGCCTTATGAGTCCTTACGTCTGGTAGTCGTGCACATGGGCGGCGGTGTATCCGTAGGCGCACATGAGAACGGCAAGGTCGTAGATGTTTTCAGCGCATTTGACGGTGATGGTGCATTCTCTCCGGAGCGTGCAGGCGGTGTACCCTGTGCAGCACTGGTAAAAATGTGCTTCTCCGGAAAATATACCGAGAAAGAAATCAGTGCAAAGCTGATCGGCAAGGGCGGCCTGAATTCTTACCTGGGTACCAACGATATGCGTGAAGTTACCAAGCGTGCCAATGAAGGCGATGCCAAGGCAGCGGAGGTGAAGCAGGCATTCCTGTTACAGGTAGCCAAAGACATCGGTGCTATGGCCTGCGTACTGAACGGCAAGGTAGACCAGATCGTTATCACCGGTGGTATTGCTTATGGTGAGGATGTAGTGGCTAAGCTGAAAGAGAGATGCGGCTGGATTGCTCCTGTGACCGTATATCCCGGTGAGGACGAGCTGTTAGCTCTGGCTCAGGGGGCTCTGCGTGTCATGAACGGTGAAGAACAGGTAAAACAGTACTAATAGGATTCAAAAAACCTCCCGGTGGAATGTGATTCCATCGGGAGGTTTTTGCTTTGGGGAATAGGCTTTCTGTCAGCGCCATGTTTAACTAAAAATCAGCTTTGACAGAATCCCCAGTACCAGCATGTGCACCGGATAAAAGGCATAGCAGGCAATCTGGATCTTACGGCTATGCGCGCCCTGACGTCCATGGTAGCACCATAGAAGCGGCAGACACAACAGCGCCAGCCCCTGTTCTGAAATCTCAAAGGCATGACCGAAGAGCTGCAGTGGAATCTGCATTCCTGCCAACAGCATGACATTGATCCAGTAGAGTCCGGCAAACTGTCCGGCAAGCTGCCACCATTTTTTCCCATGGAAGAGATAGAATACGATAACAGTCAGAACGCCTTCCCCGTAATAGTCGAACATGAGGAGGGTTGCCAGCACGTAGCCCACTGCAGATAGCAGCAGGAGCGACGGAAGCCACAGCCAGACAGGACATTTTTTCCGTAGGGTATCAATTGCCCAGATACACAGAAAGCCTGTGAGGAGTGTCCAAATCACGTTCTGATGAAATGGGTAGAATAACAGCCCGCTGTACATCAGATTGATGGGAAGCTCAGACAGAATGGCCAGAAGAAGCAGGCGTCCGCAATACTTTTTCTTATCATGGGTATGGAAGAAGCCTTCCACCAGGAAAAAGGCGAACATGGGGAACGCCAGTCTGCCGATGCCGGTCAGCCACCAGGCATCTCCGGCGAGGGTAGCCCACAGGTGATCACAGAACATGAACGCCATAGCGAGGATATGCAGCGTCAGAGCACTGAGATCCGGTGGGAAAATGGAACAATGGGATTCTTTGTTTTGCAAAATAAAACTCCTTTCAAAATTCCTTACGGAAGGATATAGTTGCATTATATCTTGTTTATGCGATATAGTAAAGATGATCATAATTCGTCATATAAATCTACAAACAGGAAAGGACAGGAATGAAACAATGTATACAGACGGACAGATCTATATGGGACTGGCAGATGGCCGGCGTGTGAATATGTCACTGAATATGAGTAACCGTCATGGACTGATCGCGGGAGCCAGCGGCACTGGCAAGACCATTACTATGAAAGCTATGGCGGAATCATTTTCGGACGCGGGAGTTCCGGTATTTTTATGTGATGTCAAGGGAGATGTCTCCGGCATTGCCATGGCGGGTGTGGCTTCGGAGTCCATGGACAAGAGAATCGATAAATTCGGTATCCGTGACAGCTTTTCCTATAAGGCTTATCCGGTCTGTTTCTGGGATATCTATCAGGAGGGCGGACATCCCGTGAGAGCCACCATCTCCGATATGGGACCGGAGCTGTTATCCCGTATCCTGGGGCTCACCGCTGCGCAGGAAGGAGTACTAAATATTGTCTTCCGGATCGCGGATGACAAGGGACTTTTATTGATCGACTTAAAGGATCTGCGCATTTTACTGAATTATGTAGCAGAACACAAGGATGAATATCTGACCACCTACGGAAGTATCTCCAAGCAATCCGTGGGCGGTATTCTGCGGGCGTTACTGCCTTTGGAGAATCAGGGCGGAGACCTCTTTTTCGGAGAACCGGATCTGGATATTTATGACTGGATGCGTACGGATGTGTACGGCAAGGGTATCGTCAATGTGCTGAATTGTGTAAAGCTGGTGCAGAATCCTACATTATATGCCAGCTTCCTGTTATGGATGATGTCGGAACTGTTCGAAAAGCTTCCCGAGGCGGGAGATCTGGAGAAGCCGAAGCTGGTATTTTTCTTCGATGAGGCACATCTGCTGTTTGCCGATGCACCGAAAGTACTGGTGCAGAAGATCGAGCAGGTGGTGAAGCTGATCCGCTCCAAGGGTGTGGGCATCTATTTCGTGACCCAGAGTCCCAGTGATATCCCTGATTCCGTACTGGCGCAGTTAAGCAACCGGGTACAGCATGCCCTCCGGGCGTATACTCCAGCGGAACAGAAAGCCGTCCGGGCGGCAGCACAGTCTCTGCGGGCCAATCCGGCGTTTAAGGCAGAGGAAGTCATTATGGAGTTAGGTGTGGGAGAAGCACTGACATCCTTCCTGGATGAGAACGGCGTGCCCGGCATCGCCCAGCGTACCTCCATCATCTGCCCGCAGAGCTTTATGGGACCGGTGGACGAGACGGAGCGCCGGAACCTGATGGCGCGGGACGGCATGGGACGTTACGATGAGGCAGTGGACAATATTTCCGCCTACGAAGTACTGACAGACACCATAGAACACGAGGCAAAGGCACAACAACTTGCCGCAGAGCGCGCCCAGCTGGAGAAGGACAAGGAAGCTTTGGCGAAGCAGCAGGCAAAGCTCCAGGAATCCGCTGTAAAGCAGAAACAGAAGGAGTGGGAAGCTGCCCAGAAAAAGAAGGAAAAGGCAGCGGAACGCCGACAGGCCCAGATTGAGCGCCAACTCATCAACACCGGAGCCCAGGTGATCAAGAGAGGTATTCTGAGCACACTGTTTGGAAAATAAAAATAATAGAAAAAATACAAAATAAGCCCCCGGTTCATCACCGGGGGGCTTTTTATCTTATCTCTTATGCCAGAGGGAACTTGAAGTATCTCTTTGCGTTGTTGTAGGAGATGTCGGTTACGATCTCGGACAGAGTATCGTAATCTGCGGGGAACTCGCCGCTCTCTACCCAGTTACCGATCAGGTTGCACATGATACGGCGGAAATACTCATGTCTGGTGTAGGACAGGAAGCTTCTGGAGTCGGTCAGCATTCCTACAAATCCGGACAGATTACCCAGGTTAGCTAGGGAGATCATCTGATCCTGCATGCCGGTCTTGTGATCATTGAACCACCATGCAGAACCCTGCTGGATCTTGGCAACAGCGGTGGAATCCTGGAAACATCCGAGGATGGTACCGATTGCCTGATTGTCGTTAGGATTCAGGCTGTAGATGACAGTTCTGGGAAGCTCATCACTTACGATCAGAGCGTTCAGGAAGTCAGCCATCTGAGCGGAAGGAGCGTAGTTATTGATGCAGTCGTAACCGGTATCGGGACCCAGCTTCTCGAACATCAGGGTGTTGTTGTCACGCTTACAACCGTAGTGCAGCTGCATAGCCCAGTCGAGCTTATGATATTCGCGGCCTACGAACAGCATGAATGCGGTCTTGAATTTCAGCTCTTCTTCCTTGGTCAGAACCATCTTGTTCAGTCTCTTTAAGAAGATCTCTTCCAGCTCATCGTCGGAAGCAGGATAGTACATTACATACTCTAATGCATGGTCGGATACGTTACAACCCATGGATGCGAAGAATGCCATACGGTTCTTCAGAGCTTCCTTTAAGCTTGCAAAAGAGTTGATCTCGGTCATGCCGGCAGCGGCAGCCAGCTTCTCCAGATAATCCAGATAATCGGGCTTCTCAATGTTCATAGCCTTGTCAGGTCTCCATGCGGGCAGAACCTTTACATCAAAAGTATCATCTGCAGCCAGCTTCTTGTGCCACTCCAGAGAATCGATAGGATCATCGGTGGTGCAGATCAGGGTAACGTTGCTTTGCTTGATCAGGTTACGAACGCTCATGGAAGGCTGATGGAGCTTCTCATTGCACAGGTTCCATACTTCGTCAGCAGTGTTTTTGTTCAGAACGCCGTTGTAACCGAAGTATCTCTGTAACTCCAGATGGCTCCAGTGGAATAAGGGGTTGCCGATAGCCTTGCCCAGGCACTCTGCCCATTTGCAGAACTTCTCGTAATCGGATGCGTCACCGGTGATGTACTTCTCGTCAACACCGCAGGAACGCATGAAACGCCACTTGTAGTGGTCGCCGCCCAGCCATACCTGGGTGATGTTGTCGAACTGACGGTCCTCAGCGATCTCCTTGGGATTGATATGGCAATGGTAATCCAAAATCGGTGTTTTTTCTGCGTAGTCGTGGAACAGCTTCCTGGCTGTCTCGGTCTCTAACAGAAAGTCTTTGTCCATAAATGCTTTCATTTTAAATTCCTCCATAAATATACTAAAAAGGGTATTTTCAGCTACCCCCATTGCTGTCATTGATGAAAAAAATTATTTTGTGGTGCCGCGTTTTATCAGTTCCCCGGAAAATACGGTCTTTTTCGGCATCTCGTTTCCGCCAAGCACACCCATCAGAGTTGTGATCAGATGCTGGCAGAGCGTCTCTAATTTATTGTCGATACTGGTCAGTTCCGGATCACAGCAGTTCACCAGCATGGAATTATTATAACCGATGATCGACAGATCTTCCGGAATGCGGAGTCTCATTTCACGCCCGTATTTCATGGCACCCAGTGCCAGAGAGTCGTCAGCGGCGATAACACCGTGGAAAGTGATGCCTTTTGTGTGCAGCCTGATCAGCTGTTCTGCCATAGCGGGAATGTCCTCATGGGAACCCTGATAGAGCTGCAGGAAGCTTCCGTTGGTGAGAAGTCCCTTTTCTTCCATGGCGGCACGGTAGCCTGCCAGCTTTTTCTTACCACTGTAGGAAGTAGAATTATAGAAATACAGAATATCTTTCACACCGGAACGGATCATCTCCAGGGTAGCGTCATACATGGAAGTAAAATCATCCGAGACAACACTGTACACATTCGGAGCATCCATTGCAGCATTCAACAGCATCACAGGAACCTGCACAGCGGCATCCGTAATGTATTTGTTGTCTTCTTCCTTCTCGTAGATGAAGTTGGAACCTACCAATATAATGCCATCTACTTTTTTCGTGATCAGAAGGTTCATGGAGCTTGCCTTGGTATCCAGGTTGTAACCGGTACAACACAGGATGCTGTCATAGCCGTTGGCACGAAGCTTCTGCTCGATATAATAGATCGCCTTGGCAAGATACGGATCCGAACTGTCGGCACACATGATACCGATGGTCTTCATAGTGTTGAGCCCTAACCCTCTGGCAAATGCGTTGGGAGTGTACTCATACTGGTTGATTACGTCCAGAACTTTTTTCTTGGTTTTCTCGCTTACATTATTGCTTCCATTTAATACGCGGGAAACAGTAGCAATAGAGACACCGGCCTTCTCAGAAATATCGTAAATTGTCATCTGCGGATTCCTCTCCGCTTCTATGTAACAGAATTTGTAAGAAAACTGTAAGTAGTTACATAAAAAGCTATATCTGAATTATAACGAAAGACTTCTCTTTTTTCAAGATGCTTTTTCAATTTTTCATATGCCAAAAAATTATCAAAGTGAAATATTGCTGATAAAATCAATGGTTTGAGGAAAAAATAAGTTTCTGTTTTTGGTGATTGACGAAACAGCTTTTTTGAAGTAAAATGAATTATGAAAGTACTTACATAAACTTCACGCAATTTAGAAACAAAAACACCCACGAGCGTTGAAAACGTAATTGCCAAGAGGCGATTGGGAAGGTAAGTGCAGGGAACAGAGTGCCGTAAGACGGTGCAGATAGGATACGCTATGCGTAGAATGGAGGACAAAATGGATATCTTAAACAAGGCAAAGACCGGTAAAAAGGAGAGACCTATCAAGGTCGTACAGTTCGGTGAGGGTAATTTCTTACGTGGATTCGTAGATTACATGATCGATATCGCCAACGAGCAGGGTAAGTTCGACGGAGACATCGTTCTGATCAAACCCATCGAGTTCGGCAATCTGGATATGTTCCACAAGCAGGATTGCCAGTACACTGTATCCCTTCGCGGTAATGTGAACGGTGAAGCCAAGATCATCAATAGAATCGTAACCAGCGTTGCAGATGCAGTAGACACTTATAATGAATATGACAAGTACATGGGACTTGCCGAGATCGATACCTTACGTTTCGTAGTATCCAATACCACTGAGGCAGGTATCGTATATGATGATACCGATAAGTTCGAGTTAGAGCCTCCCAAGACTTTCCCCGGTAAGCTGACCAAGTTCTTATATCACAGATTCGAGACCTTTCAGGGGGATATGAGCAAGGGTTTGGTAATGCTTCCCGTAGAGCTGATCGATGACAACGGTATTATGCTGAAGAAGTGCGTAATGCAGCTGATCGAGCTGTGGGGTCTGGGCGATGAGTTCAAGAAGTGGGTAGATGAGGCATGTGTATTCACATCTACTCTGGTTGACCGTATCATTACCGGTTATCCCCGTGCCACGGAACAGGAAGAGTGGGAGAAGCTGGGCTATGAAGATCACATCATGGTAACCGGTGAGCCGTTCGCTCTGTGGGTTATCGAGTCTGCTAAGGATATCAGCAAGGAGTTCCCTCTTCCCGATGCAGGACTTCCTGTTATCTTCACTGACAACCAGAAGCCTTACAAGCAGAGAAAGGTTCGTATCTTAAACGGTGCGCATACCTCTTTCGTACTGGCTTCTTATCTGTGCGGCAACGACATCGTAAGACAGTCCATGCATGACGACGATATCCGTAACTTCATGCTGAAGACCATTTACGACGAAGTAATCCCTACCCTGTCTCTGCCTGAGGAGGAACTGAAGCAGTTCGCAGGTGAGGTTGTTAACCGTTTTGACAACCCTTATGTAGATCATGCACTGCTTGCTATCTCCTTAAATTCCGTATCTAAGTGGAGAGCAAGATGTATGCCCAGCCTGTTAGGCTATGTTGAGAAGACCGGTAAGCTTCCCGCTCATCTGACCTTCTCCATCGCAGCACTGATGGCATTCTATCATGGCACCGAGATCCGCGATAAGGCTCTGATCGGACACAGAGACGGTCAGGAATACAACATCATGGATGATAAGGCAGTTCTGGAGTTCTTCGCAGCAAACTGTGAGAAGGACACTAAGACTTTTGTAACTTCCTTCCTGGGCAATGAAGACTTCTTCGGTCAGGATCTGAACAAGGTTCCCGGACTTACCGATGCAGTCGCAGCATACCTGGATGATATTAAGGCAAATGGCATGAGGGCAGCATTATGCAAGATTTCTTAAAGATTAATGACAATGATAATGTAGTCGTAGCATTAAATACGATTCCTGCCGGTGAGAAGATCACAGTCTCTGCCGGTGGCGGTTCTAAGACCGTTACCGCCAGAGAAGAGATCCCCGCAGGACATAAGATGGCAATTGTTGACATTCCCGAAGGCGGCGAGGTCATCAAATACGGTTACCGTATCGGTAATGCCAAGGAGAACATCGCAGAGGGCAGCTGGATCCATACTCATAATGTTAAGACCGCTTTGGGCGATCTGCTGGAGTACACTTACAATCCCACTCCCGTAGAGGAGAAGAAGACAGAAGATGTTACTTTCATGGGGTTCAACCGTCCCAACGGTAAAGTAGGCGTTCGTAACGAGATCTGGGTCATCCCCACCGTTGGCTGTGTCAACAACGTGGCAACCGCCATCGCAAAGCAGGCCAATGCATTTGTTAAAGGCAGCGTGGAAGAAGTTATTGCATTCCCTCATCCTTACGGATGTTCCCAGATGGGTGACGATCAGGAGCATACCCGTAAGATTCTGGCAGACCTGATCAACCATCCCAATGCAGGCGGTGTTCTGGTACTGGGACTGGGCTGTGAGAACAGCAACATTGATGTGTTGAAGCCTTATATCGGCGATTATGATGAGAACCGTGTGAAATTCCTGGTGTGCCAGGAGCACGAGGATGAGATCGCAGACTCCGTAGAGATCATCAAGGGTCTGATCGAGTATGCTTCCAGGTTCGAGAGAGAACCCATCAGCGTCAGCAAGCTGGTCATCGGCATGAAGTGCGGCGGCAGTGACGGACTGTCCGGCATTACCGCAAATCCCTTAGTAGGACGCTTCTCCGATCTGCTGATCTCCAAGGGTGGTACTACCATTCTGACCGAGGTTCCCGAGATGTTCGGAGCAGAGACCATTCTGATGAACCGTTGCGCCAATGAGGAACTGTTCCACCAGACCGTAGATCTGATCAATGACTTCAAGAACTATTTCAAGAGCCACAATCAGACCATCTACGAGAATCCTTCCCCGGGTAACAAAAAGGGCGGTATCTCCACTCTGGAGGATAAGTCCTTAGGTTGTACCCAAAAGTCCGGCAGCGCTTTGGTCAAGGGCGTACTGCAGTATGGCGACACCGTGAAGACTCCGGGACTGAACCTTCTGTCAGCACCGGGCAACGATCTGGTGGCAGCTACTGCACTGGCAGCTGCAGGAGCACATATCGTACTGTTTACCACGGGACGCGGAACTCCTTTCGCATCTCCGGTTCCTACTATGAAGATCGCGACCAACTCCCGCCTGGCAGGCAAAAAGTCCAACTGGATCGATTTCAATGCCGGCGTACTGGTAGAGGATAAGACCATGGAAGAGGAGACTAAGGCTTTGTTTGATCTGGTAGTGGAGACCGCTTCCGGCAGGCAGGTATGCAGCGAGGCAGCAGGCTTCCATGATATGGCTATTTTCAAGCAGGGTGTAACTCTGTAAAAGATCATACACAAAACGGCGTTCTTTTGTTACAATAAACGTGCAGGAGAACGCCTTTGTTATATAGGAGGAACTATGACAATTCAGGAAATCAAGGCACTTCCCCGTACGGAGGAAGGCATCTTTGACTTAAAAAAGGTGCAGGCAGATGCGGGACGCAGGAATATCTATCAGGCTGCGGATCTGGTATATCCCGCATATGCGGCATATGAGACCACAGAGAATAAAAAGGAAGGCTATCCGGATATCATGGCGCAGATGCGTGTGTTAAAAAAGCATGCGGAGAGCGAATTCACCGCGGAAAACGGCGCCGATTACACCGCAGCACTGCTTCATACGGTGGAACAGATCAGCCCGGAGATCTATGAAAATTATAGAGAACTTTTAGATAATTTCCGCTGTGCAGTAAAGCGTATGCTGGAACAGTACTACGATGTAAAAGAGAAAAAATTTGCCATGGATGACACATCCCAAAAGGTATTCTGCAATGCTGTACAGAAGGCATGTGCGGAGTATTTATTGTTAGCGGAAAAATATCAGATGTGCATGAGGTAGAAACGAGAGGAAACAGCGCATGGAAATCAGACATATTATGCATACTGCCCGTAGTGCGACCATTGAGATCGCAGACGGCGGCAGATATTTTACTAAACAGCCCATAGAATTACGATTAAATGGTGAGACCACTCTGACCACAGAGAAGACCATCACTTCCCTGTTTGATTTAAAGCCGGATCAGAAATATGTGGTGGAAGCTTATGTGAACGGTGAAAAGCAGGGTGAAGTATCTTTCAAGACAGATTATGAGTATGTGACCCTGGATGTGACCAGATTCGGTGCCAAAGGTGACGGTGAGCACGACGATACCCACTTTATCCAGGCTGCCATCATGGCATGCCCGGTGAACAGCAGAGTGTATTTCCCCGCAGGAATCTACCGCATTACCAGCCTGTTCTTAAAAAGCCACATCCGTATTGAACTGGCAGAGGGCGCGGAACTTAAGGCTTTTACCGACAGAGAGAAATTCCCTGTATTTCCCGGTATGCTGCAGAGCTACGATGAGACCGACGAGTACAATCTTGGTACCTGGGAGGGCAATCCCTTACCTATGTTCTCCGGCATCATCTGCGGTATCGGTGCAGAAGACGTGGTAATCTACGGACAGGGTAAGATCAACGGCAATGCTTCCAAGGAAAACTGGTGGAAGGACCCCAAGGTCATGAACATTGCGTTCCGCCCGAGACTGTTTTTCATCAGCGGATGTAAAAATGTAACTTTACAGGGAGTGACCTTCTGCAATTCTCCTTCCTGGACCCTGCATCCCTATTTCAGCAACGATCTGAAATTCATCGGTGTGACGGTGCAGAATCCCAGCGATTCGCCTAACACCGACGGACTGGATCCCGAGTCCTGTAAAAATGTGGAGATCCTGGGCGTGCGTTTCTCCCTGGGAGATGACTGTATTGCAGTCAAGAGCGGCAAGATCTACATGGGCAAAAAGCACAAGACTCCTTCCGAGAACATCCACATCCGCCAGTGCCTGATGGAGAACGGCCACGGTGCCGTAACTCTGGGCAGCGAGATGGCAGGCGGTGTGGTAAATCTGACGGTGGAGGACTGCATTTTCCGTCATACGGACAGAGGCCTGCGTATCAAGACCCGCCGCGGCAGAGGAAAAGATGCGATTTTAAGCAACATCATTTTCCGGAACCTGACCCTGGATCATGTGATGACACCGCTTGTGGTCAACTGCTTCTATTTCTGCGACCCCGACGGCAAGACCACCTATGTACAGTCCAGAGATGTCTACCCCGTGGATGACAGAACACCGCAGGTGAAAAAAATGGTATTTGAAAATATGGATTGCACCAATTGCCATGTGGCAGCAGCTTATTTTGACGGACTTCCGGAGCAGAAGATCGAGGAGATTTGCATGAAGGACATCTCCATCAGCTATGCCGAGGATGCAAAATGTGATGTACCTGCCATGTCGGATGGTGTAGAAAAAAGCAGTAAGAGAGGACTTTTTGCAAGAAATGTTGCAAAATTGACCCTGGATAACGTAAAAATCGAAGGACAGGTTGGAGAGGCTTACGAGCTGGAAGGCGTGGACGAGTTGATCCGGCGCTGATATAACGAGCGCACACTACAGTACGGCAAACATAAGAGAATACGGTCCAAGAGCCGTGATCAGAATGGAGGAAATTATGCAGTTAGGAATCCGTTTACATGATACGAAAAAGCTTCCTTTTGAGGAGCGTATTGCCAATGTCCATGAGCTTGGCTTTGCCTGCGGACATCTGGCACCCGGTAAGGTGATCACCGAGTTTCCCACTACCGATGAGGCGTTGACCCCGGGACTTGCCATGTATATGAAAAATGTATTTGCGAAAAATCAGGTGGATGTTGCGGTGCTTGGATGCTATCTGAATCTGGCAAATCCCAATCCGGAGCAGCTTGCGAAGATCACCCACCGCTATATGGCACATATCCGTTTTGCTTCGTGGCTAGGCTGCGGTGTGGTGGGAACCGAGACCGGTGCTCCCAACGTTACTTATACCGCAGTACCCGAATGCCATGGCGAAGAGGCTTTGCAGACCTTTATCACGAACTTACGTCCTGTCGTAAAATATGCCGAGCAGATGGGCGTTGTTATCGCCATCGAGCCGGTATGGAAGCATATTGTCTACAATCCCGCCAGAGCGAGAAGAGTTCTGGATGAGATCAATTCGCCCAACCTTCAGATCATTTTAGATCCGGTAAATCTGCTGGATTACTGTAATTATAAGGATCAGGTGGCAATCGTGGACGAAGCCATTGATCTGCTGGGACCGGATGTAGCCATGGTACACCTGAAGGATTTTATTCCCGAAGATGGGAAGCTTAGATCCGTAGGCTGCGGTCTTGGACAGATGGATTATACATCCGTGCTGAAGTTCATGAAGGAGCGCAAACCCTTTATCCATGCGACTTTGGAAGACACCACACCGGAAAATAATGTGCAGGTGAAAAATTTTATTCAGGGACTCTATGACAATCTCTAAAGATGTGATATACTCTTACGAGAGTATTCCCAGTATACTAGTAGGAACAATAAAAATAAGCTAAAGCATGGGAACCTTTAAGTTCCCATGTTTTTTTATACTTGGAATTTTCACGATCCGGTTCCCTGACCGTGCGGTGTTTGCTGTGCTGGATGAAAGGGGGACAGCACAGCTGCGTGCAATATAGTTAAATATAGTTATAAGAAAAGGAATCTACATCTATGTTAAACGAATTTTCCAGAACCGAATTACTCCTCGGCAAAGATGCCATGCAGCGTCTTTACCACGCCCGTGTCGCCGTCTTCGGGATTGGCGGAGTCGGCGGCTATGTCGTCGAAGCCCTTGCCCGCAGCGGAGTCGGCGCCTTTGATCTCATTGACGATGACAAGGTCTGTCTGACGAATATCAACCGCCAGATCATCGCTACCCGTCAGACGATCGGCAAATACAAAGTAGATGTCATGGAGGAGCGGATTCATCTGATCAATCCTGAGGCACAGGTGGTAGGACATAAATGCTTCTATCTCCCGGAGACTGCCGATCAGTTTGATTTTTCCCAGTACGATTACGTCGTGGATGCCGTGGACACTGTGACTGCAAAAATCGAGATCATCCTGCGCGCAAAGGAGGCCGGAGTCCCTGTCATCAGCTGTATGGGTGCCGGCAATAAGCTTGACCCCACACAGTTCCGTGTGGCGGACATCTATAAGACTACCATGTGCCCGCTGGCAAAGGTCATGCGCAGAGAGCTGAAAAAACGCGGTGTGAAAAAACTGAAGGTTGTCTACTCTACCGAAGCTTCCCTGAAGCCTCTCGAAACTATGGAAACCAGCTGCCGGACGGGCTGCGTCTGTCCTCCCGGCACCGTCCATAAATGCACCGACCGGAGAGCAATTCCGGGCAGTATTTCCTTTGTCCCTTCCGTGGCGGGGCTGATCATCGGTGGAGAGGTGATCAAAGACCTCATTCAGGAGGGAAAAGCACAAAAAGAATAGCTTTTTCAACCGGAGTGCGTTATAATCTTTTTATCTATTAAGCTGTCAGGGGCTGTTCCCGGCAGTCCATTTTAGAAAGAATATACAAAGGTCATAATGGTACAAAGGAGGTTATTTTATCTATGGCAGAAGCGGTAAAACAGGAACAGACAGAAGGGGAAACTGTCTCACTGGACAACATGAAAGATCTCAAGGGGAAAAAGGGAGCAAATCTGATCGTCAAGATCCTCGCGATGGTACTGATGCCGATGCTGGTCATCATATTTTTTGCGATGCTGGCATTGAAGGCAGTCGGCAACAACACCGCGGAAACGCTTGTGAAGGAAGAGCTGGCTGCTACGGAATATGCGATGCGGCTGAATCTGGACAGCGCTTCTGGGGAGGGCTTCCGTTATGAGAACGGCAGTCTCTGCAAGGGCGAGATCAATTTTACAGAGAATCAGAGCTTTTTACAGAATTTCACGAGCAATACCAACGTAGATGTGGTACTGTTCTGGGACAAGGAAGCGGCAGCAGCAAGCTTTGACTATTCCGGCATCGTACTGAGTGATTCTGTGGCATCCAAAGTACTGGCAGGATCGGAATATTTTGACACTTCCCTGAAGCTGGGGGATACCAGATATTATGCATATCTGACACCGATTACCGGAACCGACGGCAAGACAGCGGGGGCTCTGGCAGTGGCGATCCCGGTGGAGCACGTGAAAGAACTGTATTCCGGCATTGTGAGATCCAATACGATCTTTATGTATGTGCTGGCACTGATCTTCTGTATCAGTACGATTTTAGTCGTAGGTCTGATTTCCAGAGCACTGCTTGGTGTGGTCAGCAATCTGGATCAGGTGGCTGAAGGCAGGCTGAATTTTGATATCTCCACGAAGCTGGTAAACAGAACCGATGAAGTCGGCAAAATTGCCAGAGCGGTGCATTCCGTTGTGGTAGGCTTCTCCCGGATCATTACCAATATCCACAGTTCCATGCAAGAGATGGATGAATTCACCGGAACTTTTTCGAGCAATTTTGACAGTATCGGACAGTCTATTTCCGCAGTCAATACCGCGGTCAACGAGATTGCGCAGGGCGCTACCACTCAGGCGGCAGACACCCAGAAGGTCAGCGAGAGCATGAACGATATGAGCAATGCACTGGGCCGTACGGCAGACAGTATTAATGCTTTGAGCAGCAGTGCTGCCAACATGAAGGAAAGCAATGCCACCGTGGACAGCACCCTGAAGGAACTGTTGAAGATCAGCTCTCATACACAGCAGTCGGTGGATCAGGTGCAGGAGCAGACCAATATCACCAACGAGTCCGCACAGGCGATTCAGGCAGCTACCGATATCATCGCAGGTATTGCGAACCAGACCAACCTGCTGTCATTAAATGCCAGCATTGAGGCAGCGAGAGCCGGTGAGATGGGCAGAGGCTTCGCAGTCGTAGCGGAAGAGATCCGTGGTCTGGCAGACCAGTCCAAGGAATCCGCAGACAAGATCCGCGGCATCGTGGAGAACCTGATCAGCAATTCCAACCAGAGCGTTCAGATCATGAACGGTGTGGTAGGTGAGATCCATCAGCAGAACGAGAAGCTGGGTACCACGCTGAATGTCTTCAGCACCCTGAACCAGGAGGTTCAGAATGTCGTCGGTGAGATTAACGTGATCTCCGAAGAGCTGGATCATATCGAAGCATACCGGACAGATGTAGCGGACAAGATCGACAGTCTGACCGAGATCTCCCAGAATAATGCAGCCAGCACCGAGGAGACGGCGGCGACGATGGATCAGCTGTCAGAGATCGTGGAGGATTGCCGGAAGGCCACCGTACAGCTGAATGTGATCGCAGACGAGCTCAATGCGAATGCAAAGAAGTTCCAGATCTAGGAAGCCGGGGACATTACGGGATACACGAAGAATATGGGGGCACTGCTGCAGATATTTGCGGCAGTGCCTTTTCTGGAAAGGAGAGACCTGTGGAAGATACAGCCATACTGGATCTCTACTGGGCGCGGGACGAGCGCGCTATTACAGAGACACAGAAATCCTATGGAAAATACTGTTACAGCATCGCTTACCATATTTTACATGACAGGGAAGACACGGAGGAGTGCTTAAACGATACGTGGATGCGGGCATGGAATGCCATACCTCCGAAAAAACCGAACCGGCTGGAACTGTTTTTGGGAACAATCACCCGCAATTTATCGTTTGATAGATGGAAGACAAAGAATGCAAAAAAACGGGGAAACGGACTCATGGATACCACGCTGGATGAACTGGCGGAGTGTATTCCCGCAGCCCACGATACGGAAAGCATTGTGGAAGCAGCGGAGTTAGAGCGGAGCATCAATGCTTTCCTGCATACGCTCTCCGAACAGGAATGTAATGTTTTTTTACGAAGGTACTGGTTCGTGGAGGAGTATGCCCAGATCGCAGAGCGTTATGGCATGAATCTGAATACGGTGAAGACATCCCTGTTCCGCACGAGGAAAAAGCTACAGAAATATCTGGAGCAGCAGGGGATTGTCTTGTAAGAGGAAGAGAAGATGAGCGAGCAAAACAGAGAAAAAGAAGAAAAATTGTTCCGTGCCCTGTCCGGTGTGGAGGAGGAATTATTGCATCGGAGTGAACAGAATAACGGCGCGGAAAAGCGGAAAGCAAATGGGAAAATACGCAGATTTCCGCTATACTATGTGTCCCACATTGCGGCAGCCTGTCTTTGCTTCGTGGTGGCGGGAGTGCTGTATATGACCATGAGCGGCACCAAAATGGCAGACAGCACCGGTGCGGATACAGCGGCACCACAGTCAGCATACAGCACAGGCGCAGAAAGTGCGGCACCGGCGGAAAATTTTGCAATGGCGCAGGCAGAGAATACCGCAATAGAAGCGGAAATGGCAGAAACTGTCGCAGATATGCCGGAAGGTGCCGTGGCAGAGGTGACGGCAGGCACGGATGGCGCTGTTACAGGGAATCTGCAGGCGGCACAAAACAATGACAGCATGGATGAGAAGCAGAGAAGCCAGCCCGCTGTAAGCGGCAATGAGGCGTCCGGTGCAGAGGACAGCACGGAAGAAGCAGAACAAGATCAGGAAGAGACACTTATAGAAAAGCAGAAGAGCCCCTCCTTAGAGAAAATGAAAACGAAAGGACAGCGATAAGCAATGAGTACGATAGAGAAACATGACATGACCCGGGGTAAGATACTGCTTCCCTTAGTATCATTCACAATACCACTGGTACTGGGCAATCTGTTTCAGCTGACCTACAACGCTGCGGACTCCGTGATCGTAGGAAAATACGTGGGAGAGCAGGCACTGGCAGCAGTGGGAACTTCCACACCGATCATGAATATAGCGATCCTACTGATCAGTGGAATGTGCATGGGAGCCAGCGTCTTAATGAGCTCCCAGTATGGTGCCAGGGATTATGATACTCTGTCGAAGCAGATCAGCACCACCATGCTGGCAGGCTGCGGATTCTCCGTTATATTTTCATTGCTCATGCTGCTATTGGCGACACCGGTGCTTCGGCTGATCCGGGTGCCGGAGACTGCGATTCCGGAAGCTGCGGTATATCTTCGGATCATTTTCCTGGGACTGATATTTACATTTATCTATAATTTCCTGGCGAACACCATGCGGGCGCTGGGAGACAGTAAGACACCGTTATATTTTCTGGTAACCAGTGCTTTTTTAAACATTTTCGGAGATCTGTTCTTCGTGGTGGTATTACGATGGGGCGTGGCGGGAAGTGCCATTGCCACAGTGTGCAGCGAGGGCCTGTGCTGCCTACTGTGCGGCATTTATATCAAGAAAAAGATTCCACTGTTATGCCTTGGGAAAAAGTGGTGTGTCTTCGATAAGAGCCTGCTTGGTAAGACTGTCAGCTACGGCAGCACCAGTGCCATGCAACAGGTATGCTTACAGCTGGGCAAGCTCATCATTCAGTCAGTAGTCAATACGCAGGGTGTGGCGGTTATGGCAGCATTTACCGCAGTGAACCGCGTGGATGATTTCGCCTATACACCGCAGCAGAACATCGGACATGCCATGACGACTTTCCTGGCGCAGAACAAGGGCGCCGGACATAAAGAACGCATGAAGAAAGGCTTTCAGACAGGATTGTTGATCGAGCTGGTCTATTCCATCGGTTTGTTTGCAGTGATCTGGGGTCTGGCCCCGCAGATCATGACTTTGTTCGCCGAGGACGGGGATGCACAGGTGGTATCTCTCGGAATCAGTTATCTGCACCTGATCTCCTGGATGTATATCCTGCCGGGGATGACCAACGGAATCCAGGGATTTTTCCGCGGCATCGGCGATCTGAAGGTGACACTGTACAGTACCTTTATGAATATGTTGGGCAGAGTGGTGGCAGTATTTGTAATGATCCGCCTGCTGCATATGGACTTCGAAAGCTTAGCGTGGGCGAATATGATCGGCTGGATCGTGATGCTATTGTTTGAAGTACCGTTATTAGTAAAGTCCATCCGCGGCGGCGAGTGCGGCTAGAAGAGGTAGTAATGAAGTATGGAAAAATAGTAGAAGGGAAATTTATTGACCGCCCCAACCGGTTTATTGCCCATGTGGAGATGCAGGGCAGACCGGAGACGGTACATGTGAAAAATACGGGGAGATGCAGGGAATTGCTCCTTCCGGGAGCGGCAGTACGGCTGGAGGTCTCGGATAATCCTTCCAGGAAAACGTTGTATGATCTGGTGGCGGTCTATAAGGAAAATATCGGCTGGATCAATATCGACAGCCAGGCACCGAATAAAGTGGTGAAAGAATGGCTGAAGAAGCAGGATTATGATTTGGTCAGACCGGAGTATACCTATGGCAATTCCCGTATCGACTTCTATATGGAAAAAGGGGAGAGGAAATACCTTCTGGAAGTGAAGGGCTGCACCCTGGAAATCGACGGGATCGGCTATTTCCCGGATGCACCTACTGAACGCGGTGTGAAACACCTGCGGGAACTGACACAGGCAGTAGAAGCGGGATATACCTGCATGGTCGCTTTCGTCATTCAGATGCAGGGCATCACCGAGGTCCGTCCCTACACCGCCATGCAGCCTGAGTTCGGCGTGGCATGGCAGCAGGCAGTGGACGCCGGAGTGCAGATGCTTTTTCTCCCGTGCCTCGTTGGTCGTGATAGCCTGCAGATAGTTGAGTGAATCCACGAACGCCCACGGCGAATGGAACATCACGCCTTGATGTCGCGTCTCCGGGTGTGAATTTTCTACGAAAAGTGATAAAGTGGTGTCCGCTTTCCCCCTGTCTTTCAACACTTTTCAAGAAAATATCAACACCCTCCGACAGACATCGCGGCATGACATTTCATTCGTCGTGGGCGTTCTGCGTCCTGGAAGCCTGTGAAAAACCAGTAGCCCCGGCTGGGTATAAGAATAAGCAGACCGTTTCTTATACCCTGCCAAGGGCTACGGAAGATTTACATTATTTCAACGGTATCATATCCGAATAGGACACATTCCCCTGGGAATCCTTCATGAAGAAGATGCACACGTAATTCTCCGGATGATCCAGCGGTTGCACCACGGTCCGATAGTCGGAGGTCAGATCCACCTCAAACCCCATCATCCATTTCGATTTCTCCCAGTCGAAGAAATCCAACAACTCCCCATTCTCATCCCGGGTCACGTAACTGCAACGTGCTGCCACGGACATATTCGCATAATCATCCAGATGGATCAGCTGCTTGCTGGCGCTTTGCACATCGTCGTCATCATCGCTTAAAGGAATCGCATTTCGGATAATACCATCCGGATACTCTTCATTTACCGCAATCTGCAGTTGCACAGCCTGGGATTCCCAATTGTCGAAATTCATCAGTACCACAAATGACAGATAACGATTCTCCACATCACTGATATCCGATTCCGTCAGGATCATAGGAATATCGGATATCCCCTCGTCATCTTCCATATACAGTGCATTGTTTTTATATGCCGCATGCAGAACCCCATTTTCATCCAAAGTCACGCGCTTACTGCCTTGAATGAACAGATACATATCGTCTGCCCTGGGATCTTCCTCTGCAGTGACATAACCTTCTTCCTTCGCCTTACAGAGAATATAATATCCGCCGGAAGCGAAGTTCTCCTGTTGCTCTGGAGTCAGCTGCAGAGTGATATCCGACTCATCATAAGTACCGTCATTTTCAGTAGTTACCGTGGTGGCAGCACCGGAGATCTGGCGGTCGGCTAACAGCGTGTCACCATTCTGAATCGCATAGAAATCCTGCAAAAATCTGGTGTAATCCGGAGCAAATTCAAGATAGTTAAGCATTTCAATGCAGGCATCCCGATAGTCCTCATCCGTCTGATAAGGATAACAGATAGAGATACCGCCGGCATTTTCCATATTGGTGTCGGAACAGACGATGCAGCGCTCCACAGCAGAGACAGCATCCCGCGCAGCCTGTGAATTATCTCCGAGAAGCTCTAACAGATGTAGAATATCTACCATGCCGTAATTCATATCGGAAGAGTAACTTCCGAAGTCTCTTACCCTGGCACGTTTACGCACCAGCCTGGGGAAACTTTTCACATCCAGAGAAGTATCCAACTCTGCAAAATAAGTGTTCAGGGCATCCTCTGCTTTCGCATAGGCGTTCAGGTCAATGCAGGACAGGGTCAGATCGGAGTACAGATTGGGATATACATCAAAGACATACTCGCCGTAATCCATGTAGGCATCTATGATAGCTTCCCCCATCTGATCTCCGGGAACCGGATCACCGGACAGTTCAGACAGGAAGGAATAATTCCAGCCCCAGCCGGGCTCCGTCTCCTGGGAAGCAACCATATAATTGGCATAAGGTGCTAACACGGAAGCTACTTCCAGAGAACTCATCAGGCAGGCATCGAAACCGATCCATTCTAATTTCGTCTGATGGGCACCTATGGAATCTCCCAGGGCTTCCGCCAGCTCGTCCAGTGTCAGCAGATCATTATAGTTCTCATCCACACCATAACCAAGGACCGGTCCGCCGCCATGATCCCAAAGGATCAGACTGTAGGAATCTGCGGGGAAGAAATCAAAGCAGTAATTTACAAAACTGCTCAATGTCAGGGGATTCCCCATATTTTCCGCCGGATAGGTATCCAGAGGGACAAATCCCTCCTCCTTTAGCAAAAGTGTTGTACAGTCATCGCCGGATAATCCCCGGTCCTGCCACTTAGAGGCACCGCCCGCATAGACGATGACATTATTGTGAGCCGTGTCCACACCGGCGGCTTCCATTTCATTCATGTCCAGGCTGGCATTGCCGTAATAAGATTCCAGATCGGAGCCTACCATATAGATCATGACCGTTTCCACTGTCCCCACAGAATCCAGACTGCCATAATCTACCTGGGGCATCGGAGTGGCATCCGGCTCCTGATGATAAGTGCCGTGATGAGACGATTGTGATGAACTGCTTCCGGCATTTTCCGCATAGGACAGAAGCTGTGCAAATACTCCTATCGGAGTCGTCCGGACGCGGCACCCCGTAAGGAATACGGGAATCATTAACAGACACAGTAGTGTCCGCCATTTTTGTTTTGTATTTTTTTTCATAAAGACCTCCCTCATAGAGCGCAGAGTGCATAATGTACTTACAGATTTTATTATCACATGAAAAAACAGAGCAGTCAAATACTGTAACTGTTTACATCCGAGAAAAATTCCAGGAAGCACGGCGTATTGGATGGAAGTGATCGACTTCCCTTATATGCAGAAGGTGATCCGGAGGATATGCGCACCATTTTCGACAATTACGCAGGTGTCGGAAAAAAGTATCGGAAAAATAAATGAAAATCAGCATAAAAATACAAGATCAGGGTATTCTGTTATCAGGATCATAAATGAGGACAGATCAGGAGGAACAGAATGGAAACGCTGCATATGTCGAAAGATTCGGTACAACCGGATGCACAAGAGAAGCAGGAGTACGAGCAGTATGTCAAAAGCGTCACCCCCACCCATAATCTGTGGGCACAGATGGGCAAAGCGTTCCTGACCGGAGGTATCATCTGCTGCATCGGGCAGGGGATCCTGAATTATACCGGAAATGTGCTGGAGATGGATCCGCAGACCTCCGGCAGCTGGTGCTCCTTGATCCTGGTGTTCGTATCGGTGGTGCTCACTGCACTTCACATTTATCCCAAGATTGCCAAATGGGGAGGTGCCGGAGCTCTGGTGCCAATCACCGGATTCGCCAATTCCGTGACGGCACCCGCGGTGGAATACCGGAAGGAAGGACAGGTATTCGGTATCGGCTGCAAGATCTTCACTATCGCCGGACCGGTAATATTGTATGGAATTTTTTCCAGCTGGGTGTTGGGACTTTTTTTATGGGTGTTGCAGATGTTCGGAATCAGTGCCGGCTGAGAGAGAAAGATATAGAAGCAGTCATTTCTATGTGGAAATGTCTGCTTTTTTGTAAGTGCGCCAGATGGTGCATGTTTCTGACATTTTATTTACAATCTGACATTGCAATGTTATATTAAAAAAGAAATTATCAGTAAGTTAATGTTTCTATGTGAAAGAATATCAATACATCATTTATAAGGAGAGGTTACCATGCAGATAGGAAAAGAGATGGCGATTCCGTCCATTTTAAAGATCGGAAACGGGACATTAGGCAAAATCGGCGGTTATTTGAAGGCGGAGAATCTGGACCAGGTCGTGTTATTTTTCGGCAACGGACTGATTGACATGTTCGGGGAACTGGTGATGAATTCCCTGAGGGAAGCTAAGGTGAATGTCTTAGAATATAATGAACTGGATACGGTGGATATTGACGACATCATCACGCTGGCGTTTGCCATTCCGAATAAGGCGAAGGCGGTGATCTCCATCGGCGGCGGCAAGGTCATTGATGCCGGGAAATATGCGGCGTTTTTGCGGAATCTCCCGTTCATCAGCGTGCCGACCTCCAGCTCCAGTGACGGCTTTTCCAGCGCCAGTGCATCCCTTCTGGTGCAGGGGAAGAGAACCAGCGTTCCCGCCAAACTGGCATACGGTATCATCGTGGACACTCAGGTGATCCGTACCGCTCCTGAGAAGTTCATCTACTCCGGCATCGGCGATATGATCTCCAAGATCACAGCACTCTACGACTGGATCTTTGAAGAGAAGGCAGGCTGTGGCGAAGTGAATGATTTTGCAGTCATGATTGCGAAGAAAGCGGTGAACAGCTTCGTCCGCACTCCTTATGAGAGCATCAAGGATGAATTGTTCTTAAAAGAACTGTTGGATTCCCTGGCTATGAGTGGTATCGCCAATGAGATCGCCGGAAGCAGTGCTCCCACCAGCGGCAGTGAGCATCTGATCTCTCATGCGCTGGATAAGATTCTGGAAGTACCGCAGTTACATGGTATTCAGGTAGGTATTGCCACCTACATTATGGCAAAGGTACAGGATCACCGTTATATTCGTGTCAGCACAGTGCTTCAGGATACCGGTTTCTGGGATTATGTGGAAACTTTACATATGAAGAAACCCGATTTCCTCAAAGCCATCGACATGGCTCCCACAATCAAGCCCCACCGCCATACCTACCTTCATGAGGAAAAGTACCGCGAAGCCGCGAAAAAACTGGTGTTGGAGGATGAAATACTGAATCGGGTACTGGAGGATTGACGGAGTTTATAAAGAGTTTATATTTTTTTTCTTGCAAACGAAAAAGATTGCGTTATAATGTTAGATGGCTAACAAAAAAAGTTAGTTATCTAACATTTTTTTGCAAAATAACATTGAATGTACGTCTTTTCATGATATGCTAAAATGCAGAATCTGATTTTAGCAGTTTATGGTTTGAAGTATATAGAAAAAAAGGAGGCAGAATGGACGAGAAAGATGTACTGACGAATCGTCAGCTTGGATTCGAGATCAAGGCCGCCAACAATATGATCCGTCGGAAGATGGAAGCAATTTTTGCTCAGCAGGATGGTCATGAACTGAACGGAATGCAGGGACCGCTTCTGGGATATTTGTACCATAAAAGCAGACAGGGAGATGTCTATCAAAAGGATGTGGAGAAGGAATTCAGAATCCGTAGATCCACGGCGACGGTGATGCTTCAGAGCCTGGAGCAGAAGGGATATCTCATCCGGGTAGCGTCGACGGAGGATGCCAGATTAAAAAGGATTCTTCTGACAGAGAAAGCGATCGAGCATCATAATCTGATCGAAGAGCAGATCCGGATTTTTAACCGGGAACTGGAAGCAGGGCTGACAGAAGAGGAAAAGGCAACATTTTTGTGTATTCTGGATAAAATGATGCAGAATCTGGGAATGGACGGAGAGCGTGACGTTAACGGATGCTCCCAACAGGCAGATCACCGAGTATTTATCAGAGTAGAAAAATCAGAAACAGCAAAGAAGCAGCCAAGAAATAAAAAAGAAGCAGTAAAGAAATAACGAGGAAATTACATAGAAATAATTTAAGAAGAAAAGCAGAAAGGAAATCAGCTATGATTAAAACATTAGTCAGACAGATCAAGGAATATAAGAGTGCTTCGATCGTCACTCCCATATTCATGATCCTGGAAGTAGCCATGGAAATGGTGATTCCGCTCCTGATGGCATCCATCATTGATGACGGTGTGCAGGCGGGAGATATGAAACATATTTTTGTCATCGGTTGTTATATGATCCTGGCAGCCATTGTCGGATTGTTCGCCGGTGTCATGGGTGGTAAATACGGTGCGAAGGCATCCACCGGATTTGCCAGAAACTTAAGAGAAGCCATGTATGAGAACATTCAGACCTTCTCTTTCTCCAACATTGATAAGTTCTCCACCGCAGGCCTGGTCACCCGTATGACCACGGATGTGACCAACGTGCAGAATGCATATCAGATGCTGTTACGTATGTGCTTCCGTGCACCGGTCAGCCTGATCTGCGCCATGCTGATGGCGTTTCTGATCAACGCGAAAGTGGCAAGCATTTATCTGGTGGCAGTCGTATTTTTAGGTGTCATCATGATCTTCATTATGCGGAAAGTGTCCAAATATTTCAGCGAAGTCTTCAAAAAATACGATGACTTAAATGCCAGCGTACAGGAGAACGTAGCTGCACAGCGCGTGGTAAAAGCTTACGTGCGTGAGGACTATGAGATCGATAAGTTCCACAAAGCAAGCTACAACATTTACAAGATGTTCAAAAAGGCAGAGTGTACCATGGTCACCATCTGGCCCGTCATGCAGTTTACTGTATACGGCTGTATTCTCGGAATCAGCTGGCTGGGTGCCCATATGATCGTTGCCAGTCAGTTAACCACCGGTGAACTGATGAGTCTGCTGACCTACTGCATGAATATTCTGATGAACCTGATGATGTTAGCCATGATCTTCGTTATGATGACCATGAGTGCTGCCAGCGGAAAGCGTATCGCGGAAGTATTAAATGAAAAGGCGGACATCACCAACCCCGAACAGCCTGACTACGATGTAACCGACGGAAGCATCCGTTTTGATCATGTGACCTTCCGTTACAACAAGCAGAGTGAAAAACCGGTGCTGGATGATCTGAACTTCGAGATCAAGGCGGGAGAAACCATCGGTATTCTGGGTGGTACCGGAAGCTCTAAGACCAGTCTGGTGAACCTCATCAGCCGTCTGTATGATGTCACTGAGGGTACCGTTTATGTCGGCGGCAAGGATGTCAGAAACTACGATCTGGAAACCTTACGTAATGAGGTATCCGTGGTATTGCAGAAAAACGTGTTGTTCTCCGGTACAATCTTGGAGAACCTCCGTTGGGGCGACGAGAACGCCACCGAAGAGGAATGCATCCGTGCCTGCCGTCTGGCATGCGCCGATGAATTTATTGAAAAGATGCCTGGAAAATACAATACTTATATTGAGCAGGGCGGAAGTAACGTATCCGGCGGACAGAAGCAGAGACTGTGTATTGCCAGAGCACTGCTGAAAAAGCCGAAGGTACTGATCCTGGATGATTCCACCAGTGCCGTGGATACCGCTACCGATGCGAAGATCCGTAAGGCATTTGCCACGGAGATCCCCGGTACGACGAAGATCATCATTGCACAGCGTATCTCCAGCATTCAGGATGCGGACCGCATCATCGTAATGGATAACGGCAGGATCGATGCATTTGCATCCCATGAAGAACTGCTTCGTACCAATAACATTTATAAAGAAGTATATGAGGCCCAGACCCAGACGGGTGGCGGCGACTTTGATGAGAATGGAGGTGAGTCATAATGCCAGGACCTATGGGCGGCGGAATGCGTGGACCCGGCAGAAGAATGCAGGGCGGTACGCGCGTTGAGAATCCGGGAAAAATATTTAAGCGACTGATGGCGTATATTTTCAAAAACTACGGCATTCACTTTATTTTTGTATTGATCTGTATCGTACTGAGCGTTGTGGCAAGCATTCAGGGTACTCTGTTCATGCAGAGGCTGATCGATGACTATATCCTGCCCATGATCGGACAGGAGACTCCGGACTTTGGCAATCTGTTTCGGGAAATTGTCCGTGTGGCAGGCTTTTATCTGGTGGGTGTAGCGGCTACGTATGCTTACAACCGTATCATGGTGACGATAACGCAGGGAACATTGAAGAGTCTCCGTGATGATCTGTTTGAACACATGGAGAAACTGCCAATCAAGTATTTTGATACCCATTCTCATGGTGATATCATGTCCATCTACACCAATGATATTGATACTCTGCGCCAGATGATCAGCCAGAGTATCCCGCAGGTATTTTCCAGTTTTATTACCGTAGTGGGTACGCTGGGAAGTATGCTGGTACTGAGTATCCCGCTGACGGCAGTCAGCCTGATCATGGTGGCACTGATGATGTTTGTCACCGGTAAGGTGGCAGGCTTAAGCGGAAAATATTTCGTAAAGCAGCAGAAGAATATCGGTACTGTGAATGGCTATATAGAAGAAATGATGGAAGGCCAGAAGGTAGTTAAGGTATTTTGTCACGAAGACAAGAGCCTGGAAGAGTTCAAAAAGTTGAACGACGAGTTGTGCGAAAGTGCTTATAATGCGAATAAATTTGCTAACCTGATGGGACCTATCAATGCACAGCTGGGTAACTTAAGCTATGTGGTATGTGCTATCGTCGGCGGTGCTATGGCACTGGGCGGTTTCGCAGGATTGACCTTAGGTAAGCTGGCCAGCTTCTTAACCTTTAACAAAAGCTTCAACATGCCGATCAGTCAGGTCAGCCAGCAGTTGAACAGTATCGTCATGGCACAGGCAGGTGCCAAGAGAGTTTTTGATCTGCTGGATGAAAAAGTAGAGGCCGACGAAGGCTATGTAACTCTGGTACGTGCGAAAAAGGTAGACGGCAAGATCGTAGAGTGTCCCGAGAGAACCGGTATGTGGGCATGGAAGCATGTACACCAGGCAGACGGTACGGTAGATTATATTGAATTACAGGGTGAAGTGGTATTCGACGATGTGGATTTTGGCTACAACGACGACAAAATCGTTCTGCATAACATCGAGATGTATGCAAAGCCCGGTCAGAAGATCGCATTTGTAGGCTCCACCGGCGCCGGTAAGACCACGATCACGAACCTGATCAACCGTTTCTATGATATTCAGGATGGTAAGATCCGTTACGACGGCATTAATATTAACAAGATCAAGAAAGCGGATCTGAGAAAATCCTTAGGTATCGTACTGCAGGATACCCATCTGTTCACTGCTACCGTTATGGACAATATTCGTTTCGGTAAGCTGGATGCCACCGACGAGGAAGTTATCGCAGCAGCGAAGTTAGCGAATGCGGATACCTTTATCCGTCAGCTTCCGGATGGCTACAACACAGTCCTCACCGGTGACGGCGCGAACTTAAGCCAGGGACAGAGACAGCTTCTGTCCATTGCCAGAGCCGCAGTAGCGGATCCGCCGGTACTGATTCTGGATGAGGCTACCAGCTCCATCGATACCCGTACTGAGAAGATTGTACAGGACGGCATGGATAAGCTGATGAAGGGCAGAACCACCTTTGTCATCGCCCACAGACTCTCTACTGTTAAAAACAGTGACTGTATTATGGTCCTGGAACAGGGACGCATCATCGAGAGAGGCAGTCATGACGAACTTATCGCTCAGAAGGGCAGATATTACCAGCTGTACACCGGTCATGCCATCGCCGAAGGCTAAGGATATTCCCAAGATTATAGAGAACAGTGCCCGGATCATGAAAGATATGATCCGGGCACTGTTTTTTTATGGATATGCGCTGTCTGTGTCTGAGGGAGTCGGTTCTTACATGATCTGTTTCCAACTGAAATATCCCACAAAATACAGCATCATAAGCATGGATGAAAACAGTAATATGGGAAATTTGCGTTTTTTATGACGTTGCAGCCAATCACCTTCAAGCAGAAATAGTGGCAGGGCAGACAGGGTATAGCGTCCGGCACTGATCAGCCAGCTCGAGGAGTAGGTCAGCAGGAAAAAGGCAATCAGGTAGGCGAGGTACATGGGACGCATTTTCCTGCGGAAACCATAAATGATACCTGCGATATAGACAAAAAACAACACGAGTTCCGGTACCCATAGGCACATACCGGTGGAGGTGTACCAGCCGGTGATGGCGTTTTGAATGATATAGTGCAGCGTTGTCCAGATCGGAGCAAATCCGTTGTACCAATGATTGGACTGATAATACAGGAAACGGAAAGGATCCCCCTCTACCTGATAATTGATCAGAAGATATACGACAAGGCCGAACAGCATGACAGCAGCCTGACAACCGGGGAGAAGCACCTTGTGCAGGAAATCTCTCCATTTTTTGCCGCGGAGCAGGGTAACTCCACCTTCAGAATAAAATAGTTCCACCAGCACGGCAAATGCCAAAAGCAGTCCCTGTACCTTTGTCAGACAGGCGAGAAAACCGAGGATGGCAACCATAGACCATTTATGCTGCCTCACATAGTAAAGAAAGGCAGAAGCAATGGCGAGGAACAGGGACTCTGTCATAACGGAGCCGAAAAAGAATCCGAAGGGGAAGACGCTGATGGCAAATGTAGCGGTCAGTGCTGTTTCCTTATCAAACTCTGTTTTTGCATTTTTATATAAAAAGATACAGCCGACTCCATAGCATATGGTTGAAAGTAAAATTCCGCAGAAGCGCATGTCGTGGAAGAAAAAACCAAGACAACGCAAAAGCCACGGCAGTAGCGGATAAAACACCAAAAAAATATGTTCTCCGTTTTCTATGGCACCCGCATAGCCGTTCTCGGCAATATTAAGGTAATGCTGTGAATCCCAGCGTTTCCATACCTCCAGAAAATCCGAAAAAGTGATTCCGCCGGAATAATCGCCCATGACCGCCATAACAACTATGGAAAACAGATAGAATATAATACGAAAACCAATAGCAGCACAAAAGATTTTTATTTCTTCCGGGTAACGTTCCACAAAAGAGATAATCCGTTTTTTTACAGAGGAAAGAACAATACTTTCATGTAAACATTCTATTCCGTAAACGGAAACAATCAGTAGGACCGGAACATAGTTGGTGATGTAGCGTGCACTTGTTTCCCAATGCATAAGGAACACGGTGATGCCGATAATAGCCAACAAAGGCGCCTGCAAAGCGGTGATCGGATCCGATACAAGGGTGTCAGAGGTAACAGAAGATGGTGATGCGGTCCTGCGAATACAATTCATAGCAGCAATTACCAGCAGCACAAGCAAGGCATAGAAAACCATATTGCAGACAGCCTGATAAGAATGATATTTTTCCCCACTGTATAAAATAAAAGAATGAAGCCAGGAAGAATGAACGGGACTGTCATCCAAAAAATCAGAAAGTGCCAAAGTGCCATCTCCGAAACAGCGATGAAGCTTTCTTGCATAAAGGGCAAGCATACCGGTAAGACCGTTTTTGGAGATACGGTTTCCAATCTCGCTCCAAAGCGCCTGATTTCGCAAGGCAGGGTTTTGGAAGGAACGTGTGAATTCATAATCTGCTGGATTGTATCCTCCGTTTCCGGTAAGCCCCATCATGATCCAGTGCAGGGAAGGCGTATTCTTAATGGCAGCCAGACCAGAGTCCAGATGCACGGAGTACATGTAATTGTGAAAAATCAGCGAAACCACGAGATAGATCAGACTGACACTCAGCACATATCCGCCCGCTTTTTTCCATTTTTTCTGAAAAAGAAAAGACAGTACAATAGCAATCACCATGATGCAGACAGTAGGTTTGATAAAAATGCCGATCGTGGCAGTAAGTCCCGACAGTAGATATATGGCAATCTTTTTCTTCCAATCCGGAACATCCGTAAACAGAGACAGATAAAACAGGAAAATCGGAAAAAGCAGAGACAGAGAGTCTGTATAAAAGGCGTCAGCCATAAAGGAAAACGGCAGAAAACATATGCTGACCAGTAAAGTCAACAAACCGTGGCGGCTTCCGAATAATTTACGTGTCGTGAGGCTGGCAATAACAAGTGTCAGAAGCAGTAAAAGTCCGTTGCCATATGCCGCAATCAGAAAGTAATCTCCGGTAAATACGGTGCCAATTCGAAATAGCACATAGAGAAACATAAGACCGCCCAGGTTATTGGGAAACCAGTCAAAATAGTCATAGTAATTCGGAAAACTTCCGGTTTCCAGCCATTGAATGGCACCGCCATAGATGGCATCCAGATCAAAGCTGGGCTGGAAACGTAATTCTTCGATCCGGGAAAACTGAAAGATTCCAAACAGTATGACAAATCCGATCAGGCAATACGGATATATTTTGTCGCAGAAAGCTTCTTTTCCATGAGTCCTGTGAAGAAAGTAAAGCAGGAAACACAGGAAAACAAGAGCACTGCCCCAAGTAGAAAAAGAAGGATTATGGAGCAGCAGACTTCCGGTTAAAAACAGAAAAAGGATGCTTCCAATCATAGCGGCAAGTTGAAATAAATTAATTTTTATCCTATTCATGTGATATCTCCCTCTTAACCAGAGATTAATACCCAGGTCGGTCTCCAACGTAAGTATTTTATTACAAAATCCACATCCACCGGCTGCCCGGACAATACCGGATAGAATAGCAGGAACAGGGCAAACGCCACCGCGGCATAAGCGCAGCAGACGATGACGAAGGTGCGGTCAGACATATGCTTCTTCCACTGCATCAGACTGTATACGATCATCAGCACTACAAAAGGAACACTGGGGAAATAGTGGTAGATGAAAGTGATCCTGGTGACGAAGAACCAGGGCAGGTACTGCGCCAGGTAGCCGACTGCCAGGAAAGCAGCTGCTGCATATTCTCTGCGGGACAGGGTAATCGCAGTATTTGTGGAGCTCTCTGTTTTTGTGTGTTCTGCCAGAGAACAAAGAAACGCATTATTGCGAATTAACAGGTACAGGATGTAAATAAATGCCGGAATACCGATCCACCATACAACAGGATTGCCGAAAGCACTGATCCCCTCTTTGACTGCATCGGTCAGATATCCGGAATAGTACCAGATCGGACGGACTATGGTGGGCCACTCATACCAGGAGGAAGAGTAGGGATGTGTCGCCTCCAGACCACTGTGGTAGTTGAACATGGAAGTCTGGTTTGCCAGCATACGGTCAAACAATCCCGGATGAGAATTGTCCACAAAAGGCAGGTAGGACAGCAGGTAGATCACTACCGGGATCAATACGAAAAAGGTCAGACAGAAATCAATGGTCTTGATCGTATAGTTAGGGAAATTCTTCACTATGTATTTATGGTCGATACCGTTTGTACTTTTGCCGGGATGTGCTTTGGCGTAAAGGTATTCCCGGTAGCGCCGCAGCAAGTGCGCGAAAAACAGCAGTGCCAGACCACATCCGGCATAGACACCGGTCCATTTGCTGGCAATGCCAAGCCCCATGCAGACACCACATAATCCTAATGGAATGAAGGTCTTATGTAGTGGCGTGTCATAGAAACTCATGCTGCAATAGCTATACATAAAATAATACATGGCAATCACGAAGAACGTGATATAGACATCGATCGTTGCAATTCTCGTCTGTGTAAAATGCATAAAATCAAAGGCAAACAGGAAGCAGGTGAGAGCCGCTGCGGGAGTATTACCAGTCATTTTCTTCCCCAACAGATAGAGGAACGGCAGCATAGCGATGCCAAATAAAGTACCCATGATCCGCCAGCCGAAGGAATTCATCCCGAAAATAGCGATACCCACAGAGATCAGAATTTTGCCCAGAGGCGGATGCGTATTTTCATAAGTGGGCAGCCCGTGGAGGAATTCATAAGCCGTACGGGCATGATAGATCTCATCGAAATACATGCTGTTACGGAAAGAATAGCGTTCCGGGTAGCAATCGCTCTCATCGAACAAAGTCTCGTAAGCAGAGGCATTCACAGGGCGTAGGATTTCACCGTCCGCATCGGTGAAGACCAGCTCGATCAGAGACGCATCCGTATCGGTCAGTGTAAGACGCAGGCAGCGGGCGTCTGTGACGCCTGCTGTCTGCGTCAGATCTTCCAGGGACACATCCTGCCAGGTGAAGACATTGTTCAGAATGATCTCGCCCAGATACGTCCAGTCCTCCGCCTTTGAGCTGCGGACTTCAGCCGTAAAATGCCGTTGATGCCAGGGCGCGATGTAACTTGCCAGGGTGACGGGAACTGTATTTTCCGGAAAATACAGTTCGATGACCTGATTCTGTGTCATGTCGTAGGTTGTCTCGGGCGCCTTGCGGTCGCCCAGGTCATAGAGCGCAAAAAAGCTGTAGAGAGCACAGATTGCCAGCAATAGACACAGGTCTGCTCTCGTGAGACGCAGACGTTTTTCGGAAGGCGTGGGCTCTAAGGGAGACAGAAAATGTTCCCGGAACTGGGAACCGAGGTCACCTGCGGTTGCGGAGGAAGCAGTGCGACCGGAGGATCTGCGGTTTGTCCTAGGCTGCTCTTTTGCGGCAGCAACAGGCACTGCGTCTCCATGGACATAATATTTCCAGATGATTTTGTAGAAGTCATATAGACAATATAACATGCCTGCGGATACCAGCAGAATTATGGGGGCCTTGCGGTCATAGTTCTGCGGATCGTAATGGTACAGCACGTTGGCAGTGTTGTAGAAATGCAGCGCGGCGAAACCTGCATAACATTTCCACAGGGAGCCGGCGGGTTTATACAGACAGCAGAACAGCAGCAGTGCAAGTCCCGGATACATATAGCGTTCGTGCATTCTGACAGAAAACAGGAACATAGTCAGAATGATAAAAGCACCGAGGCAAAAATAGCGTGAAGGTTCTTTTCGGCAACGCAAGGCAATCAGAAAAGTAAAAAGAACGATCAGCAGGATGGCGATGGTTCCCCACGCCTTGCAGGGCAGGAAGAGGAATACGGTATTCTGGTCGATCCAGTTCATGCCCAGAAGTCCCCAGAAATTATAGGCGTTTACAGCAGTGTATTCATAGGATCCCAACGTGGAAGTGTACTGTGAGATCGCGGCATCCAGACCGAAGGGAACGCACAACAGAAGCATGCCGCAGATCACAGCCAGACCGCCGCACAGATTATAAAAGAATTTCCTCCAGGAAAAATCCTGCAAAAATACATGATCCAAAATGCCGACCAGAAGGACGGGAGTGAAGATCAGTGTCTGCGGCTTTAACAGAACTCCAATACCGTAGATCGCATAAGCCGGAAGCATTTTGCCGTCCATAAGAAACAGGCACATCAGGATCACCACCAGGGTGTGAACGGAATCCACCTGCCCCCAGCAGGAAGAATTCAGGATGATTGCCGGCTGGAACAAGTAAGCACAAGCTACACATACAGATTGCATTTCGGAAAAATGCAGTCTTTTTGTCGCCTCTTTGTAGAGCAGATAGCCGCAGGCCATGTCGCACAGAATAGCAGGCAGCTTTAACAGCATGATATGCAGGCTGGAATAATAAGGGATCCCAAGCAGGGAACGCAGCGCCCCGATGAGATACAGGACATACATGAATCCAGGCGGATAATCGGTAAAAGTCTCCGCGGAATAGAATGCCCCGGGACCTACGGTGAAGATCCGGTCAGCCCACGCAGCAAAACAGGCAATATCATTGCCGAAACCGTGGGTGGTATAAGCAAGGATCAGACGAAGCAGCAGGGCAGCCCCGAAAATGATCCAAACGAACCGGGTAATGTTTTGGGTATTATGTTTGTATTCCTCTTTTTGGAAGCCGGTATAGCAGACACCGCACAGAAGCAGTGAAAGGATAGCAAAAAAATGTATCATAAGATATAATTCCCCCAATAGTTTTATAATCACAACTTAAAAATATCAAAAAATGAGTTTTTCGTAAAGACGATTACTTAAAAATAAGTTATAATCATTAGTAAATTCAGACAGATGCAAAAAACGGAAAAAAGGGGACAAGCATGAAGAATAAAAAAGTGGAAAATGCCATTACCGCAATACTGGCGGCTGCAGTTCTGATCACCGGAGGAATGAGTCTGTATTCCTATCTGTCGGAGCAAAAGGCGAAAAGCGAATATGATGCCATCAGGCAGGAGGTAGTGGTAGAAGAGCCCAAGGTGGAGGAGACAGAAGAAGTACAGGTGAAAAACTACCCCAATCTGCAGATTGATTTTGCAAATCTCAAGAAGACCAACCCCGATTTCAGAGGCTGGCTTTATTTTCCGGCACTTGACATCAGCTATCCGGTGGTACAGGGCGAGGACAACAATTATTATCTGAAGCACTCTTTTGAGGGAGAAAGTGTAAATGCCGGATGCATTTTCATGGATTGTGAGGCTTCGGCGGATTGGTCGGACCGGAACACCTTCGTTTTTGGACATAATATGCGGGATGAGAGCATGTTCGGTAGTTTTAAAAATCTGTTGAAGGGGACCGCAAGCTGCGGGGAGAATCCGTATTTCTATATCTATACGGAAGATAAGGTCTATATTTATGAAATCTTTGCTTATTACGAGACCAGAAGCACCAGCGACCGCTTCGCAACCTTTACCTCGGATGCTTCCTATGATGATTACGTGCAGTGGGCGACGGAACATTCCCTGTATGCCTCGGATGTGGACTTAAGTGCCAGGGGGAACATTGTGTCGCTGTCCACCTGCTATGGTTCCGCAGGCACGAAGCGAAGAGCACTGCTCCACGGAGTACTGACAGAAACGGCTGCTTATTAGGACATTGGTACCACAAATGGACAACCAGAGAACAAAAATAAGCAATAAATCACAATTTTAGTAAAAAATCTGAACCCTTTTTATGAGATCCATAGTCTTAATAGATGTAAAGAGGAACGAAAACGTTTGAGTACGTTTTGGAACGAAGACATGGGATTTCATTGAGGGAGAAATCAGATGAGCAGACTTAGCAAGTATGTGAAGGAAAAATTAGTAAAGGTTCTGGTGGCAGCGCTGGTAATGGGAACCGTTGCGGGGAACGGAACACTTACGGTACAGGCAGAGGAATTGGTTGCGGTAGAGGCAACAGTTGGGGAAGACTCTGCATCCGGAGAGAATATTGATGTGGAAGAAAATACAGTAGCTGATCCGGAGGTGACACCGGAAGCAACGATGGCGGCAGAACCGGAAGCAACGGCGGTGGCTACACCGGAAGTGGCAGCAGGTGCAGGTCTTATCATGCCGCTGACAATGAATTTAAGTGCGGAAGCAAATGAGACAGTAAACCTGATAACAGTAGGTACTTTGAATTATGAAGAATTTGCTGTTGTTGCACAGGAATATACCGGAGGCCATCTGGAAGGCGGCGGTTTAGTCGCTAATCTGCGGAATTGTGTTGATTTCTACAGACCCAGTGTGAATTATATCGGTCAGATATCAGAAGCTATGCTGACAGTGGGAAATGGCGGGTATGATGGAAAGGCCTCTTTGGTAATTGAAATGCCTGCCAATACCGATAAAACTTTTGTGCCTAAATATAATGAAAATAATGGTGGAAATGTTAATCTTGTAGTAAAAGAGACTGGTAAAGAGGATTTTTGGTTTACGGTAGGAACTATTAGTAATACGGAACCTATCAGTGTTTGTGAAACGGGAGCTGTCAGTACAGCAGTAGATAATGCACTTGCACAGGCAGTAGCAGATTCACAGAATTACTACAATATGACATCTTCCGAAACAGTAACTGTAATCAATGTTGAAGGAAGATTGACAGAGACAGAGGTTGCCACTGTACTGAAAGATGCGCAGGAAGGCAAACTTGTAATTATTAATTGCCTTGGTAACTGGACAAATATAGATTGCGCAAATATGGCTGCAGATGGTGGTTATGCACATCAGGGATGGGCAGCAAATATTATTTGGAATTTGGGACAGAGTAGCGGAAATCTGGTTTTGAATCAATCTGTGTTTGGAAGAATTCTGGCGCCGAATGCTGATTTCAGCAATGGGTGGGCTATGGTAGTTGGTTCTGTGGTTGCAAAGACTTTTGTGCAGGGAAATGAAGTGCATTATCCAGGACTGAAGGGAGAGCCCAGACCTATAAAAACACCGACACCGACCGTGACGCCGACGCCTACACCAACGGCAACGCCAACTGCAACACCAACTGCAACACCAACGGCAACGCCAACTGCAACACCCACTGCAACACCAACGGCAACGCCAACTGCAACACCGACAGCAACGCCAACTGCAACACCAACTGCAACACCAACAGCAACGCCTACGGCAACGCCAACTGCAACACCAACGGCAACGCCAACTGCAACACCAACTGCAACACCAACAGCAACACCTACGGCAACGCCTACGGCAACGCCAACTGCAACACCTACGGCAACGCCTACGGCAACGCCTACGGCAACGCCAACTGCAACACCTACGGCAACGCCTACGG
>OBAQ01000370.1_pt1 | contig 44919 bp, 56 predicted proteins | sample 1517821 | NCBI WGS metagenome assembly OBAQ01 (sample SAMN04571705, study PRJEB22368) | human gut metagenome | biome: human gut; material: stool | host: Homo sapiens | place: Luxembourg | collected 2012-09-27
GCCGAGGACAAACCCGGAGCGAAAAAGTAACAGAGTATTAAACCATTAAAAAAAAACGATTATGGCACAGATTGCACAGCAGGACAATTTGGTTATTGAAGTAACAACAACCGCCGACGCATTGGATGACGCCACAAAGAAAAAGTTGATTGAATGTATTGAGGGCGGAACAATTACCGACGTCATTTTGGTAAAAAAAGAGGTTGGAAAGAAAATCAGCCATGCACGTGTTGTTAGTTGGTTGGTTGACACAGCCGGGGCTTTGCCAAAATACACAATTGATATTATTAACGCAAACAGCGGAGAAGTAGAAGCAATCGCACTTAATTAATTCAAAGGGAAAGAATTATGTTAACGAGAGAAATTTTAATTGCAAATGCGGCTTTGTCCGGTTTGACGGACGAACAAATTGCGGCAATTACAACATTGTCCGCCAACGACGAAAATAGCGTTATCGCCAAAAAGACGGGCGAAATTTACGGCGGATTGGATGCCGATATTTTGGCGGCGTCCGGTATCGCAAAGAACGGAACCGAAAAAACGTTTGATTACGCCAAACGAGTATTAACCGAGTTCAAAACCAAAGTTGAGGGCGCAAACGGTCTGCAATCACAGATTGACAGCCTAACCAAAGAAAAGGCACGTTTGGAAAAAGCCATTGCCGACGGTGCAACGGATGCGGAAACCGCAAAGGCATTGAAGCAAGCAAAGGCAGATTTGCAAAGCGTTACGACCCAATACAACGACCTCAAAACGAAATACGACCAAGCCGAACAAACCCACACAAACGAGGTGTTCGGCATTCGTGTTGAAACGGCATTGCAGACAGCAACCGCCGGATTGAAGTTTAAGGCAGGGTTGCCGGAAAGCGCAACAAAGGTTTTGTTAGACCAAGCGATTGCAAAGATTAAGGGCCTGAACCCCGAATTTATCGACGACGGAAAGGGCGGCAAAATGTTAGCGTTTAAGGACGAAAACGGCGCAATCATGCGCAACCCGAACAATCAGTTGAACCCGTACACCCCCGGCGACCTTTTGACCCGTGAATTGGAAACAATGGGTATTTTGGATAAGGGACGCAAAGCGGCGGGCGGTGGTACAGGCGCACCAAGTGGAGGCGGTGCGGGCGGTAATATTACCGTTGACATATCCGGCGCAAAAACGAGGGTTGAGGCATACGACGCAATTACGGCGACGTTGGAACAGCAAGGGTTAAAAGTCGGAACGGCTGAATTTGACGCCGGAATGCAACAAGCATGGAAAGACAATAATATTTCCGCATTACCGGAAAGGTAAAAGACAACACGGGTAAAGGGTAAACCCGCATTTATAAACAATTTAATTTTTTAAACAATGAGTTTAATTGCAACAAGAGTACAGAATTGGCGGATAGAGAACCCGGAGTTAGACCGTAATATGTTCCGCCCGTGTGAGTACGGCGCATTGGATTTCTTTATTGAGCAAACCAACGCCCCCAACTCAATTATTAGCCCTAATTTGAGAGATAGGGCATTAGTAAGTATCGGTAACACGGTACAGGTTCCCGTTATCGATTATGACGAAAACGTACAGGTTAGCAACGTGCGTTCGTGCGTTATTGCTGATAATGAAAATACGTCCGCATTGGTAACGCTTGTTTGGGCTACCTATGCAATCGGGTTTACAATGGTTCCGGCGGCATACTCAAACAATGAGATTTCGTACAACCATGACTTTATGCGCAAAATGGAGAAAACAACCCGTGCGTTGGCGAACGCTTTGGATAAAGGAGCCGTTACCGCATTGGAGGTGAACAAAACGCAGGTGTTCAAAACATCGCTCAATTACACGCTGAACGGGAACGCTATACAAGTGCCAACCCAAATGGCAACCGAGATTTTGGGCGATATTAACCCAATCATGCGGGCGAATTGTTACCCGGAAGATATCCACCTTATCGCAAATGCGGGGGTTGATAGCCTAATTCGTAAGTTGGCGCAACATGGCGTTTACAACGACGTTAATAAGCGCATGGAATACGATAACAAAGTATTGCATTATACCAACAACGTAACCGACGAAACGGGCAAAATGGGAACAATGTTTGCCGTTGCTGATGGAAACGTTGGTATTTTAACCCGTGTTGACCGTGAAGCGTACCGCCGTACCCGTGCGAATTTCCACGAATGGGACATTGTACGATTGCCGTACATTGATTTGCCCGTTGGTTCGCATTATTATACCGCCGTGGGCGACCAATCGGCGATTATGGGCGACGCAACCGCCGATTTGACGTGTGCCGTTAAGGAGTATTTCGGATTTAGCGTTGATGTTGCCTACATGGTAGCACATAACAACAAGCTGAACCCCGTGGCAAATCCGATTATCAAAGCCGAGATTGCAGCACGCAATCCGAACGAACCGTTAGGAATGCCCGTATATGTAACCAACGCCGGGGAATTTTCCGCCGGGAGTGCAGGCGCATAAGCTGGAAAATGGAACAATTATTTAACCGAGGGGACGGGGTGGTTATCCCCGCCCCCTTTTTTTTAATTAATGATATGGAAAGTTGGAAAGTAATATACGATTTCCCAAATTATGAAATAAGTAATTACGGAAACGTGCGTAATAATACAAAGATAGTTAAAGCCGTTCCCAATAAGCACGGGTATAATGTTGTAGTATTGTGCAATGGTATTCGTAAATCTGTTAATATTCATAGATTAGTTGCGGCGGCTTTCATTCCGAACCCGGACAACAAACCATGTGTTGACCATATCGACGGTGACAAATCGAATAATAGGGCGGACAATTTGCGTTGGGTTACAACCAAAGAAAATTGTAATAATCCAATAACAAAATCACGCCTAAATAAAAAGATTGGCGAATATATGGTTGGGAGATTAGGCGGATTGCACCAACGAGCAAAACAAATTGCGATGTATTCCATTTGCGGCGATTTGATAAAAACATTCTTATCAGTAAAAGACGCACAACGGGAAACGGGTTTAAATGATAGTAATATTGTTAAATGCTGTAAGGGTATAAAAAAGACTTGCGGCGGTTATATTTGGGCTTATGTATAGGATTAAGGAAATACAAGATAAGTTATTGCACGTCGTCGGTTGGGAACAATCATATAATCCCGCCGAGGCAATCGCCGAGCAATTAACAGAAACCGAAAGCGGGTTATATTTTCAAGGGGCGCACCCGCTTGTAACGTTGGATAATATGGCGGCAATCGTCCCGGATAATTGGGGTTTTCAATACCCGGTTTGGAACGATACAAAGGAATGGAAAGCCGGAACCGTGGTACAATACGCCAACGATGCGGCGGGCAAACCCTTGTATTGGGTCGCTTTGGTTGATAACGTCGCCGAGGTTCCCGCCGAGGGTTCGACCTTTTGGGAGAAATACAATATATTGTCCGACTATTTGGAGCGTTTGACCCGCAACGGAATTTCCACGGCGGTACAAACGTTTACCCAAATAAAGGGGTTGGATAAGGAAACAAAGAACCTATTGGAACGGCGCACGTTCTTTGACGGTGCGGGACGTATTAGAGCGACCCAACCGAACGCACATAAATTGGTCGGCTTTGAAATAATCCCCGTCCGGGCAATGGGAGTTACCGCCCAAATACACCGGGTTGGCTTACAAATGACGGGCGGAACCGGGATTGTGAAATTGTACCTTTTCCATAGTTCGCAAATTGACCCCGTAAAAACGTTTGATTTGAATTTTACGTTGACAAATGGCGGCTTTCAATGGTTTACGTTGGAAGATTGTTTTTTGCCGTATATAAGCGACGCAAACAACGCCGGGGGTGCGTGGTTCCTTTGCTACAATCAAGACGATTTGCCCGCCGGAATGCAAGCAATTAACGTGTCGAAAGATTGGAGCCGGGAACCGTGCGGAACGTGTACCGGGTACGGCAATATTGAGGCATGGCGGCAATTGACAAAGTATTTGCAAATTTCCCCGTTTATGTACAACGCCCCGGAAACATTCGCCGAATACCCGGAGTTGTGGGATATAGCCTATACGATGTACACTAATACGCTGAATTACGGGTTGAATTGTGAAATAACGGTGGGTTGCGACCTAACCGATTTTATCGTTGAACAACGGGCGATATTCCAAACGGTAATACAACGCCAAGTTGCGGCAATTGCTTTGCGCACGTTGGCAATGAACCCCAACGTAAGGGTCAATCGGAACCAATCCAACGCCTCTAAAATGGAAATATTGTACGAGTTGGACGGGAATGTTGAGGGACGCCCCGGCGGTTTGGGTTATGACCTTAAAAAAGCGTTTGAGGCTTTGCGATTAGATACGCAAGGGATTGACCGTATTTGTTTGAGTTGCAACAACCGGGGCGTTAAGTACCGGACAACGTAATTGCATATGGCGGGGTTACAATCAATAATTGATTTGCGCAACCGGGTTAATACATTTAACGACGGGTTGACGTCCGGGTTGATTATACGGGACATAATCGACGACGGAATGACAACGGCGTTTATCATTGATGCCAACGCCGAGGAACAATTATTTGAACAAGGTATTAACCGATTGGGCGTTGACATTATGGATTATCGACCTTATACCCCGCTAACAATAGCCATTAAGGAGGAAAAGGGACAACCGACAAACCGGGTAACGTTACGGGATGAGGGCGATTTTGAGAGTAGTTTTTACTTGGAAGTCGGCGACAAACAATTTGAAATTAAGGCGTCGGATTTCAAAACAGAAGATTTGATAAAAAAGTATGGGCGGCAAATATTGGGATTGACGAACGAAAACATTGCTAAATTGATTTGGCAATACGTTTACCCGGATTTGCTAACCAAAGCAAAAAAAACAATATACGGAAATGGATAAAGTGCCTATCATAAAGAACCCGGAGTTATTCGACCGGGTTATTGCAAATATTCAAAAGGGATTGGCGGACGGGTTGCCGTGGCTTAACTATTCCTTTGGACGTTCTGAACGGTTGGTTAAGTCCATACAAGGGAAACGATATTACACGCCTAATATTTACGTCGGCGGCAATGAATATATGTTGATTGCCCCGGATAGTAATATAGGGAATTTTTCATTTTTCGTGTTGGACGACCCGCAACAAATTGATTGGTTCCCCGGCGAACAAAACAAATATACAACGCCGTTTTCGGTTATCTTTTGGTTTGATATGCGCACGATAACCAACGACCCCAACAACCGGAATACGGAGGCGGTCAAACAACAAATCATGCGGGTATTGAACGGCGGTATTTGGTTGCGTTCCGGTTCCATGACAATAAACAGAGTGTACACAAAGGCGGAAAACATATTTGCCGGGTTCACTTTGGACGAAATAGACAATCAATTTTTAATGCACCCGTTCGCCGGGTTCCGGTTTGCCGGGGAATTGGGAATTGATGAAACGTGTTTAACTGATTAAAACAAAGTGTATGCAAGCATTTTTATTTTATACGGTCGTGGTTGCTTTGGTTGCTGCATTCGGTTTGACCTTGTTACGCAAATGGCAGGTTATCGAATGGGTACAAGTCCACGGCAACGAGTTTTTCGCAAAGATGTTTAATTGCGATTTCTGTTTGTCCTTTTGGGCGGGGGTTGCTTTGGCAATCCTTTTGGCGTTTATAACCGGGAACCCGACGTTGTTGTTGGTTCCCTTTTGTTCCACAATGATAACCCGTTTTTTGCTATGAAAACCGTTAAGATAGGAGAACGAACCGTTGAGATATACGACGCAATCGACGAATTGCCGATGTTGCGATTTCATAAGTACAATAAAATGTTGTTAGTTGATGCCGGGATTGGTTCCGATTTGCAGGATTTCGACACGCATATTGAAAAGGCGATAAGATACGCCCGGAGTAAAACCCCCGAATTGGCGGCAATCGAATTGGATAATATGCGGCAAAACGTGTATTTCATTCAAACCGGAATAAGCCCAAAGCATTTGGCGTTTGCCGTGTTGGTTAAATCAATCGACGGGGAACCGTACAACGATTTATCCGACGATGGATTGCAAAAGGTCGTCGATATGTTCGGCGATGTTCCCGTTAAAGAGTTGACCGCCCAAATGGAAGCGGTCAAAAAAAAAATAGATGAAGAATTGCAAATGTATTTCCCCCGGTTGTTCGACGATGCGACGGTTAAAGAGTATTACGACGAATTGCGCAACCGCACAATGCTAATGTTGGATGCGATTATAAACGGCGATACAGAGGACAAACGGGCGGAAATTGATAAAATAACGACGATGTTGTTGTTGTACAATCGCCCGGTTGTTTTTAGTGGTTCCGATAACATGGAAATTCAGTACGATAAACAGTTTGAAAATATGTGCTTAACCATATCGCAACATTTACACGTACCGGAGCCAAAGAAATACACCGTATTGGAGTATTACAACGCATTTGAGCGGATAAAGGAGTTGTTGAAACCAACCAAAAATAAAAACGGCGTCAAATAAGGCGATTTGCGGCGTTGTTTTTCTTTGGTTGATTAACTACATGGAAAAGAAAAGATAATTTAATACGGGGCAAATTGCCCGCAAATAACGTTAAGTATGGCAGATAATAACAACCCTATAAAATATAGCGACCTTGTAAGCCCGGACGATTCGATTACAAAGTTGATTAATCAGTTAGACCAACTTTCCGACGCCTATATGAACACTCTAAAAAATATAAAGAGTGAGGCGATAACGGTTAAGGCTGCATTGGAGGGCGTAAGCGGGGCGACCGAAAACGGACGTAAAACAATCCGGGGAGCGTCCGCCGATACCGACAAATTGACACGGGCGGCAAAGGATTTGGCGTTTGCGGAAAGCGAGAACGCAAAACGGTTGGCGGAATTGAAGCAAGCGCAAAAAGAGGCGAACGAATTAAACAAGTTGACAACCCGGTTGAACCAATCCGCCGAGGGTTCATATAATCGTTTGTCCGCTCAATACTCAATCAATAAAATATACCTCAATAATATGACGGTTGAGGAAAGGGAGGCGACCGAGGAGGGGCGCAAATTGGTTGCCGAAACAAAAGCGATTTACGAGGAAATGAAACGGTTGCAGGAAGCGACCGGGAAAACATCCCTAAACGTCGGTAACTATTCCGACGCCGCAAAAGGGTTGACGACCCAAATAGAGAACCAAACGAAGCAATTAGCATTGTTACGATTGGAGGGCAAACAAGGAACCGCCGAATATCAGCAATTGAGCAAAGAAACCGCAATGTTACGAGATGCGGTTAAGGATGCGACCGATGAAATTACCCGCATGGCGTCCGATACGTCCAATTTGGATGCCGTATTAGGTTTGGCGGCTGGTGCGTCCGGTGGGTTCGCCGCATTTACCGGGGCAATGGAATTGTTCGGGGCGGAAAGTGAAGACGTACAAGAAGCGCAAAAGAAGTTACAGGCAGCAATAGCCATTACAACCGGGGTGCAAGCCATACAAAACGCAGTACAAAAACAATCCGCAATTATGTTGGGTATTTCCCGGCTACAAATGGCGGCATTGAGCAAAGCGCAAGTTTATAACCGCCTTGTTACCATGCAGGGAACAAAGGCAACATTGGCGGCTACAATTGCGCAAAAGGCTTTCAATCTGATTGCCGCCGCAAATCCGTATGTTCTTTTGGCGTTGGCATTGGTTACGGTTGTGGGGGCTTTAGTTCTGTTTGCATCTAATACCGATAAATCGGCAAAGAACCAACAAAAACTTAACGAGGCGCAAAAGGCGTGGTTGGATTATTTGGAAACCGAGGCAACCGAAATGAACCGGGTTAGCAACGAACGTGTCGCCCAATTGAACCGGGAATTAAACATTGCTAAAACCCGTAACGCTTCATTGTCTGAAACCCGAAAGATTGAGGACGAAATATTAGCCGAGCGCACAAAGGCGCATAATAAAAGCGTTGGTTTTTACGGTCAAGAATTAAACGATTTGGAGGCAAACCGGGCAAAGTTGAAGCAATTAAACGATATGTTATTGCAGTTGAATAACGCCAAAGCCCGTGGGGATAAGAAAGTTTATATTGATGTTGATTTAGACGGTAAAATTGATAAAGTCAAGGTTGATGAAGCAATTGAAGCCGTACAGGGTCAAATAGATAATACCGGGCGGGCGGTTGACATTGCCGTTAATCTAAAAACCGAGGGGGCGGATTTGGACGCCGAAAGGAAAATACAAGCCGCCCAAAGAGCAAACGAAAACCGGAACGCCGCCAAAGCGGAAACGGATATATTGCGCAAAGCCGAGGACGCCCGGATTGCCTTAATTAAAAATTCATTCGACCAACAACGGGCGCAACGTCAAGCCGCCAACGCCCGTGCGATTGCCGACATACAATTGCAGTTGAGGACGGAAACCAATTTAACGGTTAAGGCACGCAAAGCGTTAAACGACCAAATTGTTTTATTACGGGAACAATTGGCGGTTGATATGGTAGATATTGCCAACCAACAACGGGCGGCGGAATTGTCCGCACAACGGGCAACGCAGGACGCCCAAATTGCATTGATGGCAGAGGGGGCGGAAAAGCAACGGGAACAATTGCGGGTTGAGTATGAAAGGCAAATACAGGACATTAACACCCGGTTAGAAACCGAGCGGGGATTAACTGAAACGCAAGTTGCCGAATTGCTTAACCAACAATTACTTTTGCAACAACAATACGCAAAGAGTTTGGGCGAATTGAACGACCAAATTACAATAGACCAAATGCAAGCCGCCGCCGACCGGACGCAATTACAATTAGACGCCGCCCGTGAGGGTTCGCAGGAGGAAATAAATTTGCGTATTCAGTTGTTACAGCAACAACGGGCAATCGAATTGGCACAAAATAGGCAATTAGCCGAGGACGTGCGCCAATCCGAGGCGGATATTAACGCCAAATATGATGCCGAAGTATTGAAGCAAACGACCGAGTTAAACCAACAACGGGCGTTAATGCTATTCGACCAAACACAAGCGTTGGAGGCGTCCGAGTTTGATTTAATCCGCAATTCCGAGGAACGCAAAACCCGGTTCCGGTTAGCGCAAGAAAAGGCACGGTTGCAAAAGATTTTAGAGTTGAACAAAGCCGCCGGGGTTAAAATGACGGATGCCGAGGTTAAGACAATCGAAAATACCATTGCGAAAATCGACCAAGAAATTGAGAAAAGCAAAGGCGACGAACGGGGTAACGACATATACGGATTGTTCGGGCTGAATTTGGACGACGACCAAAAGGAGGCAATAAGTACGTCCGTTTCCTTTGCCATTGAGCAATTAAACGGTTTTTTGGATGCAAAGGTACAAGCCGCCGACGCCGCCGTTTCCGCCGCCGACAAAGAGGTTGACGCAAGCCAACGCCGATTAGATGCGGAATTAGAGGCACGGGCGAACGGTTACGCCAATAACGTTGCAATGGCGCAAAAGGAATTAGACGTTGCGAAAAAGAACCAAGAAAAAGCCCTAAAGGAGCAACAAAAGGCACAGAAAGCACAGGCGGCAATACAAACGATACAACAAATTGGAAACCTTGTAACGGCGTCCGCTTTGATTTGGTCGCAATTGGGGTTCCCGTTTGCAATCCCGGCAATTGCTATAATGTGGGGTTCCTTTGCCGCCGCCAAAATCAAAGCCGCCCAATTATCCAAATCAGCCAACGCCGGGGGTTCGGAAAGTTACGGCGATGGTACGGTTGAATTGTTGGCGGGCGGTTCCCACCAATCCGGGGACGATGTGGATTTAGGAACCAAGCCGGACGGAACCCGGAGGCGTGCCGAGGGCGGGGAATTTTTCGCCGTTATCAATAAACGTAATTCCCGCCGTTTCCGTCGTTTAATCCCGGACGTAATAAATAGTTTGAACCGGGGGACATTCCCGCAAAAGTACCTTAATGCCTACAATAACGACGGCGTTAATGTAACGGTTCAACAAAACAACGCACCGGATTTGCAGGATTTGAAAGACGATGTAAGGGAGATAAAGGAACAAAACCGCCGCCGTCGTTACGTCGATGGCAACGGCAATGTTATTGAGGTTTACAAGAATTTGACACGTAAAATTAAAAATTGATATGAACCCGATTTATAGACATTCATTTGTAAATGCGTTTTTAGCGAACGGGGCGATAAGTAACACAACCGGGAACATAAACGGGAATAATACAAATTTCTATTATACCCGTACTTTTGTCCCGGTTGGGAATGTGTACCCCCGCAAATTGTTTCAGAATTACACCCCGCAAGCCGGGGGCGCATTTTACGATAGCAATAAAAAGATTATCGGCGGTTGGGGAAGCGACCCGACCGCCACAAATACGGAATTTGACATACCAAGCAATGCCGCATATATCCGGTTTAATGTAAGCAAAGCGCAATACGCCAACGGGACGGCATGGTTGAGATTGGGAACGTTGGACGCCCCGAACGTCTTACAAGGTCAAACCGTGCATCCGATTTATAAGGACGATTTGGCAAAGGAGTACGAATTAGAAACCAACCAACGGTTTTATCGTGCCAAATTATCCGGCAAAATTACCTTTGTCCGGGATGATTACGACTATATAAACCGTCAATCGTTCGACAATGAATTTTTGTATTGCATTGAAAAGAGCGACGACGGCGGGCGTACATGGTTCCAATACTTTCAAGGCAAGTTTATGAAAACCGATTGTACGTTTACGGATTACGATAAAAAGGTTGTTGCACAACCGGACGCAATCGACGATTATAACGACGTGTTGGCGGGATTGGAAAAGGAATACAATTTAATAACGTTAGCCCCGACAATCCAACGGATAACGATAAACAAGCGTCCATTAATTCAAATATACGTTCCGGGGGATAGTGTTGTTTCTTGTTTTTTGGGCGGTACGAATTGGGAACAAGACGCAAACGCCACGACCGACCAAAACGCATTAGTACAAACCTATCATTTTGCTTTGTGCAATATATTGAAAGAAATACAAATTGCGTCCAACGGTTCCCCGGCGGTAATATCCGGGCTTTATACCGGACGAATGGCGACGGGTGCAAGTGCGGACGTATTCGAGGGGAAATTATACCCGGAATTGAATGTTAATTATTATATCTATATTTCACAACAACGAATAAACGGGGGGTTGCCGTTTGGTATTGCTGTAGTTGAAATACGGAAACAATCCGACGATACGGTAATGTTTCGTTATCAAAAGGTAACGCAGGAACCGTTTGATACGTTGGAATTTGATTTAACCGCCGTTGAGGGTTCCGGGGCAACCGGAACAATGCACGCCGATATGAAAAGTTATAATATATATGCCCGGTATTTGTGCGACGTGGAGAAAATCGGCGACCTTAATACATATCCATTGCCCGCCGATGATATAGTTGATGATAACCGTAATTATAGGCGTGCGATTGGTTACGCAATCGACGTGGCGTTTATTTCAAACGACTTTTCAGACACCCCGACCGAGTGGGGATTAGCGGACAACGGAAAGTATTTTGCGCCGCCCTATTCCATTTTCGGACAAACGTTTTATCCAATCGCCCGGTCAACGTGGCGTTATGCGTCGTTATGGTTTGGATTTTATTTGATGGATTGGATATTAGAGGAAAAAGCCCGAAAAGAATATACTTTGCGGGATGCGTTCCCGGTTGCGTCTTGTATATCTGTTTTGCTCAATCAAATTGCACCCGGAATTACGCATGAAGCCACGGCGGAATATAGCCAATTTTTATACGGGGGAAACAGTCCAATATCCAGGTTGAATTTCCGGTTGCTTGTATCGCAGAAAACGAACATTATAAACGGCGAATATCAGCAACCCGCACAAAAAGCCCCGACGACCTTACAACAATTTACCAATATGTTACGGGATTGTTTCAAATGTTATTGGTTTATTGAGGACGGCAAATTTAAAATTGAACATATCCAATATTTCCGCAATGGCGGTTCCTATTCCGGCGGGGTTGTGTTAAGCCACGATTTAACAAAGGAATTGAATTTGCGCAACGGGAAACCGTGGGCGTTCAATACGTCGGAATATTCGTTTGATAAGGTTGATTTGCCGGAACGTTACCAATTTAAGTGGATGGACGACGTTACGGCGGCATTTGAGGGTTTGCCGATACAGGTAATTAGCAAGTATGTAACGCCCGGAAAGGTTGAGGACGTAAACGTATCTAATTTCACGTCAGATATTGATTTGATGCTATTAAATCCCGGCAACATAAGTTCCGACGGGTTCGCCTTGTTTGCCGCCGTTCCGCCAACGTCCGGGTCGCAATGGATATTACCGTTTACACGTCAAACCGTCAACGGGGTTGAATACCTTTTGCAAAACGGATATTTGGCGTTTATTAATCTGCAAACGTCTTATTGGATGTATGATTTACCCGCCCGCCGTGTATCAATAAACGGTTCCGAGGTTTACGCATACGGTATTGAGAGAAAGAAGAAACAAACGTTTAGTTTTCCGGCAAATGACGACCCAAACCCGATGCAGCTAATAAAAACTTATATCGGTAACGGTCAAGTTGATAAATTAAGTGTAAATTTGTGCAGTCGTTCAATTAAAACAACTTTGAAGTATGACACCGAATAACAATTTGTCTGTATTGCCGTTTTATGAAAGTCCGCAATATCAAGATTATAAAAAATCGTATGCGTATGGCGACGTTTACCCGTTGTTTACGCCTATCAATAAACTATTGCCGTTTCAAATCATACGTCCGACCCGTTCAAATAACATTGTATCGGTTCGGTTGTACGATTATAAATTTACCCGCATATTGGCAGACATAACAATGCCGATGTTGGAAACCGGATTGCAAATTGTCCGGTTCCCAAATTACGGGTATGATGTTATTGTTTATTCCGGATTGTTGCCGATGGCTTTAGATTTCCTAGAGGGGCGTTATATGATTGAGATATATGATGGCGTACAATGGTATTATTCCGATGTGTTTACATGGATTTCCGGCGGAATGGACGGTTATTTGTGTGTTGAATGGAGTGACGCCGCCAATATGGAAGTTGACGGCGGACAAATCGTTTATGAGGGCATACAATTCAAAAACCGGGTTTACGTATGTTCGGAGTTGGGAAAGCCGGAATACAAGTTTGAGGAAGAGGGCGAAGAACGGGACGGGTATTTTTTCCCGGAAAAACAAATATCGGAAAAAACGTTTCGGTTTATCTTTTTAGCCCCCGAATACCTTTGCGACGTAATGCGATTAATCCGAATGAGTGATTTTGTTACGGTATATAGTCAAGGTAGGAAATACGATTGCGACACGTTTTTGATTACTCCTAAATGGCAAACGCAGGGCAATTTAGCATCAGTTGAATGCGAATTTGAATGCGCAACCGTTGTTAAAAAAATTGGACGTGGCTATATAATAAAAAACAAAGGAGATTTTAACGGAGATTTCAATAATGATTTTAACAACCATTAAATTAATTAGATTATGGGAAATTATGACGAACTTAAACATGCGGTTTCCGATGTTATAAAAACAAACGGGAACCAAGAAATTACTGGGCAAGTTCTACAAAACACGTTGCTTTCAATTATTAACATAGTTGGAGCTAATGCAACATTTGTAGGAATTGCAACACCTACAACAATACCGGGAACGCCAGACCAAAATATTTTTTATTTAGCTACAATTGAGGGGAGATATATTAATTTTAACAATATTGTATTACCAAATGGCATATCTATAATATATATTAATAATAATCAATGGGCATATAAGATTGTATTGCAATATAATCTTAAATTTATTGATTCAGAGGACTATAATAGGTTTAATCCGTATCAAGTCAATATAGGATTTAGATTGCCGGCTATAACATCAGATGAGCCGTTTGATGGAAGATTGATTAAAGATGCAGATTATTCAACAAGCGGTTATATTAATGTCGAAGATATGCCTATAAATATGGGACAATTATACGTTTATTATGCTGGATTATTAGGATTGCCACCATCAGAAAATGGTTATATATGGTATCAGTATGATAAAAACTATATTGCAATAAATACAGAAGAACAAAACATATTGCAATTTGATGATATAGACCCAAGACCGCATTTTATAGGACGTCCAAGAAGAACTGCAAATGTAAAGTATATTAGAGCTATGGTAAAAACGCCTTATAGTGGCGATATAGACTATAAACAAATAAAGATTGCTAAAGCGTATTATAATAATGGAATACCTGAAAATTCATTCGTAAATATAAATGGTAATAGCATTAATGAAATTATGGGGCAGTCATTATTAGCAACATTTGTCGAATTAGGTAAATCCCCCAATAATGCGGTGTCCCATCAACAATTAAAGGCAGATAGTAACATTATAAGGTTTAATGATAGTATATTAAAAGAATCAGTTGATTTTTCCGGAGATGAAAGAGCTGGGGGGTATCAAGGGGCATTGAACTTTGGTTTTTACATAACAGAACAAAACCTCAAGTTCAATCGTATATGGTTTAATTTTAAAATGTCAAGGATAGATAATACACAATTATATGAATTTAGAGTATATTTGTGTAAAGGTGTGCCAAAAACAAATGCTGATTTTTATGCGGCAAATACCCTATTATACACGATTAGCATAGATAAAAATAAAATCCCCTATGAAAATGGAGGTAATATAAAGGGAAATTTAATGTATATAGATTTACCTGATTCTGTTATTTTGCGGAACGGTCAAACATTGGCAATATTAAATACTAAAGGTTTATTGGTTGCGTATAGATATACAAGCAATGTTGGTAATAAATTAAACAAAGTAATGTATCATCACCCCAACAATCCTGATTCATATTGGGAAATTGCTAATGATAATTTGTCTTGGTATTCTCCTGAATACCAATTGGAGTACATAAGCCAATATACCTTTGGTAATTTAAAGCAGTTTTTTAACTTTATCCCGTCTTTAAAATATCTTATATTAGGCGATAGTATTGCAGCAGAAAATTATTCATGGACTAATTTATTTGCAAGATTAGTTAATGCTGAAAAGCTAACAAACCTTGCAGTTGCTGGAGCACATTGGAACGACTATTATAGAGATGGAATTGATGTGACAGAAATTGATTTATCAGGCAATTTTGATGATGGTAGTGGAGATACGAAAAATAACGTTATATTTAATCAAGTCTTAAGATTCGCTCAAAAAATAACTCCAAAAGGTGAAATAATATCATTTACGCACCCAAAAACAGGCGAGACATTTACAATTCCAAGCGATAAGGGATTAGGAACCGAAGAAATAGAAATTCCAAATATAATTATAATAGCATGTGGAATTAACGATGCGACGCAAGTTGGAGAATCGGGCGTTGGAGATTTCAATTCCATAATCTCACAAACTTGGAATGAACAAAAAAGACAATATTTATTTTCATCAATAAGATGGGCGGTTGAAAGTCTTAAAATATTAGCACCCGATGCGCGAATATTTCTTGCGACGCCGTTATATTCAATATATTATACGGCTGAAATAGTTGATACAATAAGAGATGCAATCATTAAGATGGGGAAATATGCAGGGTGTTCAAATCCTATAAATTTATCAGATGCGGGAATATCATTATTATTTGAAAACCATCAATCGAATGGTAAATATCTTGAAGATGGATTGCATCCAAATAATAGAGGGCGTTTGCTCTTAGCAAGATATTACGCACAGAATATAATGAAAGGATACATATATGATAGTGAAGCTTTAAATATGCCAACATAATATGGAAAAATTTAATTTTGAAAACATGCGAATGATATTGGTTACTTCATTTTCGCCAATATTAGGTTATTTTACACCCACAAAAGGATTTGTGTTTTCCTTAGTAATGATGTTTTCATTCAACATTTGGGCAGGAATGAGAGCTGACGGCATTTCGATAGTTAGATGCAAAAACTTTTCGTTCCGAAAGTTTAAAAACGCATTGTGCGAATTGATTTTGTATCTGTTTATTGTGGAGACGATTTTTATCATTATGAAAAATTGCGGCGACGAAAAAGCATCAATTATCGTTGTTAAATCGCTTACTTATGTTTTTATGTATGTGTATTTGCAAAACGCCTTCCGCAACCTTATTAAAGCATATCCCACAAAGGTTGCGTTGCGTATTATTTACCACGTTATCCGGTTGGAGTTTACACGGGTATTGCCGAGATATTGGCAACCGATAATTAAGAGATACCAACGGGAATACGATAGTGATATTATTAACGATAAAGAAAAGGAGGACGAACAATGAACCAAACAGAGATTTTAAAGTATTTGGAGGGGCAAAAAACGACCCGGACAATTACGGATTTGATTGTACATTGCACCGCAACCAAGCCCGGCGTAAAAGTCAACGTTGATGTTATCGACGGTTGGCACAAAGAACGGGGATTTAAGAAACAACCCCAAAGCGGGCGAATTTGCGGTTATCACTTTGTTGTATTGCCGGACGGGACAATTGAAACCGGGCGTTATCTTTCCGAGATTGGGGCGCACGTTTCCGGGCAAAATTCCCGGTCTATTGGCATTTGTTACGTTGGGGGATTGGATGCCAATGGCAAAGCCGCCGACACACGCACGCCGGAACAAAAGGAGGCGTTATTATGGTTGCTTATGCAGTTAGTCGTTATGTTCCCGGACGCAACGATTAAGGGACATCGGGATTATTCCCCGGATTTGAACGGCGACGGTATAATTGAACCGTGGGAGTTTATAAAAGAATGCCCGTGTTTTAATGCGGCAATTGAATATAGTAACATTTAATTTTGTCCATTATGACAAAGAAAGACAAAAAGGAGTATTTGGAACAATTGGTTGCCAATCAAGGGAACCAAGCGGAAATTAGTATTGCCCCGTTGTTATCCGCTATTATTGCAGATTGCGAGGACGTTTTTACGGTTACGGTTGAGAACAACCAAGAAAATACGAAAAACGTAACGAACCCACAGGCGGAAATAGACGCATTTATTGACGCCGTAAACGCCGACCCGTTGCACAACATACCAAAAGTATATATTTCGGGCGTCGTAATTTCCTTTGCACAATTGGAGATTAACGAGGACGAAATAAATAGTACGGTTGAAATGGCGGGCGGACATTACGTTTTAACATTGAGCAAAACGCCGAATAGTTCGTTAATCATTTACACGGCGAACGCATGAAAAAGTATATAATATTGGCGGCAATCATTATGGCGGTTGCCGCCGCCTTTTGGTTCCAACAAAAGCGCATTAATAATTTGACCGTCGAACGGGACAAATACCGGAGCAATACCGAAACGTTGTTGCAGGACGTCCGAACCTATCAAACAAAGGATAGTTTGAATGCCGCAAAGGTTGGGAATTTGGAGTTGAAATTATCCGAATACAAAAAATACCGGGCGGACGATGCGGCGTTAATCAAATCGTTGCAGACAAAGAACCGGGATTTGCAAAGGGTTACGACGGCACAAATGGAAACGATAAACGAATTACGGGCGAACGTCCGGGATAGTATTGTATATTTGCCCGGCGACACGGTTACGACCGTATTACGTTGTATTGAGTATTCCGACAAATGGGTTGACTTTGACGGATGTATTATAAATAATACGTTTTCGGGCAAAATTATAACACGGGATAGCCTTTTAATAACGGAAAGTGTGCAATATAAGCGTTGGTTAGGTTTTTTATGGAAAACAAAACGGATAAAAAACCGTGAATTTGATATTGTTTCAAAAAATCCAAATTCAAAAATTACCGGGTTTGAAGTTATAACCATAGAAAAATAACTATCTTTGCAAAAACGGGGATAGTTCGGAGTAGCTACCGAATGAAAAAAGATGCAACCACTTTTCCCCGTTTCTCTTTTGGTTGCTTACTTAAATGGTTGTATAATAGAAATATGGAAAGATATACCCGGATATGTAGGGTTATATAAAGTGAGTAATTACGGGCGTGTAAAATCTATTAAGAAACAATTAGTTTTGAAAATATGCGGTTCCGGGAATAGATATAAAACCGTTGCTTTATGTAATGGGATGCGCAAAACGTTTCGATTACATAGATTAGTTGCGGCGGCTTTCATTCCGAACCCGGACAACAAACCATGTATCGACCATATCGACGGCGACCGAACCAATAACCATGCAGATAATTTGCGTTGGGTTACATATTTGGAAAACAATAATAATCCTATTACGAAAAAGCGATTGAGCGAAAATAACGCAAAAAATATGCAAGGTAAAAAGGGGGTATTGCATCCAAATTCAAAACCCGTTAAGATGATGAAAAACGGAATTTGCCTCAAAACATACCAATCTATCCATTTAGCCAAAAAAGATGGGTTTAACGATACATTGATAATTAGATGTTGTAAAGGACGTATGAAAAAACATAAGGGTTATAATTGGGAATACATATAATAGACATAAGGGGTTGTAACAATGACGTTGCAATCCCTTTTTCTATTGAGCCATTTTTAGCCCGTTTCCGGGCATTTTATTTCAAAGTGGATAATTTACCCGTCCCGCTTGCAAAATCCGCTTAAATCGAAAATTCCAAGAAATAACTTCTTTGGAGCCAAAAACAAAACTTTTTGCAGTTTAAGCCAAAAATAAAAGATAAAACCTTTGGTAATTAAATAAAGGTTGTATATTTGCATCATCAAACAAGAATGACCGGGCATTTTCCCGGAAAATAGAGAGCGAAACAATATGAATACTCAAAACATTTATAACGGATTAGATTACACAACAAAAGAGATTAACCGCAATTTCAAAATCAAGGTAAACGGAATTGTAAACGGCAAAAAGGTTAATGTATTGGTTGGCGTGTCCGGTTTAATAAAGATTGTCGGCGACATTAAGTTAGTCAATCGCTTATTAAAACGTGCTTTCAATTGTTACGGCGACAAAGAGGTTTGCAAATTACGCCGAGGCGTTAAAATCACTTTCTATTATCAGTAAACAACGACGGGGCGTTTTCCCCAAAACATTCATGGCGAACACACGCCAAACAAAAGCAGGATATTAATAACCCGCCGGGGGAAACCCCGGCACAATAACAACAATATGGCAAAGTACATTTTAGTTAAGAAAGTAAAGGGAAAGAAATACGAGTACCAAGTTATTGACGTCGATAGTAAAGCGATTGTTTCAAAAAGAACGTCCGCCCGTGAATATGTGGCGTGTACCGCCGACGGGTCGTTTTATTTCGGTCGTTTGGATTTAATCGGCAAAGGCGACCACGGCAAACGGTTGAGCCATGCGACGGAAATATTGGCAAACCCGGAAAAGGCGTATAAAAAACAAATCGCATACTTTACGCCGGATTATCGGAGTACATGGATAGCCGAAAACCCCGCCGAACAATGGATTGCCCGAAACGTTGAATATGCGACAAAGGAAAAAGAGAGATTAAACGCAATTGCGTATTTGCAGTAATAACCAAGCCGGGGGCGCAATCCCCCGGCATAACCATTTAGAGCGATGAACAAAACGAAACGTTACCGATTAAGTCAAGATATGTATAAGATAATCCAAAATGCAAACGGCGGGTTATTTTTGCTTTATACCCGGCACAATCCCGGCGATGTGTTGAACCTATTGTTAGATGGCAACGATATTGGGTTGATGTGCCGAGTTGAGAGCCGACACGACCAATATTATAAATATTGCAAAGTAATAACAGATAAAAAATAAAGATATGAATGTATTAAGTTTATTTGATGGTATGAGTTGCGGACAAATTGCGTTACAACGTGCTAATATTGATTATTGTAATTATTTTGCATCTGAAATAAACAAACAATCAATCAGTATAACACAACGCAACTTCCCAAATACAATACAAATCGGCGATGTGCAAAAAGTGAGTTATAAAAACGGAATTTTGTCAACTGAAAACGGAATATTTGAAATTGGAAAAATTGATTTATTAATTGCCGGTTCCCCGTGTCAAGGTTTTAGCAAGGCGGGTAAAGAATTGAACTTTAATGATGAAAGGAGTAAATTGTATTTTGATTTTATACGAATATTAAAAGAAGTACAACCAACATGGTTTTTATTGGAAAATGTAAAAATGAAAACAGAGTTTTCGGATATAATAACCGAGCATTTGGGAGTTAATCCAATATTGATAAATTCCCGTTTGGTTTCAGCACAAGACAGAAAAAGGCTTTATTGGACTAACATAAAAGGAGTTGAGCAACCAAAAGATAAAAATATTTCGTTTCAAGATATTGCCCCCGGTTGGTTTTGTGGTTGTATGCGTGGACGTCGTGTTTTGAATAATAGGCGTTGCGATTATAACAAAAATGTACCAATTGAACAATACATTGAAAATCGAAAAGATAATAAAACTAATTGTTTAACAACGGTAACAAAGGATAATGTTGCAGTACGAACAAAACAAAGGTTCATAAAAATAACAGAAATTGAATACCGATATTTGACGCCAAATGAATATGAATTGTTGCAAACAGTCCCAATAGATTATACGGCTGGTATTTCAGATAGCGCACGCCGCACCATGTTGGGAGAGGGTTGGACGGTTGATATTATTGCACACATATTTAGATATATAAAAAATACCCCCGGCAATCCGTAAGGACAACCGGGGGCGGTACGCAGTAACCGAAAGCGATGTTTGAGGTTATGCGGTGCAACAAAATTAGTGCTTTTTATCTGTATTACAAGCGTCCAACGTGAACAAATAAAATATTCAAAGGTTTTATTTAATATACCAAAAATAAATCTTATATTTGCAGCAAAATAAAAGATATGGAAGAATGGAAAGAAATAGCAGATTTTGAGGGACTATATTTAATTAGTTCTTTTGGTAGGGTAAAATCAATTATCAATAATAAGATTTTAACCCCTTGTATAGTAAGAGCCAACGGGTTAGTTGTTGGATTAATGAGAAACGGAAAGGTTGAGAAAAGGCAAGTTAGCCGATTAGTTGCGGCGGCTTTCATTCCGAACCCAGGCAACAAACCATGCGTTGACCATATCGACGGAGTACGTTTTCATAATTTCGTTGAGAATTTGCGTTGGTGTTCTATTAATGAAAATAACAATTTTGATATAGCCATAAGAAACAAAACAAAATACGATTTCCCAATTGAGAGAATAGATGAAAACGGGAATGTTTGTATTGAGTTTCAGAATTATAAAGATGCACATAAAAAGGGTTATTATAGGCATTTGATAAAACAAAGCGTTGATACAGGCAAACCATATAAGGGTATAATATACAGAAAGAAATGAAGATAAAAGAGAGCGATTTATTAAAACAATTGGCGACCGATAGCGGGAAAACAGCCAAACAAGTTTCCGAAATTGTCGTTTCGGAATTACTCAAAAACAAAGTTATTGAGGACACCCCGGAAAATTGGGGCGTTTCCGTTTTCGATGCAATAAACGAGGACGTAACCGAGGAACAAACCGCCAATTGTTATGCGGCAATTTCCGAGGCGTTGGGCGTATATCTGAAACAGGTATATTTCATTGTACCGGATTTGGATTTAATGGGTAACGACGATTGCCCGGAGTGCGGCGGCGAAATGGAAGTTACCGACGGGGAATATAAACAGACCGGAGGCGACGGATATTTGACCCCGCCGGAATATACCGCAATTTGGGAGGAAATGACGTGTACGCATTGCGGACACAAAGAGAGCAACGAACCGAGTTATTAACAATAAAAGACTAAAGAAATGGCAGAAATGACGAAATTAAGAGTAAACGAGGCAATCGCACGGGCGCAAACCGCCGGAATTAAAGTTTATAAAAAAGAGGTTGCCGCCCGTTTATGGGAGGGACGCACCGAAAGCGCACAACAAGTTAATATGACTAACTTATGTAACGGAACGACTAAACAGATACGCCCGGAATGGGTCGTTATCATTTGCGAAATGTGTAATTGTACCCCTAATTATTTGTTTGGTTATGAAGAATAACGGGTTACAATGGTTTGAACGCATGGCGGACGTTATGTTTTCCGATAGGTTCCAAGCGAAAGCGATTATTGCGACATTTGGGACGTTGGGCGTTGTTTGTCTGATTGGCGCATTTTGGAACCCGTGGCAATTGATGTTTGCGGGTCTGTGTGCCGCAATGGTATTATGTGGATTTTCAGAATTAAAAAAGAGTAGAAAATGAGAGCGAACAAAAAGAAACCGGAAAACCCGGTACAAAAGACGGTTGAAAGTTTGGGAGCCGTTCCCGCCGACCAATTCCCGGAAATTACCGAGGAACAACAACAAATAATCCCACCGTTTGAAGCGGTCGAGGTTGAGCAACCAACCGGAATATTTGAGATATTGCCGGGCATGACGGTTGAGGAAATGACGGCAATGTTTTTTGATGAAAAAACGTTGATTGAACCCCCGTATAAGGTTTGGCAATTGAATAGTAAAGGACACCGCTATTATTACCGATATGACGACAACGGGAACCCGGAGTTTTTCCCGTCGGTTACAACGATATTGTCCCAAACGTTACCCAAAGCCCCGCACTTAATACAATGGATTGCCAACAAAGGCATTGAGGAAGCGGAACGATACAAAGGCGAACGGGCGGCGTATGGTACGTTTATGCACGCCGCATTTGAGGAATTATTAATTAACCGGGCTTATGATTTGGACGGGTTAAAAGGCAAACTAAAAGAATATATTGAGGTTTACCGATTGCCGGACGATTTTATATATTATGCCGACGATTTGAAAAAGGACGTATTGGCGTTTGCTCAATTCGTATTAGATTACGACGTGCGCCCGTTGGCGGTTGAAATTGCTTTAGTGCATCCATATTACAAGTATGCCGGAATGATTGATTGCCCGTGTACCATGTTGGCAAAGATAGGCGGCGACGAACGTATTAACGCAATCGTCGATTTTAAGAGCGGACGCAAAGGATTTTACGAGGAAAGCGAGATACAATTAGGGATGTACCGGGATATGTGGAACGTCAATTTTGAGCAATTCCCCGTTACCCGTATTTTCAATTTCAGCCCGAAAGATTGGCGCAAACGTCCGTCGTACAATCTGAAAGAACAAACGGATAGCCCCAATATACGGAAAATCCCGTATCTATTGGAAATTGCGGCTATTGAGGACGAAAAGAAAGATAATACGTTTACGTCGGTTAATGGCATGGTATTGTTAGACAATGCCCCGGATTTAACGCAAAACGTAATATCCTTATCGTTGGCGGAATTGATTAAAACGAAAGCCCCAAAGGAGGCGACCCCGGACGAAAACACGGACGCCGCCGAGAAAGTCAAGGCAGATGGTACGAATATAAAAACAATCAGTTGTGAAATTTTTATAGATAAAATTAACAATGCTGATGATAATTATTCTTTGTATCATACCACAGATATTGCACAAACATACGGCGTTAATTTGATTGATGAGGGATTAGATTTAGACCAACACCGTTGGTATAGTATAGCAACAAACATTTATAAATGTTCTGATGGGTATGTAAAAGTAAAAGGAGCATTTCAAAGTTTTTCGGAAATGCAAATGTGGTCTGATATTGATGTACATTCAGAGGCGGAAAAATTGCAAGGTGATGAATTACGAGCATTTGAATTGAGAATGAAAGCGTATGCGATTGAAAAAGGATTAAAACAAAAAACAGAATTGGAAAAGGAACTAAAGAAAACAACCATTGTTAAACGTGCGCCCAAAAAGGCAAAGGAGGCGGAAAAGAAAGCCACCACGGACAAAACGACCGCAAAGTGGGGTAATACCACGGAAAAGAAAGTAAAGCCCGCAAACGAGCCTAAAAAGCCCAAAAATGAGAGTAGGAAAAAGATGTTGAACGACGACCCCGAAATTTGATTGAGATATGAAAGGAAGAATAAAACGACCGGAGGCGCAACAATCCCGTTTGATTTTGCCCCGTGTCGGTCAAATAAAAATCGGTATGAAAAACGCAAACGGTTATCCGCAAAGCGTTGATTACTTCATACCAACGGGAAAGTATGCCGGATTATTTACGCAAGCATACGGCGAAAAGCCGCAAACAATACAAATTGTTTTCCCGGACGACGACCCGGCAAAAGTATGTAACGAACGTTACGAATACCGGGACGACGACGGGCGATTGATTGCGGCGGGCGATGGCGACACGTTCCAAGTATGGGACGGAAAGAAATACGAAACGTTGACAACGGAAAAGTACCCAAATTTAATGCAGTCAATAACGAAGCGTTACCCGAATAAAAAGAGCCGCCAACCGGATTGCGACGGTTGGGAGGTTACATTAACGCTAAACTTTATTGTTCCGTTGGTTCGTGGGGTTGCCGGGGTGTGGCAATTCGCCACAAAAGGCACGGCGTCCACAATCCCGCAAATTCGGGAAACGTTCGACGGTATGTTGTTTGAACGGGGCTTTTGCAAAGGCATTATCTTTGATTTGAATGTACAATTTGCCACGACGCAAAAACCGGGCGACCGTTCCCGTTTTCCCGTCGTGTCGTTGGTTCCCAATGAGAGTGCCGACAACGTATTGAAAGTACGCAAGGCATGGGAACCCGTTAAAGAATTGGAGGGCGGACACGATGGCAACAATTAAACAAATTGAAATACCCGTTGAAACGGTTATCCGGGTTAATAATATTCCGGTTAAATGTATGATTGCCGAATTTTGGCATGATTGCAAAGATTGTTTTTTCAATCAATACCCCGGAAGTTGTAAACGTATTGTTTGCAAGGCTGATAAAAGAACCGATAATATTAATGTTTATTTTACGGAGGTATGACAATACGGGATAGCAATTTTATAACCATATTAGCCCCAATGATTACGAAACTTAAATTGAAAGGTAACGAATTATTGGTTTTCGCTTTAATACATGGTTTTAGTCAAGACGGCGAAAGCCGTTTTAAGGGTTCATTGCGGTATCTTATCGAATGGACGGGATTAGATAAAAGCACGGTTATTAAGTTACTCAAACAATTAGTTGATAAGCAATATATTAATAAATTTGAGTACGAAAAAAACAAGGTGCGTTATTGTGAATATACGTCTAATTATTGGGTTGCTTTGGAGCGGTTGGAAAATCCAACTACCCCCCGGTTGGAAAATCCAACTACCCCCCGGTTGGAAAATCCAACTACCCCCCGGTTGGAAAATCCAACTACCGTGGTTGGAAAATCCGACATAATAAAGATAGATGATATTAATACTTCTTTTGATAATGATAATACCGGGGTAAAGAACCCCGGATTATTCCCGGATGAAGAAACAAAGGTTGAGGAACCAAAGGAGAAAAAAACGTTGTTCCGTAATTCCGCCGTTTACAAAATGGTTAAATTTGAAAACGGTGTCGGCGTGGATTATTCCGAGTTTGAAAGTAAGTTTGCGACCCCCGAATTTGAAAAGGTCGATTTGGTTTATTACTTTCATTCGGTTAGCGATTGGAGCGACCAAAAGAATATGAAGCGCACTAAAAACGGTTGGTTGGCGACCGTCCGCAATTTTATACGGGGGGACGTCGAAAAGAAAAAGTTGCATTTGAAACCCGAATACAAAGCCCCAACGCAAAGATTGAACGTTGCCGGGGCTATTGAGTATTTGAAAGATGATTATTAACATGGAAACATTACCCGAAAAGACAAACAGATTGCCACAAACGTTGCCCGAAAAACGACAATCCGCCGCCGTTTTGCTTTATAGCGGAACGGCAAAAGCAATTGACGTTCGCCGGGCAATGGTTGAATTACCGGAGGTTGCCAAAGCATTAACCCCGGTTGAAAAGCATATTTTCGTGGCGTCCACAAAAAAACAGATTGCCGAGATTGACGACGAAACGTTGATTGCCAAAACCGGGCAAATGTTCCGGTTTATCGCAATGGACGTGGGGTTTATCATTCCCACGGAAAACCGGGACGATTGGACGTATATTTGTACCCGGTTGTTGGATTTGCTCAAACGCTATTATTCGCAATTAACATTATCCGAGGTTAAATTAGCGTTTGAATTGCTGATTACCGGGGAATTAGACGACTATTTGCCAAAGGATAGGGACGGCAACGCCGAACGGAAACATTACCAACAATTCAACGCCGATTATTTCGCAAAGGTATTGAACGCATATTGCCGGAAACAAAACCAAGTTATCGGCAAAGCATATACAGCGTTGCCGGAACCGAAAAAGGAGTTAAGCCCGGAGCAAATCCGGTATTATCGCAATCAATCGGTTGTGACTTGTTTAATGTGTTTTATGCGCTATAAATATACCGGGCGTTTAGTGTTTGGATTAACCGACGAAATGTTTGTTTATAATTGGTTGTTGGGCGTTGGGTTAGCGGATGAAGTGAAAGAAACCGAGGACGACCGGAAAGAAGCGTATAACCGATTTTTGGCACGTGCCGCCCGTGGGTTCGTTAATGAATTTACGGTTTATCACGTTCGTAAACAAGGAACCCAAAGCCCGGAAATTGATTATACAGCCTTTGAGGTTGCCCGGCGTAAAGAGATTAAACGGACTTTCGACCGGATGATTAAGGACGAAATTTATATTTACCATTATTTGAAATTTGAAAAATGAAAATAGATTGTATTATTGGGATTGACCCCGGAGCCGCCGGGGGTATTGTGGTTTGGCGACCCAACCACAACGCAACGGCAATTAAGATGCCTAAAGACATTAACGAGATACGGGATTTTCTGAACTATTACAAAGAGATTTGTACACCGATTATCTTTTTGGAAAAATTGAGTGTTCGCCCGGATGACGTAACGGTTGGCGATACCGGGGCAAACATGGGTAAATTGTACCGCATACAAAAGATGTTGCAAAACTTTGAGCATTTGAAAGCCATTATAACCGTCGCCGAAATACCGTTTGTTTTGGTTAATGCGATGAAGTGGCAAAACGACCTTAAATTGCGTATTAAGGTAAAAGGGAAAAAGGAGGAAAAGGCAGACCGCAAACGACGGTTCCGGGATATTGCCGGGAAATTATACCCGGAGATTATCCCGGCGTTATGGAATGCGGACGCAACGTTAATAATGCACTTTGGACGGTTCATTTTACAGAATAACCCCCGTTGGGTTTTGGAAAATTTGCTCCAACAAATGCACAACCGTTTATTTTAAGCCCGTAGGGACGTTTAATTATTCAAATGGTTACTTATATGGCAGACGAAACAAAAGCCCCGCAAATCGAAAATCCCGAAAAAATAACGGCAAAAGATTTGGCGGAAATGGTAAAACAGATGCGGCACAACCAACGACGTTGCCAACGGAACCCAATCCCGGAGAAATTGGCAACGTTGGAAAGTTGGGAACGCAAAGTTGATGCGGTCGTTGCTGTATTGACCGATACACAAATGAAATTGTTTTGATATGGACGAAATGGATTATATCTATTTAGGCGACCGATTGACCCGCCCGGAATTGCGACGTATGCCGTGCCGGGCGGTTCGTCGTTCCGATGGTAAATGTATAAGAGGGCGCAACGGTAATATGTTAATTGAGTTTGGCGACGTGGGTAAATGCGTTGTTTTGGGGCGATTATTGCGGAAAATAAAAAAATAACCGAAAATAAAAGATAAAAGTTTTGGTAATATAAAAACTATACGTATATTTGCGGCATGATAATAACATGACCGGGCGTTTTCTCGGTAACTATAAAAACAAAATAGTAATAACCGCCGGGGGAACCCCCGGCATAAACAATTAGAGCGATGTATATTAAGAAATTGGAATTGTTGAATTTTCAAGTTATCAAAGAGTTCAACGCAGATTTTGAGGGTAATGTATATTTCATTACCGGGGACAACGAGTTAGGCAAATCAACCCTATTAAAAGCAATCGGCGCAATGTTGACCGGGAACCGGGACGCCGTGTTGAAAAATGGAGAGGACAAAGGATTTGCAAAAATGGTAGTAGGTAACGACGGCGAAAATTACGAAGTCGAATTAAAGTTTACCAAAGCCAACCCACGTGGGACGTTATCCATAAAATCACAAACAACCGGGATGCGTTCGGATAACGTTTCAATGTTGCAAAAGATTTTCGGCTACCAAGATTTTGACGCCGTGGAGTTTTCCCGTTGGAGTGAAACCGCCGAGGGACGCCGCAAACAAATTGAGGTTGTAAAGGCTTTGTTGCCGGAAAAGGTGCGCACCCGAATTGCAGAAATTGACGCCGAGGTTACGACCGTTAAGGACAAACGAAAGGACGCCAATGCCGAGGTTAAGACGTACACAACCATTTGCGCAAACGCTGAAAAGCAATTGAAACCCGGCGACGTCAAAACGTATGCCGAGAAAAAGGATATTACGGCGTTGATGGAAGAGCAAAACGAAAATGCCCGGTTGATTGAGAAAGCGAAAACGGTACGCCAAGCCCGGCAACAAAGGATTGAACAATTGGAGGCAATCCCCGGACGAATTAAAGAGGCGGAAGAAACCCGAAAAAGTAATATTAAGGCAATCGACGACAAATTAGCCGCCGAGGAAAAAGAAGTTGCCCGGATAATTGCCGAGGCAAACGCCCGGTTGGAAAAAGCCAAAGAAGATGCGAAAGCCAACAAAAAAGCCATTGAAAACGATTATAAGGAAACGTTGCAAGTTATCGTAAATGACAAATCGGAGTTTGTGAAACGTAAAGCGAATGCCGACAAATGGTTAGAGGAATACGAAGCCAATAACCCGGAACAATTAGACACGGCGGAACAACTCAAAAAAGCCGAGGAACACAACCGTATCAATGCGTTGGTTGTGGATTACATGGAAAAAAAGAAACAAAAGGAAGCCGCCGAGAAAACCGCCCGCACGTTTGAGGACAAATTAGGCGCATTGGCAAAGGAAAGGGAAACACTTATTGCAACGTCCAAATTACCGATTGCCGGGCTTTCGTTCACGGACGACGGTTTAGAGTTAAACGGCGTGCCGTTCGTCGCCGGGAAAGTTTCAGATAGTCAAATTATGGAGGTCGCCGCCAAACTGATTATTGCAAGCAATCCGACGGTTAAGGTATTCCGCATTGCGAGGGGCGAAAGTTTGGGCGAAAAGCGTTTGCAAGCAATCATTGACATTGCTAAACAAAACGGTTTTCAAGGGTTCATTGAGGAAGTGAAGCGAGGACAAACCGATTTAGTTGTTGAGGAATACACAGAAAACGAATAATAACCGGGGGCGGGCTTTCCGTCCCCTTAAAATCTAAAACAATGGCATATACATTGAACGATAATTTGAAACGTTGGGCGGAACAATACGAAACCGCCGAGTTTATCCAATCCGACCCGGTGCAAATCCCGCACCGTTACGATAGCCGGGTAAATATTGAGATTAGCGCATTTGTTACGGCGTGGATTGCGTGGGGTTCCCGCAAACAGATAATCCAAAAGGCGGATTTTATCGACCGGGAAATTTTCAAGGGTGCGCCGTATCATTACATTGTTGGAACCGATACGCAGGGAGCCGCCCCGGAATGGAAGCAATACAAAGGCAGTAAAGAGAATTTTTATAGAACGTTTACATACGCCGATTTTCACGACCTTTGCGCCCGCTTATTTGACGTATATAGTAAGTTTGAGAACATGGAAAAGGCATTGCAAGCGCAACCGGGCGGGCGTCCGTTGGAACAATTGCAACGTCTTTTCGGCGATGTTAAGGGCGTGCCGGATATGGAAACGAAAAGCGGTTGCAAACGCCTATGTATGTTTTTGCGTTGGATGTGTCGCCACGGTTCCCCGGTTGATTTTGGATTGTGGACGATTTGCGACCCCCGTAATTTGATTATTCCATTAGATACCCACGTACATAAACAAGCGTTGCGGTTGGGGCTTGTAAAACGTCGGACGCCGGATTTGCAAACAGCCATTGAGATAACCGACCGTTTCGCCGAGATATTCCCGGACGACCCAACAAAGGGGGATTTTGCGTTGTTCGGTTATGGAGTGAATAACGGTAAGGTTGCACCCGTTACGACGGAACCGGAGCCGGAAAAAGAGCAACCAACCGCCGTGGCTGATTTGTCAATTGCCGACGTTCTGAAAATGCGGTTGTTTTATGACAACGCCGCCGCCGAGGTTCGGGAAATATGGGAAAGTCGGGAAAAAGCCCGCAAAGCATTGAAAGCAACCGAGCGTTTGAAAGCGCACCCAATCGACGGGTTGCACAATGCCGGATTGTTGGAGTCGGGCGAATTTGTTGTTGTATTTGCAAAAGTATTGGATAAGCGGGAAACGAAGTTATCACGGGCGGAACGGGACGTTATCCATACAATCGGAATGGCATCGTTTAATAAGATGATGAAAAAATTAATAGCCGATGAAAAAGCGAGAAATAACAGCAACGGGGACAATAAACAATAACGGCGGGTTGGCAATGTACATGGGGGAATTAAACGAGTTTTTCAAGGGTTGGAAAGGTTCCCGCATTATTGCCCGGTTTATTGTAGCGTCCCCCGGTTCGTCCGAGGCTTTGAAAGGGTATTATTTCAACTATGTTGTACCGACGTTTAAGCACGCAATTTGGGAGGCGGGCGAACGTCTTACAGAGGAACAAACCGAACGACGTTTGAGGGAATTTTCCCCTATTATGTACGTTGAACGGGTCAACGAGGAAACGGGGGTATATTCCCACGATTTGCGCACCGTGGCGGATTTGTCGAACGCCGAGTTAATCGAACATATCGAAACGCTCAAACAGATAGCCGCCGAGGAATACAATACATTTATTGACGACCCTAAAACCCTATAATATGCCCGCTTGCAAATGTATCGAAAGAAAGAAACCCGCCAACCAACGTAAATGGCGCATATTGCAATACAAATGCAATCATTCGGCGTTTAATGGTTGGCGGTATTAACGAAGCGATTACAGCGCAATAACTTGTTTGCGTTGCCGGATGGTTTGGAGAACAAAAGCAAATTATGTTGAACAATTGCCCCGATATTCAGAGGGCGAACAATTAAATTTTGATAATGGATTAACAGATAAAACCCCGATGCCGCAAGGTAAATTTAAGGGGCAACCGATGGAAAATGTACCGTATTGGCATTTGCTTTGGTTGGATGGAAAACCGTTTTGTAACCAGGACGTCCAAAAGTATATAGACGAAAACCGGGACGTTTTGGAGTTGGAGAAAAAGCGGGATAAATACCGCAATGAGAGCGAAAACAGTAATTAATGATTTAATATTTAAGGTTATGCAAAAATTTGATTTGAAAGATGTTTGTTTCTTTGATTGTGAAACAACCGGGGTTCCGGCAAAGGGTTTGAAATGGGATGCGGATTTTGAGCAATTCCCGCACGTCGTCCAATTGGCGTGGTCGTTGGGCGATAAGGAAAAGAGTTATATTATCAAACCCGATAATTACGAGATACCCCCGGAAACAACCGCAATTCATGGTATAACAACCGAACGGGCAATTGCCGAGGGCGTGCCGTTTGCCGAGGTTGTGGACGAATTTTTAGCGGATGCCAACGCCGCCCCGCTTGTATGTGCGCACAACATTTACTTTGATAGTTCAATGTTAAAAGCAAACGTTTTGCGCTATTGTGGACGGGAATATTACGACGCACATGTTGAGGACGCATTACATAAGGGTAAACGCATTGATACAATGATGAAAACAATTAAGTTTGTCGGCGCATTGTATTCAAACGGGCGACCGGGAAAATATCCCAAATTAGAGGAATTATATAGTAAGTTATTCCCCGGCGAAACATTCCCGGCGCATGACGCATTAGAGGACATAAGGGCGTTGCGCCGTTGCGTCCCGGAATTGGTTAATTTGGGGATTATTGAGTTAGCGCAAAAGGAATACCCGGCGGAACAACTCAAAGCCCAATTTGAGCCGGAAAAGCCCAAAGGCGGGCGCAATATTGAGTTCCACGACCCCAACCCGGTAACGGAACCAATCGGAACCGGGGAACCCGTCCCGGAACCAACCCCGGAACCGGAACGCCCGGCGGTTCCGTCGAATAGTAAGACACGGGAATTATTGGACGAAACAGAATTTTAAGTTATAAAACCGTTCCGGGCGGATTCCCGGTAACAATCAAATAATTAAAAAATGAGCGAAGAAAAAAAAGCCGCAAACGTTATGTTGATACCAAGCGAAAAGGCGTTTGCATTGTCGAAAGTCAAGACATTAAAGGACGGCGGGTTAGACGTACATTATGAAGTTACCGAAACAATCGGTAATGAGAGTTACACGAACAAATACCACGTCGAAAGTGCAAAGGACATACACCCGGATTTGCGGGATTGTTTCGACCGTTTGCGCCCAATCATGGGACGGATTTTTAATATTACGTCCTTTCTTTCAATGGTTGAAACGTCCGATTTCAAAGCAACCAAAAAGCAAAGCGAATTATCACGGGATTTTGCCGACGAAATGTTGAAAAACATAGAGGTTCGGGGCGTGTCGTTTTCCGGTCAAGATGATAACGTTGGGGTTGTTTTAACCGGATTGTTTACCGTGTCGAACAATCAAAAAACCGCTATCAATTCCCCCCGCCTTAAATTCAATACGGAAACGTTCGGGTTTGAGGAAGAATTAGATGAAATTGCCGCCGATATTGAAACCGAGGTTTACGCCTTTTTATTCAAAGGCAAAAAGGCGCAATTGGAGTTGTTCGGGGCTGATGGCGAACCCGCACCGGGTTTGAGTGCCGAAAAGGTAGAGGACAACGGATTGTTCCCGAACGTTGACGACCCGGCGGACGAAAACGAGGAAAACGACGAAACCGGGGATATGTAAGGCATGGAACCGTATTTGTTGACAGACCGGGACGAATACCAATAAATTTGCTATATTTGCAGCATGAACGGGGATAGGTTGGAGTAGCTACCAACTGAAAAGGGCAAGCCAACAGCCCGCCCCGTTTTTCTTAAATGTTGGCTTACTTATAAAGTTGGCAAATATGGAAAATTTAAAAGAAATTGGAGGATTTCCCGGATATTGTGTTGATAATACGGGAAACGTTTTTAGTGTTAAAACGGATGTTATGTTGAAACCGTGGAAAATAAACGGATATAATGCCGTTGGACTATATAGGAGCGGGAAACGATACGTTTTTTTAGTTCATAGATTAGTTGCGGCGGCTTTCATTCCGAACCCGGACAATAAACAACAAGTTGACCACATAAACGGAAATTTAACCGATAATCGGGTTTGCAATTTGCGTTGGGTTACACCAAAGGAAAATAGTAATAACCCGGTAACGGTTGATAAACTAAAGCGCATATTGAACAATAAACCGCATTACGCCGCAAAAGGATTGGCGCAATATGATTTGAACGGAAATTTGATAAAAACGTATATATCATTTGCCGAAGCAAAGAAAAGCGGATTTTTACGGAAAGGTATTTGTAAAAACTTAGATGGTAAAACAAAAAATTATAATGGTTTTGTATGGAAACGATTATTATAGACGACCGAGAAAGTTATAATTATGTTGTATCACGTGGCTATCAACCATTATTAGACATTAAGTTGTTTAAAATGGATATTCGTTTGAGGGTTGAGATACAACGGGAATTGTTCGGGCATTGTATTACGGGACGGGGTGCAAATATCATGGCGGCAAATGAACGCTTTTTTCGTTGGGTTTGGGAGCATAAGCCGCACCGATGCGAGGAAACATTAAAGCCATTGGCGAATTATTCCGCCGTCTATTGTTCCCACATTTTGACCCGTGGAGCGTTCCCGGAGATGGCGCATGACCCTCGTAATATAAATATCCTTTCCTTTGAATGCCATAACCGTTGGGAAAATGGCGACCGGGAACGAATGAGAATATACCCGGAAAATATGCGGTTAATTGAGTTAATGAAAACCGAATATCAACAATTAAAGTTAGTTTAATGAGAACCAAAAAGAGAACCCCCGATTTTGGAGCAATTTCCCGGTCGTCAATCAAAAAAGACTTTCAGAGGGTACAAAGATACCCCGCCGAGGAAAAACGCCCGCAAATCGAAGAATTGCCAAAAATAAACGCCGAACGTCGTATTATCCATATATCGGAAACGAGCGCATACGCCAAGTTTGCCCGGTGCATTGTCGGTAAATTGGTACGACTAAAAGAAAAAGCGAACGTTGGCGGCAATTCGTGGTATTGCGAGTTTGTGTATGACGACGACCGGAAAGCCTTAAACATGGCGGCGGGTTGGTCTGATAATAAGAAATTGTATTTGTTGGATGGTGTTAAATTCAAATAGTTATGAGTGTAAACAAAGTTACTTTATTAGGGCATACCGGAAAAGCCCCGGATTTTAAGGAGTTCGACAACGGCGGTTGTGTTGCGACCTTTTCGTTGGCAACCACGAAACGAGCGTTTACGACAAAGGACGGGCGGCAAATCCCGGAGCGTACCGAGTGGCACAACATTGTATTGCAAAACGGGTTGGCAAAGGTCGCCAATCAGTACGTCAAAAAGGGCGATAAACTTTATATTGAGGGGGAATTAAGAACCCGGAGTTATGACGATGCGCAAGGCGTGAAACGATATGTTACCGAGATTGTCGCAACCGATATGGAAATGTTGACGCCAAAAGGAACCAGAGCCGGAACGCAAGCCCCGCCGCCGCCCGTGCCGGATGCACCCGCCCCCAACGGAACCGACGATTTACCGTTTTAATCTATGAGTATGGGAGCGATAAACGGACGGGTTATTTACAGCCCAAAGGGAAAAGCCGGGGAATATGCCGAGAACGCCGCCAACTTTTATGTTGGTTGTTCCAACAGATGCACGTATTGTTATTTGCGCAAAGGGCGGGGCGCAAAAGTGTTGGGCGGCAATACCCCGGAATTGAAAAAGGCATTACGGGAATATCCATACGCATTGGATATATTTACGAATGAGTTGTTGAAGCATAAGGACGAATTGCAAAAAACGGGGTTATTCTTTTCGTTTACAACCGACCCATTATTGCCGGAAACACAAAGGTTGACCCGCCAAGCAATCGGCGTTTGTCAACGCCACGGCGTTCCGGTTAAAGTGTTGAGCAAATGCGCCGAGGGTATCAATATTTTAATCGACTTTGCCGAGGCGTCCGAGGGTTGGGATAAATCCCGCATTGCTATTGGTTCCACGTTGACCGGGTGCGATGAATTGGAGCCAAAAGCAAGCCCAAACCGGATGCGTATAAACGCATTGGCACGGGCAAAACGCCACGGGTTCCCGACCTTTGCAAGCGTTGAACCAATCCCCGTGGGAATGTTTGACCGGGCGTTTTCTGTAATTGCTTTGTCGTACCCCTTTGTTGACTTATTTAAGATTGGATTGCAAAGCGGTTGCAGATATACCAAACGGGAAACATTGACGTTTTACAACGATATGTTCGACTATTGGGAGGCGCACCCGGACAAAACGCCCCGGATATATTGGAAAGATAGTTTTATAAGAGCGTCCGGGATTGAGCGGGAAACATTGCCCGGTTATTGTGTCCCGGCGAATTACGATTTATTCAACGAAAAATCAAACGAAAATGCAGTATAATAACAAAGATTATAAACCGAAATTGCACGACCGTTGGCGTGCATTAACCGTTAAAAACCCGTATGCAACGCAGTTGGTAACGGCGGCGTATGAGGACAACGGGATTGTTTACGGCGAAAAATGTATTGAGGTACGAAGCAAAAACACGCCGTACCGGGGCGATTTAATGGTTTGTTCGTCCGCTAATCCGGTAATTGCCGGATATGAAAGCGGGGTAACGTTGGGGTTGGTTGAATTGTACGACGTTAAGCCCGTCGCCGAGTTTACCCCGGAAGATTGGGAAAATACCCGCATACCGCCGGAAAAACGCAAATCTATTACAAAGGGGTTCGGTTGGATGATGCGGAACCCCCGCCGAGTTGTTGAGTTTCCAATTAAGGGACAATTGGGTATTTACAATTTGGTTTATACCAAAGGCGTAATAACCGAATATCCACGGGCGTTGGTAGTTGATAAACAGAGTTACGAATTATTAAACAGAAAAGGAAATGAGTAAAAAACAAGTTGGAATTATCCGCAACAATGGCGACGTACATACGGCGCAAATTGGGTTCCATGCCGGACGGGTTGGCGTGTCTGTTTACGTCCGGGAATATTGGAAGTATAAGAGTTGGTTTGTTGTTCCCGGCGTGTCCGTGGATGCGGTCAACGGTTACGACCGTTACGTTGACATTGAGGCGAAAATATTGTTTGTCGGCATTGGCATACGGTTTATATGGATTAAAGGAAAGGTAAAACGATGAAAGCAAAGATTTTATTGTTATCTTTGGCAACGCTTTTGTTGGGGGCGTGCCAAAGCGAGAACGAACCAACAGAGGCATTTTATTTACTTCAAAAATCCGAGAGCATGGAAGAAAGAAACGAGTTTGTAACGAATACCACGGCGGCAATGATACAGATAAACGCCCCCCGGTATAATTGCGAGATTGTCGAAACCGCATTGGCGGGCGGCGATAGGGTACGAATTTGCGTAAAAGGCGCAAAGGAAGATTTGGACGCATTGTTTGACTATGTAAACGAAGCGGGCAAAGAATGAGAGTAAAGCAACCCGAACCGTTCGACCCAAACAGAGAATACCGCCCCGGCGAACGTTGCGTTTACCGGGGTATGGTATTGATTGCCGAGATATGGACGGCGGCGGATGCACGATTAGCCAACAACAATTCCACAATGTTTGCGCAACGTTGCGTTCGCTGCAAAATCAAAAGGGAAGATTGCCCCGGAATTGGTAGGCAATGCGATAAATTCCATAGGAGCGACCGGAAAACGATTTATTGGCGTTTGTTGCGTATCGTCGGGGGATTTAAGGGCGTCGAAACATTGGAATTTAATTATAACGGAACAATTGCCGGGGTTAAGGTTAAAGCCGCCCCGGATAGTAATAACGAATAAATTTTTAGAGCGATGAACAAACAAGTATTAAGCCCCTTTGATTGCGATATGTGCGCAATGATTGAGGACATAACAAAACAAGAAATTGAGGTTACGGCGTCCGATACCTTAATACGTTTGAGTTGGGCGCAAAATGGAAGCGAGGGAAACGATAAAGCCGAGGGACAAAGGATTGAGGCGTTAAAACAGACAATCCGGGGACGATTGGGCGACCGTCTTATTGAGTTCTTTTATGCCGATGGTAGGCAGTCGGTTTATATGAAGTACGACCCGGAGGAATACCCGGAGGAAATGCGCACCCGTTTAGTTGACCCGGACGCCACGGCGGGAACCCGGTATTGTCGCACCTTGTTAGAGGTTGACGCAATCCAATTTCGCCGGGACAATGTGGACGACGTGTTGAGGTTTACCGGAGGGGGAACCGTTGTAACGCCCCGCACACCGGACGGCAAAGCAATATTTTCTTTTCCCAATGGCAACGGCATATTCGTTGACGTGCCGGAAAGTTGGTATATTATCCGGGAATTGAACGGACGATTTACCGCCCGACCGGAAAAGGATTTCAGACGGGAATTTGAGCCTAAAGGAAATATTGCCCCCGTTCCAATTATTACCCCTATTCCGTACCATATTCAACAGTTATTCTCTGATTTGTTCGGGAATGATATAGAAAGCCGTTGCCGAAAATTGACCGAGGAATATAACGAGTTTATGGAGGTTGTGCCGGGAATATATGGAAAAAACATTGCACAATGCACGGACGAACAATTAGCGGAAATAATCGACGAATTGGCAGACCTTAACTGCGTTATTTTCCATATAGCGGGGATATTAGGTTTGTCGCAATGGGAATTAGTGTTGTTGGCATACGACAAAGTAAAAGGACACCAAACCGACCCTAATTATAAGCGGACGCACCCACACGAACCGAATAAAGGTTGCGGCGATTGTTCCAATTTCTCGTATGAGGACGTAAACGGGAACGGTTATTGCGAAGCGTTCAAATCTGAACAAAGGTGCGGAGATTTCCGTTGCCAAGAATATAAACCCAAAAAATAATAGAGCGATGAAAGAAAAAAGTTTTGCACAAGAATTGGCGGCATTGATTAACCGCCACGGTATCGACGCCAAAATGAATACGAACGATTGGATTTTAGCAGATGTTGCCATTGATGCGTTAAACGCATACGGGAAAGCCAACCAATTCGGGAAAAAATGGCAAACGCCCCGGAACCGGGGAAAGACGATTGCGATTGCCCGGCGTGTACATTGCGCCGAACCTTACAAGGGAAAGCCCAACCCGGAGGGAAAGAATACAGAAAACCGGAGGCGTTCGACGTACCAAAAGAAGTGGAAGCAATGGCGGCGTTCTTTGCTGATATGTTCCCCGGTTCCGAAATACAAATCCAACGGGTCGATTTGAAAAAGAATCCACGGGATAAACGCCGGGCAAAGAATAAACGGAAAGGAGGGCGACGCAATGAAAAATAAATGTTCGTCGGAAATTCCCAATATGCCGACCGGATGCGCCCCGGATAATAGACGCCCCGAAAAGATATGCGGAACGTGTCGATATTTTAACCCGGAATTTCCGGTAAATGGAAAGCCCGCCCCGGTATGTTTGGCAATAAAGGAAATGAAAGGAGGAACGGAATACACCAACCCCCGTGGAACGCAACATTATTTTCGTTGCTCAAATGGGAGATACGAAAACGGTATAGGACAATAGGCAATAAGCCCCGGAAACAAACGCCGGGGTTTTGCCGTTTATATACATGAGATAACAAAGGTTTGGCAATACCCCGGAAAACCCGTAAATTTGCCCCGTGGTTAAAAGATAACCATTAAGACGATAAAAGTATTGAGTTAATAACAAAAGCCTCTTAAAATGGAAATTCCACGCAAATAACTTGCAATCGAAAAACATTTGTTACCTTTGCAAAAAAAAAGATATATGGAAGTTTGGAAAGATATACCCGGTTTTGAGAATTACCAAATATCCAATTATGGTAATGTAAAAAGCCTCAATTATGGGAGGACAGGAAAAACCAAGTTGCTAAAACCAACTATAAGCGGCAAGGGTTATTTGCAAGTAAGGTTATCGAAGTCCGGTAAACCAAATGCGTTGTTGGTTCATAGATTAGTTGCAATGGAATTTATTCCAAATCCAAATAATTGGAAACAAATAAATCATAAGGACGAAAACAAGTTTAATAATAATGCCAATAATTTGGAGTGGTGCGATAATCAGTATAATAATACATATAACGGCAAACATAATAAAATTGCTAAAGCTGTAATACAACGTTCAAAAGCCGGAAACGAAATTGCCCGGTATAAATCCATAAGGGAAGCGGAAAGAAAAACGGGAATAAAAAATATAACGATTACCCGATGTTGTAAAGGAGTATATAAAACGGCGGGCGGCTATATATGGGAGTACGATTTGACAGCAAGGAGGTTTGACTATGAAAAAGAGAAAGAAGCCATTAGGCTATAATAAACGTTCCGAGGAACAACGAATTTACGACATTCGGTTTTGTTCCGATTTGTTTTTGCGTGGGTATTCGTACCGGGAAATTGCGGACGCATTGAACCGGGATTTGTCCGCGCGTGGAATGGGTTATACAATAACCTTTCAAATGGTTTATTACGATTTGCAACAATGCCTTATTGAGTGGAAACGGGAACGGTTGGATAATATCGACGAATACGTTACGCAGGAATTGCGCAAATTGGATAAAATGGAGCAACAAGCATGGGAGGCGTGGGAAGCGTCGAAAACCGGAAAGATGCGCACCAAAGAGAAAACCAACAAAGGGCGACCAATCAAAACCGATGCCGAGGACAGCGACCCGGAATATTACGGGTACAATGAACCCGCAACCGAAACGTCCGCCGGGAACCCCCGGTTTTTGGATTTGCTTTTGAATATCCAACAACGCCGGGCAAAGATGTTAGGGTTTGACGCACCCGTTAAAATTGAGATACCCGGATATAACGCCACGACCGACGACGATAAACCAAAGTACGACGTTAAGGCAATCCCGGACGATATGTTGTTTGCTTTGGCTGATAAATTGCAGTCCGCCGAATATCAAAAGGCATTGTTGGAGAAAGGAGGGGCGCAATAATGGCAAAGAGAATAACCGCACCCCGTCCGGGAACCAAGCAACCGGAATGGCGAACCGAGATTTGCGATACGTGCCGTTTTTCCGAATGGATAACGGACGACCATAGACACCGGGATTTAAACGGGAACCCGATTTGTTTACGTTGCCCGCATTACGAATTTTACATTGTCCGAGGTCGCCGGGCGTGTTCTAAATGGGAGAAAGGAGCAAAGCAATGAACAACGAACAATTATTGCAGATGTACGACGCAATCCGGCAACAACCGGATTTGCTTGTTAAAGCCGCCGCCCGTAAACGCCTTATCAACTTTGCCCGGTATATGCAACCGGATTTAGTATTAGAGCCTTTCCACGTGGTTTATTATACGCTTTTGGATATGTTTGCGCACGGCAAAATACGAAAGATGATTGTACAGCAACCGCCGCAACATGGTAAATCGGAGGGGTCGAGCCGAAAGTTACCCGCATTCATGGAGGGATTGAACCCGGATTTGAAAATTGTAATAGGTTCATACGCCGCCACAATTGCACGGGATTTCAACCGGGACGTTCAACGTATCATTGACACGCCCCGGTATCGTGAATTGTTCCCCGGCACGTATCTAAACGGTTCCAACGTCGTAACGATGGCAAACACGTATTTACGCAATAGTGATGTTATCGAAATGGTAGGGCATAAGGGGTCGTTGCGTGTTGTGGGTCGTGGTGGTTCTTTGACCTCTAAAACCGTGGACGTGTCGATATTGGACGATGTTTATAAGGATTACGCCGAGGGTAACAGCCCAATAGTACGGGCGGCGGCGTGGAAATGGTACACGACCGTTGTACGTACCCGTTTGCATAATGATAGCCAAGAATTGATTGTGTTTACCCGATGGCATGACGACGATTTAATAGGGCGTATTGAAAAGAGCGGGGAAATAATCATTGATGTAACCCGTTGGGCTGATTTAGATAATGTACCGCTGGGGGCGTGGGTGCGTATAAACTTTGAAGCGTTGAAAACCGGGGAACCGACCGAGATAGACCCCCGCCCGGTTGGGGCGGCATTATGGGAGGGGCGGCATAGCCGTATGAAGTTGGAAGCACAAAAGGCATTAGACCCCGTACAATTTCAATGTTTGTATCAAGGCAACCCCGGTTCCGCCGAGGGTCGATTATATCAGCCGTTCAAAACGTGGGTCGAAAAATCCGATTACGGCACATACATACGTTCCGGCGCATACATTGACGTTGCCGATGAGGGGGACGACCTTTTGTTTGCCGCCACGTATGACGTTTATAAATCGGACAACATGATTTTCAACGAGAAAACAAAGCGTATGGAACCGTTGTTATTTGCTTTAATTACGGATATGGAAATGACGGACGAAAATACGGACGTTACAACCGTAACCGTTCCGGCAATGATTAACAGGAACGGCACGCAAAAAGTATGGGTTGAGAGTAACAACGGCGGTGCGGGTTACGAAAAGGTTATTAAAAAGAAAATGCGGGCAATGACAGACCCGTTTTATCAAGGCGGCAATAAGGAAAGCCGGATAATTACGGCGTCCGCAATGGTAAATCAAAGTATTATTATGCCGTTCGGTTGGGAAACCCGGTACAAAGCGATTTACGACCATGTTACCACCTTTTTGCGCAATTTCGATGCGAACACGCACGACGACCCGGAGGACGGATTAACCGGGATTTACGAAAAAGAGATTGCCGACGGTAATATACAACCATACGCACACGCCAACCGGGGCGTTAAACGTCGTAACTAACAATTTAATTGAGATATGCAAGTTTATAACGGAATAAGTTTATAACTTTGCAACGTAGAAGTAAAACAGAGGGCAAAGGGACAGCCCAACGAGGTAACTAATGTAATATTTAACGTTAAAATTTTAAGAGTATGATTACTTGTAAGTGTCCGGCGGCGGCTTCATTGCCCAATATTCCCGCCGTAAAATGCGCCGAAAGTTTCGGGCAAATCCAAAAGGTAGCGTTTCAACGTCTAACCAAAGACGATGGAAGCAAAAACAGTTTTACGAGCGAAAAGACAATTACTGCGCTTGCATCATGGACGTCGTTATTGCCGGCGGATGATAGCACAAAAATTGTTGTTTCCCCGTATATCCAAGCCCCGACCAACGAAGCCGGAACCGCCCGAACCTTTGGCGGCGGTAACGAAACATTGGGAGGCGTTGAGGAAATTATAGGGCGTGAACCGAACCCGTTCACGGGCGTAATGCGTAAAATCCCCCAATCAGTAATTAAGGCAATGAAAGAATTGCAATGCGAAAGTTGGGCGGACAATTTGGGCGTTTATCTGTTTGACGAAAACGGAAGTATTGAAGCAATACAGGATGAAACGGTAAAGACAACGTATTATCCTATTCCTATCCGTTCGTTGTTCATTGGCGACAAAACGCATGGCGGATTAGAAGCCCCGGACAGCAACGCAATACAATGGGCGTTTTTGCCTAACTATTCCGACAACCTCACAATCATTGCACCGGAATTTAATCCGTTGACGGATTTAAAAGCTGCCGTTGAAGGTTGACGATATGGCGGCGAAAGTACAAAAGGTTGCGTTAATCAATGATACATTGAACGTAACCGAACAATTCGAGATTACGCACGCCGAACGTCTTTTGCGAATGCCTAATAATGGCGGTTGGAGATTGCCGGAAAATTCAGACTTTAAATTTGACAAAGACAATGGGATTGGATATAAGCGAAATAAAAAAGCGGATAACGGAGCCGAAAAAGCGCAACACGATAAATAGGGCTATTTATCATCAACAGCGCATTAATTTTCACGCCCGCACCCGTATTACGTCGTTTGACATTTGCCAACCGATTACGGATTTTATGGCATTTGTTTCTAACCTATTGCCGCATGACAAATTTAAGATGTTCAAAACATTGTTCCGTTACCCCGTTAAAACAAACGAGGTAACGGGCGTTTGTTTTGATAAGTTGAGCCGGATTTTTGACGGTCGTAACCCGGCGTTCAATTATCAATTCCAAAACCCGGAACAACGGGACGATTGGGAATATTACCGCCAAGACGTATTACACGAACCGGAAATTTGGAGTACGAAAGGTTGGGAGTTTTTCCAAACAGAAATAAACAGCGTTCTAATTGTCGATATGCCGAGCGAACAAAACCCCGGCGACAAATACCCGCAACCGTATTTCTATTGGTTGCCTATTGCGTCCGTGATTGATTACAGAGCTAACCCAACGACGGGGGTAATGGATTATATCATTTTCAGACAGGACGGGGAACGTATCGCAGTTATTGACGACGAACGTTATAGGGTATTCAGAGAGGACAAAAACCATAATATCGGCGAATTGTTGGTTGATAACCCGCACGACGTCGGTTATTGTCCCGCCCGTTTCTTTTGGAACGAACCGTTGAGCCTATCAGAACCCGACGTTAAACAATCCCCGCTAACAAAGCAATTGGAGGCGTTGGATTGGTTTTTGTTTTACCATATCAGTAAGCGACATTTAGACTTATACGGCGCATATCCGATTTATTCCGGGTATGAACAAAGTTGCGATTTCAGTAACGGCGAAAATGGCGATTATTGCGACGGTGGGTTTTTGAAAGACAAACAAGGGTTTTATAAATTGGATGCCGCCGGGCTTTTGATGCGTTGCCCCAAATGCGGGGATAGTCGCATTAATGGCGTTGGTTCGTTCGTGGAAATACCAATACCGGACGGGGATAAACAACCCGATTTGCGTAACCCGGTGCAAATGCTAACCGTTGACCGTGGGAGTTTGGATTATAACGTTGAGGAAGAAAACCGCCTAAAGAATGACATTATTACGTCGGTTGTTGGAACCAACGAGGAAATAACCACACGGGACGCATTGAACGAGCAACAAATACAGGCGAATTTTGAGAGCCAAAGCACGGTATTAAACCGGGTAAAAAAGGGATTTGAGGCGGCGCAACAATTCGTCGATGAAACCGTTTGCCGTTTGAGGTATGGCGGTTTGTTCGTTTCTGCAAAAGTCAATTACGGCACGGAGTTTTATTTATCCAACGCAACGGAGTTACGGGAACGTTACAAGGTAGCAAAGGAAAGCGGCGCAAGCGAGGCGGAATTAGACGCACTACAAAACCAAATTATCGAAACGGAATACCGGAACAATCCAACCCAATTGCAACGTATGTTGACGTTGGCGGAATTGGAACCGTACCGACATTTGACCCGTAACGAGGTATTGGATTTGTACGACAAACAGATTATCAGCGAAAACGATATGCGTATAAAGTTGAATTTTGCTAACTTTGTACGCAGATTTGAACGTGAATATTTGAACGTGTTAGAGTTTGGGTATAATATGCCGTTCAACTCTAAGATAAATTTTATAACAAGTAAATTTAACGATTATGCGAGTGAAAGTAAGCGAGGGCAAAACTAAAGACGTTGCGATTATCGACGTTACGCCCGAAAACTACATTGTCCCGGACAATGAGAAACATTTGTATCATTGCGTTATCGAAATTAAGAAATTCGACAGCGAAACGGGCAAACGGTTATCAATTCCCCGTATTCAGAAGTTCGGCAAAAAGGGTTATGAAAATAGCATTGCCGACAATCTGAAAAAGCAGGGTTACACGATTACCGTATTGCACGACCCCAACGAGTACATGAAAGCGAAAGCCGAGGCGGACGAAAAGGCAAAGGCAGAAAAAGCCAAAGCCGCCGAGGAAAAAGCCAAAGCCGATGCCAAAGCGAAAGCCGAGGCGGACGCCAAAGCCCGTGCCGAGGAAAAGGCAGCGTTGAAAGCCGAGATTTTGGCAGAATTGAAAGCGGCGGGAGTTATCCCGGCGGAACCCGCCAAAGAAACCAAAGCCGATGCAAAGGCAAAGGCAGAAGCCGAGGACAAACCCGGAGCGAAAAAGTAACAGAGTATTAAACCATTAAAAAAAA
>OBAQ01000378.1_pt1 | contig 44058 bp, 43 predicted proteins | sample 1517821 | NCBI WGS metagenome assembly OBAQ01 (sample SAMN04571705, study PRJEB22368) | human gut metagenome | biome: human gut; material: stool | host: Homo sapiens | place: Luxembourg | collected 2012-09-27
CGCGCCCTTTCGGACAAACGGTTTTCAAGACCGCCTCGTTATGACCACTTCGATATCTCTCCGAATGTGTGTCCATTTCCTTGTCATCTTTGATGTTTATCTGACGACAAAAGCTATTCTAACAAAAAGGATTACTATTGTCAACACATTTTTACACAATTTTTATTTTAATTTTTTCAAATGAGAAAAAGCCCATTTTATCATGGTTCCGGGCTTTTTCTCATTTGCATTGAATACAGTTTTTTTTCAAAATTGTGCTCAAAATCATTTAATTGTTACAACTATTTCTACTATTTGATTTTTGTATCTCTTCTACCCTTGCATGTTTTTCCGACAAAATATAACTCCCAGTCAGTCATATGGTTTTCCCTATTTGTAATCAGAACGACTTTAGCATCATTCTCCGAATAGTTCACTTCTCTCTGCCATTTATAGAAATCCGGTCCATCTCCCAGATTCCTTACATACCCCATCAGCCGTTTCAGACAATAAGCCGTCTCCTTCACATCTGTCAGGCAGTCATTCGCATAGAAACCTGTCCAACTGGATTCTGATAATGCAGAACAGTTTCAGCGTCTGATCTTCCTAAACTTTATAAAATAAAAAATCCTGTTCCGACGGCTTTTCAGTCTTCCGGAACAGGATTTTCTTTTTAAATTTTTACAGATTTATATCATCTAACAGCATGTCTGCATAAATACCGCCAAGTTCTCTTAACCCTCTGGCGATCATGGATGCGAAATTCACAGCACCGTCATAACGAAGGTGGGTATTATCCTCGGATTTCTCCGGATGATTCTTATACTCGCCCTCCGGGAAGAACATATACCATCTTCTGCTGTTCTTCTCTCCGGCTTTTTTTAACTCCATACGGCTCATGCTGTAGAGATCCACCAGAGGAACATTATTTTTCTCCGCGGTCTGCTTCATAGCAGCCACATAATCGGAATGTGCTCCGATCCCCAAGTGTTTCTCATCCATAAAGCACCTGCGCTCTAAGGGAGTGATCAGCACCGGATAAGCGCTATGATCTCTTGCCACACGGATAAAGGTTTCAAGATTCTCCATGTAAGTGGAAAAAGGCTCTGTATATCTGGTGGGATCCTCTTTTTTCTCGTCATTGTGTCCAAACTGGATAAACAGGAAATCTCCTGCACCAATTTTCTCCTCTATGGCTTCCAGTCTCCCCTCGTCCATAAAGCTCTTGGTGCTTCTGCCGTTCTTGGCATGATTGTTTACCTGATATTCCGGCTTTATAAATAAAGAAAATACCTGACCAATGCCTGTCTGCGGATAGGTCGTATAGTCATTGGTCTGGACCGTGGAATCTGCAGCCCAAAAAATTCTGTTCATTTCTGCCCTCATTTCTGCGCTTCCCCTGCGCATCTTTTCTCGCGGAATTTACCTGCATATACAACACAAGGGAAACCGAAGTTTCCCTTGTCTAAGTCTAAGTACGTGCGAGAAGAAAATCACTCCTTAACAGCGCCGATATTAACACCCTTTACAAAGTATTTCTGCAGGAAAGGATACAGTGCCATGAAAGGAAGGATTGCACATACGATCGCTGCATAGAACAGAGTGTTCTGGGATACCGAATACTGTGTAGTAGGGGTATCACCATCCATGATCATATTACGTAACTGATACTGGAAGTTAACCTGATCAGGATTGGTAATATAGATCTTAACGGTAGAATAGTCATTCCATACGGTAACTGCGAACATCAGACCGATGGAAGCCAGAGCTGCCTTGGACAGAGGAAGCACGATCTTGAAGAAGATTCCCATAGGGGAACATCCGTCGATCTCAGCCGCCTCGAACAGACTGGCAGGTATTCCTTCGAAGAAGTTACGCATCAGTACCAGGTTGTACACGTTCATACCGTGCTTCACCACCAGGATCCACATGCTGTTAACCAGGTGTAACTGCTTCATTACCAGGTACTCGGGGATCATACCACCGGAGAAGATCATGGTGAACAGAAGGAAATATGCGAAGAAGTTACGTCCGGGCATATCAAACTGGATCAGTACATAGCCACCCAGGGTGGACAGGAGCAGACCAAGGAAAGTACCGAGCACCGTAGTGATAACGGAGTTGATGAAAGGTCTGTACAGTCTCTGGGTATGAATGATGGTCTTATAGCCATCTAAGGTAAAATCCTCCGGCCACAGTCTGAACTGGTATACACCCACAGCATTGAAGGAGTCTACTACTACCTTCCAGATAGGTACCAGTACCAGGAGGCCGATCAGAATAAATACGATGTAGTTTACAATATCGAATGCATGAACCTTTTTCTTAGGTTTACGATAAGCTGTCTTTGCCACGTTTAACACCTCCTATACAATGCCACGGCCACGGGTCTTCTTACTAGCCCAGTTACATATCAGTACCAGGACACAGCCAACCAGGGACTTGAAGAGACCAACTGCTGTAGAGTAACCATAGTTCGGCAGAGCGATCGCGAACGTCTGACGATAAATATAAGTAGAAATAACATCAGACACACTGTATACCGCATTGTTGTACAATACGAATACGGACTCGAACATGTTCATAACCTTAGCAAGGTTCAGGATCAATACGGTGATAATAGTATTGGACAGTGCAGGCAGCGTTACGAAACGCATCTTCTGCATACGGGTTGCACCGTCGATATCAGCTGCCTCATACAACTCCGGGTTGATACCTGCCAGAGTAGCCAGGAAGATAATGGTTCCCCAACCGGTCTCTTTCCAGATATTGATAAGGTAGAAGATCGGTCTCCACCATGCAGTGCTTGCCAGGAAATAAATTCCCTTGGCATCCGGTGCCAGAATGCCCCAGTCACGCAGCAATCCATTTACCAGACCGGTAGAGGAAGGAGACAGGAACAAGCTGAAGATAGATGCAACTACTGCCCATGACATAAAGTGGGGCAGATATATGATAGTCTGCAAAGTTTTCTTTGCAAAGAGATTTCCCATTTCATTTAAGAAGATTGATACGATAACCGCAGTGAAGGTCGTGATCAATAACTTCATAATACTCAGTTCCAATGTGTTTCTGAATGCACTCCAGAACGCATCGGTCTTAAACATACTGTAAAAATGCTTCAGTCCTACAAAAGTAGGAGCACCTACGGGCTTGTAATCGTAGAATGCATAACGAATACCAAGCATGGGCCAGTAATACATGATCAAAATGAACACAAATACAGGCAGGAACATCAAATAATAGCCTCTGTTATTCCAGATCCGGAGACCAAGAGGCTTGTGACGTACTTCTACGCCGGTGGATGTGGTGATTTTCTTTTTCTTGCTCATACCATCCCTCTTCCTTTCGACTTCATCTCACACATTCTTTTCTCTCTAAAATATCCTGTCCCATGGGTCTTTGCATCCCGGCGGGACAGGATAATTATATCATGTTTTTGTAGCTTCTGCTACGATATTGCAGATATTATTACTGATTCAGTTCAGCTAAGCACTGATCAATGATGGAGCCAACAGTGTCAACGTAGGTCTGCATAGCTGCATCTACATCGCCGCCATCTACTACTACGGAAGTGATAGCTGCCAGCTTAGCATCATAGATGGTGCCGGACTCGTTGGTGTAGGTCTCAGAGGTAGGAGACTGAGGAGCATCCTTACAGTTCTCGGTGAAGAACTTGTTGCCTTCTGCAGCCAGGCTGGAAATATCGTTAAAGCCGTTGTCCAGAGAGCAGATAACCAGAGCGGGATCCATAGCATTCTTCTTCCATACGGAGTTAGGATCGTTAGGAGACTGCTTTAAGTGGAACGTACCGTCTTCGTACTCGTAAGACTTCTCTTTGTCAGTACCTGCATTGATGGTGAAGCTTTCAGCCTTGGTAGACCAGTGAACATCCTCTGCACCGTAGGTCCACAGAGTCTGAACCTTATCGCCATCCATCATGGTCTCGATGAATGCATCGAAGATAGCCTGCTCACGGGAGTTGTCTCCGTCACCGTCATCAATGATAACCCATACAGGAGCTTCTCTGTTCAGGTAAGCGCCAACCTCAGCGATAGGAGCCAGCTCAACCAGCTTCTCGTCAACACCGTTCTTGATCAGGTTATCGGTCAGAGTCTGATACCAGGAACCTGCCCAGTAAGTGAATACACCTGAAGAACCGGTCTGATCGTTGGAGAACCATTTCTCACGAGCGATCTTGGTGGAAGCGGTCAGGGTCTCAGGATCGATAGCGCCATCCTTGTAAGCCTGCTGTAATCTTAACAGAGCTGCCTTGGTAGCATCGGTCTGGAATCCATCGTACCAGGTACCGTTGTCATCCTGCAGGATTGCGGGATAAGAATCCTGCCAGAACTCAGGCAGATAGTTTACGTAAGGAGCTTCGTTACCAACGAAACCAGCTGCGATAACACCATAGGTATCACCGGTTACACCGTTACCATCGGGATCTTCGTTGTGGAACTTTAACAGCATGTTGTAGTAATCATCATAAGTCTTGATGTCTTCAGCCTTCAGGCCAACTGCATCTAACCATGCCTGCTTAACATAGGTAACACATCCATTACCATAGGTAGGAGCGAAACCATACAGATGACCTTCCTCATCCTTCAGGTTCTCGTTGATCTCAGGCAGGATCAGGTGAGACTGGAATTTAGCGTTTGCATATGCTTCAGACATATCCCACAGCAGACCGGTAGGTGCATACTGCTTGAACATATCTGCACTCATGATCATTACATCAGGATAGTCACCGCCTGCGAACAGACGACCTACTGCATCGGTATAACCGGAGTGGTCTAACTGCTGGATGTTCATCTTAATAGGATGACCGATTGCTTCGGATACTGCATCATCCCACTGCTGAACGAATTCAGCCTGGCCGTTATCAACGGTTGCGGTCAGAGTACCATTAACTACTACGTTAATCTCCTCCAGATTGTAAGCTTCGGTGGAAGCCTCGGTAGAAGCTGCTGCGCTGTCAGTTGCTGCTGCGCTCTGTGCAGGAGCATCGTTGTTGCTTCCGCATGCTGCTAAGGAAGCTACCATAGCAGATGCTAAAAGTACGGATAATACTTTTCTCTTCATTTTGTTCCTCCCTAAAAATTTGGAATCATGATTTGTCGTGGGGTCATTCCCTTGACTTGCCCTCACCTTACCATCCGTCACTCGGAAAAACAAGTTACAATTTTTGCGTTCGGGTGCAAATTTTGACCACCGGTTCTGCAAACCCTTGATTTTACTGCATTCTTTGAAAGTACTTACATTTGATATTTTTAAATTTGAAAGGGGTTACATCTTGCTTCCTTTGTAAGTAACTGATACAATAGACATGGTTTATTCGGTATATTATCTAAAAAAATTGAGACACGGGAGTGATCATGAATGATTTTTAATAAAAAAGACACCCTTAATGATACAAATTATACAAGCCACAACAGTACATTAATGCTGAAAATGGTAACCTCTTACAGTATTTTCCTGCTGATCATTCTGGTTTTGTTCCTCTTTTTATACCGTTCTACGATAAATAACGCACGTGATTCTTATGATCAGCAGAACGAGACAACCCTGATCAGCAATGCGGAGCTGTTTGAAAGCGATCTGAACATTATGGAGGTGTATTGCCGGCAGCTTTTGCAGAACGACACCTTCCGTAAGGTCATGAATTATCATAATACCTACTATCCCTTTACGGAGATGGGGAATGAATTACAGAATTCTCTGGCAACAAATGTGTATGCGGAAGCACTTCTTCCTTTAAAAGAGTCCTTTGTCTATTTTCCGGAGACGGACTATGTATTGAATCCTACTTATTTCATATCCGCAAAGCGGTTCTATAACTGGATTCAGAAATACTCTTCTACCGAAAAGGAACTGTGGCACTCCTACATGACGGAACCGGAATACAAGAACCGCTTTCTTCCTATGGATCAGTTCATGCCAAATTACAGTGAAAAATACTATATGTATATCATCGACCTGAACGATCTCTACTATATGGATGCCAACGCGAAGGTCTGCTTTATCTTCGAACAGGATAAAATGGCAGATCTGTTCGACTGTGTACAGATGGATGGTGATAATTTTCTGGTGGTAACCGCGGAAGATGATTCCACTGTGCTTACGATAAATGCCCCGGACAGCATTTCCGCAGAAATGCTGGATTCCCTGGACTTTAATAAAGGATATGCCCAGGTCCGTCTGAACGGTCAGACTTTTACTTTAGGGAAATATACTTCTGATAACACCAATTATTCTTATTATTTCAGTTTTCCTCCCTATAAAGTGACCGGGGGGCTTGGAGGCACACAGTTATTTTTCATTTTACTGGCAATGGTTGCACTGGTGATCGGCGGTTCTCTGGTATATTATTTTTCCCGTCGGAATGTACGGCCTATTATTGAACTCGGTCAGGAGCTGCAGACTGCTGTGGAAGTACAAAAGAATCTGCAAGAGGTTGTAGACAGCCAGCGTCCCATTATCTGTACCTCTTATGTCCGACAGCTTTTGTCCGGTACGGCTACATCCGAAGACGAGGTAGCTTATATGGAGAATTATCTGGGGATCACTGCTTCTTCTTATTATAATGTGTTATATATTGTGTACTATAATAACTTCGGTGATAATGTAGAAACCCCTCTTCCCGGCGGTGTGGAATCTGTAGAGGAGCTGGAGCAGATCATTGAGTCCGCACTGGAGAATTTCTTCGGTACACCACTTTTCTACTTCAGCCCTTCGGACCGGACCTATTCCGTTCTGCTGCACTGTTCCGAAGAAGAGGGAAATGATCTGATCCTGAAGATCAACAATTGTATTTTACGACTTCATGATTATCTGCTGGACACTTACGACATCTGGCTCTTCGCCGGTATCGGTCGCAATACGGATTCCCTGATGAATGTATGGGAATGCTACCAGCAGGCCTCCGAAGCCGTAAGTTATACGACGAAGAACTATATTTTCTTCCCGTATGAATTTATTAAGAAGGATTCCAACGTGTTCTATTATCCGCCGGAGATCTCAACGAAGCTGATCCACTTCATCTCCACGGGCAATACGCCGCAGGTATTGGAGATGTTCAACCTGATCCATCAGGAGAATATCGAGGAACGTACCCTGCCGGTCAACCTGTTAAAGTACCTGCTGTCAGATATCCGCAACACTTTATTAAAAGCAAGATTCGAGTTGCCTCAGGATGCGGATCCCGAAGCTGTAAAGGTGCTGGATGAACGTTTCAATGAGCACCTGACCTTCAAATTGTGCGAAGATCTTGCATTATCCCTGTGTAATCTCTTCAGTAATAAAGAGGATGACAACACCTTATCCTCTACCATCGAGAAATATATTAAAGACAATTATAAAGATCCTTCGTTGGGCTTAAACAAGATTTCAGATGAATTTCAGATCTCCGAGAGTTATTTTTCCCATATGTTCAAGGAAAAGACCGGGGTCAACTTCTCCACTTATCTGGAGAATATCCGCATGACGGAGGCTGCCAGACTGATCAAGGAGACTGATATCAGCTTAAATGAACTGTATATCGCTGTGGGATATAATAATTCCAATACTTTCCGACGTGCATTCAAGAAAGTATACGGAGTAACTCCCAGTGCCATGCGGGAGAAATAGTATAAAGCAGAGTGCTAAGAAAAGATAGAACTATATAAAAGCAGCCGGGGCACGGAGGATTTAATCCTCCAGAAATGCCTCGGCTGTCTTCATATCTTCCGGTGTCGTGATCTTAATATTCTGATAAGAAGCTTCCACAAGCTTTACGCGGGACTCCGTAAACATCTCCACCACGCTGGCATCGTCCGTTATCTGAATGCCCTGCTCCTGCAGCTTTGGTAGCCTGTTTTGCAGCCTCTCATATGCCTGTAAAATCAGGCTGGTCTCAAATACCTGCGGAGTCTGAATATTCCAGACGGTCCTGCGGTCCGGTGTGGACAATGCAAATCCCTCTCCATCACTGATCTTAACAGTATCCTTGCTCTGTACCGCTGCTACGCACGCCCGGCACTGCCGAACTGCCGCATAGGTGTCTTCCAGGATTTTCTCTGTCAGGAAAGGTCTTGCGCCATCATGGATAAACACATAGCCGTGCTCATTCGGACACTTCAAGCGGCCGTCTGCGATCAGCTGCAATGCCCTGCTCACAGAGAGATACCGTTCCGCTCCGCCGGAAGTAATAATATTCACCTTCGTAAAATGGTATTTCTGCACGATTTCTTCCCGGACATAAGGAATATCCTGTTCCGAAGTCACCAGAATACAGTCATCTATAATCTTTGACTCTTCTACCGCATGCAATGCATACCAGATCAGAGGTCTGCCCTTTAACGGAAGGAATTGTTTTGCCACTGCGGAATGCATCCTGCTTCCGCTGCCCGCTGCGAGGATAATGGCGGTGCAACGCGGTTTTTCCTTGTTCTCATCCTCTTTTTCTGTTTTATATGCTACAAAATCTTCTGTTAAATACTCTTCTGCTACTCTGTCTATCATATTTATGTCAGTCTTTCTATATTTAAGATGTCGGGGTCAAAAGCCCCCGACTTTGATGCCTACGGATTGCTCCGCGCTACGCTCTCCCAATTTTAAATTCGGAACCGCATTCAGGTCATAGCCGCTGCGGACACCCTTGATATATTCATAATAGCCCGCCACACCGATCATCGCTGCATTGTCTGTACAGAAAATAGGTGAAGGGTGATAAAATGCAATATTTCGTTTGCCGCACTCTTCTTCAAAGGCTGCCCGCAGAGAGGAATTGGATGCCACGCCGCCGGCAATGGCGAATTTGTTCAGACCATAGGCTTTCACAGCATGCAGTGAATGGCTTACCAGCACATCTACCACCGCTTTTTGGAAAGAAGCAGCCACATCCGCCTGATTATAGCTCTCACCCTTCATCTGACAGCCGTTTAGGTAATTCAGCACTGCTGATTTCAGACCACTGAAGCTGAAATCGTACTCGTTTTCCGCTACTGCCGCTCTGGGAAAATGAATCGCATCGGGATTACCCTCCTTCGATACCTTATCAATCTTAGGTCCGCCGGGATAGCCCAGCCCGATGGCACGTGCCACCTTGTCAAAAGCCTCACCCGCCGCATCATCCCTGGTCCGTCCGATGATCTCATATTCTCCGTAATCCTTGACCACCACCAGATGGGAATGTCCGCCGGAAGCCACCAGACAGATAAAAGGGGGCTCCAATTCCTTATTTTCTATAAAATTAGCACTGATATGTCCCTCAATGTGATGAACACCTACCAGGGGAATCCCGGTAGCAAAGCTGATGGCTTTGGCTTCGGATACACCCACCAGAAGTGCTCCCACCAGTCCCGGTCCGTAAGTCACTGCAATCGCCGTGATATCATCAAGTGTCACATGGGCATCGACAAGCGCCTGCTCAATGACCTGGTTGATCTTCTCGATATGCTTCCGGGATGCGATCTCCGGCACCACGCCGCCATACAACGTATGTAAGGCAATCTGAGAAGAGATCACATTGGAAAGTACCTCTCTGCCGTTTTTTACCACCGATGCCGCTGTCTCATCACAGGAACTCTCGATCCCCAAAATATAAATGTCTTTTTGTTTTTCTGTCTGTGTCATTTTTTTGCCTGCTTTGTTCTAATTATTGTCTGTCTGTTCCAGCTTACTGTTCAACTGATCCGCCGTTTCCCAACCGTATATCTTCCATCTGCGGCTGTCATCCCTGCGTAAGAGATATACCATAACGGTAGAAGTTTTTTTACCGTTTTCCGTCATGGTATATCCACAGGAAATTCTTGCAAAAGAATATCCGTCTACCGAATAATAGTCCACATTTGTGCTGGGTGCAAGAGAAACACTTGTTATCTTTCTCTTGTTGTCCTTATAGTTCTGCACCTCACCCTGCAACCGGATAAGATAAGTATCTTCGTCATTGTTTTCCTGAAGTTCTTCGTCAAATAATTGCAGTGATTTTCTGCCAAGATCCTGAAGCTCTTCCGCCGTACATTCTTCATTGTAAAAGCACTTCATCAGATCATTGTAATATTTGATCACTTCCTTGGGCGTGGCGGGATAATCATTGTCCAGATCCCTGGAAAGTGCCGTATCCACCTCCGACATGACCGCTTCCTGCTGCTCAGTGCGGTGTGTTCCGGACAGATACGCATAATATCCTACCACCAGCACGAGTAAGAAGATGAACAAGACTGTGATCTTAGTCACGGATGTGTTGGTTTTCTTCATAAGATTGCTCACTCTCCCTCATCAAATTTCAGTTCCATGGTCCAGCCATCCTTAGCCGCATAAGCCGCCGGAAATATCTTCCGCACATCCTCCATGAATTCCTCCGGTCTGGTCATGGACGGGCTGTAGTGGGTCAGCCATAATTTCGGAACCTCTGCTTCTTTTGCAATCTTCGCTGCCTCGTACATGGTCATGTGCTTGTGCTCTCTGGCTTTCACCAGCTTGTCCGGCTCCCCGTACATGCCTTCGAGGATCAGCAGATCCGTACCTTTGGCATTCTGTCGGATGCTCTCCGTAGGTCTGGTATCGGTGCTGTAGGTTACTTTCAGCCCCTTGCGTTCCGCTCCCAGTACCATATCCGGTGTAAATACTCTGCCGTTCTCTTCCAGGGTCTCTCCTTTTTGTAGTCGACTCCAGAATCTCATGGGGATTTCCTGCTCCATGGCTCTGTCTTTGTCAAATCGACCTGCGCGGTCAATCACCATACTGTAGCCGTAACAGAGAACATTATGATTTACTTTGAAAGCTTCCAGCCGAAAACCTTCAAAAGAAAAAGTCTGCGCATTTTCCGTGATCTCCAGACATTTTACCTCAAAAGGCAACTCCGGTGCGATCACACGTAAAGAAGCCACTACTTTGGTAAGACCTTTCGGTCCGATCAATAATAACGGTTCTGTCCGCTCCGCATTTCCCATGGTCAGAAGCATCCCCGGCAGACCGCTGATGTGATCCGCATGGAAATGAGTAAAACAGATAATATCAATGGGGTTGGGACTCCATCCCTTCTGGCGCATGGCAATCTGAGTCCCCTCTCCGCAATCGATCAGAATACTTTTTCCATTATACCGCATCATCAGGGAAGTCAGCCACCTGTAAGGCAGGGGCATCATTCCACCGGTTCCCAATAAACAAACGTCTAACATTCTTCCTCACAATCTTGCCTTCGCAGCATCTGTTGTTCTGTCTATAATAATTCTGTCTCCGGTACTTCTTCCACCGGAATGACAAACCTGCCAATCCAACTGTCGTAACAGTCCTCACACAGATCAAAGGCATGTCTCATACCGTCTTTCCTGCTAAAATATCCAAAGCGGACATCTGCGGTGAAATATCCCTCCCGGATGATTTCCTTTTCTACTTTTAATTTTCTGCCGCAGGCGTTACATATTATCTGTGTTAATTTACCGTTTTCTGACTTTCGCATCTTACCTTCCACCTTTCTGATCGTAAAAACAGTTTCCTCTTTCACTATCATAGCAAATAAATCGCCGGATGGTGGTGGTAATACTTGTTAACGCCGCCACATGATCATGGCATCTTCGGTAGGTTTCTCATAAAATCCGGGACGAATCCCTTCCGAGACGAAACCAAATTTTTCATATAAACGGATCGCCGGTGCATTGCTCACTCTGACTTCCAATGTATATGCCGTAATACCACGCTCTGCCCCCAGTCGCAGCAGTTCTTCCAGCATCTTACTGCCCACTCCCAGGTTCCGATACTCCGGTGCTGTTACCACATTGTCGATATTACCCTCATGAAAACTGTCCGTCAGTCCGGCGCAGCCAGCGATATGTCCATCGGCCTCCGCCACCACATACAGACAATAATCTCTTAGAAGCAGTCCTCTGAAATCGTCTGCAGACCAGGGCATGCTGAAGGATGCGGCTTCGATACGGCTCAATTCTTCGATATCTGTATCCCGCAGGGGGCGAACCTCTATCTTCATGCCTGTGCCTCTTTTGCTGCTCTCTCCTGCTCTTCCCGTTCCCGCTCTGCCTGGCTCTTACGCAGGTATTCGGGCTCATGCTCCGCAGCGGTCACGGTCTTACCCTGTGCGTAATAAATGGCTCCGAGAGAAGCCACACTGGCTGCCCGCTGTCTGTTATTGGCTGCGGGAGCAAAGGAAAACGGCACCTTCATTCCTTCTGTGATCTGCTTCCTGTATACCGGCACGCCGTCTCCCAAGAAGATCACTTCACGTCCCAGGCGGTTCAGTTCGTCCACCAGTTCATCCACAATAGATGTGCACTGTTCCTTAACACAATGCATCACAAGCTGCTGTTCACAACTTCCATCCTCTGCTGCTTCTGCCTTACAAAATTCATAGATTCCGGTGTATACCTGATTCCTTCTGGCATCCATAATGGGGCAGACCAGCTTATCCGTCCCCCAGAGATTAAATGCAAGTCCCTCCAGTGTCGGCACCTCTACCAACGGCAGATGCAACGCCAGACCAAGTCCCTTCGCAGTTGCTGCCCCAATTCTCAGTCCGGTAAAGGATCCGGGACCTGCGGAGATAGCAATGGCATCAATGGTGTGAAGATCCAGGTCGATCATCTGCCGGATCTCGTCCAACATCGGAAGTAATGTCTGGGAATGTGTTTTCTTATAATCTGTGGTATACTCTGCGATCAGGACATTGTCTTCCACGACGGCGGCACTTGCCACCAGTCCGGAACTGTCCAAAGCTAATATTTTCATACTATAGTCATCTCCTCAATCGTGATCCGGCGATAATCGAAGCCCTTCTCCAGATCCTTTTCTATGGTCACCTGTCTGTAGTGCTCCGGCAGGATCTCTTCAATCAGATTCGCCCACTCTATCAGGCACAATCCCTCGCCGTAAAAACAGTCCTCGTAGCCGATCTCTTCCATCTCCTCCACATCTCCGATGCGGTACACATCAAAATGATAAAAAGGCATACGGCCCTCCTCATAGATCTGTACAATGGTAAAGGTGGGGCTGTTGACCGGTTCCGTAATTCCAAGACCGTCTGCCACTCCCTGGGTAAATACGGTCTTGCCCACACCCAGATCACCGATCAGGGTATAGACCTGCCCGGGAAGTGCTTCTAAGCCGATCCGCTGTCCCAGTGCAAAAGTCTCCTGTGCACTGTGAGTTTCTATGATTTCTTTTTTCAATTCTTTGTTTGCTGTTGAATCACCTGTTGTCATTTCTCTTACGCTTTCTATAGACACCGTAATGGCCGTTGTTACTTTCCTGATAAGCTCTCTGCTCTATGGCATTTCTAGCTGCGGATCTTCACCTTTGCAGGGGGCATATGGGTGGAAATCATTTCAATAACATCCGTTGTCTTATCCTGCATCTGACTTTTGGGGAAAATCGTTGCGTTGTTCTTCGCCGTGTATACAATAATGCTGCGGCCGGTGGATACAGCCTTCAGGCAATCCTCCCACGCCTGGCAGGTAGAACTGTCTCCCTGTGATATGGTGATCCCATTCTCATCCAGAACATAATGCAGAGCCTCCTGGAAAACCGGATTGTTCGCCACCTGTTGTTTACTTTTGATAAAAAGCGTCCAGGGGAGATATAACAGGATCACCACTCCCAGGATCAGATAGATCCAGTACTGTCTGGAAATCCCCACAATAACGCCCAGTGCTCCGATCACTGCTCCCAAAAGTCCGGACACACTGTTGTAGCTGTGCCGTAATAAAAAGTCATATAAATCCCCCGATGTAATCTTCACATCCAATTCTACCATAACGTGTTCTTTCCTCTATAATAATGTATGATGCCAGGGACAAAAGGACTAGCCTCACATGCGCCTGCTCATAGGTGATTGAAAGGTCCCGGGCTCCGTCTGTGCATAAAACGGCATACTATAAAAAACATTATAAATTTTTTCCCTTAAAAAAGCAAGTAAAGAACCGCAGGGATTTCTAATCTGTCACCTGCGGTTCACTGATCTCTTATTTTATGATTCTTATTATTTACTCATGGCGCAGTGCCTCGATAGGGCTCAATTTTGCCGCTTTCTTCGCAGGATAGATACCGAAGAAGATACCTACTGCGGAGGAGAACAGGCTGGCTCCCAGTACCGTTCCTGCGCTTACTTTTGCGGTAAAACCGATCAGGCTGCAGATACCAAAAGCTCCTGCCACTCCGATGGTAATACCGATCAGACCTCCCAGCAGGGTGATGATCGCCGACTCCGACAGAAACTGTAACAGGATGGATCCTGTTCTCGCTCCCAGTGCTTTCCGGATACCGATCTCTCTGGTACGCTCCGTCACGGATACCAGCATGATGTTCATAACACCGATACCGCCTACCAGCAGAGAGATGGCTGCTACGAACACTACAAAGATAGTAATGTAGCTTAAGATCTGATCCATCTGGCTCATAATATCATTAAAGTTCTGTACAGAGATGACATTCTGTCCTCTGACACCATGCCTGTTCTCTAGCAGACGCACCGTATCCTGCGCCACCTGAGAGGCATTTTCCGCGCCATCACTGACGATCAGCAGGTCCGTGTAATCCACATAGAATCCATACCCCTCGGAAATTGTGGAGATAGGTGCCTCCATGGTCACCGTACCGTTTCCTACCATTCCTAACAGCTTCGATGCGTTGTCCTTACGGATACCAACAATCGTAAATTCCTGTGTCACTCCATACAACGTATAATCAAAGCTCATTCCGATCACATTGGTATTACCAAACAGCGTTTTCGCGCTGCTCTCTGTAATGACACAGACCTTATTCGCCGTATAATAATCCGAATCGGTAAAATAACGTCCCTTGATGATCGGATCCTGGCTCGAATATTCCAGTCCCGCCTTACCGAAAGTTGCAGTAGCATCAAAAGTTCCTTTTCTGCCGGTGGCGCTTCCGCTGAAACTCCAGGACGGTGTTACCGCCTTGACATTTGGAACTTTCTCCAGAATGGCATCCATATCCTCTTCCGTGAATACCACCTCTGTTCCGTTTTCCGCGGTATTGCTGCTATAAACGGCGATCTGACCGCCCGCCATAGAATTCAGTTCTCCGTTGATCCCACTTTTCACGCCATTACCTATGGAGATGATCATGATCACCGAAGAGATTCCTATGATAATGCCTAACATGGTCAGGATCGAACGTCCTTTATTACTGCGGATATTCATCAATGCAATTTTGATGTATTCCCATACTTGTGTCATGGATCCGCCTCCTACTGTTCCATGGGCACAGCCGTTACTGCCATGCCCTCCTCCAGGCTGACACCCGTGAGGCTGTTCACTATGATCTGGTCTTCCTCGGTAATGCCATCCAGGACCTCTGTGTATTCATCGGAGGAGATTCCGCAGGTAATTGCCCTCTTAACTACCATGCCGTTCTCGATCACATAGAGGAAATCTCCGTTTTTATCCGCATTGATCGCTTCTACCGGGATCAACAATGTATCCTGTGCACTGTTGGTATGTACGGTCAGCTTTGCATCCAGTCCCAGAATGATCTTGTCATCCGGGTTAGTCAGATGTACTTCTACCCCTACCATAGGCGTATTGGAGGCATTCAGTGTTGCCATACGATTGATCTTACTAATCTCGCCTTCGTATTTATTGCCGGAGATGGTAATATCTACCTTCTGCCCGATGGCAAGTTTTGCCACATCGGACTTGGAAGCATCAAAGGAAACCTTCACATTCTGGCTGCTCTCCAGTGTGATCAGCTGTGCGCCCTCCGCAACACTGGCTCCGGATACACCGGTGCATTCCGTTACGATACCATCAAAATCAGCTACAATGCCTTTCTTCGCAGAATAATACTGTTCCTCCGCCTCTTTGTAAGTCAGCTGTGCCAGATCTCTGTCAGCAGCGTACCCCTGGGACTGATAACCGTTTAAGATCGATCCTTCACCGGCATCCTTCTGTGCCTGCATCTTCGCTTTATAAGTTTCACATTCCTCAATATGTTCCTGTACGGAAGCAATCTCATTCTGCATATTTACCACGTAATCGCTGGATCCTGCAATGGACTGCACATAAGAATTTCTCGCCTGGCTGGCGCTGATATCCTGGAGTTCCTTATTGATTTCTTTCGCACGGTCTGCACTGGTAGCGGAATCCTGCAGTTCCTTGCTCAAATTGGCGGATTTTCTGGATAATTCATAACTTTCTTCGGATAACTGTCTCTGGGTTTCTCTCTGACTCTTTGCAAGTTTATCCTGCAGTTCTTTCAGATAAGCCTTGTAGTCTGCCAGCTGTTTGTCCAGAACTGCCAGGTTGGTGTTGGCTTCGTTTAATTTCGCCTGACTCTTGCTGTTCTCTGTCATGGTGCTGTTATAGGAAGCACTGCTCTTGGTCTGCTGTAATGTTGCCTCCTGCAGGCGCTCCTCCATCTGGTCCATGTCATAGGTCATTAACACATCCCCTGCCTTGACAGCATCACCGGCTGCCACATTGACTTCGTTTAATCTGCCGCCTACCGGCGCAAAGAGAACCGCTTTCTCTTCACTGACTACCTTGCCGCTGGTGCTGACATTTTCCTCGATGTCACCGCGGAATGCGTTAGTAGTGCTGACCATGACGCCCGCACTGCCGGAAAACGCACAGCTTACCATACGGATCACGATCAGTATGATTATGATAGCAGCAATAATAACAGGTGCTTTTTTACGTTTTTTACCGATTTTACCTGCCTTCTGTTCTCTTTTTGTTTCTTTTAGCTTTCTCTTTTCTTCCTTCTTCATTGCCTTGCTTTCTTTTGCACTCAGTGCCTGTTCTGTCTTTTCCTGTTGTTCCATGATCCTCATGATCCCTTTCTATTTTTATCCTCATATCGTTAAGATGTCAGAGGCAAAATCCCTGACTTTGCTGCCTGCGGATTGCTTCGTGCTACGCACTCACACCGGATCGATCTGTCCGGAGTCGGATTCTATTTTTCCGTCACGGATCTTGATCACTCGCTTCGCCTGTGCTGCGATCTCATTATCATGTGTGATCAATATGACAGTTCTTCCTTCTTTATGTAATCCTTTCAGAATATCCATGATCTCTTTCGTGGAGTTGGAGTCCAGATTACCTGTGGGCTCATCCGCCAGGATCACCGGAGGTGCCTGGGCTATGGCCCTGGCTATCGCCACTCTCTGCTGCTGACCGCCGGACATCTCCGAAGGCTTATGATCCATACGATGTTCGAGACCTACCTTTTTCAAGGCCTCCACGGACAGCTCTTCCCGCACACTTTTGGATACTCCCCTATAGATCAGAGGCAGCTCCACATTTTCCAATGCCGTCAGATTCGGGATCAGATTAAAACCCTGAAAGATAAACCCGATCTCCCGGTTCCGGATGTCGGACAATTCATCGTCAGATAATGCGGACACGTCCTGTCCATGCAGCCAATATTCCCCACTGGTAGGCACATCCAGACAGCCCAGCATATTCATCAGTGTAGACTTTCCGCTTCCGGAATGCCCGATGATAGCCACAAATTCCTGCTCGTCGATGGTCAGACTGACATGATCCAGGGCGCGCACTTCATTTTCCCCCGGATTATAGATCTTACACACATCCTTGATCTCTACTAATGCGCTCATTTCTCACCTGCTCCTGTTATTTATTTCTGTTTTTACTTGTTTTATTGTATCGTTGTACTACGTGCATAATACAATAATTTCTTTTGAGTGTCAATATTTATTTATCCTCAAATATATGCACAATACACTATCAGATAAATCGGAAAAAAAAGCTGTGAAAATTCTAAAGATTTTCTATATTGACTTTTATTTCACAAAGTGATATATTCCATCCATAAGGTAAAGTTCTTCAGGGTTGGGTGTAATTCCCTACTGGCGGTAATAGGTCATCCTTAAGTCCGCGACCCGCAGATGCAATTCTGCGGCTGATCCGGTGTGAATCCGGGACCAACAGTACAGTCTGGATGAAAGAAGACGTATCACTTATATTTTTTGTGATACCCATGCCCCGGAAGCTTTTATTCCGGGGCTTTTTTTGAAGGCTTTCCTTGATTTTTTTCATAGGAAAGGAGTTCTGAAATGAACAAATTAATGCAAACTGTAACTGAAAATGTGGCCTATGTGGTTATCTTCCTGGCGGTCATCGTGGGATGTTTCCTGGTAGCTGTGGCGCTGGAAAAGGGCGCACAGAAGAAAAACGGCATCAAAGAACCGATCTTCAATACAAGAAAGCTTGCCATGATCGGTATGTTCTCCGCCATCGCCATGATCCTGCATGTGCTGGATTTCCCTATCTTTTTTGCCCCCGGTTTCTATAAAATGGACTTCAGTGAGCTGCCGATCTTAGTCGGTTCCTTTGCCTTCGGTCCCGTAGCCGGTGTCATGATGGAATTCGTGAAGATACTGCTGAAGCTGTGCATAAAGGGTACCTCTACCGCTTTCATCGGCGATCTTGCGAACTTCGTGGTGGGCTGCAGCCTGATCATCCCCGCTTCTGCTGTGTACTCTTTTAAGAAGACAAAGAAAAGCGCAATCATCGCCTGCATTGTGGGTACTCTTTTCATGACCGTATTCGGCACCGCATTCAATGCCGTATATCTGCTTCCCGCGTTCTCTAAATTCTACGGAATGCCCATGGATGCCATCCTGGCAATGGGAACCGAGGTCAATCCGCTGGCAAAGGAAGGCAGCATTGTAAGCTTCGTGGTGGCATGTGTGGCTCCCATGAATCTCATCAAAGGAACGCTGGTGTCTGTCGTAACACTGCTGATCTACAAACCGTTAAGCCCCATCATCAAGACCGGTCACAAAGCGTAATTTTTTCCAAAAACAAAAACAGGGATTGCAGTTTGCTAACGCCACATAAGGAAGTAATTTGAAAACAACAATCAAACATCAACTATATGGGCGTTGCAAAGGCAAAAGCCAGCGTGAAAGGCAGAGATGCTTTCCACGCTGGTTTTCTTTATGTAGGAATCCAAATCGCACATTCGCAAAGAAGAATCCTCTTTGCTACAATGTAAGCGAAGGAGGTTAAAAAATATGCGAAATCAAAAATACTACATAGCGATTGACGAGTACGAACGAAAAATTATCATTGACAGCCTAAACAATCTGAGAAATAAGCTGATTGCAGAGGGCAGATACACGGACGCTGTTGATGATGTCTTTGTCAAAGTCGCAAACGCACCAATTAAAAAATTCAAAGTCAGAATGATGGAGGTTAATTGTGGAAAAAACAATATTTGAGCAAATGGGTGGCAGATACGAAAAGCAGGGCGATTACCTTATCCCCTGCCTCACCTTACCAACCGAAAAAGAAACAGGTATCGGTGTTTGGGGTCAGCGGCACTTGCGGTATTTGAAAGAATATCGCAGGGTTACATACACTAATCTTCTTACAAGCGGAAAGCTCAATACTTATCTTGCCGACATTGATATGCAGGCACGGGAACGCTTTGAAAGGCTCACAGAGCAGATGAAACGGGCACAAGGTATTACAGAGCAGCTAAAGGAGGAAAACGCCTTAGAATGGGTTGGACTAATGAATAACATACGGGCGTGTGCGAGGGAGATCGTAGAAAGGGAACTTATTTATGTCTAATAAAACAGCGATAAGGATTGAAAACCTTGTCGCTGTTTTTACATATATCTATTTAAATGCACTTTTTATCTCGTTTATTAACAACTCTGCAATGGGAGTAAAAACCTGATACTTTTTCCAAATAACATACATTTTGGTTTCTAACGGAGGCTCTAACGGGCGAAAGCAAAGCTCGCTGTCCGCACCTGTATCTGCTAACTTATCAAAGGAAAGCATATATCCCAATCCCTCTTTGACAAAAACTGAACCGTTATAGGCAAGGTTTATCGTACCCGAAAGATTGAGCATATCTGATTTTTCTCCGCACCACCTCGGAATATCTACCCGCATTGCCTGTGCAGAGCAAATCAATTCCAAACCTATTAAATCATCAACACATATTTTTTCTTTTCCGGAAAGCACATCATCTTTTTTCATAACAAGTCCCCAAACATTTGTTTCAGGAACTTCTATATAGTTGTATTTTGATAGATTCGGCGGTTCTACGATCACTGCAAAATCAATAAGCCCACGGTCTAATCGCTCAACGACCTGTTCTGTATTTCCGCTTGTAAGATGATAGCGGAACAACGGATAATTTTTTTTGAAATGTTTAATTGCCTGTGCAAGATATTTAATCTGATGAGATTCGGCACAACCGATGTGAACTTCTCCGCCTGTAATATTGTCAAGAGCTTTAAATTCGTCAGCCGTTTTATCTACCATTTCAAGAATGTCCTCTGCTCTTTTTCGTAACAGCATACCTTCATCGGTTAAACTGACACTTGAACTGCCACGGCGAAACAGTTTTTTTCCGAGCTCCTGCTCCAAATCTTTTATTTGTTTTGAAAGCGTTGGTTGTGTGACGTGTAGTGTTTCTGCGGCTCTTGACATATTTCCCGTCCTTGCAATCTCCAAAAAATAGCGCAGAACCCGAATTTCCATAGCATTTATCTCCTTAAATGAATTGACATCATTATAGCACGAGATGATATTCCTGTCAAGAATATCACGATATAGAATATAAATATTAGACATATCTATGCGTTTCGGCTATACTGAATATAGGAGGTGCACAGGAATGGCTGAAGCGACCGATACGCTTGAAATTATCTATCAAAACCTAATAGACGCAGGCTGCGATGAACAACTTACAGAGCAATGTATGTCCTTTGTCAAAAAGGGAGACGCCTACGGAATGCTGCCGATTCTCAAAAAATATAGATCGTCATTACTTGGTGCGGTGCGTTCCGGTCAAAAACAAATTGATTGTCTTGATTATTTGATTTACAAACTTCAAAAAGAAAATATTTAGGAGGTAATTTATTATGATGAACTTTAATTTTAACAACCCTACTAACCTTTATTTTGGAGCAGGCTCACTAAACAAGCTGCGCAGCCTCGCAATGCCCGGTAAAAAAGCAATGGTGCTGATTTCAAATGGCAAATCCACTAAGGAAAACGGCTATCTTGGCCGCACCCTTGAACAGCTTGAAAAAGCCGGTGTGCAGACGGCAGTATTTGATAAGATTATGGAAAATCCTATTCGTGAGGTAATTATGGAGGGTGCTGCTTTTGCAAGAGAGCAGAACTGCGATTTTATTGTGGCTCTCGGCGGCGGTGCGGTGCTTGACAGCTCTATTGCTATTTCTGCAATGGCAACCAATGACGGAGACCTTTGGGATTATGTTACAGGCGGTACAGGTAAAGGACAGCCGCTTGTAAACAAAGGACTTCCTATTGTAACCATTACCACCACCGCGGGTACAGGCTCGGAAATGAACTGTTGGGGCGTTATTTCCAACCTTGAAACAAAAGAGAAAATCGGCTTTGGCGATCCGTCGCTCACCCCTGTTATTGCAATCGTTGACCCTGAGCTTATGCTGACTGTTCCGCCGAAATATACAGCTTTTCAGGGTTTTGACGCATTGTTCCACAATACGGAAGTAATGATGTCAAAGGGCGTCAATATTTTGAGCGAAACTATTGCTCTTTCCGCTATTGAAAATATTGCAAAATATCTGCCCCGTGCAGTAAAAGACGGAAAAGACATTGAAGCAAGAGAGCATATTGCCTACGGCAGCACAATGGCAGGAATCACGATGCAGCTTACCTCTACTACCGCACAGCACAGTATGGAACACGCTATGAGTGCATACCACCATTATCTTCCTCACGGTGCGGGACTTATTATGATTTCAAAGGCATTCGCAGAGTATTTCATTGAAAAACACGCCTGCGACAGTCAGTTTATCAAAATGGCAAAGGCTATGGGAATCTCAAATGCGGATAAGCCGGAGGACTTCATCACGGCGCTTGCAGCTTTGCAGGAGGCTTGCGGCGTTGCTGACCTGAAAATGAGTGATTACGGTATTGAAAAATCCGAATGTATGACTTTAGCTGTGAACGCCAGAGAAACAATGGGCGGTTTATTCCTTGCTAACCCTTGCGAACTGAATGACGAAGATTGTGCAGGTATTTTTGAGAAATCATATAGGTAAACGAGGAACTTTTTATGAATATACAAGAGGCGTTGGAATGTTTAAGGAATGGAAAAATGGCAGCAGACGGCTCACAACTGCATAGCTTTATGCACCGACTTGCAGAAGAAGCTATGCAGATAACGGCAGAACTGAACAGTGGTTATCACGAAGCAGAGAAAATTCGCCGCTTGTTCTCAAAGCTAATAGGAAAGCCTGTTCCCGATACTTTCTCAATGTTCCCACCCTTTTATTCGGAATGTGGAAAGAACATATTTATCGGAGAAAATGTCTTTATCAACTGCTGTTGCCATTTTCAAGATCAAGGAGGTATTTATATCGGTGACGGAACACTCATCGGGTCTTATGTGGTAATGGCGACAATCAACCACGGGCAAAAGCCCTTGCAACGGTCCGACAATTTTCCAGCGCCAATACATATAGGAAAAAATGTCTGGATTGGCTCGCACGCCACAATTTTACCCGGCGTTACCATAGGCGACAATGCCATTGTTGCCGCCGGTGCAGTGGTTTCAAAAGATGTGCCGGAAAACACTGTTGTCGGCGGCGTTCCGGCAAAGATGATAAAGTATATTGAACAGGAGGACAGATAATGAAGCGGATAATAGCAGCACTTCTATCATTTGCTCTTTTATTTACATTGACCGCTTGCGGGCAGGCAAAGCAGGAGAATATGGAAAAAAACGACGCAGGAGAATTACAGAATATGCAGACAATGGATGTGGATAAAACTTTAATTTTATATTTTTCATACAGTGGGAACACGGAAAAGGTGGCCAAGCAGATTGCAGATTACACGGGCGCAGATATAATACGGCTTGAGCCTGTCGATCCGTACCCAGAAGATTATGACGCTTGCGTTGCACGAGCAGAAGCGGAACACCCGGCAAATGCAAGGCCGGAGCTGAAAACAGAACTAAATAACCTATCCGATTATGACACCATTATTTTGGGCTGGCCTTGTTGGAATTACTCTTGCCCTATGTTGATTCTCACAATGCTGGAGCAATATGATTTCTCCGATAAAACCATTCTTCCGTTTACAACACACGGGGGAAGCGGATTTGCACAGAGTATCAAAGAGATGAAAGTGTCCAGCCCTGATACAACCTATCTTGACGGTCTTGCCATTTACGAAAAAAATGTAGATACGTCTGAAAAGGAAATCACAGAATGGTTGGCTAACTATGGATATGCAAAAAACGAGCAGTAAAAGGCGGTGGGTGTGGCTATGGGAATAAGACAAACGCTTAAAGTAAGCATTGACACCATTATGGCCGTATTATTGCTTTTGTTAATGCTATTTATGGTTACGGGGCAGCAGGTGCATGAATGGCTTGGCGTTGCAATGATCGTGCTTTTTGTCGTACACCATATGCTAAACCCGGCATGGTTCAAAAATCTTTTTAAGAGGAAATATACGCTGTCTCGTGTTTTCATATCGGGTATAAATATTTTACTGCTTTTAGATGTGATTGCTCTTGCAATTAGTGGCGTTATGATGTCGGGATTTGTTTTTGAATTTCTCCCGATTAACAGCGGCGCAGTGTTCTCTCGAAAACTTCATATGCTTGCTTCCTATTGGGGCTTGATTCTAATGGCTGCTCATCTTGGACAACATTGGGGGCAGATGATGGGAACAGGAAGAAAGCTGTTTCATTGCACCGAAAAAAGCATGATACGGACATGGGCGTTGAGGTTAATTACGGCGGGCGTATCGTGTTATGGTATATATGCTTTTTTGATTCAAAACATCCCAAGCTATCTATTGTTAAAACAAGCCTTTGTGTTTTTTAATTTTGAAAAATCAGCGGCATTATACCTTTTTGAATATATTTCTATGATTGTTCTGTTTGCAGCGCTTTCCTACTACATAAACAAAGCACTGCAAAGAAAATCCGGCAAACAAAAATAGTGAGGTGATCTTATGAAATTTATAAAAAAATTGTTTTCTGTTTTATGCGTGCTTTCTCTGCTTTGGTCTATTGCAGGGTGCACTGCGAATCAGGCTGAAACATCAAGTGGTTTGGATTCTTCGGAGCAAAACACACCATCTGTTGACAGTTCAGGAGCAGACATACCGATTGAAACGAATGAAAAGGTTCTTGTAGCGTACTTTTCCTGCACAAACACGACAGAAGGTATTGCGGAACTTATTGCAGAAGAAACCTTCGGAACACTTTTTGAAATTGTGCCTGAAGATCCTTACACCGACGCTGACCTAAACTATAATAATTCCAACAGCCGTGCGACCAAAGAGCAGAATGATTCTTCTATTCGTCCGGCTATTACCCAAACAGTTGATGATATGGAACAGTATAATGTTATTTTTCTTGGCTATCCCATTTGGTGGGGACAAGCGCCACGAATTATCAGTACTTTTTTAGAAAGCTATGATTTTTCGGGAAAGACCATTATTCCGTTTTGCACATCGCATAGCAGCGGTATCGGCTCAAGCGACACGAATTTACATTCGCTTGCGGCAAATGCAAATTGGCTTGACGGAGAACGGTTTTCTTCTGACGCAACAAAAGAGGAAATACACGAATGGCTTGACTCAATCGGTTTTATTTCCAATACCTCCGCAGAGGTCGGCATATTCAACTTTGAATCCCATACCGTACTGCTCAACAGCGGTTACGAAATGCCGATTAACGGTTTGGGAACATACAGTCTTCACGGTGATGAATGCAGAAACTCCGTTCGTTCTGCGCTTGAAAGCGGCGTTAGGCTCATTGACACGGCTTCTGCATATGGGAATGAAGAAGAAATCGGGGAAGCTATTCGTCAGGCAATCGATGACGGCATTGTTGAAAGGGAGGATATTTTTGTCATCACCAAAATATATCCCGGAAGCGAAATGGCAGACCCGGAGGCTTCTATTCAAGCCTGTTTGGATAGACTGAATATCGGCTATGTGGATATGATGTTGCTTCACCACCCTGATACAAATGATGTGAAAGCGTATAAAGCAATGGAACAGTTTGTAGCGGACGGCAAAATTCGCTCTATCGGTCTTTCCAATTACTATGTAGAAGAACTGACCGAATTTCTGCCGCAGGTTGATACTGTTCCTGCACTGGTGCAGAATGAAATCCACCCATACTATCAAGAAAATGATGTAATTCCATTTATTCAAGAGAAAGGGATTGTCGTGCAAGGGTGGTATCCGCTTGGCGGCAGAGGACATACAGGCGAACTTTTAAGCGACCCGGTAATCTCCGAAATTGCCGAAGCTCACGGAGTATCCTCCGCACAGGTGATTTTACGGTGGAATCTGCAAAAGGGAGTTGTCGTAATCCCCGGTTCAAGCAATCCTGACCACATTAAGGAGAATACGGAACTGTATCATTTTACCTTAACTGAGGACGAAATAGATCGTATCAATGCGCTTGATCGTGGCGAAAAACACGATTGGTATTAAGAAACCGGTGTCCAATGCTTTGCAAGTCGGCTAAATTAAATAGTATTCCTATCTTTTCCGAAAAATATTCAAGAAATGTTCCCAGAGGTATTGACAAACCCCCGTTTGTGATAGTATAATAAAACGCTCTCACAGGAGAGCTACAACTGAATATCTATGAAATCACATGGTTTTTGATAAGACGACTTTAAGTTGGACAACGCAGCGGTATGCTAAGTGAAAATACCGCCGCTTCTGAATTGCCCTGAACTGTCGGCAGCAGATAAGCGTAAAGGACGGTTTCGACTTTGAATTTCAAAGCCGGTTACATGAATGTGATACCAAACACGCAAAGGGATTATTCTATCCTTTTGTCAGGTCGGTATGCGTTCGTGTACCGGCTTTTTTTGTTGCCCGAAAGCCGGTTACAACTGAATGACCGGCTGGATGGGATATGATTTTGCGATGACTTTTTCTATCAGAAGAATGAGCAGGACAACGCCGCCTGAAACGGGGGCAGGAACTGCATTCAGGCAGACCGGCAAAATCATTACGGGAGAGACAGCGGAGATGTCATATACCGTAACAAGCAGGGAAACTGTATTGACAGTTTCCGCCCAATCGGCTTTGAGAGCCGATTTCACTTTAGGGGCTGCCGCCCCTAATACCCCGAATTCAAAGAAAGGACTGATGTTGTATGAATGAAATAAAGAATAAAAACCTGTTTATCCGTGTCAGCGAAAAAGAGAAAAATATGATTGAGCGTAACGCTGAAAGGTGCGGACTTTCCGTATCAGAATACCTCCGTCAGCGAGCTTTGGGATATATGCCGAGAGCCGTTTTGCCTGAAGTGTTCTTCTCTTTCAATGATAAATTAGATGCGCTTTGTGTGGTATGCGAAGGTAAAATTTCAGCGGACACGGAAGAAAAAATTATCGCTTTGATTGATGAGATAACCGCCGAACTTATCTTACCGCAAAAGGAAAGGCTGGTGCAAGCGGGGTCCCCGCAAAGTTCGCTTTGCGGGGAAAAGGAGCATCCACGAAATGGTGAGCTTTTGCCGTTTGCGGCGAAAGCGATGAATGGAGTGTGATGCGACGTGGCTACTACAGGCTTTTGGCCTGTGAAAAGCAGGCTGAAGGAAGTGATTGACTATGCGAAAAATCCCAATAAAACCATCGACAAAAGGTATGTGGACAGCGATCTGTACGCCGCCTTGCAGTATGTATCAAACGACCAAAAGACCGATAGGAAGATGTATGTATCGGGTATCAACTGCAATGCCAAAAGAGCCTATGAGCGAATGACGGCAACGAAAAAGCGCTTCGGCAAAACAGGCGGCAATGTGGCGTATCACGGATATCAGAGCTTTCAGACTGGCGAGGTAACTCCCGAAGAAGCACACAAAATCGGCTTGGAAACCGCAAGGCGTATGTGGGGCGGCGACTATGAAATCGTCGTTACCACGCACCTTAATACGGATAATCTCCATAATCATTTTGTGGTAAATTCCGTATCCTTTAAGACCGGCAGGAAATTTGAAAACCATATCTCCGACCATCACAGGCTCCGTGAAATCTCCGACGCTGTATGTCTGGAATACGACAAAAGCGTCCTGAAAGAAGCCGAGTTTTACGGTGGAGCGAAAAATGAATACTGGCTGAAGCAAAGCGGTGGACTGTCGCACCGGGAGCTGTTAAAGGCGGATATTGATACAGCCATTGCCCAGTCCACTAACTTCAAAGCCTTTGAGATACGCTTAAAGGATATGGGCTACGAGATACGCCGTGACGAGCGTTTCGCCCATTATTCCGTCAAAGCGCCAAGCTGGCAGAGAGCGGTACGCTTAGACCGCTTAGGTAAGGAATACACCCCTGCCGCTATCCGTGAACGGTTACTCGGCAATCAGCGATATATCGGCTATATGCCTTTTCACAAGCCGAAGTATACACCGCTGCTTCTGATTGAAATCGAGTACCGAAAAATGAAAAAGATGGATGGCATACAGATATTGTTTGAACTGATTATCGAGTTATGCAAGTTGATTACAGGTAACAATATCACTCCTTCTGCTCCCCGTCCGCTTTCGCCTGAAATGCGGCGGGAGGTTGTAAACTTAAATAAAACCCTTGAAGAATACAGGTTCCTGTGCGAGAAGCAGATTGATTCTCCGCAGGGGCTTGTGTCTTTTATCAGCGAAACACAGACGCAAATCTCCGCTTTGGAAAAGGAAAGGCAGTCGGTATATAACCGCAACCGCTATACGAAAAGCGAAACGCTGAACGCCGAAGCGAGGGATATTACCACAAAAATCAAGCCTTTGCGAAAGGAACTGTCCATCGCAAGGGCGATTCTCGAAAAGATACCGAGATTTGAAAAACTATTGGAAACCGAACGACAGATGGAAGCGGCTGTCGTAATGAAACACAAAGAAAGAAGGTATGAACGATGACAAATACAGAAATGAAAAACAATAACCCACCGAAGAAAAAGGCGGCGAATATCGGGGTGGATAAGCTCTGCACTTTTGAGGGACATCCCTTTAAGGTGTTAGATGACGAGGATATGGAAATTCTGACTGAGAGTATCAAACAACAAGGCATACTATGTCCGCTGATTGTCCGCCCGATTGAAAATACGGACGAATATGAAGTGGTTAGCGGACACCGCAGACTGCACGCCGCCGTAAAAGCAGGACTTTCAGAAGTGCCTGCTTTAATTTATCCCCTTGACCGAAACGAAGCGATGATTGCGGTGGTGGACAGCAATCTTCACCGTGAACAGATACTCCCCAGTGAAAAAGCCTTTGCCTACAAAATGAAAATGGACGCAATGAAAGCACAGGGCAAACGTACGGATTTAACTTTATCGCAAGTTGCGACAAAGTCGGATACTGCCGCCGAAATCGGCAGGGAACAAGGCGAAAGCCGTGATAAAGTATTCCGATATATCCGCTTAACCCACCTAATCCCCGAATTGCTCAACAAGGTTGATGAAGGCTCGATTGCACTCAGCCCGGCGGTAGAATTGTCTTATCTGTCCGAAAAACAGCAGAGAATCCTGCTTGACGCTATGAGCCTGAATGACTGTACCCCTTCCCACGCACAGAGTATCCGTATGAAAAAGGCAGCACAGATGGTAGCTACTCATAAAACAGCATCAACAATCAACTGAAACAGGGTAGCTGCCATACGGATTGCCACAAAAGCGGGTAAGAGGTCAAAGACTTCTTGCCCGCTTTTTCTGTGCCGCGTGGAACGATAGAAAGGCATTTTTGCGCTTTCAAGGGATACGATACTACTTGTTCTGTTTCCGTTCTCTGCAAGTCGCATAAATCAAGGCTTTTCGCCTGCCTAAATGTCCACGCTGGCATGGCAAAATGTTACGCAGTAGACCGCCATTTTTGAGGGTGGGGATATAAACACTCAACTCTTGTGTTTTCAAGTCTGCAAAACCGCGTTGTGTAAGGCGCTCTCGCTCTCTATTGCGTAACACATCATCATAGATTGAGGGCGCAAGCGGTCTATCCGTTTGCGCCCTCTTGATTACCCGACAGCAAAGACGGGCAAAGCCGTCAAGGACGCGAAGCGCGAAGTTTATCCTTGACGGCTTTTTCTGCCTTTGCTACTTGTCATCTGTCAAAGCGGAACTTGGGTAGTGCTTCCATTAAGGACGCTTTGAGATAATCTTGAATATCGTCGTTGATACTCCCTTGAAAGTAGGACAGATATTTGATGTAGCCGGTATAGGTTTGAATGACGGTGTTCACCGCTTCCGGCTCCCCGGCGGTTGCCTTTACAATCGTTTCATAGGGCAGCAAATTGTATTTCCTATTCTTCATCTTCTAACGCCTCCAGTTCTTTTCGTATGAAGCGCAATGACCTTTTTCGTCTACGAAAGATTGTGCTTCTGCAAACTCCGAATAGCCTTCCGATTTCCGTATCGCTGTAACCGAGGTAGTACCGCAAAAACAGCACTTCACGCCGCTTTTCCGGCAGACGCAAAAGCGCGGCCGCTAACTGCTCGCTTTCTACAATGACCGTTTCCCCACGAACGGTAAAAGTGGTAGGCATATCGTATTTCACAAAATACTCGTCTGTTGTGGCAATCGGCTCAAAATCAAACTCCCGAAGATAGTCGAGTGATACCTCAAACTGTTGCTTCCGCCGTATTTTCTTGTAAATACCCAGCGCCGCATGGTAAAGGACAATCTTGCAAAAGGCGTTGAAAGTGCGCTCGATATGTTCCCGATACTGCTCACTATTCATCATTTTTCTCACCCCCTTTCTTCCCAAGCAGGGGGCAAAATACCAAACGCCCACGCAGCATAAAACCGCATGGGCGTTTGGTACAGGAACTATAAGAGATAACTATATGACTTGTGTGTTCATACTCATAGGCGCAAAATCCCATGCAAGCGCAAGGGCTTTTTTTGACCGCAGGTTATGAGAAGAAAGATAATGAAATACAGACATATTGACACATCCCCAATACTGCTAAACGATAAACTTCTCTATGGCAGCAACGATTTTCTTGATTTCTGTATTGGTGGTGTTGATACATAAATCGTAGTTTGCTTTATTGCCCCAATCTTGTTCTGTATAAAATTGGTAGTAACGTGCTCTTTTCTTATCAATAGATATAATTTTTTGCTGCAATTCTTTATCCGTCATCGCCGCTGCGTCGGCTCCCTTTTCCCTGCAACGGGCAATTTTAGAACTTATATCCGCATATACAAACAAGCGAAAAGGGTTCAAATCTTGCAAAACATAGTCTGCACATCGTCCTACAATGATACAATCCGATTTCTCTGCCATTTCGCGGATTATTTCGCTTTCCTGCTTATAAATGGACAGACGATTTTCCAATGTATAGTTGGTAGGAATACCAAAAGTGCGAGCAGTTGTTATTGGTAACAGCGGCAGGGGCCTGCTTTCCTCCACTTGCAACACATAACTTTCCGCTAATTGAGTTCGTTTCATCAATTCATCAATAATCTCTCGGTCGTAATAGGCAATATTCAGTCTTTCGGCTAAACGCCTGCCAACTTCTCTTCCACCGCTTCCAAATTCACGGCCTATGGTAATGATCCGCTTCATATCATGTCCCTCCTTAAAATCCAACTTTCTGATTTTCTTTCTTGCGCTTTATGAAAACAATCAAAACAACTGCTATAATCGCCGTCATGATTTCACTGATAGAATGGCAAAGCCATACGGCTTCGCTGCCAAAAATCAGCGGAAGAACGGCAACCAAAATTGGCGGCCATATGACGCTACGGCATAGAGATACCGTAAGGGCGTTACTTGTGCGCCCATTTGCCTGCCAATAAGAAATCATTAAAATATTAAATCCTGCAAGGAAGAAACCGGAAAAGTAAGGTAGGCTTTTACTTTCCATAAAGTTGATTAGTTCAATATCTCCCGGATTGAAAATCGTGAAAAAGCCGCGAGAGAAGAACACGATCAAGACATAGCACAAAACGCCTATTGCTAAAAATGCTTTAATGGAAAAGCCAAGTAGAGATTTGCTCCGTTTTTCTTCCCCTGTCCCCATAAAATAACTAAATACGGGTTGCAAGCCCTGCGCCATACCAAGAAACAGTGTCAAAATAATCAACATTAAGTAGCCGATGACAAGGTAGGCTGCAAGTCCGATTTCCCCAAAGCCATAATGCACAATGGCAAAGTTATATACAAAGGTAATAATGCCAATAGTAAACTCCATGATAAAGGACGGGAAGCCAAGTACATAGACCGAGCAAATGCTCCGCCACTTCAGTTTGAATTTCGTTAAGTACAAATCCCCGCGCTTGAATATGAAATGGGGCAGCATAATTAAAACGCTGAAAATGGGGCCAAGTGCGGTAGCCAATGCTGCACCGGCAATCCCCATGTTCAATGGGTACATAAACACATAGTCCAAGACAATATTTGATACAGAGCCAAACATGAGGGCAAACATGGCAAGTTTTGGACGGTTATCATTACGCACCAGACCGCTTAACAAGAAACTGAAAAGCAGGAATGGGGAAAAGGTAATGATGTACCACATATAACTGATTGCTTCATCATGGATAACCGGAGTTGAGCCTAAAAGTTCAGCAAGCGGGTGAATAAAAATATTTCCCAATACGCTAATCAACAGCCCCATAACAGCCGTACATAGGGCGGCAAGGCTAAAAATGTGGCGTGCTTTTTCTTTCTCACCTTGACCGAGATGTGAGGAAATCAAAACGCCCGCGCCTGTGGCAACTGCCATAGACAATGCAATTAGTATCTCGACAAGCGGAACAGAAACGGCAGCGGCGGCCATAGCGTCGCGGCCAAGTCGATTGCCAATGAATACACCGTCAACAATCATATAGACCGAGTTAAACAGCAACCCTATCATTTGCGGTACGGCATATTTGGCAAATAAAGTGTGTGATTTGCCTTCATACATGATAATCAATCCTCCTAACAAATAAAAAAAGGCCAGCGTTTGTGTAACGCTGGCCTACTACACAATAAAATGAAACCCCGGCGGGCTGATTTTATTTACAGTCTATTTAATTTTTCCTTTTCTTTTACAAGTCCTATCGCCTCTTTTCCTGTTATGTGGTCGATTGTCATTTCCAACATACAAAGAGGCTTCCACCCACGGTTTATGGCATGATCGCGGCTTGCGGCAGTATCTTCCGGCGCATATTTGATTGCCAATTTTTCTATCGCTGCTCTCTTTTCGAGATCACCTTCGATTATCCGTATTTGTCCAAAAGCAATTACACTTCTAAAATAAGTTGTGTACTCCTCCGGCACAACTAAATCTTTATCAATCACACAAAACGACGCTTTTTCAGTTCTTTGAATAGCGTCTATTTTATGACCGCTTTTTGCGCTGTGAAAATAGATTTTCCCGTCGTCATACACATAACTGATTGGAACGGCGTAGGGATAATCGTTGTCGCCCAAAAGGGCAAGCACACCAGATGTCCCCTTATGCAGAATATCCGCAATCTCTTGCCGCGATAGTTCCTGTTTTTTTTGCCTCATTTCTCGAAATATCATATTGACCTCCACAAAAAAATAGACGTTTTTTTTTACTCCTTCCATGGCCGACTGGAGTAAGAATAAGCGTTTCTCGGCAGAAACATATTTTTATTTAGAATATCACAAATTGCATGGTAAGTCAATATCATTTTCCGGATTTTCATTTTTATATAGTGAGGGGGAAAGTGCAACAAAAGCTGCCTTTCAAACGGGATATTGAGTGAGAGAAAGTAAAGGGTTTGGGATTTTCCCAACAAGCCAAAATCGCAAATGGGTACTCATTTGCTGTGCTTGCTCCCTACTCAAAACAAAGGAAAGGACGGGAAAGGAATGGAAAAGAAGCGAACAATCAAAGACGGGCAAATCGTTGTAAAAAATCCACTCTATCAAGAGTTGCCCACACACGAAGTTACAATTCAATCCGGCAGGACGTTCTATCGTTTTACGGGAAGCTACGACGGAAGCCGAAGCCTACCCCATAAAGTTTTACGGCTTATGGGGCACTCCCCTATTGATGAAAAAGACGAGGAGCGTTAAAATGAGTATAAGCAATCCTGTAATGGCAGACTGCCCGCCGATGAAAGGAGCAGAAACGATGTTAAGGCAGTCTGGCAAGATTACCGCCCTCTATTGCCGCCTATCCCGCGACGATGAACTAACGGGCGACAGCAACAGCATTGTAAATCAAAAGGCGATTTTAAGTAAGTACGCAAAGGAAAATCATTTTTCAAATCCATTGTTTTTCGTGGACGATGGATATTCCGGGACAAACTTCAACCGTCCAAGTTGGAGCGAACTTTTGGAAAAAATCGAAAACGGCGAAGTGTCCACCTTGATCGTCAAGGATATGTCGCGGCTTGGGCGTGATTATCTGAAAGTGGGATTTTATACCGAAGTCCTGTTCGTGGAAAAGGGCGTGCGTTTTATAGCTATTAACAACGGCATAGACAGCGCAAACCAGCAGGACAGCGACTTTACCCCCTTTCTCAATATCATCAACGAGTGGTATGCGAAAGACACCAGCAAGAAGATACGCGCGGTGATGAAGTCAAAAGGCGAAGCGGGGGAACACCTCTGCACCAACCCGCCATACGGCTACAGGAAAGACCCGGAAAACAAAAAGCGGTGGATTATCGACCCCGAAGCTGCCGAAGTTGTCAAGCGGATATTCGCCCTTTGTCTGGACGGTTACGGGCCGTCGCAGATTGCCCGTATTCTGAAAGATGATAAAGTCATAACGCCGACAATCCATTTTCAGCAGACAGGCAGGGCGACAAGGAACGCGCCGCCGGATAATCCCTTTAACTGGACGGGCGATACAATAGCCGACATTTTGGAGCGTCCGGAATATCAAGGGCATACAGTAAACTTCAAAACCTACAAGCAGTCCTACAAGAGCAAAAAGACCTGCAATAATCCCGAAGAAAAATGGCTTGTGTTTGAAAATACCCACGAAGCAATCATTGACGCTGACACATGGGCGCGGGTGCAGGAATTGCGGAAGAACAAACGCCGCCCGACGAGGACAGGAAAGACAAATATGTTTTCCGGCATTGTGCGCTGCGCCGATTGCGGTGAAAAGCTGTATTACTGCACAAGCAGGAACTTTGAAGCAAGGCAAGACCACTTTGTCTGCTCTACTTCAAGGCTCAAAGGGAAAGAGGTTTGCGCGACGCATTTTATCCGCGCCGTTGTCTTGGAACGGGGCGTACTCGCCCACATGAGAATGACGATTGCCTGTGTTGCGAACCATGAAGAACAATTCCGCAAGGCTATGGGTGCGAAGCAGAAAGCCGAAGCAAAAAGAGAACTCGCGGCGAAGCGTCGGCAACTGACGCAGGCAGAACGACGGATAGAAGAACTTGACCGACTATTCAAGCGTATTTATGAGGACAACGTAGGCGGAAAACTATCTGACAGCAGATTTCAAATGCTCTCTGACGACTACGAGCAGGAGCAGAAAGAACTGCGGGAAAAGCTGTTGCGGTTGAATGAAGAAATTACAGAACAAGAGGAACAGGCAGAGAATATCGACAGGTTTATCTGCAAGGTGCGGAAGTATCTCGACTTGAACGAGCTGACACCCACTATCCTAAACGACATGGTAAAGGCGGTATATGTTCACGCGCCGGACAAGTCGAAGGGTTATCGGGAACAACAGATTGACATTTCCTATGACCTTGTAGGAATACTCCCCGCGTCTTTACTGATTGACCTGCAAAACGGAGAAACGGCATAGCCGAAGCTACGCCGTTTCCTGAAAACATTCTTATGCTGTTTTATGCGTGCCGCCCCGAAGGGTACGCTTTTCTCAGAAAGTATCTACGAGATTATGTCGGAGGAAAAAGCCAATCAGACCGAACGTATCAGCTTTAAGGTACAGGATTTAAAGGCGTTTTTTCCGAAGCATTACACGCAGAAGCAGATGACCGATACCATTTTGAAGTTACTGTATGAAAATCAGCGCAGGCTTGAACGCAGGCGAAACAGCCGTGATGAAAGGTAAGGTGACGATATGAAGAAAGCGGAGATTTGTCCAAATAACGAAATCATATATGCCCTGCCACCTGAGCCGATAGAAGAAAATGAGCCGGTTTGTCTTGTGGATTATATGCTGCCCCGAAGCGAGAAACGCACGCTTGATTACAGCAGGATGCGCCGCTTTGGGGAAGATAATTTCAAACTGAAACTCGGCGGGACAACCTATGAAATCTCCACGCATTTTAATCCCAACGGCAGACAATGCGTAATGGAGCAATTCAAGGAACTGATTCTGTCCGAAAAGCTGATTTAACTATCGCACAGTAGAAAAAGGCAACAGGGTATAGTAGGATGAATATGCCTTTGCTATGCCCTGTTGTCGGAAAGGAGAAAAGAACTATGACAACAGCAACGAAATCAAATGGGCAAGCAGATGAAAAAATCACGGCGCTTTACTGCCGCTTATCCGTAGACGATGACAACAAGGACGAGGAATCCAACTCCATCACCAACCAAAAACAGATTTTACAGGACTTCGCCCGCAAAGAGGGATACACTAACACAATGTTTTTTGTGGACGACGGCGTATCGGGTACAACCTTTCAAAGACCGGATTTTATGCGTATGGAGCGCATGGCGGAGAACGGAGAAATCGGCACCATTATTGTGAAAGACCTATCCCGCTTCGGACGTGAGCAAGTGGAAATGGGCAGGCTGACGCAGGTGGTTTATCCGTCGCTTGGTATCCGCTTTATCGCCATACAGGAACGGGTGGACACGCTGACCGGAGATGGCGTAGAGATGATGCCTTTTCACAACATTTTTAACGAGTGGTATGCGGCACAGACCTCCAAGAAAATCCGTGCCGTATGGCAATCCAAAGCCGATAACGGTAAGCGAGTATCTTCTGCTGTTCCGTTTGGGTATATGAAAGACCCGAATGATAAAGAGAAATGGCTGATTGATGAGCCAGCCGCCGAAGTGGTGCGAAAAATCTATGCCCTGTGCCTTGCAGGGCGTGGTCCGACTCAGATTGCAAGACAGTTAGAGGAAGAGAAAATACTTGTTCCGTCTGCCTACTATGAATCTGTCGAAAGAAGTCATGCACAGAAAGTACCGGCGAATCCGTACTGTTGGGATCAGGCAACGGTTGTGCATATTCTTGAAAACAGGCAGTACACCGGATGTGCGGTGAATTTCAAGACCACAACTGTCAGCTACAAGGTGCATAAAACCATTTACAAGCCGGCGGAGGAACATCAGATTATCCCGAATATGCAGGAGCCGATTATCTCAGAGGAGCAATGGCTGAGGGTACAGGAGCTCCGCAAACACCGCCGCAGACCGACAGCTACAGGCAGAGCAAGTCTGTTTTCGGGATTGGTGTATTGTCCTGACTGCGGCGCAAAGCTGCATTTCTGCGCCGCAAAGAGCCTGAAACGCAATCAGGAGTTTTGGAGATGTTCCAACTACAAGGACGGCAGAGGAACTTGCCAAATCCATTATATTCGGGATGTTGTGCTTGAAAAGATTGTGTTTGAAGCCGTCAGCGGTTTAGCGGATTTTGTGAAGTGCCACGAAACGGTATTTCTGTATATGCTGGCAAAGAAAACAAATGCCATGCGGCAGAAGGAATACAAAAGGCTTCAGCAGACGGTGGAACAAGGCACAAGGAGAATTGCCGAAATCGACAGGCTGATTGAGAAAGTTTTCGAGCAGAACGCAAGCGGCATACTCTCCGATGAACGCTTTTCCAAAATGCTCCAAAGCTACGAAAAAGAGCAGAAAGCATTGACGCAGGAGGTATCAGACAGTCAGCAGACATTACAGGAAGCGAAGCAGAAAGTTACAGATTTAAGGCTGTTGCTTCGTACCTTGCGGGAAATGACGGATATTACGGAACTTACTCCGACGCTTGTAAATTCCCTGATTGAGCGTATTGAAGTCCACAACAACGACAAGTCAAGCGGTCATTGCCACGTAAAGGTAGACATTTATTTTACGGCAGTGGGAATGATTGATATTCCAACCGAAAAGGAAATCCAAGCGATGATTGAAGAAATACGGAACAATCCGCAGGATTTCAAGTTCGTAGCATAACAAAAAGGTACGGTGCAACCCATTTTACTGAGTTACACCGTACCCTACATAAATACTTCCTTATATGGTGTTACCCTTATCTGCTGTCCCTGTTTTTTATATTTTATATATTCTTACTGTTTCTGAATCTTCATGGTCAGGCCGATACGCTTCTTCGCCACATCTACGGTAAGTACCTGCACATCCACGATATCACCGACACTGACTGCCTCCAGAGGGTGCTTGATATAACGATCTGTGATCTGTGAGATATGTACAAGTCCATCCTGATGGACACCGATATCCACGAATACACCGAAGTCAATGACATTACGCACGGTTCCCTTTAAGATCATACCGGGCTTTAAATCCTTCATATCCAGAACATCACTGCGCAGGATCGGCTTCGGCATATCGTCTCTGGGATCTCTGCCCGGCTTCTCCAGTTCCTTCAAAATATCTGTGAGAGTGATCTCACCAATACCCAGTTCTTCTGCTAAAAGCTTCTTATTTTTAATACGCTTCTCCAGACCGGACATATCCTTTGCATCATTTACTGCATTTTTAGCTGCTGGTGCCGTCTGCTTTGCAGACACTTCTTGGGAGTTATCGAACGTCATGCCACCCATGGCCGCTGCCAGGGCCTTACCCATGGCGGTGTTAGTATTATGCACTCTTACAGCCTTGCCCTTCTGCTCTTCCCGCTTTTTCGCTGCATTGACTGTGCCGTTACCATTCTTCTGTCCGTCTGACTGCGCCGCACTGCTCCTGCCGGAAGCTTTTTTTGCTGCCGCCTGCTTCTGGGCTTCCTTAATATCTTCCATAGTCAGTCCCAGCTTCTCCATCAACTGCTTAGCTGCTTCATAGGACTCGGGATGGACACTTGTGGCATCCAGCGGGTTCTTGCCATCCAGGATCCGCAAGAAACCAGCACACTGCTCATATGCCTTAGGTCCCAGCTTCGGTACCTTCAACAGCTGTTTTCTGCTTACAAAACGTCCGTTATTTTCTCTATAATCCACAATATTTTTTGCAATGGTCTTATTAATACCGGAGACATATTCCAGGAGAGATGCGGATGCGGTATTCAGATCCACGCCGACTTTATTTACACTGTCTTCTACCACGCCGTTTAAGGCATCGCTTAATTTCTTCTGATTCATGTCATGCTGGTATTGACCGACACCGATGGACTTCGGATCGATCTTCACCAGTTCCGCCAAGGGATCCTGCAATCTTCTGGCGATGGATGCAGCACTTCTCTGTCCTACATCAAAATTGGGAAACTCTTCTGTCGCCAGCTTACTTGCGGAGTATACGGAAGCACCTGCCTCGTTGACGATCACATACTGTACCGGACGATCCAGTTCTTTCAGTAGTTCTACAATTACCTGCTCGGACTCTCTGGACGCTGTACCATTTCCCACGGAAATTAAATCTATATTATATTTTTTGATTAGTTTCTTCAGCTCTGCTTTGGACTCCTCCACCTTATTCTGGGGTGCCGTAGGGAAGATCACTTTCGTATCCAGCACTTTTCCGGTAGCATCTACCACTGCCAGTTTACAGCCGGTACGGAACGCAGGATCCCAGCCTAAGACCACTTTTCCTGCGATAGGTGGCTGCAACAGCAGCTGCTCTAAGTTTTTACCGAAGACATTGATAGCTCCGTCCTCTGCCTTTTCTGTCAGATCATTACGGATCTCTCTTTCAATAGCAGGTGCTATTAAACGATCATAGCTGTCTTCCACTGCGGCACAGATTACCGGTGTGGTATATTCATTTTCCTTCGTGATCAGCTTCTTCTCCAGATAACGAAGAATACGCTCCTTAGGAGCATTGACTTTAACGGTCAGCACTTTTTCTGCCTCTCCGCGGTTCAATGCCAGTACTCTGTGACCTGCTATTTTCTTCACAGGTTCTTCAAAATTGTAATACATCTCGTAGACGCTCTGAGTCTTCTCATCCTTCGCCGTACTGGTCACAATGCCTTCCTCTACGGTGATATTGCGGATGTAAAGACGATGATCCGCATCGTCGGAGATCATTTCTGCAATAATATCCTGTGCTCCCTGCAATGCTTCCTCCGGAGTCTTTACTTCTTTTTCTTCGGAAACATACTTGGCTGCCTCGTTAAGCACCGGTTCTGCTGCCTCCTGGTGCAGAATGTATTCTGCCAGAGGCTCCAGTCCCTTCTCCTTTGCAATGCTGGCGCGGGTCTTTCTCTTGGGACGATAGGGGCGGTACAGATCCTCTACCACTACCAGAGTCTGGGCTGCCAGAATCTTCTCCTTTAACTCATCGGTAAGTTTTCCCTGTTCCTCGATGCTTTTCAGTACCTGTTCCTTTTTATCTTCCAGACTTCTCAGATAGGTCAGTCTCTCATCCAGATTACGGAGCTGCTCGTCATTTAAGGATCCGGTGACCTCCTTACGGTAACGGGAGATAAAGGGGATGGTATTTCCTTCATCGATCAGCTTCACCGCCGCTTCCACCTGCCATTTTTCTACCTGAAGTTCTTCTTTGATTTTCTGTATAATATCCATAGTTCCTCCTGATGACATACTGTCATTTTGTTTTGCACATGGGTCTATTATACTGGAAATCGGAAGTTTTCTCAATGTTTTATCAATCTTTTCATTTTTATTTCATTTGCTTATTGTGTGGAAAAATGGTACAGTACTTAATATAAGCGCGGCAGATAAATGCACCATATGCCGCCCGGAAATGAGGCTTTCTATGGATTATTATCAGAATCAAAATAACCAAATGAATCAGAACATGCCACAGGTCGATCCGAAATACAGAGGCTTGTCGATTGCTTCTATGGTCTGCGGTATCTGCTCTCTGGTCATGTGTTGTACCGGCATACTAGCCATCCCCGCCGGTGCTCTTGGCATTCTCTTCGCAATGCTTACCAGAAAAAAGGAACAGCGCATGAACAACATGTGTGTTGCCGGTATCTGGCTGTCCTGTGTAGGTCTGGCACTCGGTATCTTCATCACTATCAGCAGCATTGTCACGGTATTCACAGATCCTTCTTATATGAATATGCTGGATCAGATGTACCAGCAGATGTACGGTGTCGATATGGAAGAATTCTGGCAGTCTTACCTGTAAGACATGCCGGTGTTTTCCGATGGATCCTGCGGTTATGAAATCAGAACCCGGATCAGCCGGAATAATCAATCAAGCGAAATAATAAAAAGAAAAGAGGATTTCTATGATACAATATGCATCCAGAGCCCAACTCAAAGAAAAAGCCAGAGATCAGATGGCAGGGCATTACGGCAATGCCATCCTGCTGTCCATCTGCCGGAGTCTGATCGTATTTTCCCTCACCTTTGCCGTCAGCATGACCTTCACTATGATCCTTACCGTACGGACACTTATGGGGGGAAGCGCAGAGACATCTCTGACGGAATATCTGCTTTTGACAGCCACTACGACTTTAGTGTCGATTTTCGCTGGAGTTTTTCAGACCGGCATCACATTATTTTATCTGAATACTGCCTGCAACAGACCTGCTGTAACTGCCAATCTGTTCTACGGCTTCAAATACTTATTCAAAAAATCGCTTGGGATCTCCGCAGTACTGATCCTGCTGAATACGGCATGTACACTCCCGTTTGATATCTGCTATTTTCTCCTGCGGTCAGGGAAAGGCTTCGACGCCATAACCATGGCAGTCCTGTGCATTGTGCTAATGGTCATCGGTATGTGTATCTATATTCCGTTATCCCTTGGTTTATCCCAGGCTTACTATTTACTGTTAGATTTTCCCCAGTATAACGCCATGGAGCTTATGAAATTAAGCTTCCGCATTATGAAGGGTCATAAATGGGAGCTGTTCTGTTTACAAATGAGTTTCCTGCCGCTGGGATTTCTGTGTTTGCTGAGCTTCGGTATCGGAAACCTATGGCTGGTGCCATACCTGAATATGACCCAGACCTTATATTTCCTGGATCTGATGCAGAACGAGCACAGGCATTAATTGCCTGTGCTCTTTATTGTCTGTGCTATCACCGTGATGGTGTCCAGTACCATATCTTTCTGCGCATCATCCGTATAATTTCCGGTATACACATAAATTTTTCCATTTTTCAACTGATAGATCTGAATCTGGTCCGAAGCAATATTGTTACTTAAAAGTGCCTCACGGCCGCCCATGGCTTCTATCGTTTCCTCTGTCCACGCGCCAGTATCTACCATCATATCCAGTCCTTCCTGGGTCAGTGACATATTGTCCTCCAGATAGAACACCGGTGTACCTTCCATACTGCGCATTTCACTTTCCTTTATCACCATATAAGGAGCCTGTTCTTTTAAGCCATCCAACATTACCTGCAGAAGTTCCGGTTTCAACTGTGTGACCACGGTGTCATTCTCCGCCACCGAGATACTTGTGGAGCCGTCATCCGCTGTCCCTTTATAGAAGATCGTAAGCGGGTGATAATCCGTCGTCACCTGCTCCCACACTTCCCAGTCTTCTGCCGGATAGCTGAAACTGAACTTTCCATCACTTAAGCTCTCCAGTTCCATTCCCTGCAGATCTGCCAGCTCGATCACCGGATATTGGGAAGTCTGTACCCGATTCCGGACCAAAGGGATCACTTTTGCCGCCGTAACTATCACAGCCACAACGATCAGGGCAAGCACAATTCTGCTGCCCATGGACTCTCCTATCGCTTTTTTGCCCTGGTTTGTCTCTTTGTTTTCGTTTCTCATATGTAATTTTCTCCCTTATAAAAAATCACATTCCAGAAAGCTTTCACTCCTTCTGGAATGTGTCATTTACAAACTTGAATTTGTTAATTCTCTGTGTTCTTCTTATCTCCCTGTACGCTGATCCATTTCAGATAGCCATTGATGAAGATATCCAGGCCGCCGTCCAGTACTGCATCCACATTACCTGTCTCCACATCGGTACGATGATCCTTAACCAGTGTGTAAGGCTGCAATACATAGGAACGGATCTGGTTGCCCCAGCCGATCTCCTTGACTTCGCCGCGGATATCCGACAGCTTCTCGGCATTTGCTTCCTGCTTTAACAGATACAGCTTGGCTTTCAGCATCTGCATTGCCTTATCCTTGTTCTGGAACTGGCTTCGCTCATTCTGACACTGCACTACTGTTCCCGTCGGGATATGGGTGATACGGATAGCAGATGATGTCTTGTTGATGTGCTGTCCACCGGCACCACTGCTTCGATAAGTATCAATACGCAGATCCTTCTCATCAATATCCACATCCAGATCTCCTTCAATATCCGGCATAACATCCAGAGATACAAAGGATGTCTGACGCTTGCCCTGGGCATTGAAGGGAGAGATACGCACCAGACGGTGTACACCCTTCTCAGACTTCAGATAGCCGTAGGCATTCAGACCATTGACCTGGAAAGTCACTGACTTGATTCCGGCCTCATCACCATCCAGGTAGTCCAACACTTCGATGGTAAAGCCCTTGCGCTCCGCCCAACGGGTATACATACGATACAGCATACCGCACCAGTCACAGCTCTCGGTACCGCCGGCACCGGCATTGAGCTTTAAGATTGCATTGTTCTTATCATATTCTCCGGACAATAAAGTACCGATCCTAAGTTCGTCGAATTCCCTGATGAATTCATCCAGTTCTCCACGGATTTCCGGAATCAGAGACTCATCGTTCTCCTCATATCCCATGTCGATCAGAGTCAGGATGTCATCATACTGTGTGGAGAGCTTGTCACACTCGCCCACCGTATCCTTCAGGTTCTTCAGTTCTTTCATTTTCTGGTTGGAACGCTCCGGGTCATCCCAGAATCCGGGAGCCTCCATCTCACGTTCCATTTCTTCGATCCGCTTTGCCTTGTTAGCAAGGTCAAAGTGAATCCCTCACTTCCGCTAAAGGTGTTTCGTAGGACAGAATTTCTGTCTTCATCTGATCTAATTCAACCACTTAACGTCACCTACTTTCTTATTTTTTTATTGTAATTCTCACTTTTTCCGGCAGGCAAAGAGTCTGTCCGCGCTGCCGCACTGTCTTCCGCTAGCATCAGAAAGCGTCAGGCTTTCCGTCCGCAGCAGTTCTTGTATTTTTTACCGCTTCCGCAGGGGCAGGGATCGTTCGGGTAAACCTTTGCATTTTCACGCTTTACAGGTCCCTTCGGTAAGGAATCATCCTTGTTCGTGCCGGTGATCTTCGCCTGCTGCTCACGCTCTACCTTCTGTTCGATCTTGATATGGAACAGAAGTCTCACAGTCTCTTCCCGGATGTTCTGGGTCATCTCATCGAACATCTCGTAACCACTCATCTTGTACTCTACCAGCGGATCTCTCTGACCGTATGCCTGTAAGCCCACGCCCTGACGCAGCTGCTCCATATCATCGATATGATCCATCCACTTACGGTCGATGACCTTCAGCAGAACCACACGCTCCAGCTCACGGATTGCTTCGGGTTCGGGGAACTCGGCTTCTTTTGCTTCGTACAGCTTCACAGCTTCTTCCTTTAACTGCTGCTTTAAGCTGTTCTTCTTGGGCTTCTTCACGCGCTCCGGTGTCAGAGGCTGTAACGGGATCGTAGGAATGAGCAGAGTATTTAACTCATTGAAATCCCAGTCAGAGATATCTGCGTCGTCATTGATACAGATATCTACACAGTTCTCGGTAATATCGGTGATCATCTTGTAGATCACATCGCGCATGCTCTCGCCGTTCAGTACCCGCAGACGCTCCTCGTAGATGATCTCTCTCTGTTCACTCATGACACGGTCATACTCTAACAGATTCTTACGGATACCGTAGTTGTTGCTCTCAATCTTTTTCTGAGCGGATTCGATGGCATTGGTCAATGCCTTGTGCTCGATCTCCTGTCCTTCGGGAATACCTAAGGTATTGAACATACTGATCAGACGCTCGGAGCCGAACAGTCTCATCAGATCGTCCTCCAGAGAGATGTAGAACTTGGACTCACCGGGATCTCCCTGACGTCCGGAACGACCACGCAGCTGATTATCAATACGTCTGGACTCATGACGCTCTGTACCGATGATCTTCAGACCA
>OBAQ01000400.1_pt1 | contig 42642 bp, 40 predicted proteins | sample 1517821 | NCBI WGS metagenome assembly OBAQ01 (sample SAMN04571705, study PRJEB22368) | human gut metagenome | biome: human gut; material: stool | host: Homo sapiens | place: Luxembourg | collected 2012-09-27
ATCTGTCCAATTCCGTAGCCATCGTGCTCTACGAGGCACTGAGACAGCAGGGATTTGAGAGCATGCAGAGGGATGGAGAGCTGCACCGGCTGCATTGGAAAGAATCATAAGACGGTAAAAGGAACAATTCGGAGGAATGTTCCTTTTTGATTGGAAAAAATGTATTAAATTATAAAATATTGGTCAGAAAAAATGTTGAATATACAATTGATTTGATCGGAAAAAATGTGGTAAACTATATTATGTAAGAAAGGAGGCCGCCAATGAAACGATTTGCCATGGAACAATTACAAAGCTGGAAAGAAAAAGAAAAAAGAAAACCCATGATTATTATGGGCGCAAGACAGGTGGGAAAAACATGGTTAATGAAGGAATTCGGAAGACAATTTTTCCCCAAAGTGGCATATGTATCCTTTTATAATAATAAGAGAATGAGCGATGTCTTTGAGATGGATTTTGACATTCAGAGAATCCTTATGAACCTTAATATCGAAACAGGGGTCACAATTACTCCCGGAGATACGTTGATCATTCTGGATGAAATTCAGGATGCACCGAGAGTCCTGGAATCTCTGAAGTATTTCTGCGAAGATGCACCGGAGTATCATGTTCTTGCAGCGGGGTCCCTGTTAGGAGTAGCGATTCATCAGGGAGTATCTTATCCGGTAGGCAAGGTGGAACTGTTGGACCTCTATCCTTTGAATTTTAGGGAATTTCTATGCGCCATGGGGGAAGAAGCTTTGTCTGGGGCATTGGACAGCAAGGACTTTTCCATTATAGACAACTTTTCGGATAAATACCTATTTTGGCTAAAAAATTATTATTATACCGGTGGAATGCCTGCAGTAGTTGACCTTTTCAGAGAGCAGAAGGACTATGCCGGTGTTCGGGAGTTACAAAAAGACATAGTACGTCAGTACCGGGGAGACTTTGGAAAACATATAGATGCCAAAGATCTTCCCAGAATTCGTATGGTATGGGAATCCATTCCGATACAGCTGGCAAAGGAAAATAAGAAGTTTTTCTTCGGACAGATAAAAAAAGGTGCCAGAAGTGCAGATTTTGAAATTGCGATACAGTGGCTCTTGGATTGCGGACTGATTTACAAGGTAAATCGTGTGAATGAGCCACATGTACCGCTGGCTGCATACAAAGAGATGAATGTATATAAGCTGTTTGTACTGGATGTAGGACTGCTGGGGGCAATGAGTGATTTAGATGCCATGAGTATTCTGGAGGGCAATGATATTTTTGTTGAATTTAAAGGCGCGTTGACGGAACAATATGTATTACAACAGATTATTTCGGATACAAAATATACACCTTATTATTACGGAACGGAAAAAGCAACCTTTGAGCAGGATTTTATGATACAAATGGGAAAAGATGTTGTTCCCATCGAAGTAAAAGCGGAGACAAACCTGAAATCACAGAGTCTGAAATGTTATTGTGAAAAATATCATCCGCAGACAGCTATCCGCTTTTCGGCAAAGAAATATATTGATCAGGGTTGGATGAAAAATGTACCGTTATATGCGGTGTGCACTTTGTAATGAAGGTTTAAAATATAAGGAGAAAAAATTTATGCAGATCCATGATACAGCATTTATAGCGCCCGGAGCAGTGGTGCTGGGAGATGTGACGATCGGAGAAAACAGCGGAATCTGGTACAATGCGGTGGTCCGGGGAGACCGGGACTCCATTGTCATCGGCAGAGAGAGCAATATTCAGGACAATGCGGTAGTGCATCTGGGCAGCGGATATCCGGTGAAGATCGGAGACCATGTGACCATAGGACACGGTGCGATCATCCACGGCTGTAAGATTGGCGATAATACCATGATCGGTATGGGAGCCATTCTGATGAATGGCTGTAAGATCGGGAAAAACTGCATCATCGGTGCCGGAGCACTGGTGACACAGAACGTGGAGATTCCGGATAATTCACTGGTCATCGGCAATCCCGGGAAAGTAAAACGTGCTGTTACCGAAGAAGAGATCCGGTGGAATCTGGAAAATGCACGTATTTATGTAGAGGAAGCACAAGAAGAGAAAAGAGCACTGTCCTAGCGGAAGTGCTCTTTTGCAAACTCCATGTCCTGTACCAGTTCCAGCGTTCCCAGATATTGCTCCTGCTTATCCCGGACGGCATAATAAGTCACTAAGAAAGTCCGGCCGTCCTTGTCCATCCAGACCGGTACCTGGTCCAGATTCCCTGCACGGAATTCTCCGATAATGCGGCGAACCCGTTCTTCGATCTTAGGCGGGTGACAGGTGAAGACCTCCCGGCCCAATGCCATACCGGGACGCTTGAATACCTTGGGACCTTCGTTGAAGTAGCGATTGATATTATCGATATCTACGAAAGAGATCTCCAAAGGAATCGTATTCAACATGGCGGTCAGTTGCGACAGGGTCAGACTGCCGCTGGGGAGGTGAATTCTGGTCTCACTACCTGTAAAAGCGTGTTCCGCAGACATGGTGTCAGCCGTAGAGGCAGTGTCGGTCAGATGTGCTTCCGCAGCCTCCCAACTATCACCCCGGATACCGAAGCATTCCGCATAATCTTTGGCATCACGGTAGATGTGATACCATTCCTCCTCCGAGAAATTCAGTGCGCAGTTGGGGAAGAGGATATTGGATTCCTTGTAGATCATTTCTTCCATGCGGGTCAATACGGCATTCAAACGTTGTTTCCATGCATCGGTTTCTTTTTGGTCTTTTTGTTTTGCAAGGGCATTCAGTTCATCCCGGATCTCATCATCCACTGTCCACATGACCGCAGAGGGACCGCTGATCCCATATTGCACCTTCAAATGTGGATAAAGTAAATCTCCCTTTCTGGCATAGTGGATAGCGATCTGGCGCAGATCATTTAATGATCCGTCATCTATTGTTCCATTTTCCAGAACCTGCTTCGCGCGGGCAATCAGCTTTTCCAGAGCTGCATTTTCCAGCGTAAAAGTCTGTAGGGGATGTCCGGAGATCTGGATCAGGGCGGCAGCAGCGGAGAGCCGTTGGTCCTGTATGTCCTTAGCGTGCAATTTCTGGGCATCTGGAAAATGGGCTGTTGTTTTTTCGGCATTGGAAGTTTTTTCTTCTGTCGCGGAACCATGGAACAGGGCGGAATGCACATCACAGAGCCGCTGCAATTCTTCGATGGAAGTACCCTCCCGCAGCAGCTCCTGCTCGGCATGCATAATCTCGGCAGGATCCACATCCTTACATTCCCGGACGAAATCCGCCTGGACATTTTCCAGAGCTTCTCCGTGATTCAAACGTTGTAAGTAAGACTTAATCTGATCTTTCATATAAAAATTCCTCCGGAACCAGTATGCCCCGGAGGAAAGTTTGTTATTCTTTTATTTTTATGATTAATCATCGTAGTGTGTTTTGATAAATTCGCAATCCACTACCAATACATAGAAAACCGAGCCATAATGTTCACTCTCCACGATACGCCCATAATCCAGAACCGTCTTATAAGTTCCATCTTTGACAGCAAGTCGGTATTTGACATAATCATTGTATCCGTTCATGCCGGATTCTATCTGCTGCCAGATGCTTTCTTCTACCTGTGTCAGATCTTCAGGATGCACCAGATTACGGAATTGATGTTTCGTAAAATGCATAAAATCATCCAGATCCGTACATCCTGTCAGCTGAAGCATTTCCTGATTAGCATACAGGATGCGTTCATCCTCCTTTTCGGCCCGGTAGATGAAAAAGGCACCCGGCAGGTTGTCAGAAATATCCGATAATGAAAAACCAAGCTGTGTCCGTTTCGAATTGTGGAAATCCGGCCGGTAGGCCAGAGCACCATGTTTTCCCTGTAATTTTACCTCATAGAGTGCAATGTCGGCATAACGGAGAATGTCAGAGACTTTTTCTGCGTTGGCGGGGTATTCCGTATAGCCCAGGGAAATGCTGTAATTGTGTTCGACGCCTTTGGCTGAAAAAGAGCGGGAAGCCTTGCTGAAAGCGTCTATCATTGGGGCAGCCTCTTCTGCACTGCAACCCTTCAGGATAATACAGAACTCATCACCGCCATTTCTGGCAATAATGGAATTATCCGGAAAAGCCTGCACTAAGGATTGTGAAAGCTGCAATAGAACCTGATCACCGATAGTATGACCATAGACATCATTGATAAATTTAAAATTATCCACGTCAAGTAATATACCGACACAGTTTTTCTGCTTGTTTCCCTCCAGATACTCCTCCAGCTGCAAATTAAATCCGTTACGATTTAAGAGACCGGTCATAGAATCCGTCAGAGAGAGTCTGCGAAATTTTTTACGTTGCTCGTCAACGAGTAGTATAGATATCGTTAGAACCACCAGTAGTAGGATCACTGCAATGCCCCATAATACTACCAGAAGTAAAAGTTTGTCATTCTTCCAGCCATCGGTGGGCATGACTTCCAACTTCCAGCTACAGCCTCCCAGAGTAAAATCATAAGAGACAGGATCCGTCAGCGTCTCCTCTGACTGGTCTACCACGGCATATTCATCGGTCAGAGGGGAGAAGGTCTTCAATAGCCGGTATTGATAACCGAAACCGGACAAAGAATCAACAGAGTCCCTGAAAATTTCCGGAGTTTTGATGATAACAATAGTCAGTCCCCAAAAATAGGAATTGCCGTTTTCGTCTTGTAAAAAAACAGGATTGCGGATAGCAATGCCGTAACCTCCCTGCTTCAGTTCAAAAGGCCCGTGTATGACAAGCAGATCATGATCAATTCCATAATTAACAATCTCTCCGCGGTCTTTGTCGTGGATCAGATCTATTTTACCTGCTTCATTTCCTTCAGTGGAGTAGATATCTGTTACGACACCTCCGGGAGCCAGCTGGATACTTTGGACGTAATCTGCCATCATTCTGTCTGCAATGGTATCAAATTTGTCAATTCTGCCGTCCGCACTGATCAGAAGCTGCTCCAGTGTATCTGTGATGTTGATACCGGCATTGAGATCTGCGATCATGCTATCACCGTAGGTTACAGCATTCAGTTCCGCAAGAGTGCGGAGATGCCTGGAGTCGTCCTGCTGTACCGCATGAGCGATCATATATAAGACGATGCTGCTGATAAGAAGTACCCATAACGGCAGCAGCCATTTGGTATGAGAAAATCTGATTTTATTCCGTGTCATAGTGCTATGCTTCCTTCGCATGTGTTGGCAAAATGATTTAAATTTAATTATAGCATTTTGACGTTTTTTTGTATAGACATGAGAAGATATTTCATCCCACTTTTATGCTCATATCGGGGCGGGTCATAAGTATTTTAGTATCATAAAAAAGAATAGAAATGTGGTACAATACCTAGGGAAAGATAATTAGTTACGAAAGAATATGTTAGGAAGCATGCATAAAAGATTGTTGGGAATATCAGCTGGACAAGGAGAAGGGCAATAAGGTAATATATTATTGCATGCTGGAACGGAAAAGGAGGATTCCTCCGACGGAAGGAATCGTCTGCGGAATGGAGATTAGTATGGAATATATATCAGATGCACAGGCAAAACAGATGATCTTAGAGGTAGGTCGCAGAATGTATCAGGGCGGCTTCGTGGCAGCGAACGACGGAAATATCTCCTGTAAAGTCGGAGATAATGAGATCTGGGCAACACCTACGGGAGTTTCTAAGGGATTTATGACAGAGGATATGCTGGTGAAGCTGGATCTGGACGGGAATGTGTTGGAGGGAACGCACAAGCCTTCCAGCGAGATCAAGATGCACCTCAGAGTATTCAAAGAGAACCCGAAAGTACAGGGCGTGGTACATGCACATCCTTTGACGGCGACGGCGTTTGCCTGTGCGGGCATCAGTCTGGAAGAACCGGTGCTGATGGAAGGGGTACTGTCCTTAGGCTGTGTGCCGTTAGTACATTTTGCCCTGCCGGGCACAGAGGAAGTGCCGGAAGCGGTGGCACCCTACTGCCGGGAATACAATGCTGTACTGTTAGCAAACCATGGCGCGCTGACTTGGGGTGACAATCTCATGCAGGCTTATTACCGCATGGAGACCACGGAATATTATGCGAAGATCCTGATGATGAACAACTTTATCTTAGGGAAGAAGAGGTTGTTGTCCCAGGGACAGATCGACGATATTATCAAGATCCGTGCAGGATGGGGTATCACCACGGGCGGCAGACCCATCGGACCGGAGGGCGCGCAAAATCTGGAGGATATCTGCATCTCCCGGAAGCGGTGATTTGTTTTTTCGGGCATATTAGCGCGATAGCACGAATTTGTAAGCTTATAATAGAGGGTCATGTTAGAGACTTCTGCGAAAGCAGCCTCCAACAGGGCCTTCTTTTTGTGCTTTATTTGTGTAATTGCATAAACGTAAGCAGGGGGAAAAGCTCATACAGAACACAGATTTTTCACAGAGTGAACACTTTTTCAATACAAAATCCAACTATACTTGAGAAAACAATGGAATTTGGACGGAATAGCAATCGGAGGTTCGCCGTGAAAAACAAAGAGATCAAGCAGATAATTTTTTCCCGAAAAAAAACAAAAAATGGATCATCATTGCGCTGGTACTGGTACTTACGCTGGGTGGAGGTTCTGTGGCAGCAGTGACAGCGGCGGTTTTAGCTTTGAAATGCCGGGCGGTGGAGGGAGGCGATATGACCTCTGCTTCCTAGTACATCATTGCCGGTGTGGAGGACAATTATGCCACCATCAGTAATCTGGAAATGGCCATCGGAGATTTCCTCACAGAAGAAAACAACGAGAGCAAGGAAAAGGTGTGCGTACTGGGTGCCACCGTGGCAAAGGAAATTTTTGGCAGTGGGGAATATTATCTGGATGGCATGGCAATCCACGAGACCAAGGAGGACGATCTGACCATGGTACGCAACCAGAAGATCGGGTTCATTTTCCAGAACTATCAGCTGATCCCGACCTATAATGTCATGCAGAATATTATCATGCCCCTGCTGATGCGTGGCATGACTCATGAGGAAGCAGAGAGTATCCATTGCCAGAGCACTGGTGGGACAGCCGGCGATCCTGTTAGCGGATGAGCCTACCGGTGCCTTGGATCAGACCAGCGGTAAGGAAGTACTGAAGCTGTTTCGGGAACTGAACGATATGGGCAACACCATCGTCATGATCACCCATGACCTGGGCGTAGCACAGTCTGCGAAACGTATCGTGCGTATTGTGGACGGACAGTTACAGGAATAAGGGATAGTCACTCAGCCAACGGGAAAGAGGCTGGGACTGTTCCAGACCGGATTTCAGGGTACGGTCGGCATCCGATTTATTTTCTGCCGGTATTATCAGCAGAAATTCTTTCCCGTCCATAAGTACACCGCAGAATATGGTTTTCAGATCCCGGGAGATAAGAAACATATTTCCCGGGATATTTGTTACAGATTCGGTCAGGCAGGAGTAATAGGGTTCTTCATCGATAAAAGGTGCATAGAATCCCATGTCATCCGCACCTTCCACGAAAAGCCTCTCTCCGTTCATCCAGACATTTCCCGCTATGGCGTCTTCCTGATTCCTCCAGAGATAATGTAAGGCTTTCCCGTGGATCTCCACCGATACCTGTTCGAAGGTATCCGGTTCCGTCAGACTGACCAGCATTCCGGTTCCGGTATAGTCATAATCCTTTTTGATGGGAGTATGATAATAGCGGATCCCGTAGTCTCCAAGGCAAAATAAGGCAAATACGAGCAGAAAAATCAGAATGCCGCAGAAAACGGTTCTTAATTTTTTATTTCGCATCATGGTTCTTGCCGCCTTTTTATTTTATTATACGATCAGATATCCATACTGGCAATGAGCTGAAACATTTCCTCGGCGGTCATGTGATCTGCGGTGATCACGTATACATAATTGTCAGCTTCATAATAAGCCATGACGTAACCATCCACATAAGTATATACCGTGGCAATGTGACCGCCGATGACATGTTCCTCTTCGGCATCGTATTCATTGTCTAATACGAGTGTCAGGGCATTATTTGCGGAAATTAGCATTTGCTCCCAGATGAGCTGTTCTCCGGCATTGTTTTCATAGAAAATTTCACAAAAAAGAGGACTGTCTCTTCGGTCTGTCTCTGTATAGCCCTCCGGGATGCAGGTCGGTATCGTAGGAGCGAGTACCGCATCTTTTTCCTCGGAAGAGTAGTTATACTGCGTAGCATCCTCGCGCAGGGTCTTTAGTGTCATGAAAAACTTATCCCGATAGGCATCCACACTTAACGTCAGAACCAGTCCGCCACATACGATACCGGTGAAAAAGATTGCAATGCGTTTTAGGAGCTGTTGTGCACCGGTCAGCACCGGATGGGCTTCCCGGCGGATCACTTTTTGCATTTTTTGTTCAAAACGTTTTGAAAATACATATTCCCGATCAACCTGATTTTCTAATGCTGTTATCATGGCATTGTCCACCACAGGCATATGTTGATGGAGCCATTCATCCGTTACTTCCATGGATCTCATTATTTTCCTCCCGTTTATTCAAAGCTTCCTGTATCATAATCTTTCCCCGGGATAATCGCTGCCGGATCGTTCCTTCGGTGATGTTTAATACTTTTTGCGATTTCATCGTTGTCCATATTGCCGGAGTATTTGAGGAGAAATACATCCCGGTATTTTACGGGCAGGCACCTAAGGATGTCCAGTATTCCGTCATCCACATCCGTCTCCGCATAAGTCACCGGGACATTACATTCTTCCAGCTCATCCACATAGATTTCCCGTTTAAATTGATGGTTTCGCTTCCGGTAAATATCTATAGTCGCATTTTTCGTTATGGTAAGCAGGTAGCGTTTCGTCGCCGTGGCGTCGATTTCCCCTATTTTTTCCATGCTTTTCGCAATTTTTATAAACGTTTCATGTACGGCATCTTCCGCAAGAAAAGTATCCTTCAGCACATTCAGAGCTACTTTCATCATAAGGTGCCGATAGGTTTCATAGAGAATCGCAAACTTTTGTTTGTCTTCTTCGGCGTCGATCATCATCAGATATATCATTTGTTGTTCCCAGGCCTTTCTATGAGTCATAACGAAGGTTCCTGTTCCTATTGTTACAAAAACGTAAAAATATTTCAATTGCAGGTTTATATGTTTGTCCCAATAGTATCTTTTGGGTAACCGGGGCACTTTATTGTGCCTGCTTTACGGATCCCGGCGATGGGGGATATAATGATTTCATTACAGGAGAGCGTAAAAAGAGCAGAAACGAGCATAGGAGAAGCAAAATGGGAGAACAGGGGCATGAGGAACCCACCGGACAGGCGAAGATCACGAAAGCCTACAATCTGCCCTGCCGTTATGTCCTGCATACCGTAGGTCCTATTGTGCAGGGAAAGCTGACGGAGAAACATTGCGCATTGCTTCGGTCCTGTTACTTGTCTTGTCTGGAACTGGCATCGGCATACGGGCTGGAAAGTGTGGCGTTCTGCTGTATATCCACTGGGGTATTCTGCTTTCCGAACGACAAGGCGGCGCAGATTGCCGTACAGATGGTACAGGAGTATTTGGAGGAGACTCCTGACAGCAGTGTCAAAAATGTGATCTTTAATGTGTTTAAGAATGAGGATTTGCAGATCTATGAGAGAATTCTTCGGTTGTAGATTTTCGATTACTCTAAATGCAGAGAAAAACTTGCACCCGGCAGATTGCTGTGATACATTGGCTGTAAAAGAAATACAAGCGAGGAAGAGAAAATGGCAGGATATCTGATCAAGGATACTACAAGAGAAGAAAGGGAGCAGATCGTGGCGGAGTCACTGGGATATATGGAAGCAAACTGCGATGGCTGCAGTTCGGGACTGGCGGAAATGTATCAGGCATACATCGACGGGGAGAAGGAGCTTCGGGACATCAATATGGAATTTCATGCAGGTTATGTATCCGGAGAGGAAGTGCCCGGCCGCAGGTCCTGTCCCATGTAATAATAGTCTGCGGGAAAGATGGATTTCCGGCATAAATGAAATGTTATCTGTAAAAACTCTTAGTAACAGAATGCGAAAGGCAGGAAAGAGAAATGCAGATGAGGGACGATCTTGGAATTACAACAAAACTGGAAAATGGCAAGGCTTATCTGGAGTTTTTATTGCCGGAAGACGTGGGGCGTTTGCTGTCCGCATTACAGATTGAGATCTGGGAAGGTGCGGAGGGCGAACGCCTTGTTTTTCATGGGGAATACTCATCAGAAGAGGCGGATTGTATGACGGCGTTGCTGCTGCGGCCGCATCTCTGGGACGGCATGCGGGATCCCTATGTCTATCTGGTGAAGGCGCAGGGAAGGTTCGGAACCGTGGAATATGGAGAAAAGATGGGTGGTATGGAGAAGGAGGAAGAGTCAGATCCTGCTAAGGATATACCCGAGGCAGTGGAAGTGCATTGGCGACAGGAACTGGCAATTTATGACGTGCGTGTCGTAGATAAAAAGGGAATTTTCCTTAATGAAAAAGAGTTCCAGCCAAGAGAGGTAGTCTATCGTTTTCCTTCGCAGATCAGTGATGCCGGGACGAGGGAGGAGCAGATGCGAAGGGATCTGGACCGTCTGGCCCGGATGGGGGTCAATACGATCCGGTTGGAAGGAACCGGATCCGGGACAGAGGGACAGAACCGCTGCGAAGTGCGGGCGTTTTACAGTCTGTGCAGAAGGCGTGGTTTCCTCACAGGTGACCTGTGGATAAGACCGGAAATTCTTCCGGTGTATCGTGGATTACCCGGAGAAACAATGGCGGAAGCACTCCTGGCGGCGGACGGCAGGACGCTGACAGAACGATATTACTATTATCAGGCGAAGTGGAGCAGCGAACCGGTGCTCTATCCGGCACTTTCCACCCTGCATCGCCAGGAGAACGGATTACTTTCCCTGACAATTTACAGCAATCAGAAAAAAGTGGTGCTCTATGTGGACGGAGTACTTTTTTTATTCCAGTCGGCCGCATCCGGTGATCCGGAGTTCATTTTTGAAGATATTCCTGTGGCAAAGCTGCCGCTGCATCTGGCGGCGGAGGCAGGAAATTTAAGCATTTCTCTGACCGTGTCGAAGATTTAAGGGTTGTGGTTTCACACAATTTTCACAAAGGTTTCACCTTTTCATGACATTTGAGACATATACTGATACAAGGGTGTAAAGGTTAACCGCTGTTCATGCTTGCATGATAAAGCGGTTGAATTTTACACCCGTAAAACATGAGGAAGTAGCGATTTGCGTAGCAAATCAGCGGATTCCGAATGTTTTTAGAATTGCGGGAGCAGCTTGCTGCGAAGCAATTCGGGGTATCAGTTTTGGTTACCCGTAGGTATCAGTTTTGGGTACCTGTAGGTATCAGATACGGGTATCTGTAGGTATCAGGTGGGGGATCACACCATATCAGGGAGGCAAATATGATAGAAGTAAGCAATCTTACAAAAAAATATGGTGACCATATCGCCGTAGATCATCTCTCTTTCCGCGTGGAAAAGGGACAGATTTACGGCTTTCTTGGTCCTAACGGCGCAGGTAAATCCACGACCATGAACATCATCACGGGTTATCTGGCAGCCACGGAGGGCACTGTGACCATTGATGGCAAAGATATCCAAAAAGATCCGGAGGAGGCAAAGCGTGCCATCGGTTATCTGCCGGAGCTTCCGCCGCTGTATGTTGACATGACTGTCAGAGAATACCTGGAATTCGTGGCAGAACTGAAAAAAGTGCCGAAAAAAGAGCGAAAGCAGCAGATTGACGAGGTCATGGAAATGACACAGATCACCGATATGCAGCAGCGTCTGATCAGGAATCTGTCAAAAGGTTACAGACAGAGAGTCGGACTGGCGCAGGCAATCCTTGGCTACCCGGAGGTTATTATTCTGGATGAGCCCACGGTAGGTCTGGATCCGAAACAGATCATCGAGATCCGTGATCTGATCCGCAAGCTGGGGGAGAATCATACCGTGATCCTCAGCTCCCATATTCTGTCGGAGGTCAGCGCGGTCTGCGACCATATTATGATCATAGCCCACGGTAAGCTGGTAGCCAGCGATTCTCCGGAGAATCTGCAGAAGCTTATGAGTGGTTCCATGGAACTGAACCTGGAAGTAAAGGGAAGCGCTGCCTCGGTGAAGAGTGCATTGCAGGAGATCTCACAGATCGACCGGATCGAAGAGAACACAGAGGCATCCAAAAATGTTGCAAAGCTGAAAGTGATCTCCAAAGAAAATGTCGACATCAGAGAGCAGGTATTCTATGCACTGGCAGATGCAAAGCTGCCTATTTTAGAGATGACCCATGCGGAGAAGTCTCTGGAAGACATCTTCCTGGAACTGACCGAGGATGTGGCACCCGCGCAGCCGGAGAAGCACAAACTATTCTCAAAAAGAAAAAAGCCGGAAATCACAGCTGCTGCACAGCAGACAGAAGCTTCGGAAGAGGAAGTACAGCCCGGAGAAGAGAAAAAAGAAACTGTAACTACAAAGGAGGCGGAATGATATGTCAGCCATTTATAAGAGAGAATTGAAATCCTATTTCCGTTCCTTTATCGGATTTTTATTTATTGCAGTCACCCTGTTTTTCCTGGGACTGTATTTCAGCGTTTATAACCTGATGAACGGATATCCTTATTTTGCGTATGTGGTATCCAGTGTTACCTTTTTATTCATGCTGACCGTGCCGATCCTGACCATGCGTATTCTGGCGGAGGAAAAGCGGAGCAAGACGGATCAGCTGATCCTGACGGCACCGGTGTCCGTAGGCGGCATCGTTATGGGAAAATTCCTGGCGCTGTTAACTATATTTGCCATTCCCGTAGCGATCATCTGCTTTTACCCGCTGATCATGGCGCAGTACGGCAGTGTTCCCATGGGAGAGGCTTACCTGTCGATCCTGGCATATTTCCTCTTCGGGATGACCGCCATTGCCATCGGTCTGTTCCTGTCTTCCGTGACAGAGAGCCAGGTCATCGCAGCAGTACTTACTTTTTTAGTATTGTTCCTGGGATATATGATGGATTCCATCTGCTCCATTATTTCCAGCACCGGCAATCTGTTGACAAAGATTTTGCGTTGCTTTGACCTTTATACGCCGTTTTCCAACCTGTTAAACGGTACACTGGATGTATCTTCTATTGTATATTATGCATCCGTTACGGCACTGGTTCTGTTCCTGACAGTACAGTCCATTCAGAAACGCCGTTACAGCATGTCCGTGAAGAACTTAAGCTTCAGTGCTTACAGTACCGGTATGATCGCCGTAGCGGTAGCACTGGTAGTAGTGGTTAATATTATCATGGGCGAGATGCCTTCCAGCTGGACAGCAATCGACATGACCAGCCAGAAGCTCTATTCCCTGACAGATCAGACCGTTGACTATGTGAAAAATATGCAGGATGATGTGACCATCTATGTGTTGGTAAATCAGGACAATCAGGATACCACATTGGGGCAGACTTTACAGAGATATGATGATCTGTCGGATCATATCACCGTGGAATATGTGGATCCTACCGTTAACCCGATGTTCTATACCCAGTACACCACCGGCAACATCAGCACGAACAGCCTGATCGTGGTCAGCGACAAGCGCAGCAAGGTCATTGATTACAACGATGTCTATGAGTCTTCCTATGATTTTGACTATTCGACCTACAGTTATAACACCACGACTACCGGTTATGATGGCGAAGGACAGATTACCAGTGCGCTGGATTATGTGTTAAATGATGATATGCCCAAGGTATATATGACAACAGGACATAATGAACTGAGTTTAAGTAACACTTTTACATCCGCACTGAACAAGGAAAATGTGGATTATGAGACCGTGAATCTGATGGATCTGGATGCTATCCCCGACGATGCGGCCTGTCTGTTCATTAACGGTGCCACCAGCGATTTTTCATCCGATGATAAGGATAAGGTGATCGACTATCTGAACAACGGTGGAAAAGTCATCCTGGTGACCGGTTATACCGATGAGGAGACACCCAATATAGATGCTATCTTAAGCTACATGAATCTGAGCATTGCCAAAGGACTGGTAGTGGAGAATGATTCCAACGGCTACTACAGAAGTCCGTATTATATCCTGCCGACACAGAGCTCTGACAGCTATACCTCAGGCACCTACGGAAAATATCTGTTCCTGCCGTATTCTCAGGGCATCATCGTCCCGGAGGAAGTAAGTACCGACGAGACAGCCACCGGTGATATTACCTATGATGTATTCCTGAGCACCTCCGACAGCTCTTTTGCAAAACAGGATGTCAACAATACACAGGATTTTTCACAGGGTGAAAATGATGTGAATGGTCCCTTCGCATTAGGTGTTGAGGCAGTAAAGACTTTGGATGATGGGGATGCAACACTGGTCGTGTACGGTTGCGAGCAGCTGTTCACGGATGATGCAAATTCTGTCGTCAGCGGTGCGAACCTGACCCTGTTCACCAATACATTCAGTGGAATGGCAGATCATGAGACCTCGGTATCTATTCCGGTAAAAAGCTATGAGGTCTCTAATCTGATAGTGGATTCCGCACAGATTCTGCTGCTGGGGCTGCTGGTTACCGTGATACTGCCTGTCGGCTGTGTGATCGCCGGATTCGTGATCTGGTTCCGCAGACGGAAGAAATAATTGAAAGGCGTGAGATATAGATATGAAAAAGAAACAAAGACAGATAATCGGAATGCTGCTGGCACTGGTGGTGCTGGCGGCAGCATTCCTGGGTATCCGACAGTATAATAAAAATGCATCGTCTGCGACTTCCACCACCGAGGATACACAGGAGACGGTGCTGGATGTGAACTCCGATGATATTACCAGCTTCCGCTATGTATACGAAGGGGAGACCTATTCTTTTGAAAAAGAGGAAGATACCTGGTATTACACCGGAGATCATTCCCTGAACCTGAACCAGGAGCGTATCAAGGCGATGATCCTGAAGGTGGCACCGTTAAAGGCAGATCAGGTAATTGAAAATGTAACGGATATGTCACAGTACGGACTGGCGGATCCGGAGCGTACCATTCAGTACGAGACTGCAGATCGCAGCGTGATCATTAATGTCGGTAATCTGAATTCCATGACCAGCCAGTATTACATTGCATTTCCCTCTGAAATGAAAGTGTATGTCGTGGCCACCAACGTGGTCACCGGATTCAACTATACACTGGATGATCTGGTGGAAGAGACTACCGAAGAAACAGAAAGTATCGAAGCGACAGAAACTGCAGAAACAGAAACCACGGAAGCTGTGGAGACTGTGGAAACAGAAACTGCAGCGACGGAGACAAATTAGGAATTCTCCCCGCGAATGACAATGATGTCATTTAACTTTAATATTGTATCTTTTTGAGGCAGAATGGACAGATCTTCCCGTAGAATGAGGAAGATCGTGACCTGTTCTGCCTCTTCCATTTCTTCCACGGATTTTCCGGCGAAGCGTTTATCCACGAAAATCTCGGCGATTTCATGAATATCTGCCGCTTTAATATTAGAGAGACTGCTTTTGCGCTGGTACTGTTCCACGAAGCCGGCACTGATGATACCGGTGGGGATAGCCACGGCACCGACACCGAGATAGGCAATACAGATCGCCATGATCCGGCCAAGCGTGGTGATGGGATAGATGTCACCGTAGCCCACGGTGAGCAGCGTTGACATGCTCCACCAGATGCCGCTGAAGGCATTGCGGAATACTTCCGGCTGGGAATCATGCTCCACGCTGTACATGCACAGACTGCTGGCGAGCATCAGGATCAGTACGATGAACACGGAGGAAATGATCTGATTACGTTTTTCATACAATACCGTAGTGATGACATTGAAGGAATCATACCGGGCATTCAGGCGGAACAGATGGAAGATCCTTGCCACCCGCAGCATCCGGAAGATGACCATACCGGACAGGAAGAAAAAGGGTAAAATTGTCAGCAGGTCGATAATGCCGTCGAAGGAGATCAGAAACCGCAGCCGGGAGCAGAGCTCGCTTTTATCAGGATATAGATAGTCCGCAGTCCAGATCCGCAGGACATATTCCACACAGAAGATCAGAATAGTGATAACCTCGACCACGTGAAATACCGGAAATAAAAAAGCAAGCTCATCAAAGGTTTGCAGAAAAGTCACCAGAATATTTGCACAGATAACGATAGCAATAAAAATATCAAAGAGCCGGCTTAGACGGTTACTTTTGTCACCGATCTGGATGATGTTAAATACTTTTTTCTTCATGTTGAATCCTCATTGTTTTCCGGGGCAGCACAAGTGAATGCTTGTGATTCCATCATACGGAGGTGGAAGAGGAAAGTCAAGAAATGCGGTGACAGAATCCGTCAACTTTCTTAAAAACAGTCATATATTATAGTAAATCCAAATACAATGAAAGGATACAAAAATATATGGCTAGATTTACAAATCAGGCACAGCTTCGCTATGGAAATGAGATTACAAACTCCAATATAGCAGTGGGTGAGATCACGGAGGTATTGTCTGCAACCAAGACAGCAGTGCGGGATACCTACGGGCAGAATGAAAATGTGACGTATGTGATCAGCATTGTGAACTCAGGCACTACAGCATTTAACGGAATTACAGTAACGGATAATTTGGGAGAGTATTTGTTTAATACCAGAGAACTGACACCTCTGACGTATATTCCGGGGACCGTAAAATACTATGCAAACGGAATTTTACAGGCAACACCGGCTGTAACGGCAGGCCCTCCTCTGACAATCACGGGAATTACCGTGCCTGCGGGAGGTAATGTGACACTTACCTATGAGGCTGAGGTGAACTCTTATGCACCGCTGGCAGCAGAGGCTTCCATTACGAATACGGCGACGATTGCCGGGGCAGGGGTCACTCCTGTTACTGTGAACGAGACAGTAAATGCGGTAAGCGGACCGCTTCTTACGATCACAAAGTCCGTCAGTCCCGTACCCGTGACAGAGAATGGAACATTGACGTATACGTTCCTGATACAGAATCTGGGTAATACGGCAGCAGATGCAGCTACCGGTGTCGTGATCACGGATACCTTTAATCCTGTATTGGAGAATTTGTCTGTGAATTTTAATGGGGCTGCATGGGCAGAGGGAACAAACTATACGTATGATACGACTACCGGATTATTTACCGGAACTGCAGGAGGTATTACCGTACCCGCAGCAACTTACACCCAGGATCCCGTTACGGGAGCGTGGGGGATCAACCCCGGCGTCAGCACGCTGGTGATCTCCGGAACCGTATAAGGGCTGTCGCGCTCCTAAGGCTGGCACCATGCAACCCATTCGCAGTCACTGCGTGACTTGCTCATGGACGGCTGTCGCCGTATAAATCAAAAATAAAAAGTCACTGGAAGTACATAAATGTACTCCCAGTGACTTTTTATTTTATCCTTGCATGGCTTGTAGCTTAGCCAAAGTATCTCTTAAGCAGACCCTCAAATGCCTTACCATGTCTGGCCTCATCACGAGCCATCTCATGAACGGTATCATGGATAGCATCCAGGTTCAGAGCCTTAGCTCTCTTAGCCAGATCAAACTTACCTGCGGTAGCGCCGTTCTCGGCATCTACTCTCATCTCCAGATTCTTCTTGGTGGAATCGGTTACGACTTCACCTAACAGCTCAGCGAATTTTGCAGCGTGCTCAGCTTCTTCGTAAGCAGCCTTCTCCCAGTACAGACCAATCTCGGGATAACCTTCTCTGTGAGCAACTCTTGCCATTGCCAGATACATACCAACCTCAGAGCATTCACCCTGGAAGTTCGCACGCAGATCAGCAATGATATCCTCGGGAGCACCCTTTGCTACACCTACTACATGCTCAGCAGCCCAGGTCTTGCCTTCCTCCTGCTTGGTGAACTTGGAAGCGGGAGCGTGACAGATGGGGCACTCTGCGGGAGCCGCATCACCTTCATAAACATAACCACATACCTGACATACATACTTTGCCATAATTTTTTCTCCTTTTCTCTAATGAAATGTTTTGTTTTTAGTTTTCTCTTTTTGCGTGTGCTTTATAAGCACAAATATATTATGGAACGAAGCCAGTTTTCATTTAGAAAACTAGGACTCCGTAGCAACCCTGGTGCAGGCGGGACAAGAGCCGTAGAAATAAGTGACATGTCCCCGGATCCGGCCGTCAAATCTCTCTCCGGCGGCCTCCATGATGGAATCAATACTATCCATGTCCAGATCAATAACGCTTCCGCATTCCGTACACACGAAATGATAATGTTCGGAAGTATCAGCATCAAAATGGTCAACACCGTCACCGACCCGGAGTCGTAAGATCTCTCCCATGTCTGACAAAAGTGTCAGATTACGATAAACGGTACCGAGACTTAAGTTCGGATCCTGCTGCTTCAGATTAGAATAGATCACATCAGCGGTAGGATGATCCTTGCGTCCCATGAGAAAGGATTTGATCATTTCCCGTTGTCTGCTTCGTTTCAGTGCCATGATAAGCTCCTTTCTCGATAATAGTAATGATTACTGTTTCTTATAAGCTTATTATACATGATGCGAGAATAATGTCAACAGAAAAATGAAAAAATTTTGTTTATATTTTTTTAATGATATTCTTGCTTCCTTTATACACAGGAGGTGGGAATCATGCTATAATGAGCGAAAGTAAAGTATAAATTAACATGCGCAAACTTGTGTTACACAGTGTACAGAAATATACAGCACTAAAGTCACGGAAAGTTTGCAGGTTGCTGAAAGGCAAGAGTAATATGAAATTTAAAACCAGACTTCGTGTAACATTTATAAGTATTATATTACTTCCGCTGTTGCTGACGATCATGGCGTTTGTGATGATTGCTATTTACCTGATGAATTACTCTCAGGGTCTCAGCCTGACGGATATTGATTATTCTATGATGTCGGAGAATTTCAGGGAATTCACCAACACCACGGATCAGGCGTATTATGTGCTGCTGGACCAGGTGAAGGAAGACAGCAGCAGGCTGGAAGATAAAGAATATCTGGATCATATCAATGAGGAGGTATCGCGGAAGTCTACTTATATTATAGTAAGAAAGGGTGACAAGCTTTACTATGCCGGCAATGAAGAAGCCGCACAGAACATTTTTGAAAAACTGCCTGCCTACGGTGAAGAGAATCTGTCGGATGACAGCGGATATTTCTACAATGAACTGGAGAAGTATGTAAAACAGATTGATTTCACTTTCCGGGATGGAACACCGGGCAGCGTATTCATTGTAACGAAGGTCAATTCACTGATCTCGAGACATCTGCTGATCGATATGTTCGTGGCTATCATTGTGATCCTGATCTTCACCAGCCTGATGTTGACCCAGTGGATCCACAAGGGCGTATTTGAGCCCATCAATGAGCTGAATGTGGCAATGCGCAAGATCAAGGAAGGCAACTTTGATTATGTTCTGGAGACAGATGCCAAGGGTGAGATCGGTGATCTCTACCGCAATTATGAGGACATGCGTTTACGGCTGAAGGAATCCACGGAAGAGAACACCCAGCATGAGAAGCAGAACAAAGAGCTGGTCAGCAATATTTCCCATGATCTGAAGACCCCTATCACAGCCATTAAGGGTTATGTGGAAGGAATCATGGACGGTGTGGCAGATACGCCGGAGAAGATGGATAAATACATCAAGACCATCTACAATAAAGCCATTGATATGGATCGTCTGATCAACGAGCTGACCACTTATTCCGGAATTGATAATAACCGGATCCCGTACAATTTCCATCGGATCAACGTGGCGGATTATTTCGGCGACTGTGTGGAAGAAGTCGGACTGGATCTGGAGCAGCGGGGTATCAAGCTGAACTATTCGAATCTGGTATCTCCTGACACAGTTGTCATCGCGGATCCGGAACAGATGAAGAAGGTCATCAATAATATTATCAGTAACAGCGTAAAATATATGGACAAGCCCAATGGGCACATTGATATCCGTATTCTCGACGAAGTGGATGCTATCCGGGTAGAGATCGAGGACAACGGCAAGGGAATCGCGCAGAAGGATCTGCAGAAGATCTTCGAGCGGTTCTACCGCACGGATGCTTCCCGCAATTCCGCCCAGGGCGGCAGCGGCATCGGACTTTCTATTGTGAAGAAGATCATCGAGGATCACGGCGGTTATGTATGGGCAACAGCCAAAGAAGGAGAAGGCACCTGTATGCATTTTGTCCTGAGAAAATACATTGAACTGCAGCCGGGTGGAACCAAGTAATGAATAAGGAATCAATAAGGAATAAAACAGAAATAGCATGATAACCGATGATGCAAGGACATTCTGTAAATGGAGGATAAATAATGAGTAAGATTTTAATTATTGAAGATGAAGTAGCAATTGCAGATCTTGAGAAGGATTATCTGGAGCTCAGTGATTTCAAGGTAGATATCTGCAATACCGGAGATGAGGGACTGAAGACCGCTCTGACAGGCGATTATGATCTGATCATTTTGGACCTGATGCTGCCCGGCATGGACGGCTTCGAAGTATGTAAGAAGATCCGGGAGGAGAAAAATATTCCCATTCTCATGGTATCAGCGAAGAAGGACGACATTGATAAGATCCGCGGCTTAGGGTTGGGTGCGGATGACTATATGACCAAACCTTTCAGCCCCAGTGAGCTTGTAGCCCGTGTGAAGGCGCACATGGCCCGTTATGAGAGACTGGTGGGAACCAACCAGAAGCAGCAGAATGATATCGTGGAGATCCGCGGTATCCGTATTGATAAGACTGCGAGACGTGTCTATGTGGACGGTGTGGAGAAGACGTTTACGACCAAAGAGTTTGATCTGCTGACGTTTCTGGCGGAGCATCCGAACCATGTATTTACCAAAGAAGAATTGTTCCGTGAGATCTGGGATATGGATTCTATCGGTGATATTGCCACCGTTACCGTGCACATCAAGAAGATCCGTGAAAAGATTGAAAAAGATACTGCAAAGCCTCAATATATCGAGACCATCTGGGGTGTTGGATATCGCTTTAAGGTATAAGGGAAGAAAAATAAGATCAGAAGAAAACTCCTATAATGGATACAGCAACAAACTGTCTCCAATAGGAGTTTTTTATCTAAAAGTGTGTTATAATCGATAAAGCGCCGGCGGAATGGAGTGTGTTATGAACAGTAAAAAAATAATACAGTTGTCTACGACACAGAAGATCATGCTTAGCTTTCTGTGTGCCATTTTAGTGGGAAGCTTCCTGTTGGCATTACCCATCAGTTCAGCCACCGGAGAAGCGGTTCCTTATATAGATGCTTTATTTACAGCCACCACATCCATCTGTGTGACCGGTCTGGTGACGGTTCCCACATATTCCACCTGGAGCGTCTGGGGACAGATCGTGATCCTGTTTCTGATCCAGTTGGGAGGTCTGGGAGTCATTACGGTCATGTACGGTGTGATGATGGGACTGCACAGACGACTGGGACTGGGTAACCGGTGGATGCTGCAGGATGTGTTTAATCTGAATAATATCTCCGGAATCGTGAGATTTCTCCGCAAGGTCCTCATAGGTACTCTGGTGGTGGAGGGATGCGGCGCTCTTTTGTATATGACAGTCTTTGTGCCGGAATACGGACTCAGAGGCATATGGATTTCCATTTTTAATGCCGTATCTGCCTTCTGCAATGCCGGAATGGATATTATGGCGGAAGACAGTCTGTGCGGCTATGTATTCCAGCCAATGGTCAATCTGGTCACGATGTTGCTGATCATATTGGGTGGTTTAGGTTATATCGTCTGGTGGGATGTACTGCGGGTTTTGAAAAATATCCGGAGTCAGAAGCTCAAATGTTTCCGACTGCTGACGCTTCACAGTAAAATAGCACTCACGGTGACAGGAATACTTATTGTAGTGGGAGCGGCGGCATTTTATATTTTTGAATACAATAATCCCCTGACGATGCAGGATTACACGGTGCCGCAACGGATCTGGGCATCCCTGTTCCAGGCAGTAACTACACGAACCGCAGGTTTTGCCACGATTCCACAAGAGGATCTGACCAATACCTCTGCGATCATTTCGGTGCTTTTGATGCTGATCGGCGGCTCTCCGGTGGGAACCGCAGGAGGAATGAAGACAGTTACGATCGCAGTGCTGCTGGTATCTATGTTTGCCACCATAGGTAGTAAGGAAGATGCAGAGCTGTTTGGGAGAAATATTCCGAAGCAGGCAGTGAATAAATCGGTAGCAGTTGTAGGTATGTTTTTTATCATTGCATCGCTGTCCGCGATTTTTTTATCTGCAGTGACAGATGCGGATGTGATAGATATTGTGTATGAAACAGTGAGTGCCACAGCTACTGTGGGATTAAGCAGGAACCTGACTTCCATGCTGAATCTTTGGGGAAAACTGATTATTATCGTGACCATGTATCTGGGAAGAGTCGGCCCCATATCGCTGGTAGTGGCATTCAGCACGCAGAAAAAGAACAAAAATATTGTGAAGAACCCGACAGAAGAGATCAGCGTCGGATAAAGCAGATCGAAACAACAGGAAGGAAGAGACTATGGGAATCAATCAGACCTATGCAGTATTTGGACTTGGAAGATATGGAAGAAGTGTGGCGAAGGAGTTGGCAGAGAACGGCGCAGAGGTGGTAGCGGTGGACAACAGAGAGGCAGTTGTCAATGCGGCAATTTCAGAGATTCCATACTGTAAATGTGCGGATGTTACAGATCCGGAAGCGCTACGACAGATCGGTATTGCGAATATTGATGTGGTCATTGTGACCATGGCAAATCATCTGGAAGCCAGTGTTATGGCAACCATGCTGTGTAAAGAACTGGGCGTAAAGACCGTTATCGCCAAATGCTCTACGGAGATAAACTGCAAGATACTTACGAAAGTAGGGGCAGACCGGGTAGTATTCCCCGAGAGTGAGTCAGGGATCCACCTGGCCAAAAATCTGTTAAGCTCCGGCTTCATGGACATTATCGAATTGTCCCAGGATGTGTCTATGGTGGAACTGGAAGTGAAACAGCAGTGGATCGGGAAGAACCTGATCGAGCTGAATCTGCGGAAAAAATATTCCATTAACGTGGTGGCGATCATCGAAGGAAAAAATGTAAATACCAATATCGATCCGGAAGAACCTCTGACACAGGATATGCGGCTGATCGTTATTGCCAACCGGGCAAAACTCAATAAACTGAAATAGAATAGCTGCGAGCTATAAAAAAGTGAAACTTCTGACGGTGCACTTGAGCACAAGACAGAATGTTTCACTTATTTTTATACGGTGGCAGCCGTCTGAAAAGTTGTAAACGGGTGATCAGTTATCTGCCCGGAAAGTATTCTCATTAAAGGCACCCTGCTGCTTAGCCACGATAGTGGTACATACGGCATCACCGGTGATATTGACAGCGGTACGCAGCATATCCAGGATACGGTCGATACCCATGATCAGTGCAATGCCTTCGGTAGGCAGTCCCACGGAGGTCAGTACCATGGACAGGGTGACCAGACCGACACTGGGGACACCGGCAGTGCCGATGGAAGCGATCGTCGCGGTGGCAATGACGGTAGCAATGGCAGCCGGGGTCAGAGGAATACCGTAAGCCTGTGCTATGAAAACAACTGCTACGCCCTGCATAATGGAAGTACCGTCCATGTTAATGGTGGCACCCAGAGGAATCGTAAAGGACGAAATCTGTTTGGAGACACCGATTTTTTTATACAGAGTGTCGATAGACAGAGGGATCGTCGCATTACTGGTGGAAGTGGAGAAGGCAAAGGTCATAACCGGGAAGAACTTTTTAATGAACTTAAAAGGATTCAACCGGGTGAACACAAACAGCATGACCTGATATACCACGAAACACTGTACTGCCAATGCCAGAATGACGCTTCCCATATACTTCAGCATAGGCACAAAAGCGTCGAAGCCGATACCTGCGAAGGTTTTGGCAATCAGGCAGAAGACACCGACAGGGGCTGCTTTCATGACTGCAATCGTCATTTCCATCATAATGTCATTGAACTGACTGAAAAAGTTCGCCACAGTGGAGACCCGGTTGCCCATGGCAGCCAGAAGAATGCCGACAAATAAAGCAAAGAAGATGATCGGCAGCATATCTCCGGTGGACAGAGAGGTAAAAATATTTTTCGGAATAATATTCAACAACGTTTCCGCAAAATCTACCTTGGTGGTCGCGACTTCGGTGGCATCCTCCGGCAATGCAATATTTAAACCGACGCCGGGATTGATCAGACTGGCAATGCCCAGTGCCACGCAGATCGCCAAAGCAGTGGTGCACAGATAGAACAGGATCGTTTTCACACCCACAGTTCCCAACGTTTTCGTATCACCGATGGCCATGGCGCCGCAGACCAGGGAGCAGAATACCAGAGGAACCACCAGCATCTGCATCAGGCGGATAAAACCGTTGCCCAGTACATAGAGAATACCGTTGATCAGAATCGTATCTCTAAAGTACCCTTCCGGCATATAATAATGGATCAGCACACCACACACCGCACCGGTTAAAAGGGCGATAAAGATTTTGGTGGACAGACCGAGTTTTTTCTTTTCTTTTTCGTGTTTTTCCACTATTCCAGTCCTCCGGTTTCTTTCATATAGGAAGCAAGTGTCTCTCTCCAGCCACTGGGTTCTTCGATGCCGGTGAGACGCAGCATCATATTATCCAGTACGGAATATTTCTCCGGGGTGCCGTCTTTTACTGTGACGGTAAGCCGGTCCTCTTTTCCGGCAAGACGCAGGATCTCTTTCGCGAATTCCAGGCGTGTGCAGGAACCGCCGCTGCATACGGCGTGATAGATACCGTAATGGTCGTTGTCGATGAAAAATTTTACCACGCGTGCAAGCTCAGCAGCGGAGGTAGGTACCGCACGGTCGTTATTTAGCAGTTCCATAGTGGATATCTGAGGGTCCGCGGCTGCTTCGAGTACTTCATTCAAAAAGTCTTTGCCGATGCCATAGATCCAGGAACTGCGGATAATGACATAGCGGGTCATCAGCTGGATGACGAATTTCTCTCCGGCATATTTGGATTTTGCAAACAGTCCCACGGGATTTACATCATCGAACTCATTATAGGGTGTGTCGGATGCGCTGGAAAATACATCATCCGTAGAGATCTGGATGAGTTTTGCCTGAATGCTCTCCGCAGACTGCGCCAGATTTCTCGCACCTACGGCGTTTACCTTGTAAGCCATATCTGTCTCCGACTGCGCTGCACCGGTGGAAGGATGATATCCTGCACAGTTAATGACGACATCGGGACGATTGCGGTGCATGAACAGGGAAACTGCATGTTCATCCGTGATATCCAGCTCATCCTTGTCGGTCTCGTATAATTCATATTCCATCATGTCTAACAACCTGATCAACGCCTGCCCCATGTGACCGAGGGAACCGACGATCCATATTTTTTTCATTGTATACCTCCTTTATTTTATATAATGTTGGGTTTTGTAGAAATGATCAAGAAAATATCTGGGAACAGTATAGCATACGATACCGTGCGAAAGAAAGCACAAAAGAGAAGTGAGAATAATTTCCTTGGCATATATAGACTGACGATATATATTGTGTGTAGAAAGCCCATATAGAGAGGAGCGTATACATATGGCAATCGATAGGAATCTGGTACAGGGAAGTATGGCAATGATGATCCTGCGTCTATTGGAGACCAAGGACATGTATGGCTATGAGATGATTGAGGCACTGCGAGAGAGATCTAACAATGTCTTCGAACTAAAGGCCGGGACACTGTATCCTCTGCTGCACTCGCTGGAGAGCCGTGGAGATGTGGTGTCTTACGAGGACAATACTTCCGGCAAGACGAGAAAATACTACCAGCTGACTCCTGTAGGAAAAAAGCATGCGGAAGAAAAGAAGAAGGAATGGCAGGAATACCAGACTGCAGTTTCCGGAGTGTTGAGTCTTCAGAGAGGGTGCTGATTATGGGAAAGGAAGAAAAAAGGGTAGTGCTGGCAGCGCATGAGGAGGCAGAACAACCGGCGGTGGAAGAGAATACGGATTGGCGGAATGCCGGAAGCATCCGGGATTATCTGGATGCCATAGGAGAACAGATCGAGAATCCCCATGCCAGATGCGCAATCCGCAGGGAGATTGGCAATCACATTGAGGAACAGACGGAGGACTATCACCGGGAGGGAATGACACCCTGGCAGCCGCACAGGAAGCGGTACGCCAGATGGGGGATCCGCTGCAGACCGGCAGGGAATTGAACCGGATCCACAGGCCGAAGTTTCCGACAGTGTTGTTTGGCATCACGGTGATACTGACACTGGTGGGAATTGTCATGCAGGGAATCTTGTTTTCCCATATGGAGATGGTGGGAGCGGAAAATTATCTGCGTAATACGATCCTGTATAACGGAATCGGACTGTTGCTGATTCTCGGACTTCTCTATGAAAACTATATGAAACTGGTACGTTTCAGCTATGGGCTGACGGCGCTTTTTATAGCTGCAGGGCTGGCAGGCGGCATGTTGGGGACACATATATGGAGTGGCAGTTATCATGACAGATATGAAGCTGTCTATCTGCTGTGGATGTTTTTTCCGGTTCTGTATGCCTTGCTTTTGTATCGCATGCGAACCTTAAGCTGGAAGGTAATCCTGATTCTGGATGCGGTGTATCTGGCAGCGGTGCTGCTGTTATCGCAGGATATTACCTGCTCTGCCGGTATGATGGAAGCTTTCTTGTTATCTATCGTAATTTTGTTCCTTGCCATCAAACGGGGCATTCTGCCGGGAAAAAAGAGATTACTCTATTTGGCGGCGGATGGATTACCGGATGGGAAAAGGGGAGACCGGTTATATTGCCAGCAATATTCAGCAGGAACAGCATGGCTTTTCATTGTTGGGTGGGGGAAAGATCAGTGAGGCATTACTTTTTACCTCAGATCAAAATAACGGGACATGGTCCCTGTCACAGGAGAGCTGTACAACCTACATTATTCACAGCATTTTCCTGTGGTTTGGTATCATTGTGGGAGTATTGGTGATCGTGGCACTGTTTGCTTTTGCGCTTTATGCACTCCGTGTCGCTCTGCGTCAGAGTAATCGTGCGGCATTGCTGTTGGGCAGTGTGTGCAGTCTGAGCATCCTGCTTCGGATCGTCAATGCGGTTCTGGTGAATTTTGGATTTGGCATTTACTACACCATATCCATTCCATTTCTGGCTTATGGGCTGGGGAACTGTCTGGCCAATTCCCTGATGGTGGGAGTGATTTTATGTGTCTTTCGTAACAGCAATGTCATGATGGAAGAGCTGGAAAGAAAAACTGGTATACAAACTGCCAATATAAAAAGAAGAGAAACAAAAACAGAATCGTAAACTTGTATAGGTACAAAGGTGTAATTTAGAATTTCATATTCATAGTGCATAAAAAACCCCCTTCAATAAGAAAGATAGTCCCCTTATCTTTGAAGGGGGCTTTTGCTATACTGTTAACATAAAGTTAAGGGGAACGCAAAAAACAGCTAAAATTAGCCTATTTATTAATGGAAGGGAAGGACGAAGAGAAGGTATGAGTGAAAAAGAAGTCATAGTATCCATGAAGGATATATGCAAAAGCTTCCCGGGAGTAAAAGCACTGGATCATGTACAGTTTGAATTGCGATCCGGAGAAGTCATGGCCCTGTTGGGAGAGAATGGCGCCGGCAAGAGTACGCTGATGAAGATTCTGAGCGGTGTGTATACCAGAGACAGTGGAAGCCTGGAAATCTTTGGCAAGGAGTATGGGGATCTGACACCGAAACAGGCACAGGAAGCCGGAGTTGCTATTATCCATCAGGAACTGAATATGTGTAAGCACCTGTCCGTAGCAGAGAACATGTTCTTAGGCAGGGAGAAGACAAAAGGTATTGTATTGGCAAACGGTGATATGGAAGCGGAAGCCTCCCGGATATTAAATGATCTGAAGATCGATATTGACCCGAAGCAGGTCGTGGGAGAACTGCCGGTATCCAAACAGCAGATGGTCGAAATTGCCAAAGCATTGTCGGTCAATGCGAGAATCCTGATCATGGATGAACCCACATCCGCACTGACAGCAAAGGAAATAGATGATCTGTTCCGCATTATTAAGGATCTGCGATCCAAGGGATGCGGTATTGTATACATATCCCACAGACTGGAAGAGCTTCAGCATATTGTAGACCGTGTGACCATCATGAGAGACGGACAGTATATTACTTCCATGAATTTCAAAGATACCACGATGGACCAGATTATAGCCAATATGGTAGGACGAGAGATCAAGGAACAGTTCCCGAGAGAGTCGTGTAAAAAAGGGGAAAAGATTCTGGAAGTCAAGGGATTAAACGCAGGTCGCATGGTGCGGGATATCAATTTCGCATTGTATGAAGGCGAGATCGTGGGCTTTGCCGGACTGATGGGTGCTGGAAGAACAGAAACGACAAGAGCAATCTTCGGAGTGGATCCAAAGGACAGCGGAGAGATCATTCTGGAAGGGAAAACATTAAAAATCACAAATCCCAATGATGCAATCCGCGCAGGAATCGTACTGGCACCGGAAGACCGGAAAAAGGATGGATTGTGTACCAAACTGAGCATCCGGCACAATATTGCATTACCTAATCTGGATATTCTCTGCAACAAACTGGGAGTAGTCAGCAGCAAGAAGGAAGATCAGATGTGTGACGAGGCAGTAGAAAACCTGAAAATCAAAACACCGAACGTGGACATCAATGCCGGTAACTTATCTGGTGGTAATCAGCAAAAGGTAGTCGTAGGAAAATGGCTGGCACGGAATTCAAAAGTCGTTATCTTCGATGAACCCACCAGAGGAATCGACGTGGCAGCAAAGGTTGAAATCTATAACCTCATGAACGAACTGAAAAAACAGGGAATTGCCGTAATGTTCGTATCTTCGGAGATGCCGGAAGTCATGGGAATAGCCGATCGTATCATTGTAATGTGTGATGGAAGGATCACTGGGGAATTGGATGCCAGAAACACAACGCAGAATGAGATCCTGACCCTGGCAACCCAGTTCGAGAAGAAGATCGCAGCTAACGCTTAAATAATAACCATAAGAAAGGTGAAAATATCATTATGAAAAAGCAAAGTCCGTTGAAAAGAATTTTTGCGATCAGAGGAATGGGAGGAGCCCTTACCGCTTTTGCCGGTCTGATCATCATCTATATCGCTTTTGGTATTATAAATCCGGCCGTATTTTCCGGTCAGAATGTAATGAACCTGTTACGATCCATGTCAAAGTATTTGATCATTGGTATTGGTCAGAGTTATGTGCTGATCACCGGTAATATCGATCTGTCCATTGGATCTGTGGTAGGTATGAGTGCCATGATCGCAGCAACACTGATGACCATGGGTGTGAACCCTGTAGTAGCTATCCTGATTACTTTTGTATGTTGCATGATCATCGGGGTACTGAATGGTATTCTGGTAGGTAAGTGGAAACTGCCTCCCTTCATTGCTACTCTGGGAACCATGTTTGTAGCAAGAGGTGTTGCTTACATGGTAAACGGCAACCGTAATACGGATGCCATCGCATCCGGTGTCGGCAAAGATGCCGGAGAGACTTTCCAGAATGTTTTCTACTATGGTAAAACATTGGGCGTTTACAATACTTTCTGGATTGCAATTATTATCTTTATCGTATTCTTCTTTCTGCTGTCCAAAACACGTACCGGCAGACATATTTATGCCATCGGTTCCAATGTGGATGCAGCAAAGCTGTCCGGCGTCAGCGTAGTAAAGACCACCACCAAGACCTATCTGGTCAGTGCATTCTGTTCTTTTGTGGTAGGATTGATCCTCTGCGGTCAGGCCGGAATGGGTAACATGGAAGCCGGTAACATGTACGAGATGTATGCGGTAGCCGCAGGCGTTATCGGTGGTATTTCTCCTTTGGGAGGAACCGGATTGCTGTTGGGAACTCTGGCAGGTGCTTCCGTATGGCAGACACTGGAGAATGGCCTGAATATGATTGGCGCCCAGGTAGGTATCCAGAGACTGGTTATCGGTATCATCGTAGTGTTTGCAGTACTTCTGGATGTTGTTGTAAGGAATGGTGTATTTAAGAAGAAACCGGCTAAGAATTAGACATCAATTAAGATGCTAAGATAAATCAATGAACACTTTTAAGGAGGGTTTACAAAATGAAAAAGGTATTATCAGTAGCTTGTGCATTATGCATGACAACAGCAATGCTGACCGGATGTGGCAGCAGCAACAACGCAGGAACCGCAGCCACCGGTGAGGCACAGAACAGTGCGGCAGCATCCACCACCACAGAGCAGGCTTCAACTGCAACAGACGCAGGAACCACCGCAGGATCCGATACTCTGATCGCTCTGATCACCATGGATTCTCTGGATCAGCACTGGGTAACTCTGAATGAGGGCGCACAGAAGGCAGCAGCAGAGCTGGGTGTAACAGTTCAGTTTATGGCTCCCAATACCAAGGATGATGCTCAGCAGATCGAGTGTGTAAACAACGCAGTCAGTGCAGGTGCACAGGCTATCATCGTAGCAGCAAACGGTCCCGATGCGATTTCTTCCGCACTGAGAGAGGCATCAGATGCAGGCGTTAAGCTGATCTACGTAGATTCCCCTGCGAACGTATCCGCAGAAGCTACTTTCTCTACCGACAACAATGCTGCAGGTAAGACAGCAGGTGAAGAGATGAAGAAAGCATTGGCAGATGCAGGTGTCACCAGTGGTTCCATTGGTATCATCAATGTAAATGCAGCAACCGATTCCTGCGTTATGAGAGAAGAAGGTTTCCGTTCTGCATTTGAAGGAACTGATTTCGAACTTCTGGAGACTCAGTACGGCGAAGGCGATGCAGCAAAATCCCAAAGTATTGCAGAGAACTATATTACCCAGGGCGTTGTAGGTATCTTCGGATGTAACGAAGGTTCCACCACCGGCGCCGGTAACGCCATCAAGGCTTCCGGTAAGGATAACGTAATCGGTGTAGGCTTTGATAAGTCTGATGCTATCCTGGGTCTGATCGATGACGGATATCTGCTGTGTACCATGGCTCAGAATCCCGATGTTATGGGTTATGAAGGTGTAAAAGCAGCTGTAAAAGCCATCAATGGTGAAAGTCTCGGTGGTGCTGTAACCGATACAGGAGTATCTGTTCTGACCAAACAGCAGTAAGCAAAATCTTTTCTCTTCCATAAATATAAAAATTCAACAGGAATATCCGGAAATATGGGATATTCCTGTTGAATTGTATTTAAACGAGTGCTAAAATAAATCTATATTTATGGAAAAAAGGCTAATAATGAGGCTAAAATTATGTGGAAGGTAATGATCGTAGATGACGAGAAGCTGATCTGCAAGCTTGTCCAGGCATTGGTCGAGTGGGACAAACTGGGAATGCAGATGGCGGCACAGGCAGAAAATGCCATACAGGCACTGGATATGCTGCAGCAATATAGACCGGACATTCTGATCACGGATATTCGCATGCCGGGAATGGACGGGCTGGAGCTGATAAAAAATGCAAAAAAGATATGTCCGGAACTGGAAATCATCATTATCAGTGGATATGCACATTTCGAGTATGCACGAAATGCGCTTTCCCTTGGTGTGGGAAATTACATTTTAAAACCTATTAAACAGGACGAATTGAACGAAACACTGCGAAAAATTGGTGAGCGGCTGGATGCAAAGAAATCTGCCCAGGGTATGGAAATGGCTGAGCGGAGAGTCAGTGAGAGCGATGTAAATCGCCTCAGATATGCGTTGCTGAAGGATCTTGTAGAAGATGCCTATAATCCAACCGCAGTGCAGCTGCAGGAGAACTATTATTTTAAGGCGGAAGCTGATTGTTATCAGGCCATAGTGGTGAAAGCAGGATATGATCCGGAACAAATGAGTAAGGCAGCACAGACTGTGATCTGTGAAAAAACGAAAGAGTTGTTCTATCATTGCCTGTCAAAAAACTGTAATGACTGCCTTTTTGATTATGTGAAAGATTCCGGGTATGGTATTCTTAATTTTATAAAAGAAGATACGGATAAAATAAGAACTTTGCTTTTGGAATTTTTGCGACAACTGGAAGCGAACCGTTCCATGTTGGGACCGGTAAGATTTTCACTTGCCATTGGCGGTGTGACAGTGGATGCGGAACAATTGACCGCATCCATAAGAAAAGCAGAGCTTGCGATTCGGGAGAGGATCGTGGAAGGCTGGGGAAGACTTCTGGAAGAAGTACCTCCGGCATCCGGATTACCAATGCAGGATATTCTGGATCGATATTGTAAAGAAATGGAACATGCCATAGAAGTTCTGGATCCGGCAGAAGCCAGCAAGTGCGGAGAAGAACTGAAAAATGCGGTGATGAGTGTACCGGATGTCAGAGGACGGGAAATTCAGGAAACGGTGCTGTCAGCAGGAAGATTTTTTATTGTGCGTGTAAGAGCTACATCCCCCACTATATTTGAAGAAAAGTGTATGCATTGTGGCTCTGCGGAAGAATTGTTTCATGAACTGTCAACGCTGCAGGAAGAACTGATGACAGAAGCTCTGGAAGCCAGACAGGGGGAGACTTCCCGGCTGATCCGCCAGGCAAAGCAGTATGTTCACAAACATTATGCGGAAAATATTACATTGGAAGAAGTATGTGACCATGTGGGTTTCAGTGTAGCATATTTTAGTGCCCTATTTAAGAAGGAAACAGGAGAAGGGTTTGCCAAATACCTGATGCGGGTAAGAATGGATGAGGCTAAAACGCTGTTGAGAGAAACAGGATTGTCTGTGACCGAGATCTGTGAGCGGGTAGGATATAATGACAGAAAGCATTTTACCCAGACTTTTCATAAGATTGCCGGCGTAAATCCGGCAGAGTACCGGAAGCTGTACGGTTGAGAGGAGAGCGTATGAAGCAGGGAAAAATGCATTATCTGAACTTTCGGACATTGTGTGCGTGGAGTTTTATGGTGTTGTTTCTGGCTGCGCTCTTGGGATATCTTATCTATGAAAAAATCAGGGGGAATGGGGCAGGCTGGTTCCCGGTGATCTTTGGAGGGTGCCTGTTGGTGCTTGGTATCTGCTATGCTGTAGTGGAGATATGGCTGCCTTACCGGCGTATCGAGAAGCGGATAGAATTATTTCTGGACGGTTATACCACCAGCAATCTGGTGGGAGAAGATGGGATCCACATTTCTCCGGAGCTGGAAAGTCTGGTCAGCAAAATGCAGTATCTGATGCAGTCACAGGAGATGCTGAACCTGAATAAGAGACAGGCACAGTATCTGGCATTACAAAATCAGATCAATCCCCACTTTTTATATAATACATTGGAGAGCATCCGTAGTGAGGCACTGATTGCAGGACTGGTAAGTGTCGCAGATATGACAGAGGCATTGGCCACTTTTTTCCGCTATACCATCAGCAAAGTAGAAAATCTGGTGTCAGTGGAAGAAGAATTGCAGAACTGTATGACTTATTTTAAAATTCAGCAGTATCGTTTCGGCGACAGACTGCAGCTTTCCGTTGAATGTGATCCCGAGGAAAAAGCAGCAATTTACAGCTGTCGTATCCCCAAACTGACCTTGCAGCCGATCCTGGAAAATAGTATCATTCATGGGACAGAGTGCAAACTGGGAACGGGACATATCCGGATCCTACTGGAAATGACGGAAAGCTGTCTGCTTCTGTGTATCTCGGATGACGGCAACGGCATGGAAGAACGCAAAGTAGCGGATATCAATGAAAGATTGCAAAAAAGCGGAGGTATTCTCGCAACGGGAGAATCCGAGACAAAAGGCGGGATCGCACTGGTAAATGTCAATAACCGTATCCATTTACTATTTGGAGAAGAATATGGAATTCATGTGTATTCTATGCCGGAGATTGGCACGGATGTGAAGATAAGAATTCCTGTAATCTACAGTGATCGTAATCTGATTCATATGGAAGAAAGGCAGGAGAACTACTGTTGATCAGGGAAGTGCTGCGCATGGAGAAGGTGACCTACAAGGAACAGGGAAGAATTCTCCTGGATAATTTTAATATAACGGTACGAAAGGGAGAGGTATTCGGTCTGATCCCGGTCAATCGTTATGGAATGGATGCTTTTCTCAAACTGTTGCAACAAAATATGCCGCTTCACTACGGATATGTATATTATCGTGAGCAACTGGTCAATCAGTGGCAGAGGTCGCATAACCGGACGAACAGGATCAGTATCATCCGCAACAAAAGCAGTCTGGCGGAGGATCTAACCGTGGTAGACAATATTTTTGTCCTGCGGAGAGGATTTCATAAGTATCTGATTCATCCGGGAATGTTGGAACGACTGCTGCAGCCTTTTCTGGATGAAATCGGGATCAATATCCCGGCGGGGGCTTATGTCAGCGAACTGACAATATTTCAAAAGTTTGTGACAGAAGTTTTGAAAGCGGTGGTGGCAGGAAGTCAGCTGATCGTATTGGAAAATGTCAGTACTTTTATTAGCGAGAGCGAACTGGAGGAATTGCACAGGATCATACGACTGTACGCAGAAAGAGGAATTTCCTTCATTTACATCACGGCTCATTTTGAAGAAGCAACCTATCTGTGTGATCGTATGGCATTAATGGTAAACGGGCAGATCATCAAAACGTTTCAGAGAGGTGATCCGATTCCTGATACATTTCCGCTACAGAGTGTGGAGGAATATGACAGGTGGGTGAGATCTCAACATAGACGACAGGAAGCAGATACAGACAGACAGACCGTATTGATCATGGATAAGATACAATATGGTAATCTGAAAGATATTACGATTCGGGTCGGGCAGGGAGAATGCGTTGTATTGCAGGATCTGGATAATCGTTGCATTGCTGATTTTGTGGAGCTGTTTCAAGGAGAGATTCCAGAGAAAGGAAGCTTTTATCTGACGAAAGGGACACAAAAAAGTGAGAAAAACAGAGATATTGCGGTAATCCAGGAGCTACCCACAGAGACTATGCTGTTTCCTCATATGAGTTATTTTGATAACCTATGTTTTACCATGGATCATCGAATCCGGGGTGTGTGGAATCAGTCTGGAATCCGGAGAAGTATCCAGGAGGAACAAAAAGATCTGTTGGGGGAGGACGTATTTGACATTCCGGTGTGGAACCTGACCAGGCAGCAGAAGTATGATCTGGTATATACGAGAATTCTGATGCAGCATCCGCAGGTCGTGTTGTGCGTACAGCCGTTTAAAAATGCGGAAGTGTCCGTGCGCAGTCATATCTGGGAGCTGATGGAACGGTTTTTGAAAAAAAATATTGCAGTGGTGATCCTGGCGGTGAATCTTGCCGATTCTCTGGCTCTGGCTGACCGTCTGATCCGGATACGGAATGGACAGATTCAGGAAATCTATGATCATAAGGATTTCTCCAGATTGCCAGAGCATACACCCTGGCTGCATTTATATCAGAAAACCTATGGGAATAGATCGGAAGATAAAAAATAAAAAGAAAGAAGGAATCACTATGAAATTGGGAGCATTAGAAGCGGGCGGAACAAAAATGGTCTGTGCCATCGGAGATGAAACAGGAAAGATCTATGAGCAGGTATCTATAGCTACAACGACGCCGGAAGAGACCATTCCGAAATTGATCGCATATTTTCAGGACAAGCAGATAGACGCATTGGGAATTGCAAGTTTTGGACCGGTGGAACTGGATCCAGCATCGGAAAAATATGGATATATTACTACCACATCTAAACTTGCCTGGACAAACTTTGATTTTCTGGGAAGCATGAAAGCAGCGTTAAAATGTCCTATGGGATTTGATACCGATGTAAATGGTTCAGTACTGGGTGAGGTTACTTTCGGGCAGGCAAAAGGGAAACATTGCGTCATGTATTTGACCGTGGGAACCGGAATCGGAGCAGGCGTGTATATTGACGGGAAGCTGCTGCACGGTATGCTTCATCCTGAGGCAGGACATATCCTCATCAAAAAACGGGATACCGACCATTATGAAGGAAAATGCCCCTATCACAAGGATCATTGTCTGGAAGGAATGGCGGCTGGTCCTGCCATAGAAGCCAGATGGGGCAAAAAAGCAGTGGAACTGGCAGATTGTCCGGAAGTATGGGATCTGGAGGCAGACTACCTTGCGCAGGCATTGACAAATTATGTGATGGTACTTTCTCCGGAAATGATCATTCTCGGAGGCGGTGTCATGCATCAGGAGCAACTATTCCCATTAATACGCAAAAAGCTGATTACCTATATCAATGGCTATGTGATAACAGAAGAACTGGAGGATCCGGAGCATTATGTAGTACCTGCGTCACTGCATGATGATCAGGGCATCATGGGATGCCTGGAACTGGCGAGAAGAGCATTGGAGGGATAATCTATGCCTTTATGGAACAAAAGAGCGGTAAGCAGCGGACAAACAGAAGAAACATATAAGGAACAGCTACAATCCTTGAAACAGACTGTCAATAATCTGGGATTGGTATCCGAACAATTTGAAGGTGCGGCAGAGGGGCTGACAGAGTCCTCCGATAAGGTGAGACATGGCGTACAGGTGCTTGCGGAAGGTGCCTCAAGGCAGGAAAGAGATGTATTGCAATGCCGGAAAATAGCCGAGGAATTCACAGCGAAGATCACGGATATGGATCAGGAGACTGCAACTATGCAGACACAGGTTCAGCAGATGCAGCAACAGAGTGATCTTGGCAGACAAAGAGTGGAACATCTGGGGAAAACACAGGAAAAACTCAAAGGTTCCATGGATACGATCACAGAAGAGATTCGTACGCTTCTGGATAAAAATGCAAAGATTGAATCTGTCACAAGTGTTCTCTATAGTATTGCCAAGCAGACGAATCTGCTGTCTTTAAATGCATCCATCGAGGCTGCCAGAGCCGGGGAAGCCGGAAGAGGATTTGCTCATGTGGCATATGAAGTACGAAAATTGTCGGAGGAATGTCATAAGGCAAGCCAGAGTATCAATGCATCCATTCAGGAGATTGTAGGTTCGTTATCAAAACTGAAAGAGATCATGGAGGAATCCGATGCAGCTTTTGAAGCACAGAAAACTGCGGTAGGGGATACAATTTCTTCCTTTGAAAATATAAATCACAGTGTGAAAGAACTGGCAGAAGCGCAGTTTTTTTCACAGAACGTATGGGTGAAGTCAATGGGAAGAAGGAAGAGCTACTGGAAATCATGGAATCTATTGCAACAATCTCCAGTCAGGCATCGGCATCCTCGGAAAACGTGGCGGGAATTACTGCAGAACAGAAGCAGAATGCCAGCCTTATGGGGCATGTATCCGAACGATTGAACAGCGAATTAAATCAGCTGAATGAAATCCTGGCTAATATACCGGTGGATTATGCACCGGTACAGCGCAGGAAAATTGCCATGGTATGGGATCTGGATGATCCTTTCTGGTATCCGGCGACGAAACAGGCCTATCGCACTGCCAAAATTCTGAATTTTGATATTACGGTATTTGCACCTAAGGGAAGAGGAGAAGCAGGAACTCTGGAAATGGTGCATTTTCTGAAAAAGGTGTTGGAGGAGCGTTATGATGGAATCTGTATCTCACCCATTGCGGATCTCAGAGTGGAAAAATTGCTGCAGAAGATGGCAGAGAAGGGTGTGGAGGTGATTTTCATCCTGTCTGCATTTGATAGTGTTCCCTATCGCACACTCATCGGAACTGACAGTTATCAGTGCGGACGGAGTACCGGAGAGGCTGTGAGAGAAGCCTTGGGAGCCGACGGTGCCGTTGGCATTATCAAGTGGAAGGATAACCTCATTGAGACTGTAGAGGACAGATACCACGGTGTTGTAGATGTTCTGAAAGAAAACAGAATTCCTTATTATGATATGACCGGTCCGGGAGAACCTACTGCTGAAGAAGCAACAAAATTAACTGACCGGCTTCTTACGGAGCATCCGGATATCTCTGTACTGTGCGCTACAAATGTAGGATGGGGATTGGCTTTTGCCAGATATCTTAAGTCCAAAGGGAAGAAGGTAAAACTGGTAACAGTGGACTTCACGGATGAAGTTGGAGAATTCATGAAGGCCGGCTATGTAGATGCTGCAATTGCGCAGCGTCTGGAGAGCTGGGGATCCATGACACTGGAAAAAATAGAGGCAGTATTTGAAGGACAGAGTATACCCAAAACCATTGACACCGGAACCTATCCGGTAACACCGGCCAATATCAGAATTTATGTGAAGGACTGATCCCGTTTCTTGCGGTATTGCAGCGGCGACATCCGAAAAGAAGCGTGAAAGCTACGGATAAAATGACTTACATTAGAAAAGCCGGACTGCAGGGCAACCTCTGTAACCGGCAGAGAGGTACTCTCTAACAGATGGCAGGCATGGGTCAGCCTCAGATGCATCAGGTATTGCGTCAGAGTCAGATGAAAATGCTGCTTAAAATAGCGGGACAAATATTTTTCGGATAAATGAAATTGCTCTGCCAGGGTTTCCAATCGAAGGGGTTCCGTGTAGTTATACTGCAGATAAGTCAGTATCTCACGCTGCATTGGATCGTTCCTTTTGGAGCCCATTGGGTTAATGGTTCCGCAGGAAGCAATTTTTTGGATAAGTGATAACAATAAAATACGTAATCGGAAATGCCCGCTCAATGTATTTGGAAGCTGTCTGACAGACAGGATCTCACGGATGAGAGAAATGATGTCAGGACAGCTTTTTTCGTGGGAAAGATTATGATGCAAAAGCAATTCATGGTTACGCAAGGGAAGGAGAAACTCCGTTTCCAACAGATCATCCGTCTGAAAGGAAATAAATTCCAGTGGGAACAGCAGGGTATGATAGTCTACGCCCGGAATTGCGGAACCCATAAAATGAAGCTCACCGGGATTTACAAAATAGACGGAGCCGCCGGCCGCTTCGTATTCTTCTCCTTCAATGATGATCTTAAGAGAGCCGGAGCGGACATATATGATCTCGACCTCCGGATGCCAGTGGACAGGAATCTGAAAAAAAGCAGGCATATCATGCAGGTGATAACAGCTAAAAGGAAATTCTTTTGTTCCGTGAATGCGTTCTTCTCTTAATTCAGGGTACATAGGCAGGCCTTTCTGTGAAGTGGAGCAGAGGATATTATGGTCAGATTACTATAAAAGTAGAAATAAGTCAATTTTCCGTGGTAAAAATGCAAGTTTTAGGAAAGATAAAGTAGTAATATGTAAAAATTGAAGAGACTATTCGGAATAGTATTCTGAATAGTTGTAAAATGAAAATGCAAATTTTTAGGAACCGCAGAAAGGATATAAAACCTACGATGGAAGGACAGAATAAGTCATTATTTCAATTATTTGTACCACTATGTCTGGAGACGATCTTTTACATGTTGTCCGGAATGGTGGATACCTTAATGCTTTCTTCTGTGGGAGATCAGGCAGTCGGAGCAGTCGGAACAGCAAATACTTATATCGGTGTATTTATTATTATGTATTCTGTAGTTTCTATGGGAATGCTGGCTGTGATGACACAGAATATCGGTGCGGGCAGACCGGGGATCGCCTGTCAGGCAAAGACTCTGGGATTATGGTTTAATGGGATCCTGGGTGTTGTGATGTCTGTATTTTTGTTTTTCTGTTCCGATGGGATTCTGTATGTGGTAGGTATTGCACCGGCATTGAAGGAGCCTGCTGTACAATATCTGCGGATCGTAGGAGGCGGAAGCATATTGAACGCAATGATTCCCATACTGGCAGGATATCTGCGTGCGTTTGGATATACGAAACAGCCTCTGATCGCAACTGTGACAGGTAATATTTTGAACTTTATATTAAATGCCGTGTTTCTGTTTCGTTTCCACCTCGGCGTGCAGGGGGTCGCATCCGCAACAGTGATCTCCAAAGTAGTGAATCTGATATTGATAGTGATCTTTGTACGGCGGCTGATCCCTGCAAAAAAATATTCGGAGAGGGTAAATTCCGGAGAGATTTTGCGGAAGATCATCCTGATCGGATTGCCGTCTGCTTTGGAAAATATTATTTATAATGTAGCGATGACACTGGTGATCCGTTTTCTGAACCAGATGGATACAGAAGGAATCAATGTGGCAGCCCGCTCCTATACGGCACAGATCACAAATTTATCCTTTTGTGTGGGAAGTGCGCTTGCCCAGGCGAATGCCATTATGACCGGATGGTACATGGGTGCGGGAAAATATGAAATATGTGATAAGCAGACTAAAAAATCTGCGGCGATCGGAGCGGTACTGGCGATGGGAACAGAATTTCTGTTTGCAATCAGTGCCCCGGTCCTGATCTCTTTTTTCACGCAGGATAAGAGTATGGTAGAACTAGTGCAGAAGCTGATGTTTATTGATATTGCCCTGGAAGCCGGACGAGTAACAAATCTGGTATACGGAAATGCACTGAAAACCAGTGGAGATGCTGTATTTCCGGTGATCCTCGGAGCTATTTTCATGTTTTTGTGTGCAGCGGGAGGAACGTATCTGTTGGGGATACAGCTGCATCTGGCAGTAGTGGGTGCTTATATCGGTCTGACAGCAGATGAATGCAGCCGTGCGGTCGGCATGATGATGCGCTGGCGGAGCGGAGCATGGAAAAAAAAAGGATTGATCGAAGATTGATCGAAGTGCAATAATAAGACGGTATACCGGCTGGCTTTTGCCCGGGTGGGCATTCTCTTGCTTTTCGTAGCTTATCATAGCATAGCGCATTTTTTATAATTAAAATATTGACAATATGAAAAAATGTGTTATAGTTCTAAATGCAAATGCAACTCATTTGCATTTAGAACAAATATATGATTAAGTATTCATTTGATAAAGAAAGTATGGAAAGGTAAGAGTTATGTCGGAAGTTATTTTAGATACCTTAATAGATAGTATAAAGCTGGTGCCATTTTTGTTCCTGACCTATCTGGCTATGGAATATCTGGAACATAAGGCCGGCGAGAAGACCACACATATGGTGCGTAAAGCAGGTAAAATGGGACCGTTGATCGGTGGCGTGGCAGGTGTGCTGCCTCAGTGTGGATTCTCGGCAGCGGCATCCAACTTATATGCAGGCAGGGTGATTACTTTGGGAACACTGATAGCCATTTATCTGTCCACCTCTGATGAGATGCTGCCGATCCTGATTTCGGAGAAAATGGATATCCGCTTTGTACTGGGTGTGCTGGGAGCGAAAGCAGCCATTGGTGCCATAGCCGGGTTTGTGATCGATCTGTTGGTTCGGGAGAGGAAGATACATCCTCATGACCATGTTCACGGGCATGGGGAAAATGACCATGAAGAGGAAGAGCACATTCATGAAATCTGTGAGCATGAGAACTGCCATTGTGAAGAGGATGGCATTTTTCTATCTGCGGTAAAACATACGCTTCACATTACCTTTTTCATTATAGTCATTGGATTTGTTCTGAACACAGCACTGCATTTTGTGGGAGAAGATGTTCTGGCCGGTCTGATCCTGAATCGTCCCGTACTGGGACCTGTGCTGGCAGGATTGGTGGGATTGATCCCCAACTGTGCAGCATCTGTGACCATAACGCAATTGTATATCAGTGGTGTGATCAGCCTTGGAGCCATGATGTCCGGATTGCTGGTAGGCGCGGGAGTAGGACTGCTGGTGTTGTTCCGTGTGAATCCGGATAAAAAGGAAAATCTGAAAATCGTGGGAATTTTATATGTGATTGGTGTTTTGACAGGAATTGTGATAAACTGGTTGTAGGCACAAGCAGTGCCAAAATTGAGAGCTGACTCTTTGACTGCTTGCAGGCATAAGAGGCAGATCCAATTTTGATAGGGCGACGCCCGTCCAGTGAGGGAACGCAAGGCGTTACCGAGCTGAGCAGCACTGCGGATGCCCCGGATCGCGATATAAAAGGACAGATATCTATGGAAGAACATAAATGTGAACACAATGATATTTCTTATCCCAAGGGATTAAAATGGACCAAACAGAGAAAATGCGTGTATCAGGTGCTGGAGGAAGCAACCGAGCCCCTCAGCGCCGTACAGATTTACAATCGTATTGAGAGAGATCACGAAGGCAGCGATTATGCTGTATCCACGATCTACCGGATCCTGGCAACATTTGAAGAACACGGAATGGTAGAGAAGACTACGTTCATGGGAGACGGTACCGTAGTATACGAATTGAACCGCGGGGCACATACCCATTATGCGGTCTGCCTAGAATGTCATAAGCGGATTCCGCTGCCCAGCTGCCCCTTTGCACATGTGCATTTAGAGCAGGATACCGGAGACTTTACTGTCACCGGACACAAATTAGAGCTGTACGGCTATTGCAAAAAGTGCCAGGAAGCTCGTAAAAAACAGTAATTTCACCTATTGTACAAATAAATCGAAAAAAATATTTAAATTTTTTTCAAAAAGTACTTGCATTATTGAAAACCATGTGATAATATATGTCTTGTCGTTGCGGGAGACATAATAACGACACAGAAAATGCACCGCTAGCTCAGTTGGTAGAGCACCTGACTCTTAATCAGGGTGTCCAGGGTTCGAGCCCCTGGCGGTGCACTCGAGAGAATCGTTTTTGGAGACATAGGAGCTCCGGGGACGGTTCTTTTTTTGTCCCCGGAAACTCACTAGACACCCTGACCTCTTGTTAATGGTGTCTAGTACAGCATTAAATAAATAACTAGTCAAATATCATGTATGGTGCTATACTTATAAT
>OBAQ01000417.1_pt1 | contig 41596 bp, 29 predicted proteins | sample 1517821 | NCBI WGS metagenome assembly OBAQ01 (sample SAMN04571705, study PRJEB22368) | human gut metagenome | biome: human gut; material: stool | host: Homo sapiens | place: Luxembourg | collected 2012-09-27
CCATTCCTTCATTATACATCCGGAATATAACTGAATAACCATCCTTGAATTTCAAGGAAAGTTCATTATAATGGTCTGTTAATTCACGATAATTACCAGCTACCGGATAAACCTTCTCAGAAGTACTACTTGTAGAAGTCCCTACCACTTCACCATTCTTTCCCCATATATTACCATTTTGCATCGTCATACAAATAGCAGAGGGATGAATGACAGACCTACCTTCCAAACTTAAAGAATATTGTAAGACCCTTCCATTCTCTACAGTAAGTACCAATTGCCCGTTTGGGGATGATAATTCATAAACAGACAGCATTTGTGCCTGTGCAAAAATGCACAGACACAATGTTACCAACAAAAGGAAAAAATTCTTTTTTCTCATACAGCACACAAATTACGATGGATTTGTCCACCTTGATGGTTAATGTCCAATTCTCGCACCTTATCCAAAAAATCAATGGCTTTTCCCATTTCACGCAATCCTAAATACCCCAACCCCATCACATAATTACAATGAATGCAGTTACGTTTATCCAAGTCATCTTCCCAAATAGCCAGATCAGGCAGAGAAACAGCAAAATAATCAATCCGACAGTGGTCAAACAAATGCTTCTCACCATGCTTTATCAATTTGTTAAAGCAGCTGCGTGCCTTATCCTCTCTACCCAACGCACGCCATGCCAGACCTTGATAGAAAATCTTATCGGGTTGTTGGTCATTGTAGAAGAAAGCCTGTTGTGGTTCTGAAGAACCAATGGTCGCTTTGGTAAAGCAATCTATAGCTTGTTGCTCATTTCCCAAGCCACGAAACGCCTCACCTTTATAATACCATATATCATTCTCTTCAGCATTTGCCAATTTTCCCTCACCCAAATTAAATGGATAAGCATCCGTTTCATCCAAAAGAACTAAAGCATCGGCATAGCGTTTTTCACTTAAAGCAATCTTTGCTAATTCTACACGACACAATACATATTGTCCGGTGATTTTTCCTTCTCCTCCTTCCCATGGATGGAAATTACGCGCGGCAATCAATTCTTTTGCTTCAGCATAGCGGCCTGATTGATTATACAAAGTGATACGTTCAATGGAAAGATCATCACGCTGCTCTACTTCGGGCAGATGTGCTTCCAAAAAAGCCAAACGTTCACTATGCGGCCGCCCTAAACGTTTATAAAGTTGATCCAACTCCATTAAGATACGAGAATCGTGCTCATCCAATGCATAAGCTTTTTCCAAAGTTTCCAAGGCTTTCTGCTTGTCATCGCGTTTATTATAATAAGCCAACGACAAATTACGCCATACGGTGGGATATGCCGGATTTATGGCCGCAGAATGTTCCCAACAGGCAATGGCATTGTCATACTGACGGTTAGCATACCAGAAATTACCTAAACTATATGCCGCTTTTGCCCCATGAATATTCAGACGTAAGGCATCTTGAAGAATCAATACTTCTTCTATACGATTCGGGAAACAATATGAATGATTCTCTTTTTCTGCCCGCTGATAATATTCCAATGCTTTACTCTCATCTCCCTTACAGGTATGGAAATATCCCATTGCATAATAAACGACAGGATATATTTCTGTAGTTCCGGTTACATGGCATTCCAGTAAAGATAAAGCTTCCTCATACAATCCGGCAGCAGCAAAATCCAATGCGTATTCTATATATCCGTGCGCCCAACCACGCATCAACTCTTTCATTTCCTCCAACACTTTCACATCCCGGGTTAACAGATAATGTTCAAAACGGCATCCCATATTAAAACGATCTATCTGCAATGATTCAGCTACGAGCGCCAAAGCTTCCTCTTTACGACCCAATTTGCGTAGAATGGAAGTTTTCAACTGACGCGCTTTGTGATTATGCCAATTACGAATCAATGAACGGTCTATCTTGTCCAAAGCACTTTCATACTTTCCTTTACGAGTGTCAAGTTGTGCTAGTGCATAATAAGCCGCATCCTGCCAAGCAGCATTCCATGCCGACTTAAAGAAAGCATCATAAGCCTCATCCCACTTCTGTTGCATCATACAACTCCAGCCCAAATTATAATAAGGTTCACCGTCATAAGGATTCGGATTACGTTCAGTCAAGGTTTCCACCGCTTTCCGGAAATAGCTTTCTGCCATTGCAAATTGTCCTTTACGCATCAACAATAACCCCACCGCATTGTTACAACGTACATCTCCCGGTTCACGCCTTAATGCTTCCATATAATAATCCATCGGATTATAAGTAGCATGGCGATATTGTTCCAAGTGTAGTCCGGTCAAAAACAGTTGTTCAACAGAAGCAATATTCTGAGGATCTTTAGCAGCCTTAGCAGGATCAGGAACCGGCCTGATTTCCGGTTTATCCGCCTGATAAGAAAGCAAAATTTGTCCTTCCTTATCACGAACCTCTGCACATACCTCCTCTTCTTTTAGTCCTTCTGCCGCAAAAGTCGTAATAAACGGTTCTGATGGCGAAATTTGTGTAGTCTTATCCAATAATACAGTGCCTTTAATAGCTTTTACTATAATACGTACTCCACTATTCGCTCCCGTAGTATAAAGCACCAAACGGGCTTTACCTTCCTTTATTTCCAAATTCAACAAAGCATCTTTGGTTGCATTCTTTACATAACCCACTTCACTATAAGGCATAAAATACTGTACCCATGATTTTTCCTCATAGGGCTGTAACCAAGTAAAGTCCGGTTGGTTATCCGTATACATACCGGTCATCAGCTCAATATAAGGTCCGTCCTCATCAGTCAGATTACGATCCCAAGCCTTGCCGAAATCACCATTTCCCCACGTCCATTGTTTCTTTCCCGGAGAGACATGATGATCGGCCACATGTAGAAGTCCCCCACGAACATCTTCTTCATAGCCACCCACAAAATCATATTTAGACTTGATAGCCATATATGATGTAGGAACCGGAATATTCTTATATTTAGAGATATCCACACCAGCAGAATAATCTTGTTTATAATAAACTCCTGTAGCAATAGGGAAAGAAGAAACATCGCGCTTGCCGTGATCAAACACCGCATTTACATCAGGTGGAAATACCGAATGATAATGGTCATTGACTACTACTGCAGGATTGGCCCACCACAAAAAAGTCTGAGGAAAAGACGTACGATTATAAATCTTCACTTTTATTTCTATATAAGCTTTGCCCGGATAAAGCGTAAATCCCTGCATACCTTTGGTGCGGAACATTCTTTCCACTTCATTACACCATATGGTCTTACTGCCGTCCGCATTTTCCTCTATCAAAAAATCAGTAGGCAAAAAAGTAGAAGGACGGTGATGCTGAGGCCAGTTAAATTCGATGCCTCCAGAAATCCAAGGTCCTGTCAATCCCACCAATGCCGGTTTCACAACTTGGTTGTAATAAACAAAATGACGTTTTTTCACCTTATCATAAGCCATGTGTATACGACCACCCAACTCGGGAAGTATCATCACCTTGATGTATTCATTCTCGATAAACAATGCATGATACCTCTTGTCTGCTTTTTTATCTGAAATCTTCTCTACCACCGGATAAGGATAGACTGATCCGCAACTTCCCTGATAAACCCTTTTTTCAAGAAAAATAGGATTCTTCTCTTCCTTTCCTATCTCATAGGTAGGAAGCATGATATCTTCTTCCCATGCACGTACCTCACTACCCTGTACAGTACTTTGAATTAAATATTGAGTTATTTTTTCCATAATAAATGATTGTTATTTCACTAATTCCTTTTCTATCTCTTCCAAACTCTTCCCTTTCGTTTCCGGCAACCGGAATACAACAAAAATTCCTCCACCCAGACAAATCAATCCATACAACCAGAATGTTCCGGCAGCTCCCAAGCCACTATTTAACATTGGGAAAGTATAAGTCAGGATAAAGCAAGCCGCCCACAAAGCAAAGGTGCAGACGGACATGGCAACACCACGGATGCGGTTCGGGAAGATTTCGGATATAATGACCCACATCACTGTAGCCAAAGTCATGGCATAACAGGCAATAGCCATTACGACAATAATCAACAGAACGATTCCGGTGATATGAAAATAATAGGCGGCCCCCATAAAAGAATAGATTATTGCCAGCCCGAATGAACCGATCAGTGTCAATGCCTTACGTCCCCAGCGATCTACTACAAACATGGCTAGAATAGTAAATATGACATTTGTAATACCGGTCACCACAATATTCATCAAGACATCAGACACGCCATAACCTGCCGCCATAAATATTTCCTGTGCATAGTTGAAAATAACATTAATACCACACCATTGCTGCAAAATAGCCATGACAACACCTATAGTCAGCACTTTATACATAGCAGGATTCAATAATTGACGAAAACCTCCTTCTTGCGTCTGACAGGCTGAAGCCGCTTCTATGGCCGCCAACTCAGTAACAGCATATTCCTTTCCTCCCATACGGGTAAACACCTTGAGTGCAGCCTCCCGCTTTCCCGAAGAGGCTAACCAACGAGGACTCTCCGGTAATATAAAACTAAAAACAAAGAACAAGGCGGCCGGGACAGTCATTGCCCAAAACATCCAGCGCCATCCCATCTGTCCGTTCCATGATTCACGGATCATTTCATGAGTAGCTCCTAATGCCACAGGCTCGGCTATCTGCCAATTAACAATCTGAGAAGTCAAGATACCTAACACTACCGTCAACTGATTGATGGACACAAACCGTCCCCGCAAATGTGCCGGAGCTATTTCTGCTATATACATAGGTGACAAACTGGAAGCAATCCCAATGGCAAAGCCCCCCACCAAACGAAATACATTAAAGAAAGTAAAAGAATGCACCGCCCCTGTACCGACAGCCGTACAGATAAATAATCCTGCCGCCAAAATCAAAATAGGCTTACGTCCCAAACGGTCACTCAGCTTACCGGCACTTAGCGCCCCAAACAAACAACCAATCAAGGCACTGCTCATAGCCCATCCCTGCATAACAGGGTTACCAGCTATACCAAAATATTGTTCATAAAAAGGTTTTGCTCCTCCGATCACTACCCAGTCATATCCAAATAGGAAACCTCCCATAGCAGAAATCAAAGCAATAAGAAATAGATAAAAATTAGATTGTGTTTTCATGAATATCATATATTAGTTATTTTTATGATGCAAAGTAACAAGGATTCAAGGATTTAAAGAATAGAAAAAATTACTGAGGATATGGACAATATTACTATTTCATTACTTTGCTGGTTACCTTATCATAAAACGAGGACTACACCTCAATATACTGAGATGTAATCCTCAATCAAGCTATGCAAAGCAACCTGTTTTTTACAACAATTCCAGCAAATCTCCACGTTTCATTTCCACTGTTATCAAACCTTTTGCATCAGGATTTGCAATTGCCTCCTTACTATTTAAAAGCACTCTATATTTTTTCCCTTGAGGAACTTTCACTTTTAAAACCTGATCAACAGTAGCTTTTAAAGAAGCTTTATTAATGACAGCATTCGTCCACTCAGCAGTCGCTTCAGCTCCTCCCTTTAAACACAGACCTTTAAAACTACCATCTTTCCATTCAACAGGCAAACACGGTAAGAACTCTACATAACCTTCGTGGTTCTGCACCAGCATTTCTGCCATACCGGCTGTACCGGCGGGATTTCCGTCGAATGAATAAATATCACCTTCCGCCCCAGCAATGCCACCTGGAGATACAGTCATTAAATTTTCACGTGAAAGCTTACCTTGTAATAATTGAACGCTCTTATATGCTTCCTGTGCATCTTTCAAACGGGCATACATACAAATCATATTGGCACGACTCCACTCTGTATCTTCCCAGTTCTCGGCAGACAAACGATTCTCGATGGTCTTGCGGGCAGCTTCCGCCAATTCGGGAGTCTTCTCCAAAGTGATTTGGGAGAAAGGATAGAGTGCCAGCAGGTGGGAAGTGTGACGATGGTTGGGATGAGCTTCCTCGAAATCTTCAAACCATTCACGAATGGCACCATTGGCACGCAACTGGATGGGAGGAAGTTGGGCGATGGCAGTACGCAGGCTATCGGCAAACTCGCGGTCGGTATTCAATATCTCTGAAGCCTGAACACAATTCGACAAGATCTCGTAGGCCAGTTCACGGTCACAGGCAGGCATCATGGAGGCAACCATTTCTTCACCGCCTGCTGTACGGAACCAGTTTTCGGGTGAGATGCTCGGCCCTGTCATCAGATAACCACTCTTCGGGTCTTTTGCCAAGAAATCCAGGATGAACTGTGCATTACCTTTCAAAAGCGGATAGGCCGTTTCGGCCAGATATTGCTTGTCCTGTGTAAATTCATATTGTGTCCACAGATGGGAAGCTATCCATGAACCTGCCATCGGGAACAGTCCCCAAATAATGGTACTGGAGGCGGGAGTATATCCCCAGACATTGGCTGTAGTGTGAGCAGTCCAGCCTTTACATCCATAGACCACTTCGGCTGTCTTCGCACCGTGATGCGCCAAATCCTTAATATAGGTAAACAGGGGGGCATTACATTCAGCAAGATTGCCAACATTGGCTGCCCAATAATTCTGTTCAGTATTGATATCCAGATGATAGTCATTGGTCCAGCCCATGTTGCACGCCTTGTTGTCATTGAAAAAACCCTGCAAGGCAATGGGCAATGGAGAGTTTTCGCGGGAACTGGCAATGGTGAGGTAACGGCCATACTGGAAGAACAAGGCATCCAGACCAGTATCAGTCTTGCCTTCCTTCACTTGTTTCCAACGGACATCCGTAGGCAACGCGCGGTTAGCGTCTTGTCCGAAATGAATAGAAACACGATTATACAACGTGTTATAATCCTTTATATGCGCCTGCTTCAATTCATCATAAGATTTAGCTGCAGCCTTCTTCACACCATCAGCACAAAGAGTCTTGTAATCAGGACTTTTATAATCGGTACGCACATCGACAATCAAAGTCACGGCATCAGCTTCTTTTATACCTACTCCAGACTGTTCCATCTTTACCTCTCCATTATCAGCCAGAACGGCTATTCTTCCTTCAAAACAGACTCCGCCCGGACCATGCAAGGGAAAATCTACTTTCCCGGTAAATACCAATTGGTTATCTTCTACAGAAAGATCGGCTTGACGCATCAAATCCAATCCCATATTCATAGTAATGGACTTTTGCTTATCAGCGGTCAAGCGGAGTACGAGAACATTATCCGGGTTTGTAGCAAAATACTCACGTTTATAGTTCACACCGCCGGAGTTGAAAGAAACGCTGCTGACAGCCTCATCCAAGCTTAACGAACGACGGTAGCCGGTCACTTTACCTTCGGGGTAAATGAATTGCATCTTCAAATCTCCAATGGGAAGATGAGTTCCGAAAGAAGTCTGGTTGCCATGAAGATTATCTCCGGCTATACGGTTTCCTTCCGATAGTTTTCCCTCAAAGAACAACTTTCTGAGCTGGTTCATTTTCTCTCGCCCGAAAGGTTTGTTCTGGTTCTCATTGTACTGGCCGGACCACATTGTCGATTCATTCAATGCCAGTTTCTCTTCCTCTATTCCACCATAAGTCATAGCTCCCAAACGCCCATTACCGATAGGTAAAGATTCCATCCAAACTTTTGCCGGTTGGGCATACCACAATTCTGTAGTTCCACAGGAATCTGTTGCACTCTGGCATCCGGAAAGGGCCAAAGCCATTGCTGCTAAATAAGTCTTAAAATGTTTCATATTTTTCATGATTAATAGTTTCTTCTGAAACAAAAGTAGATATACCTCTCCCATTAGGTAGAGAAAAACTCGCCATTTTTAGACTCTTTTGCTTCAATCGTAACCTATAAAAGGGAGTTATTCAACATTTAGAAATCTTTCCCGGCACAAATTCCAATACTTCACCATTTGTTATCATTTTCCCGGTGAGGCAGTCATTACAAACTCCAACGTTCCGCCATTCATAATATCCTGATGAGTAATATAATTCTTTGTATATTTCTTGCCATTCAGTCTCATGGAACGGATATAAATCTCATTGTGCTCTTTGCGTGGGGCCTTAATGGTAAAAGTCTTTCCATCAGGCAACTGAATAACCGCTTCCTCCAACATAGGAGTACCGATAATATACTTCCCGCTAACCGGATTTACCGGATAAAAGCCAAGTGCGCCAAACACATACCAGGCAGACATTTCCCCGCAATCATCATTACCGGCATAACCTGAAGAGGAATCATTATACAGTTCATTCATGATATGTGCCACATATTTTTGTGTTTTCCAAGGTTCTCCCGCACACGCATACAGATAAGCCACATGATGGCTCGGCTCATTGCCATGCGCATATTGCCCTACAAAACCGGAAGCATTGTCATTCAGTTCACCACTTTGGTGATTGACTGTGAAAAAGGTATCCAACTTTGCCGTAAAAGCTTTGTTTCCCCCTGTCAGTGAAATCAAGTCAGGTATATTCTGGGGTACATACCAGAAGTATTGCCAGGCATTCCCCTCAGTGAAAGGGTAGCCACCATTGGCTCCATACTTATAAGGATCGAAAGGCTCCATCCATTCTCCTTTCTTATTTTTCGGTTGAAAGAATTTTGTTTCTGCATTAAATAAATTCCTGTAAAAAGCAGAACGCTTCATAAAACGCCCATAATCCTCCTCTTTCCCTAATTTCCGGGCCAACAGTGCAACACACCAATCATCAAAAGCTTGTTCTAAAGTAATAGAAACAGATTGTGTTTGAATATCCTCAGGCATGTATCCATATTTCTCCCATACTTCAAAAGGAAAGTTCGGATGAGATACGATGGAACTGCTATGAACCGCTTCATAAGCCTTTTCCGCATCCACTCCTGCAACACCTTTCAGCACAGCATCCACAATGACAGGAATGGAGTGATTACCAATCATACAATAATTATCCTGCCCCCATAATTGCCATACAGGCAAATAACCATAATAGTCATATTGCCTCATCATGCTTTTAATAAAATCAGGAATGCGGTCGGTATGCAGCAAAGTATAAAGCGGATGAGCTGCTCTGAATGTATCCCATAAAGAAAAAGTGGAATAATGAACTTCATTATCGGCTACCTTACGTGTCGTATAATCGGCAGCCATATATTCACCATTTACATCGCTCATCGTATTAGGTTGTACCATAGTGTGATATAAAGCTGTATAAAAAATCTTTTTCTGCAAACCGGTACCTTGGATGATGACTTTCTTCAATTCTTTCTCCCAGCTGGCTTCGGCAGCAGAAGCAATATGTTCAAAGTTCCATCCGGGAACCTCAGCTGCCATATTCAACCGGGCATTTTCAATGGAAACTGGAGATAAAGCGACTTTACATATCAATTCATTATTCCACTTCTTGTCGAAACAGAATAATCCACACAGTTCTGTACCATTAATGACAGGAGTATTCTCATACCTCCGATTGCCATCATGTAACTGACTGGATAAGATTGGTTGGGAAAATTCAAGATGGAAATATATTTTCCTCAGTTTTGCCCATCCTGTAATAACACGATATCCTTCTACTACTGTAGGAGAAACTACACGGATTTGTGATTGAATTATCCGGCGGTTCCAACTCTCCTTATTTGCCGAATGATCTAAATCCAACCATAATTTCAACTGACCGCCATCAGAATAGATATAGCGATGTACCCCTACATGCACAGAAGCCGTCAACTCCGCTTGAATCTTCTCATCCGTTAATAATACTTGATAATACCCCGGACGCGCCTGTTCGTTTTGATGAGTAAAAGACGATTTCCTTTTATCACTCATGGTAGGAAATAGAAGGATATCTATAAAATCGGAAGCACCGGTTCCGCTTAAACGTGTATGACTGAAACCATAAATAATAGAATCATTATAATCATATCCCGAAGCTTGTGCCCAATCAGGCGCTTCACGAGTATCGGGACTCAGCTGCACCATACCAAAAGGGACAGTAGCTCCTGGATAATTATTCCCAGAAAGACTGGATTGAACAGCACCGGTTCCAATAAACGGATTAACCCAACGAGTTAGATTTTGGGCACTAATACAATTTACAGAAAGAATAAAAACAGCCAATAAATTTGCAAATCTTTTCATCATAGATTTAAGTTTCATTTATTGGCAAAATTAGTATATCCACACTCCCCACACAGATAAATTCTCGTCTATTTTAGCTTCATTTGCTTCATAAAGGCAAGTTTCTTGCCTCATCACCACTAAATATTACCATTATTCCGTTCATCCCAATTCATTTACCGCTAATAATGATTATCCCGACATTTCCAATCCCTCTTAATGTAAAAAAATCATAAATTCAGGAATGTAACCCCAATTACCGTATTCTTTTCACCTATTTTCTTATATTTGTAAATTATTCCATCACGCAAACGTAAAAACAAATGGACCAGACCTTACTAAAATACTGGAAAACTTGTCTTCAAGATGCAGAGCGCAAAGCTATTGCTCTCAAAGGACCACGAATCACCCTAAACATTGGTGACAAGATACTTAAATTCATTCCTCTCAAAAGTATTCCTGTTATTTTCCCTGATTGGAAAGCAGAAGACAGCAATGAAAAACAAAAAGTAATGATTGCTCCTTGTATTCTTTTGCCCGAATTTGAAAACGGCTGGACTTCCCAATCAGAAAGACCGGAATATCCCTTCTTGATTACTGCCACCATGTTGCCTGACGGCAAACTAACCGTATGCGAGAACGAATCAGACAGAATCCCAATATTTATTCGTAAATTTTTGGAGCCTAATGCAGCCAATGACCGCACTATAGCTTCTCTTTCAAAAGTAGATCAACTACTATCCAATTTTAACACTGAAGAAACAAAATGGGAGGCCTATTGGCAAGCATGCGAGCAGCTTTTCAAGAAAGCAACCGGCAAAACTTTCAGCACAATGAATTACTATGATAATCCAGAAATCATTATCATAAAAGCCTCCGAGCGCAATATGGCACAGCCCATAATCACACTATATGACAAACTCTTAAAAGATGACAATGCCACTCCACATCCCCTGTTGAATTTATTAATACAAACAAAATCTGCTAACGCTCTTCCTATTCCAACTAACCGGAAAGTATATTGCAACCAAGAACACTGGGCACAAATGAGCAGCGACTTTCCTTTGTCCATATCTCAACGCGAAACACTAGCAATGTACACAACACCGGAATGTGCTGATATTTTTGTCGTCAACGGTCCTCCGGGAACAGGAAAAACCACTTTTCTGCAAACTGTCATTGCAAACAGACTTGCTCATAACATTCTAAACAATCCGGAAGAGCCGGAAATTATAGTTGCAAGTTCAGCTAATAATCAGGCGATCACCAATATCCTGAAGGATTTCAAAGCGGAAACAACCAATGACACAACACATCCCCGGTTGTCCAACCGCTGGCTACCCGAACTGGATACATTAGGCCTATATCTGTCAGGGAAAAAAGAGCTGCAACAACAGTACAAAATGATGTTCAACCCCAAAGGGGATGGATTTCTGGCAGCATACGATACACCTGAACGTCAAGAAGAGTACAAACAATTCTATCTGCAATGCTTCAATAACTTTTTCAAGAAAAACTATCAAGACGAAACAAAATGCCGGCAATTTCTCCGTAAAGAAATGCAAGCCCTCCAAAAAAAGATTATTCTCTGTATCCAAGCTGCCGAAACAACAGAATACGGAAACCGGAAGGAAAACAATATATTACAGAAGTTTATCCGTAAATTCCATGAGCCATTACCCTCCTACGACAAAGTAATAGAACAGTGGACTTTGACAGAAGAATTCAAAGAACGTTACGAAAAAATAAGTTCCAACCCTGAGTATGGCAACTTACCTTATACAGAAGACATGGCAGTAAGGCTGGATATCAGCTATCGGTATCAAATGTTCTGGTATGCCATACATTATCGGGAAGCCGAGTTTATTCACCGGTTAAGCAGGTGCGATGAAGGCAAACAGCGCACACAAGAAGCCTATACCCAAAGATTAAAACGTTTGGCTTGCGTAATGCCTGTTTTCATCTCTACTTTCCATTCTCTACCCAAGTATATGACCTATGCGGAGAACGGAAAATGGGATATTCCTTTATACAATGGAATAGATCTGTTGATTGTAGATGAATCCGGACAAGTTTCACCCGAACTTGCCGTTCCCTCCTTCATTTGGCCAAGCAAGCGATTTTAGTAGGTGATATTCAACAAATAGAGCCTGTATGGTCCATTTCTGATGAATATTCATTCATTAATTTAAAGAATCTGGGCATTGTTTCCAACCAGTCCTCGGAAAAATACCGTTTTTTAGAAAACAATGGTTTCCTTTCTTCTTCCGGAAGTATAATGAAACTGGCACGTAAAAGCTGTAATTTCACTGTAAAATTACGGTTCTCGGAGCAAAAAAAGCGAATATTGGCGTTAAGAACTGAGCTATAACGCATTAAGTTGAGAAGTCTGGAAACGGGAACAATGGCAATAATGCAAGGAAATGAGGGGTAATGAAGGCGGACAGTTTGCAAATCATTACCCGATAATGAGGTAAAGTTTTTCTTTGTGTCGTCACGTTTCATCGTTCTGCATCATTTTGTATATCAATGTATAACTCGCTGATAACTAATTTTGTAACCAAAAAAGATTAGATTATGCGAAGTACATTTAAGGTGCTGTTCTACGTGAACGGAAGCAAGGAGAAAAACGGTATTGTTCCCATTATGGGACGAGTGACAATCAACGGCTCAGTAGCCCAATTCAGTTGCAAGCAGAGCATCCACAAAGACCTTTGGGATGTGAAAGGCAACAGAGCCAAAGGCAAGAGCAAGGAAGCAAGGGAACTCAATCTTGCTTTGGATAATATCAAGGCTCAAATCATCAAACACTATCAACGCATTTCAGACCGTGAGGCATTTGTAACCGCTGAAATGGTACGCAATGCCTATCAAGGTATAGGTACGGAGTATGAAACCCTGCTCCGAGCATTTGACAAGGAGAACGAAGCCTTTGCCAAACGAGTTGGCAAAGATCGTTCTTTGCGTACATATCAAAAGTATCTCACCGTAAGGAAATATCTTGCAGAATTTATTAAGGTACACTATAAGCGTACAGATATTGCTATGAATGAACTTACTGAGGATTTCATTCGTGATTATTGTTTGTATCTGAGAAACGAAGTCGGACTTGCTCAATCCTCGGTGTGGATATACTCCATACCATTGAAGCATATTGTAACCACTGCTCACTATAATGGTAAGATAGCGCGCAACCCGTTTGCCCAATATAAGGTTGACCCTGACCACAAAGAACGAGGGTTCTTAACCGAAGAGGAACTGCAAACATTTACGACAGTTGAATTGAACAACCCCGATTTGGAGTTGGCAAGAGATTTATTCGTGTTTGGCTGCTGGACGGGTATATCATTCATAGACATCAAGAACCTGACAACGGAGAATATCTCAATGTTGGGCGGTTCACCGTGGATAGTGTCGAAGCGACAAAAGACAGGAGTACCGTTCCAAATCAAGTTGATGGATATTCCTATGCAGATTATCAAACGATACGAACCATACCGAATAGGCAACAACCTTTTCAATATTGGTAGCCACGATGTGATAAACAGACGCATCAAGGAGGTTGCCAAGATATGCGGTATCGAGAAGCGAACTTCGTTCCATCTAAGTCGTCACACATTTGCAGTGTTAGCCTTGAACTATGGTATGCCAATAGAGAGTGTGAGCAAGATTCTCGGACATACGAACATTACCACAACGCAGATTTACGCAAAGGTAACCAATACCAAACTCGAACACGATATATCAATGTTTGAGAGTAGAGTTAGCGAAAGATTTGCCATTTAATATGTATCGGTATGGGACGAGCAATCATAACAATCAGCGAATCGGGTAAAGTGAATATCCCAAGCGGTAATGTATGGATGTCAGAAATGGAATTAGTGGAGTTGTTCGGGGTGATAGCCCCGACACTCCGAGCCGCTGTCAGAGCGATATACAAGAGTGGAACACTATCCACTGCAACAACTCAACGATGCGATTTTGCAACGCCCCAAAGTTGGGCTACATTCTATAATCTTGAAGTGATTATTGCCCTTGCATTTAGGCTGAACACCTACGAGGCGAGTAGAATAAGGCAGAAGGTTTTGGAGAGTTTATGTGTGCTATAACAACAGATTCGCTACATTAGCTTACTGGATTTTTACGCTCGTCGGGACGGGTGGTCCCGCCCCTTGGCGCTGGCCGTTCCCCGACCGATGAGTTTAAAAGCGTAAAATAATCTGCGATATATTTTGATTCTCCACAACTTATCGAATAACAGTTTTCTTATTTCGATGCTTTATGAATTTAAGATACTTGTAATTACGTGGAAGAATTTCTTCGTTTGACTCCCAGAATTTTTCACTCACATTGGGCTGGATCGGAACAAGGTGCTTGACAGACTTGAGTTTTTGCATCGGAGTCTTGCCGTTCAGTGAGGAATGTGGTCGTTTCTTATTGTAGAACTCCTGCCATTCCATAGCCATCACATTCAAATCAAGTGTCTTGTCCGACAAATCTATAAGATTCCAAAACTCTGTCTTATCGGTCTGCTGAGACCTTTCAACTTTGCCATTCAGATGCGGAGTCCTTGGTTTGATTGGCCTGAATTTGATAAAATGGTCATGCAGTTCATATTGGAAGTCATAATTGAAAAATTCTGTTCCCCAATCAGTTTGTATCCGCTGAACGGGAAAAGGAAAGGTGTTCAGTATCTCTCCTAAAAAATGAATTGTACTTTCCGCTTTTTTATTGGGATATACACGAATGGTTCTCAAACGGGTACAATCATCTATGGCCGTGAACTGGTATGCTCCGTTTCGTACTTTCATTACATCCAGCTGAACCCTTTCCCCGGGAATTTCTTTACTATATCGGATATAGTCTGACTTTTTACGCCGTTTCACAACAGCTCTGACCTGATGCTTTTTCAACACACGCCACACCGTCATGGCTGAGAGCTTTATTCTCTTCCTAAGCAGATAGTTGGCAATCCGTTGCGTTCCCCATCTTCTCGTCTCACGCAGATTAAGGATAATGGTTTCAATTTCAGGTGTTATCTTCATGTTGGCAAGTCTTGATGGACGTTTAGACTTGTCGGACAATTCCGACTTGCCTTCTTCTTTCCCGCGATTTATCCAACGGTATAACGTGGAACGGGCAACCCCGCACCGAAGGGCAGTTTTTGTCACAGAACCTGTTTCGGCGTATAGCTCAAGCCATTTTTGGCGCATCCGTATTTTCCGTATATCTTCTTTCATGCTACGAAGATACGGATTAAGATTTGCCTACGAAAAGAAAAAGTGTAGCGTATCTATTGATACTTTACACGTTTGGTTAGTCCTATGCCCTGCATAGTCTCACTTCTATATCAGTTATCATTTTTACGCACGGCAATAACACGATACTGTAGGTCACGGTCTTTGGGCTTTCCATCTCCGATATATGCTTCAGACGAACCACTTACAGCAGTCGACGACCAATAATGAGACTTGTCATCACCCGCAATGTTAGGGTCAGGAGTGAAGTATTGGAATTGACCATAAGCAGGCAGATACCATTTCAAGTCATCTACATTAAAAATTGGATGAGGAGTTGTGGCTACTTCAGTGGTAACTATCTGCATATTATATTTATTCTTCTTCTGTATGTATGTCAAAATACCCGACAAGTCATTAAGGCTACCGTCTTGGCTTGTAATAGTAAATGCAGGGTCTGTATTTTCTGTTTTTGTTGACTCCTGCAACACTGTTTCTAATGAAGATGTTGCTGCTGAACCTCCTAATTGATACAATGCTTTAGAATTAGCCAATCCATCTGTCTCGGATAGAGCTGTGGTAATATTATTAAGTTTTGTATAATCTATATGAACATTCATCTTATACTCTCTCCATAACCACCAATCTCTAATTAGTGTTTCTGTTAAATATATCCACGAATCTGATGCACCAACAGACAAGTCATTACCATTGTTATATGGAGCTACAATAGAATTGATAAACTCAAGCATTTGTGTACGAGTATAACCAGTCCAATCTGTTCCAAATCCCAAAATTTCTCCGTGATTTTGGTAAAACTGATAAACAACCTTTCGTGTCCATTTAAATCCATATTCACCACTCTCATCATCATCCACAACTTCCCAACCAAAGCCACCATCGGTCCAATTAGGATATTTCTGCAACAGTACTTTTGTTGTAGATACTGTTGAAGCGTCGCCTGTCCCTCTAAGTGTCAGACTAATCTGTCTGTCTTTATCACTAACATTCTCTGGAATAAATATATAGAACAATTTGTTGGTTACATTACCTGTTCCAGACCATGAGCTCGAACCTCGAGCAGATTCCGTAGTGACATTACCATTAGCGCCCACTACTTTATCAGTCCAGAAACCTTGTTTTGCAAGAGGATTTACCTCTTCCTCGGGTTGAATGGTTATTTGTTCATCGGAGGAAATGTCTGAAGAGACTTCAATAGTCCAATTGTCAATTCCCTCTACCGTTACATTGGCATAACCAATCACATAGTGAGCATCCAACTTCTTGCCTACAGGCTCGATAGTCAGAGTAAACGATTCGTCGATAGAGAGCATATAGTTGACTGTTTTGTTCTTATCCCAATTGTCATCTGCAATAGAGCCACGAAGAGCGGGCTTATATGGATTCTTGGTATCATCATCAGAGTACAGATGCCCTGTATTTGAATCCAAAAATTCAATTACCATTTCAGCGTTATCACCTGGATTCTGAGGTATAAACATAAATGTTCCTTCCGTAGTATTTACGGGTGTTCCCTCCGCATCCGTACCCGATGATACAAACTTGCCGTCCTGCATCGTAACGGTAAAATCTCCCACAGAAGTCTTGTCAACAACCCACACGCCTTGCTCTACAAGATACTTACCCTTGTTATATACATTCTTGAACGTAATGGATTGTATTTCACCCTTCACAACCGAGCCTATCTTTACATTCACTGCCGACATAATATGCTTGAATGACAATGGTACGGACGTATTATTATCACCTGCTATCCCTTTGGCTATAGCTACAATTATATCATTTTGCTGTGTAGCATCAGCAGGAACGGTGTATATAAATGATTCCAGTTTAGTTCCGTCACTACTCATCTGGTGTGCAAAGTTGCTTGCTGGCGTATTTGAAACTGCTACGAAGTCTAATGTACCCGACCCTGGCCAATAGTATGTATTTAGAGAATTGAAAACATCGCCACTGCCTTTGGAGAATTCAAGATTCGAGAAAAACTCCGAAGAGACATTATCCTTAGTATATGTAGCCCACACATCAAATGAGTCGCCGATGCGGTTTATAACAGCACCACGGGTCAAAGGCTTTTCTTCACCGTTGTATTGGATTCCATCTTGCACATATACACCGCAAGGTAAAACCTCTTCGCCTGTATCAGTCAAGAGAGAGAAATTGCTCACTCTATCAGGAGAAGCACTGCGTGTTTGGTCGGGCTCCGTCCACTCAATATCAGCATCAAAAGCAATGGTCTTGCTTGGAGATAAAATTGTAGGTGTCTCTATAATCTCATCATCGGCACAAGACATCATCAGAAAGGCAAATGCAGCGAAAGATACAATATACAAATAATTCTTCTTCATGTTCTCTATGTTTTCTTATTCTTGCAGTTGAGCCAGCGGCTCATTATAGTGAGTATAAGGGGTAATCAGCCCCTTATACCCTAAATTTCTCAAAAAGAGTGTTTGGTTATTAAGGAATGGTAACATCAGTAAAGTCATTCCATGGAGTAACATCAGCTGTAAATACAATAGGTTGTCCAGGGTTAAATGTAGCTTTGAAGTTGTAACTGTTGCCTTTTACCAAAGTGGTGGTTTCAGGTAATTTTACTGTATAGTTAAATGAATCTGAAACAGAACCCTGAGTCATAGTTACAGTAAAGCTAACTGAATAATCCTTCACATTGTAAGGAATCAAGTATTTATGCTCTGTTTCTCCAGATTCACCTCCATCAATGCCGGTGATGTTTGTAGAAGCGAATGTTACTTCGCCAGTTTCTGTTGCAGCAGCCCAAGTTCCATTAGAAGGAGTGTAAACACCTGTAGTACCTGCGTTTGTGATCTTTACATCAGTAACAGCAATCTTTGCAACGCTATTAGCATCAGCTCCGTTAATGAAAGTAAACTTAACACGAGACAACAAGTGACCAAATGTCAAATCTACAACACCAGGAGCTGCTGCGAGAGTACCATAGTCATATGATGACAAATCTTTGCTTGCACTAGCGTAAATAAGATCAGTTTCTGAATCACTCGCAAATGTTATGGTGCTTGCTCCATAAGTATCATTAACTGTTACACCTTTTTCTCCTGATTTTGGCGCTACAGCCTCAAAATCGTACTTATAGCCACCTACCCAATACTGGAGTAGAGAATATGTACATACTCCATTATTAGCAGTTACTGCCTGAGCATCGAAAATCTGCTCGGTTGCATCTTTGGTTCTCCAACCATAAACCTCAAAAGCTGTAAGGTTAGCCTTTGTTACATCTGTAGCACGAGTAGATTTGTCAACAAATGTTTCAAATCCAATCGCACTCTGTGGATTCATCTCCACCATCTCGTCATTTGTACAGCTGGCAAACATAGCAGTTGCAGCGATACCTAAAAATAAAAATTTCTTCATTGTTTTGAAAATTTAATAATTAATAAAAAGGATTTATATTACATTCACTCATTCAATCTAATGGGATTTCAATATCTTCAAATTCTCCCCAATCGTTCACATCCACATCAAAGCCGGAACTTCCCTGCTTACCGTCTTCATCGGAGATTATGATGCCACTCACGGTGATTATTCCGCCATGCGGTTGTTTGGCCACCTGCTCGGTCACATCAAAGTCAAAATTCCTGACGATTCCATTCTTTAACTTGACTTCCAGGTTCAAACCATATCTATCGCTTGTACGCATATAGTTGTCATTCGGATAATTGGGTATTCCAAATGAATTTACAACGGCTTGTGTCCCATAATCCTCAATAGTACAATCATACAAGATTGTGGCAACATCAGCAGAAGTCTTGCCGCTGTTCATATATACGGCTTCTGCCATACCCGCTAATGCACCACGTGCCAATGCAACATACTGTAGTCCGTGTTCAAATTCATACTTTATCACATAGGTGAATACCAGCGGATGCATTGTAATATCCATATCAGGAGCGACAACCACCTTTTCGGGGGTATATTTCTCCAGATAGTTACCATAAAGCATATCGGGAGCACTTACTGTCTTTTCATTCTTCGTTTGACTATAGCTGTTACCCATATAGGAACTTCGAGTTCGAGTACGGGTACTGGCTCTGGCTGTGGCGAACGATTCAAGCTTGTCGAATACGATATATTCGGTATCATTATTGTAAAAAAGAAGTGAGTGCGAACCTTCTGACAATAAGAGATTACCACCACTTGCTGGCATGTTTTTCATTTCCTGTCTGCCAGTTTCGTCAAAAGACAATACTCGCAATCCCTCAGGAATGTCCGGACGCAGGCTTTCATAACTCATAGAAAGTTCCTCAGGCCATTCGGCTTCCCAATCAGTAGCATCACCATAGGTATATTGCCATTCCTGTTCATACGATGCTTTCACATTGACATGATACTTCAACGCATGAGGATCGTGGTCATAGCATAGCTCCTTATGTTCACACGATACCAATGGTACTATCAGTATGGCACATAATACATATATATTAAAGAGTCTCATCATTTATTGCCTCCTTTCCTTTGATTATAGTTACCTCTTCCGATGAGCCACACCAGTGAGATTTCGGCTTTTGTCGGACCCCAATAGTTGCGATTCTTGGTTGCCTGCCACACATAGTGTCCATCAATGGGCAAGTATTCCTTAAATTCTCCCCAATGATAGCCCAGGCCGATTGTGAAATCAAGATTCAAGCGTTTGGCAACAGGCAATGAGTAACCATATTCCAATCCAGTAGCCCAGCTCCAACGGTCAGCAAGAACGCCTTTGCCTCCAAGCCCGAAGTCATAAGTTATCATTTGGCCGTACAGTCCTATATGATGACCTGTCAGGGATTTTTCGTGAGCCTTTTTCCCCAACCAATAGCGAACAGCCAAATCGCCACCATATGTGCGCCAATAATCATACTTTTTATCATTCTTCCACCACGCATAATGCCAATTGGTAGCTACGCTGAAGTTACTACCCAAATAGAATTCGGCTCCAAGATTTGGAATGGCTAAAATATTGTATAACAAATTAGTTTTAAGACCCATATAAAATGGGGATTTCTCCTTTGGTTCTTCTATTACAAATTCTGGCACTATAGGTTCTTTCGGTTCATATTCCTGTGTAATAGGTTCGGGCTCTGTTATAATAGGCTGTTGAACAACCGGCAACTCTTTTTTGTAGGTTACAAACACGGCACACGCATTTCGCATACGCTCGAAGAAAAGCTTGTGCATCTGTTGCCAAACCTTACCATCATTCAATGCCCGCAATTTCACGATGCGATTATCAATGTGTAAGTTTGGATAATGATAATCAACCAACAAAGACTCTTCTTCCAGTATGGCAAGCACTTCATTTTTATAAACTAGTTCTGAATCTTCAATTTGGGATTTAAGAAACTCCCAAGGAATGTAGTTGTCATTATGGGTAATGATACTGTCGGGAATATCCACCTGCTGGCGAACGAGATTTTCAAGAGCTGTAAGGCGACCTCGTGCCAACTTGCGGTTAAGCTGGTCGCTGCCTTCGGGTGATGCAGCACCACAGAAGGAAACTTCAACGATGTTGATTGTACTGTCCTGACGGATATTCCGTAGGAACTCGATGATTTCCTGCATACGGACAGCGTTGTCCGAGTATGTAGAATCAATGACTGTACTGTTCACACGGAAATCGACGCAAATCTCCGTGCGTCTCTCTTGCGAATACGTAGCACATAAGCCAAACAGCAAGAAAATCAGCGTTATACAATATTTTTTAATATACATATGTTTTTTACATTTAGTATGCTTTAGGTATGTTTATAAATCATACTTATTTATCTTCTTCGATGCAACCTGTAATAACTTATGTTTTTCTATTGCTTCGGGGTAGTTGCGACGGATAAACCCTCCGAGACTGTTATATGTAAGCCCCAATCGCTGGGCAATGGATTTTAACGGCTCGGGAGTAGTCTCATAGAGCTGTAATGCCTTAGCATATTTCTCTGCACTGCGATTAGAAACGGTTCTTCCATTATTTGCCTTTGTCATTCCACGGACTGCAGTCAATTCGGGATAGTGTTCCTTCAAGTACATTCTAAACACCTCCGGATTGAGACCGAACTCTGCCGCAACCCTTGAAGTTGGCATGTCGGAACTTTTCAGCCGTTCAATGGCATCAGCATATTTCTCAGCCGTTGATTTCTTGTAACGCTTGGTCTGTTCGATTGGGACATTTCCATCAAACCCCCTCCGTTGCACCATCAGTTCTGGATGCCAGGTTCTCAAATGATATCTGAAAGCACCGAGATTTAATCCTGCTTGGCGAGCTATTGTTTTTACATCAGTAGATGTTGTTCTGTAGATTTCTATGGCTTCCTCATATTTCTTAATCGAACTTTGTTCAAGCTCATGCATAGTCCAACAACCGTTACGCATACCTCTGACATTCTGACCTTTGGCATTTATACGTTTTATTTCCCTTAATTGGGTAATTTGCGGATGGTAAGCTAAAACATGTTCTCGCAAACCAGTATGTGAAACGTTACAAGCATCTGCCACCTCTTCAATGGTCATATCTGACGATTGCAACATTTCAATGGCAGTACAATATGCTTTCGTGCTCCATTTCCGTGCGCCATATTGCAGATTGATGGTAATGCCCATAAACTTGCGTTGTTTTTCCCTCCGTGGAACTATCTCAGGATAATGTCTGCGGAGTTGGCTTGCCAATGCCGAACAGTTCACATCAAAGATACGTGCTATCTGTGATATATTATATTCGATGTACTCCACACTGTCACAAGCGGCAATGGCATCCTTGTATTTATAGTGAGCCGAAGTAGTTTGACCTTTGCTGCCACGAAGTTTAACATTCTCATGTTCTGTCAGGTTGTGACGTTTAAGGATTAGTTCACGATGATGTTTGGACAGATACGAACTGAATGCACTGAATCCTACTCCCGTTCTTTCGCATATATCTTTTATCGAAAGATCGGAATCCGAATACAGGGTTATAGCCTCCCTATATTTCAATTCTGTACTTATGTTCATTTCTTAACCTTGCATAAATCACTCTTCGTTATGGCAATTAATGTATTTACTACTGTTAATCAGTAATATACGCACTGCTTAACAAGCATTACACATAACTTCTCTTTGGAAGAGAAATTGATGCATCAACTATTGGTTGGAAATTAGCGCTTTAACCGAAAAGGTGTAATTTATTCACTCAACAATCCATTTTTCGCCCGAACAAAATCAGAATTTCGCATAACATTTTTTTGCGTAAATTGGTGATATTTACCGAGAAAAGTGTAATTTTGCAACGGTAATCATTTCTCTTTGGAAGAGATAAGTTCTCTCTTCCAAAGAGACTTTACAATTCGCTCAACAATCCTCCACTTACAGAGACTTCAGAATCATACTATTCGCCTTGTCAATTGCCATTGTGTCCAACGATGCCAGGTAGATGCGTGTAGTCGCTTCTGAGTCGTGCCCCATTCCCTCGCTGATAACCGAAATAGGAACATTCTTGCTCTTGGCAATACTCGCCCAAGCGTGACGGCTCACATACATCGTAAGCGATACAGACAATCCTAATTGGTTTCCGATGACTTTTAGGCTACGGTTGATGTTGTGAGCCGTATAGATGTATTGCTTGCGTTCATCTATTTCACTGAGAGGCTTGATGATAGGCAACAGATATTGCGACAGTGGATTATCGTACTTATCCACTATTTCCTGCATACACATCTCCCATTTGATGAATAGCTGTTGCCCTGTCTTGCGTCTGCGGTACGATAAGATATTGCCGTTCAAGTCCTTTTTTCGAAGGTATGCCATATCCACGAATGACATTCCACGAGTGTAAAAGGAAAAGAGAAACATATCACGGGCAAAACCAAGAGTGGGATTCATCGACAAGTCCATCTCCTTAATCTGCTTGATAGTCTTGAGTGGTACAGCTCGCTTGACAGTCTTTTCCACACCTGTATAGACATGCTTGAACGGGTATCGCTGGGTGGTCAATTCCTTTTCAACGGCACGATTATACACAGCCCGAAGATTACGCATATAAAATGATGAACTATTCGGGCTTACTCCGCTACGCTTCAAGTAGGCTTCGTATGCCATCATCATATCGGTATCCATTTCATCCAATGTCAAATCCTTGTCCTCACGAAAGCGTTTGAAGCTGCTGAGAGTTGCGGTATAGGTTTCAGAAGTGCGTATCTTGCCCAATGTTTTCAGATTGGAGATGACACCCTCCATGAATGAGAAGAGATAATTTTCGGGATTATCCGATACAAATTCAGCTATTACATCATCTGCGGTATAGTCACAACCGCTATGCTCAAATCCTGAAATAATCTTTTGAAAAGACTTGACATCCATATGGATTTTATCGCTTATTTCCGAAAGATAACGCTTTCTCTCATCATTGAATCGTGGTAACACCACCTCCGTTAAGTGGCTGTTCCACTCATAGCCGTAGAGACGGTAGCCCGTCTTTTGCTGACGGGCTACACGATTGTGGATTACTTGATAGAAAATTGTACCTTGTCCGCCATCAACCGTTGATGGTCGGAACTTAATCTTAACTGTTGCCATATCACAATCAGGGTTTTGATTTGTTATTCAGATTAACCTTACTATCGTCCTGTTTGTTCTTGATGGACTTGGCTCTTGATTCTTGCTCCTTTGCTGCCTGCTCTTTGAGCCTTGCTTGCTCGGTAAGGGCGGCTTGCTTACGGACAGCCTCTTCGTAGATTTCCACATCCTCACGCATCTGCTCAATCTTTTGGTTATCTCGGTTGAGTTCGAAGATGTCCTCCAAAGTGGCTATATGTTCAGCCGAAGCATCGCCTTTCATTTTTATGTAACGATATTTGAGGTCATTATCAATGCGTTCATAGTTCGGACGTTTTGCCAGATGTAAAGCAACTGATAAAACTGCAATGGCTGCCGACATGATTACAAAGGTTATCAAGACATGAGGTTCATCAATGCTGATACGAAGATGCTTGGCATTGGCTATTCCACTTTCGATATTTTCATTGGTTTCTCGGAACATCTTCTTGACCTTATCGGATTCCTCCTGCTGTTTAGCCTTGATTTCTGCCAGCGAGTTTAGCACATCGCCAGACGATTGCGATTTATTGACAATCGCTTTCACATCCCTTACAGCCTCGCTTATGGCACTAAAATTTGAATTTAACACCTTAGTCTGCTCTTCAATTTTGCGGTCTGTGTGTCGGCAATTGAGACCTGTGGCATTGCCAACAAGTTCCTTAATCTCCTGCACGAATGTTTCATCAGCATCGTTGCTAACTACCGAACTATTATTGCACTGAATCGATTTTTGTAATTCGATGATACCGGCTTCGATTCGCTCCATGCATCCGTAGATGCCTTCCATACACGACTCGTGGTCGTTATTTTTGAAATTTTTGTTGTTCATATTAAACTCTTTTTAAGTGTGAAAAAATTGATTGTTTAGAATCTTATTCCTCGATTCTTTTTCTTCTTATCCTTCTTTTTCTTTTGCCAAGAAGGTGCTTGTTCATCCTCCTGCGGTGCATCTGATGGAGTAAACAAACCTAATCCGTTGCTTTCGATAAGATTGTCGGTAACGCTGTAATTACGCTCCTCCTCTTGCCTTATCGGCTGCTGCTTAGGCTCTATTTCGGTCTGCATTTTCGGTTTATCCCAACTTAATTGTTCGTTAAGTTTTGAATAACTGAACTGCCTACTCACATCGGAAGCCTTGAATGTAAGCCCATCCTTTATAAATCGTAAGCCTTGTATATCATCCACGACACGACTGTTCTTTCGCCTAAATGCAAACTCCAAGTGAATGCCTCTGCGTTTCAACTCCTCATTAAATTCCTCCCAAGTTCTGCATCGTTTCAATGCAGCCTTTACAGCATTATGAATCTCATACTTCACTCTCTCAGGGTTGTGGAGCTTCTTCACATTGGTCTTGCTCTTATCTTCTGCGTAAGTCAATTCGTATTTGTCTTTCAACTTCTTTGTAGCAATTTCATTTCGCTTAAAATCATTCTGCGAGGAGATTACTTTACCATCGTAGTTGATGCGATTATATACCAAATGACAATGCGGATTATTGGTATTATGATGCCTTACCAAGATGAATTGAGTATTCTTAATTCCCATTAACTCCATATACTCTAAAGCAATTTTTGCCATAAACTCATCTGTTAATCGTGGTGCATCTTCAGGCTTAAAACTCAGTGCAATATGCCCTAATGGTTGCTTAATTTTCGGATTTAAGAGACATTGACAGTTGAAACTATCAATCATTTCTTTGTTCGTTCCGAGCAAAACACCATCCGAGGCAAGGATTTTGGCATCGTCTTTACCCATCACATAGCGTACGCATCCGCCAAAGGATTTGCCCTTCTTGATTTTACCTATCATCGGCACCTCCTTTCTGCTGACTTATAGTCGTTCATTATAGACTTGAGTTTTTCGAGTAGCTCCACCACTATATTCTTCGTGCGATAGAAGCCTGTTTGATGCGACAGCTTTGTAAGCTGATTGAGATTGTTTGCCATACCCGTAAGGTTACGGATTACAGCAGCATCCTCAGCCGAATGTTTGGCTACGATTTGTGCATCAAAGGCTGACTCTCGTATGTACTCGGCAAGCGTGCGATTGGCGTTCTTGCTTCGGCGGCGTAACATCTCATAATCGGGCTTTGAGAACTTCACCGTTACCGACTTGGTAAGTCGTTTCAGAGTGCTGACCTGTGGTCGGCCTCTGGGCTTGGGTTTTGTCTTATTCTTTACCATACTTTTTACATTTCATTTGTTTTTCAAATTCGGCTTTTCACAATCTGCGACCATCGGGAGCGGATTACCTCCACCCGTCGGGGTGGAGCGAGGTTTTCGGGTGCAATGGCGGCTCATCCGACATTTTCGGCATCCCGAAAGATAACCTCGCTACACCCCAAGACCGAGGGCTTGCTGCTTCCACCGTCATTGACGGTTTTAGATGGTGTAGACTGTTATTTAGCAGTCCAAGCTGCCGTGATATTACATCCCTTTCCAATGCTCAAAATCATCGGCATATAGTTCGATGTGATGGCGAACGATATTCTCCAACAATCCCGACATACTCATTCTGTCCTCACCGATTTTGCAGGCGAACTTGTCGAGCATCTTGCGTAATTTGCCGCTAATGAATACGGGCTTGCGGTCTTCAATCCTGTAAGGTCGCATAAAAGTATTGCGGTACTCCTCCAATGAGAGTTTGCGTTGCTTGCTGCTCACCCTGCGTTGAATGGTGGGGGCTGGTGACTGCTCCTCAGAGTTAGCAACCTTTGTCAACTCCTCCGTATCCTCTGGAGTAATCTCATCAGGCTTTGGCTCGACTGATAGTACAGTTTCCTTTGCTGCCAACTCCTCCTTTGAATACTTCTCGGTAGCCAACTCAATGGCGGTCTTGTCAGAATCGTCATTAGAGTCTGATGTACGCTTCAGTCCCATCAACTCCATCATCTCTTCGTTACTGATTTTAATCTCTTTTTTACTCATTTTTTGAATGGTTTTGAAAGTTCAACATATGGTCTTTGTGCACAATTATGACCGATTATCTGCTGCAAAGAAAATATGCATACTATTCTACCACAACTAATTAGGTCTATGTAGGCAATTATGAATTGTATTGCTTTTCAGGCTGATTGGGTAGGCGTTCCGACTTCATGATTCTTCCCAAGTTGAACGATGATGAGCGAGTAATGCCGAAAACCTTAAATGGGAGAATTAAGGTCTTAAATTCAATGGTATATAGACGGACTTCCGAAACATCGGAGGTCGGTCTATCTGTCATTCTGCTTTCATAGAATAAGTGACCGCCTGTATCGGCTGTTCGGGGCAAAAGTTTGGCAGACGGATAGGTATCGGTCTGACAAACGGCAATGCTACGGACAAGATCCGAGACGGGCGGTCGCTTTGTGTATTCTTATATAATATGGACTACAATGTGATGTATGCTTAGAAAGGTATCATCATATACACCTAAAAGTGCCACGACCTGTGCCATATACTGCAACAGGCTCACAAGATGATTGAGGTGTGATTACATATCTATTTCTTTGCACCAAGAAAACGAAATGACGATGAAAAGAGAAACAACAATGATTAAGGATATAATAGGATTTAGTGGTGCTATTCATAACACCGAATATGCAATGATATGTCAGTCTATGACACGTATAGACACCCCCATTGCAATATGCTTTTTACTGCTTTTATTTGCAGTGAAGATACGGCAACGGCTAATGGGAATAGAACAAATTACCGATGTGGGCGGAGTGGAGAATGACGCCAGAGAGTGCCAAATGAGCGCCACACACTGCCACATCTTCAAAACGCTTGGATTGGAGTTTATGCCGACTATATCTTAGCGGAACAAAAGGTTGAGAATATTAAAAACAAATAAAACGAAAGCGTATGGATTTAATCGTTTTTGAGCGTAAGGCATTCGAGGAATTTGCCACGAAGATTGAGCAGTTCATTCTGCGAGTATCGAACTCACCCGTTGTAAAGGGTGGTAGAAAAAAGACAAACAATTGGCTCGACCATCAGGATGTTTGTCAGAAGTTGAAAATCAGCAAGCGAACATTGCAGACCTTGCGAGATAACGGAACTCTTGCCTACACCAAAATCGGTAATCGCACCTACTACCTGCCTGAAGATGTGGATAGCATCGTAAAAAAGGTGGAGGATAGACGCAAGGAGGCCAAATGGCGAGGCAGAGAGATTTAACCGATGTATAACACTAAAAACAATTTGAACTATGTACCAAGAGATGAGAACCAAAGACGATGCGTGGATGCAGTCCATTCACGAGAGTATCGACCAGTTGTCGGAAATCATTGACAGCATTCCAAAAGATGGGGCAACATTACCCAATGACGATGAATATATGTGCGACAAGGAGGTAGCATATATGCTTAAAGTCAGCCGAAGAACATTGAGCGAGTATCGCAGTAACGGGACACTCCCTTATTATGTGCTTGGTGGCAAAGTCCTCTACAAGCGTAGTGAAATTGAGCAAGCCTTGAAACGGGAGTATAACGGCACGCACCTGATGAGTGGCAGCGGATAATCCCTTCTATATTTTTGGAGGGAGCGAAATTTACCGCTTGCCCATATTTTCATCTGATGCAAAATAATAGTGCCCCTATGGATAGATACAAGAACAGCATACAAATGGGTTATCAATGTAAGAACCCTTTTGTATGCTGTCTGTTTGTTTATCTACATTTTCGTCAGTCGCTCATTTCCGTTGCCGTCTGCGGTTTTAAGTACAGGCTTGAAAGGGGAAAGGTTTTCGGGGTGAATACTCTTCAAGGAAGGAAGATTCACCCCGAAACGGCTTGCCGCCCGACCTTTCAACTTTCAAATGAAGTCTGTACTTCCTTTGCAGACGAGCAACGGAAATGGGTGATTGGCGGAATCGGGGAACTCATAATATCACAGATTGATGATAGACTAAATTCAAATAATTGCACCTATACAATGAAATCTTCACCACCTTTTTGCCCATTCATAAAAAAGTTATACCTTTGTACATCAAGAGTTATAACATTGGTGCAAGACAATAATGAACTCTGAAATAGGAACGGTTGCCATCTCGTTACCCAATTTCCATGCAACCCGAATAACCGTTTAATTCTAAGATAATTGCAAATTCTGCGATTTTTCACTGTAAAAGGTGAAAAAGGAGCTTTTCTGACCGAACACAGACGATGCGTAGATTCCATTATTGCCTATTGCAATGATTATGTTTACCACGGCAGGTTACTTCCTAAAAAAGGTAACGAAGTAAAATACAAGTCCCTCCCTTCCAAAGGATATGTACACATCAACAGTTACAGCAGCCCTGAAAAAACAGGAAGTCGCCTCAACCGGGCTGAAGCGGAAGCCATTGTCTGTTGGCTGGAACTGGAAAAAGATAATCTGGAAAAGACCTATAAAAAGCCTATTCATGAAATTGTAGCCGTAGTAACTCCTTTTAAAGCCCAAGAGGCCGAAATACGGCATCAAATACAAAAAATATCAGGAAATGAGAAATATAAAGATATGATCATTGGCACCGTACATTCCCTGCAAGGTGCCCAATGTCCGATTGTTCTTTTTTCAACAGTCAACTCTCCCGAAGACCATTCTCTTTTTATGGAGCGTGATGGAAAATACAATATGCTCAATGTAGCGATATCGCGCGCTCAGCATCATTTCATTGTTTTTGGCAACATGAATATTTTCCATCCGGAAGAAAACACCCCGGTAGGAAATATGGCTAAATGGCTTTTCGATGATCCATCCAACGAGATTTCCAACAACTTTATTTACCAACAGGAAGTTCCGCTGTGCACCTACCACCCCACCCTTCGTCTGTCCACCACAGAAGAGCATATCCAGGTTCTGCACCAAGCTTTTGAAAAAGCAAGACACCGTCTGCTGATTGTATCTCCATTCATATCTATCCACGCCATAGAAAACGACCAGTTGGTTCCGCTGATACGCCACACGGTACAACGAGGAGTGGATGTCACAGTCTACACCGATTCGTCTCTAGATTATGATACGAAAACCAATCAGTTGTTCAGCCGTGCCGAAGAGGGACGGAACATATTAATAGAAAATGGCGCAACCCTCATTGAAGTAAAAGGTATCCACAATAAATCATTGGCCATTGATAACCATACACTTATAGAGGGTTCTTTCAACTGGTTATCCGCCAACCGCCATAAAGAATACTCCCGCCACGAATGTTCCATAGTTGTATCATCTGTTCAAGCCGATGAGTACATCAACAATCTGATAAAGGAACTAGAAAGCAGAGAAAAAACCTTTCAATCCCTATCTAAGCCTACAATCAATCTTGACATTGACCAAAAATATCCGGGGTTCTTTACAAAAGAATCTTTTAATGATTGTACAGAAGAAGATATTTGCCGTATAAAACAAAAAGTCCAAGAGTTAGGCATTCAGAAAACAGTCCTTCCACCTTATATCCATAAACAACGTGAAACTTTCCCACGTGCTTATGAACCTTGGTGCACAGAAGAAAAGGAAATTATATGTGAGTTGATGCAAAAGACCAATCATCTTTCTATTTTTATAGAATGTCTGCAACGTACAGGACAAGCAATTCAAATTCAGATAGAAGGCAAAAACAATTGATTATAACCCTGAACAGATATCCTTTTTATGATATTCGGGAAACTTGGGAAACAAGAATCAGTCCCTATACGGAAGAGAGGAAAAGGCAAAAAATAATTTGCCTTTTCCTCTCTTCCGTATAGCATATGCAACTCCTGCCCAGAGTTCCTTATTTTTTGGAATACATCCAGGTCCATTTATGCCAAAGACTCTCTAACGGTCCCTGCTTATGTCCTTTCAACCACCATTTGCAGAACTGTACTTGCAACAAAAAGAGTACAAAACCAACCAGCAAACTCAACGTATATCCACAGTACGGAGCCAGATAAAGTCCGAAAGGGAAATAAATAATAGCTCCGGCAATAGATTGGGTGATATAATTGGTCAGACTCATCCTACCATAATAACGAAGATTTGATACAAAATTCTTAAACCTATCCCGTTGATAAAGCAATACAAAAGAAGCAACCAGTACAAATGTAAAAGCGAACTTTTGCCACATATCAAAAGCAGTTCCGGCAGTCTGGCGAATGAGTTCACTGTCACTAGCCATAATCAACTCTTTCAGTTGGAAAAGCGGAGCAAAAGATATAGCGGAAATGATAAGAGCCTTCACCCAAAAACGAGTATGTTTTTCGGAAGTAACAAACAATTGTTTGCGTCCGATGTATAATCCCATCAAAAACAAGCCGGCAGTCTGCCAGAAACGCCCTGCTCCCAGAGCCCAATATAGACTGGCTTTCTGACCAAAGGTCATATTCTTACCCACAAACTCCCCTCTTTGGTATATTCCGCCACTTCTTTATACATCGCGCCCACTCCCCAATCGGGCAAAGTATAAGAAGGATCAAACAGACCTACTATATAATGATACCACTCAACGGGCTGCAATAAAAACAAAATAGCCGTAACAAGTATGGCACAGTCACTCCACTTGCGCACCACAAACAATACGATTCCCACTACCGAGAACAGCAACAGCACATCTCCTGCCGGAAAAAAAGCTGCATTCAGCGTAGCAAAAGCTACCAATAACAGCAAACGCCACAGAAAACGATAACCAAAATCTTTTCCTTTACGCTGTTGGTTAGCCGACTGAATATAAAATGTAAATCCAAACAGCAAAGCAAAAATGGCATACGATTTTCCAGCCAATAAAGTAAATGTAACATTGAATACCCCGTCATTCAGTATATTCAACCATGCAGGCTGGTCTACCGGATAAACCGGAAAGATGAAATGCTCCAAACTATGCACTAAAAGAATTGCCATGACTGCAAATCCCCGTAAAGCATCCACCACCTCAACGCGTGGCAGTTTTTCTGATAATTGTTTTTCCATGAACTAGTTATTATTGTTTATTTAAAATTCGTTTTACCCAGCGGTTGACCGGTTTCTCAAAATAATAATAAGAAAGCAGACTCAGCCCGATAGTGACTGCAAAGATAAGCGGAATACTGATATACAGACTGATATGCCAATCGTATGTTTGCGCCAACTGCACATAAGCAAATAATATCCACTATACTCTCCTCTTCGGTGCTATTCCTGCTCTACATATCCGGGGGAGCGGTGAGCAACATTGGATAATAGACTACAGACAATATCATCAGAGTTTTGACAACTCTTACCAAAAACTGTATATTAAAAAGAGAAACTGATTTCCTACAATATTTCCTTTAAATTCCAAGCCTGTATATGCCTGACCCCTTCATTGGAAGGGAATTGTACCTCATCCATGGAAACGACATATTTTTCATAATTATCACCTATCGTCAGCAAAGGAGCATATTCCCGTTCCATGGTTTGTGCCGTTTCCAACATGTAAGTTGCTTGAAGATAAATCACTCTATCGTCCTTCATAGCAACAAAATCAACTTCTTTATCCCGAAAAGAACCTGTATATACAATATAGCCTAAACGACGAAGTTCCAAATATACTGCATTCTCCAACAAATACCCGACTCCATAAGCAAAGCCCGGATAAAGAAAATTCTTAAAGGACAAGTCATTCAGATAATACTTGCAATTACCTGCCACCACATCCTTTCCTTTTATATTGTAACGTTCTGTTTTATAAGCAAGAAAAGCTTCTTCTATATAACCTAGATAATTAGATAAGGTATCATAACTCACCTTCCGGTTCTTGGATTTAAAGAAATTAACAATATGCTGAACGGAAAACAGATTGGACGCATTATTCACCAAATAAATAAAAATATCATCCAATAACCTTACATCACGAACGGGTTTACGCTTCACTATATCACGCAACAAAATCGTATCTTTCACAGAAGCGACGTACTGTTTTTCTGACTCGACAGTGGGCAGGTTGTACAATTCGGGCAAACCGCCTTTCTGTAAATAGGCCAAATAAGAAGCCCGACCGGCAGGTTGCTGCATCAACTGTAAATATTCAGCATAACTATAGGGGAATATATGAAATTCTACATAACGTCCCGACAAAAGAGTGGCAAGTTCACTGGAAAGCATTTTAGAGTTAGAACCACTGATAAACAATTCACTCTCTTCGACAAAGTCTTGCGAATGGGAGTTTACAAACCTTTCCCAGCCATCCACATTTTGAATTTCATCGAAAAACAAATATACTTTTCCTTGCGGTTTAAGCTTTTCCCGATAAAAACGATACAGACTTTCCAATGCTTTATAATCATCAATAAAATCAAATTCCAGATACTCCTTATTTATATATAGGATATTAGCCGGATTTACTCCTCGTTCCGAGACAAGACTTGAAGCAATTTGCCTGAGAATATAACTTTTGCCCGAACGACGTTGTCCTATAAGTACCTTCACCAAGTTATTCCCCACAAAATTGCCAATCTTGTCGGTATAAGATTTCCGTTCCAGTCCCAATTGATACGTATTTCCACCCCAAAGGTTATACTTTTCTAAAGCGTTCCATTTATCGTCCATACTCGAATCTTTTCCCACAAAGATAGTTTTTTTCGAGTATAATCGAAAAAAAAGCACTGTTTATTTCTTTTTTCGAGTATAATCGAAAAAACGTATCTATCTCAAACTGAATTAAAGAAAACGAATACAATCCGGCAGTATGTAAAATTTAACAAATTACTTAAACAAGCAAACTATTATTTTCCTACATTTGTTACCAGTGAAACTTTAAATACGAAAGAACATGAAAGCAAATCCTGTATTTAGTTTATACATCCCTACCAAATTAGTATTTGGTTGCGGAGAAATCAAGAAATTATCCAGTGAAAAATTACCGGGAAAAAAGGCACTGGTCGTCATCTCATCCGGAACTTCCATGCGGAAATATGGATACTTGGAGAGAGTACTTGCCCAATTAAGACTGAATAATGTAGAAACACTGGTTTACGATAAAATCCTTCCCAACCCCATCAAAGAACACGTCATGGAAGCAGCCGCCATCTGCCGGGAGGAAAAGTGCGACTTTGTAGTAGGACTGGGAGGCGGAAGTTCCATCGACTCAGCCAAAAGTATAGCTGTTATGGCCTGCAACGACGGTGACTACTGGGATTATGTATCAGGGGGTAGTGGCAAAGGACGTCCTGTTACCAAAGCACTTCCCATTATCGCCATCCCTACTACCGCCGGAACCGGAACTGAAATGGATCCATGGACAGTGATTACCCACGAAACGGCTCAAGAAAAGATAGGCTTCGGTTGTCAGCTGACTTTCCCTACCTTATCTATTGTAGACCCGGAACTGATGGTTTCCATTCCTCCGCACCTCACCGCCTATCAAGGGTTCGATGCATTCTTCCATGCCGCAGAGGGTTTTATCGCCAATTGTGCAACACCCATCAGTGATCTTTACGCCTTAGAAGCCATCCGTCTGATCTACAAATATCTGCCAGTAGCCGTAGCCGACGGAAAGAATTTGAAAGCGCGTGCCAAAATTGCTTGGGCCAGCACCTTGGCAGGCATGGTGGAAGCCACTTCAAGCTGCACTTCCGAACATTCATTAGAACATGCCATGAGTGCTTATTATCCACAACTTCCTCATGGAGCAGGACTCATTGCCTTGTCTGAGGCATACTTCGAAACTTTCCGGCATGACTGTACAAAACGTTACATGAAAATGGCTGAAATGATGACCCAGAAAAAGAGCAACCGTCCGTCCGATTTCATTGATGCATTGATTACACTGCAAAAAGAATGTAAAGTACATTCTATCAAACTGAGCGAATTTGGTATCCAATCCGAAGATTTCCCCAAATTCCTGCAAAATGCAAGAGATACGATGGGAGGACTGTTCACTCTCGACCCACGCCCAATTACAGACGAAGAAATCCTGCATATCTTTAAAAATTCTTATAAATAATGGATAAAGAACTAGACCTTGCCGTAACCTGTTACGGCAAGGTAAAACCATTGAAATATGATTTGGTCCTCCTCCCTTGGGGAGCTACCGAACCGCATAATCTGCACCTGCCTTATCTGACAGACTGTATTCTGAGCCACGACATCGCACTAGATGCTGCAAAACTGGCAAAAACACATTACGGTATTCGTTGCATGGTCATGCCTTACGTCATTGCCGGTTCACAGAATCCGGAACAACGCGAGCTGGATTTCTGCATCCATTATCGCTATGAAACGCAAAAAGCGATTTTAAACGACCTAGTTGCCTCTCTATACGCCCAGGGATACCGCAAAATGGTCATTATCAACGGACATGGCGGCAATACATTCAAAAGTATGATACGTGACTTGTCACTGGACTATCCCGACTTCCTGATAGCCAGCAGCGAATGGTTTGCCTTTGTCCCTGCTAAAGAGTACTTTGATGAACCGGGTGACCATGCAGATGAATTGGAAACTTCTGTTATGATGCATTATCATCCGGAATTGGTAAACCTGGATGAAGCCGGAGATGGAAATTATAAGAAGTTCGCTTCGCAAATGCTGAATGAAAAAGTGGCATGGATTCCGAGGAACTGGCAAAAAGTTTCGCAAGATACCGGTATAGGCAATCCTAAAAAAGCAAGTGCCGAGAAAGGTAAGAAATACGCCGAAGCAGTCGTCGCAAAATATGCATTACTGTTTGAAGAGTTGGTACATAAAGAACTTTATTAATGCCTCATCACTCAAGAAGATCATCTGACCTTTTTAAACGATGGTCTTCTATGTTCATATCACCTCCGCTTCTTCGTTATCAGATACATTTTCAGCTACCTTAGTTATACTTGCCATTTCAAAGTCCATACATATCCATATAAATATATGTATAACCATCGACTATGAAAAGAATAAATGTCCCCATGTGCCCATAAACAAACCACTCCCTGTACTATCTGCACAAGGATACTTCTCCAAATAATTTATTTCATCTCCAAAGGCTGAAATAAAATTCATTTAACAAAATAAAGAGATTTCCTTTATAGGATAAGTTCTACCAGAACTACATTTTTAAATTAAGATTATATCACATCGCAAATATAGGATATTTTTTATTAAATCAACTTTAATTATAAAATTATTTTTTGATATACGACACAAAAAGTACAAAACGGTCAATATTTACGGATAAATAAGCTAAATAAAAGTATATAAAAAGGGATATCTTTTATCTTTTTCCGCCTCAAAGTAGCATAACAGTAGAAATTCAGTAGAAAAATCCTTTTAAAATTCCTTCTTAAATAAAATAAAATACAATCTATTTTCCCTTTATGGACACGGAATAGTTCTGGTAGAACTTCAAACAGTAACTTTAAAAACAAATCTATGAAGAAAACCTTATTCATGCTTTTTTGCCTGTTATGCTCCATAGGAGCCATGGCACAAAAGAAAACAATCACGGGTGTGGTCACAGACGCCACAGGTGAAGCGGTTATTGGCGCCAGTATTGTAGAAACAGGCACCACGAATGGTACAGTTACCGACTTAGATGGTAATTTTACACTTTCCGTAGCCAACGATGGCAGTATCAGAGTATCATTTGTCGGTTATCAGACACAAACTTTAAGCGTAAAGGGAAAGTCAACTTTTAAAATAGCATTGAAAGAAGACTCAGAAATGCTCCAAGAAGTTGTTGTAACCGGATATGGCGGCAAACAGTTGCGCACAAAAGTAACCAACTCCATTTCCAAGGTAAAAGAAGAAACATTAAAACAAGGACTTTATTCCAATCCGGCACAAGCCTTATCAGGAGCCGTGGCAGGTCTGTCCGTCAGCCAGACTTCCGGTAATCCGGGAGCAGCTCCTACCTTGGTACTTCGAGGAGGTACTAATTTTGACGGTTCAGGTTCACCTTTAATCCTGGTAGACGGCCAAGTACGCGGTTCTTTAAGTGACATCAACCCGGCCGATATTGAATCCATGGAAGTATTAAAAGATGCCGGAGCCACCGCCATCTATGGCGCCCGAGCCAATGACGGTGTAGTACTAGTCACTACCAAACGAGGCAAAGAGGGAAGTACACGTGTAGAGCTTTCGGCCAAACTAGGCTGGAACTACTTCCACAACTCTTATAACTTTATGAATGCGCGTGATTACATTTACTGGATGCGCACTGGTTACATGAATGCTTACACGGGAGACATGAAACATCCGGACGGATCGGCCGTACAAGGATGGTCTTCACTGACCGGTCTGACCGGTGCCACTCCTTATGGAACAGGCAACAAATATTGGGCAGATGATGACAAGACAATCCCGCTGAATGGAAACGAAAACAGCCAGGCTATATGGAGTACCATGAAATATTCGGACGATCTGGCTTTCCTGCTCAACCAAGGATGGGAAACCATGACTGATCCTATTTATGGAGACCAACTGATTTTCAAGAATACAGATATAGCGGATTTCAATATCAATTCCCCATCTTTCTCACAAGACTACAACCTGAGTGTAAGCGGAGGAAATGAAAAGGGAAACTACTATGCAGGTTTGGGATACAACCATAGTGAAGGTACAGCCGTAGGAAACAAGTACCAACGTATCACTTTCACATTCAATGCCGATTACAAGCTGAAACCATGGTTAACCTCCAACTCCAGCTTCAACTTTGCAGATGCAACCTGGAACGATCTTCCTCCTACCCAAAGCGCAGAAGCCAACTACTTCTCACGCGTTTTATCATTACCTCCCACTTTCCGTGGATATAATGCTGACGGTGAAATGCTTTTGGGACCCAATTCAGGCGACGGAAACCAACAAATCAATTTTGACAAGTTTGTCCGTGACAACAATACAGACAAGTTCACCATGAACCAATCTTTTACCGCAGATATCATGAAAGGACTCTCATTAAAAGTGAACGCCATCTGGTTCTATTCAGAAGAAAAATATGAAGCTTTCAACAAAGATTATTTATCTTCTCCCGGAAACTGGGTAACCTCACACAGCACCTCGGCTTCCTACGGACGCACATTGGACCAAACTTATAATGCAGTGTTAAACTACAACTATCAAATAAACAAAGACCACTATCTGGATGCCATGGCCGGCTTCGAGTACTACGACTCATATTATAAAGGTTTCAGTGCCTCAGGATCGGGAGCTCCCAGTGACGCTTTCGGCGATTTGGAATATACCAGTGATGACAAAGGCAAACGCAGCATAGACTCCTCACACAGCCGCCAGCGTATCATGTCATTCTTCGGTCGTGTAAATTATGATTACCAGTCAAAATACTTGCTGTCTTTTGTTCTAAGACGGGACGGCTACTCCAAACTGGCCAAAGACAACCGCTGGGGTGTCTTCCCCGGAGTATCTACCGGATGGGTGTTCTCCAAAGAAAAATTTGCCAGTGAATGGGCCGATATCATCTCATTCGGTAAATTGCGTGCCAGCTTCGGTCTGAATGGTAATGTAAACAAAGGTTTTGTAGGAAACTACACAGTACAAGGTGCTTATGCAGGCAGCAAATACAACGGCAACGCTTACTTCCTGTTAAACAACCTTCCTAATCCCTACTTGAAATGGGAGAAGTCAAGAACTTTCGAAATCGGTCTGGATCTAGGCTTTCTGGCCAACCGCATCAATGCCAATTTGACTTACTACAACCGACTGACCAGTGACAAGTATGCCAACATCACCATCCCGTCTACTTCGGGTGTTTCTTCCTTTACCTCCAACAACGGTAAGTTCCAGAACCAAGGCTTTGAATTCGAACTGGCATTCAAAGTTATCGACTCCAAAGACTGGAAATGGAATCTGAACTGGAACGGCGCATTAAATAAAAACAAAGTAGTGGCATTGCCCGACAACGGTCTGGAAAGAAACCGTCAAAATGCATTTCAAGTATATACCGGACGCCAGCTGGAGGACGGAAGCTATGAAAAAGCATGGGTAGGCGGTTATCAGGAAGGACAACGCCCAGGTGATTTGTACATGTTCGTAGCCGAAGGAATCTATCGTTCCGAAGATGAAATACCAGGAGGACTGATCGACTTGTCAAGTGGTAACAACGGCTCAAGCAACCGTCCCCTTTACGGAGGTGAGGAAGGATATAACAAACTGACAGCCAATCAGAAAGCGAATTCTCTCCGCATCCAGCCGGGTGATGTGAAATGGAAGGATGTAAACGGTGACGGCATCATCGACAATTACGACATGGTGAAAGTGGGCAACACTGTACCCAAATGGACAGGAGGTATCAATACTTCAGTCACCTGGAAAGACCTTACTTTATCAGCACGTTTTGACTATGCGCTTGGTTTCAAAGCGGTAGACTGGAAAACCATGTGGATCATGTCTTGCGCACAAGGTACTTATAACACCATTGCGGAAACCCACGACACCTGGTCACCCGAAAATCCCGGTGCACAATATCCTACTTATGTATGGGCCGACCAGTTGGGCAAGCGCAATTACTGCCGTCAATCCTCCATGTTTGCCTACAACGGTAACTATCTGTCTTTCCGTGAAATAGCCTTGTCATATAATCTGCCAAGCAACTGGGTGCGCAAAGCAGGACTAGGCTCAGTCATGCTCTCGGTAACCGGTCAGAACCTGGGTTACCTGACAGAAGCCAAACATTTATTCTCTCCGGAAAAGACAGACAACAATGGTGGATACCCATTGCCCCGCACTGTCATTCTCGGCGTAAACGTTTCTTTCTAAACTTATAAACTCTAACAGATTATGAAAAAAATATTCTATATCCTTTCAATATGTGTGATGACCATTCTCCAACCGTCCTGTGACGCACTGGATCTGGCACCGGAAGATTATTATGGAGCCGGAAATTTCTGGAAAGAAGCTTACCAGCCCAAAGCATTCATGTTGGGTCTGCACGCCCAATTAAGAAGTTACTATGACATGTTCTACACCTTGGGCGAACTCCGCGGCGGCACACAACGTGTGGGCACCTCCTCGCTGAACACCAGCTTGAACTATGCCGATATCCGGTCACAGAATATCTCGGAAGATATTCCCGGCATATCCAATTGGAACGGGCTATACTCTCCCATCATGCAAGTAAACCATTTTATCCAAGAAGTAGAAAATGGGTGTACGTTTCTGGATGATGCAACCCGGAGCCGGTACTTGGGACAAGCGTATGGCATGAGAGCCCTGTATTACTTCATGCTATACAGAACTTTCGGGGGAGTACCTCTCATCACCAAAGTAGATATACTGGACGGCAAACCATCGGCAGACAAATTCTATGTGGAGCGCGCCACACCCGAAGCCACCATGGAGTTTATCAAAGCGGATATTAATAAATCCGAAAACTATTTCGGAAATAACACCTCTTTTGATGCATACGACTGGTCACGCTATGCCACTTTGATGCTTAAAGCAGAAATCTATATGTGGGCAGCGAAAGTATCCATCACCGGATTCACAGCAACCGGGGCAACCGATTTACAGACTGCCAAGACTGCCTTATCCGGGATCATAGGACATTTTGAATTAATGGACAACTTTGCCTCCATCTTCTCATGCGACAATAAAAAGAACACTGAAATTATTTTCGCCATGCCGTTTATAGAAGGTGAGGCCAGCAATGACGGAGGCAGATTCCTTTATCAGGATGCTGTATTTCTGGGGCAAGCATATGGTCGTAACGGTAAGGTGATTGAAAAAGATACCTTAAACTTGAAAGGTACCGGTGGAGTATTCCGTGACGAGTACACTGAAGATTTCTGGAAAACGTTCAAAGAAGGAGACAGCCGCCGTGATGCCACATTCATGGAGTATTACATGAAAAATGATAATGGCACGCTCAGCGAATTCGGATGCGTAATGAAAAAACGTATAGGTACAATCAATTCCAATGACAACCGCATCTATATTTCGGACATCCCCGTTTACCGCTATGCCGATGCGTTACTGATGATGGCGGAAATTGAAAACGGATTGAACAACCCTTGCGCTTCGTATATCAACGAAGTACGCAAACGTGCATACGGAGACACCTTTGAAGAAAACAAATACACGGAAGGCAGCTATGCGGAAAATGAACTAGCCATTTTGCAGGAACGGGACAAAGAGTTTGTCAGTGAAGGCAAGCGCTGGTTTGACGTATTGCGTATGCACGATGCATCCGGACGTTCTTTGGTCTTTTCTGCCAATGCCAACTATCCGGGCACAAATCCTATCCTCGGTACAGAAGAAGCATATAAAATGCTTTGGCCGGTTAATATCGGTACTTTGAATGTGAATCCGTTATTAACTCAAACTCCGGGATACGGGAAAAAATAAGCCAAATCCTCCTGTTTAGTTTTCAAGACAGATGTTTTAACATAGAAAAATAAAGGTGTGTCGTGAGATACACCTTTATTCATTATGCATATAGTTGATAAAACATCAATAACACAGAAAATCAATAACTATTTCCGTTCTTTTGAAAGTTCCTCCAATGTTTTTTCCTCGTACCTGCAAATCGCCTCCTTATAATCCTCGGAAATCAATTTCGGTTCTTTGTTTCTGTTAAATCAGTCTGATATATCTTTTTTAAGTTTAGTCACTTCAAAGAAAAAACTATCCGACTGATATGAAAACCTCATAAGAAAAATATTTCAGAGATTTTTAAACAGGCTATCAAAATATATTTGATATAATAAAATTTTAATGTACATTTGTGAAGTTAACTATATACTAACCTTTAAAAGCAAATCTTATGAAAAACAAATCACTTTTTTTAGTCCTAGTCATTCTTTGTTTGACTAG